>Ga0207639_10000174_pt1 | contig 50069 bp, 49 predicted proteins | sample KBSCornC32_FD_184299 | JGI IMG/M metagenome (GOLD analysis project Ga0207639, IMG submission 184299) | Corn rhizosphere microbial communities from Kellogg Biological Station, Michigan, USA - KBS Corn C3-2 (SPAdes) (version 2) | ecosystem: Host-associated > Plants > Roots > Rhizosphere > Soil ... | reverse complement strand
CACAGAACATCCGCCCGACCGCGACGCCGTAGATGCCACCGACCATCCGCCCGGTTTCATCCCGCACCTCGACCGAATGCGCGTGGCCGAGTGCGTGCAGGTGCACGTAGGCGGCGAGCATGTCGCGGGTGATCCAGGTGCCGCGCTGGTGCCGTCGTGGAGCGGCGCATGCGCGCACGGTGTCTTCGAAGGCGGCGTCGGCGCCTATCGTCCATTCGCATGTGCGCAGCCAGCGTGCGAGACGGCGGGGAACATGCATCGCCCCGGTATCGAATACCGTGCGCAGCGCCGGCGACCACCACAGGACCGGTTGTCCTTCGGAGTACCACGGAAAGATGCCGCGCCGGTAGGCCGCCAGCAGGCGTTCGGGCGAGAGGCCGCCTCCGCTCGCGAGCAGGCCGTCCGGTTCCGCGAGTGCGCATGAGACATCCGGAAAAACATCGGGACTGTCGTGGCGGAGGGCGGGGATGCGAATCATGTCGGCAATGTAGCGTGAACCCGCATCGCCCGAGCGCACGGTGGCGGTTGTTGCATCGATGCGCTCCCGCTAGTCTGACCGTCTGTTGGGTCGGCAACGTCACGTTCGCGGCGTCGAAGACGCTTCGAAGCGGAGACCTGGAGTGCAAGGGAGGTTCACGTGGCTCGACGCCTGGTCGGCGTGACGATGGCGAGGAACGAGGCCGACATCATCGAGGCCTTCGTTCGCCACAACCTCCGTTATCTCGACGAGATGCTGGTGCTCGACCACGGCTCGTCCGATGCTACCGGCGACATCCTGCGCGCCCTCCAGGCGGAAGGGCTGCCACTGACCCTCGCACAGCCTCCGCGGGAACCGATCTTCAAGCAGGCGGACTGGACCACGCACCTCGCGCGACAGGCCTTCGCAGATCACGCAGCCGACTACGTCTTCCCGATCGACGCCGACGAGTTCCTGCGTGCCGATTCGCGTGCCGCGATCGACGATGCGCTCGATCGCTTGTCGGCTCCGGTGCTGAGCCTCCCATGGCCGACCTATGTGTGCCGCGGTGACGAGTCCGGCCATCCGCTGCATGTCATGCGATGGCGCGTCGATGTTGCGCCGGGACCTTTGCGCAAGGTCGTCCTGCCGCGCCAGACCGGAATGGCGCAGAACTGGAAGATCGGCCAGGGCAATCATTTGCTGTGGACCGATGCCGATCATGGGAAGTGGGATGCCGGTACCAGTCATCCCATCCCCGGCGTGGAGCTTGCCCACCTGCCGCTGCGTTCTCCCGAGCAACTCATCGCCAAGGTGCTGATCGGCCGGCTCACGCGCCGGTTGACGGCTGGCCCCGGGATCGACGAGACGACGACGAGCTGGCACTTTCGCGAGTTGTATCAGCGCATCATGGACGGCCAGCAGATCACGCCGCCGGTCGTACGCGAGTATGCGGTCGCCGTGTACGCGCTCGGGAAAAAGCCGGGCGAGGTCGATGTGGCGCAGGTTCGACTCGTTGCGGATCCGTTCGCCGAGCCGATGCCGCTGCGCTACACGCCGAACCATCCGGTAAAGCCGGCCTTGCTGCTCTCGGCGTGGGCTCTTTCGCTGGTGGAGCGCGTCACGCCCCAACGGCCCGCGCAGGCTTGAGTTGCGGGCGAGTCCCGTATTCGCCCACCGCCGCGCACAACCGGCGCGGGTTCAGCCGTTTGGTCCGTGGGTGGCGACGAATGGCGAGTGCGCGAGCAATTGGTCCCGGTACTGCTCGAGCGCTGCGGTTTCGCCGAGCAGCGCGCGCCGGATCGCATTGCGAAAACGCATGTCGGCGACCCAGTGGAACGAGTGCGTGCGCGTCGGCAGAAAGCCGCGTGCGAGCTTGTGCTCGCCCTGCGCGCCCGGTTCGAACGTGCCGAGGCCTTCGCGCAGGCAATACTCGATGCCCTGGTAGTAGCACGCCTCGAAATGCAGGCCGGGGATCTGCTCGCGGCAGCCCCAGTAGCGGCCGTACAGCGTGTCCGCACTGCGCAGCATGAGACTGCCGGCAACGAGTTCGTTGCCGCGGCGGCACAGCACCGCGACGACATTGCGTGGCATCGTCGCGCCGAGATGGCGGAAGAACGCGAGCGTCAGGGCAGGGTAGTTGCCCTTGTCCTCGAACGTCGCGAGATAGAAGTCGTGCAGCGCCTGCCATGCGGCGGCATCGAGTTCGTCGCCATGGCGAACCTCGCAGGCGACGCCCGCGCGTGCGACCTGGGCGCGCTCGTGGCGGATGTTCTTGCGCTTCTTGTGGCTGAGCGCGGCGAGGAAGTCGTCGAAATCGCGCCAGCCGCCGTCCTCGCGCGATCGGTTGTGCCAATGGAACTGCCAGTCGAAGCGCGCAAGCCAGGAGGCGCCACCGAAGGCGTCGACATCGGTTGCTGCAGCGAAATTCAGGTGCGCGCTCGACAATCCGAGGCGGCCGGCTTCGGCCTGCATCGCGTCGATGAGTGCAACGCGAAGGGCGGCTGCCTCGATGCCGTTGCCGGCAAGGAGACGCGGGCCGGTGACCGGCGAATACGGTACCGCGCAGAGGAGTTTCGGGTAGTAGTCGAGGCCATGTTCGGCGTACGCGTGAGCCCAGCTCCAGTCGAACACGAATTCGCCGTGCGAGTCGTACTTGAGGTAGAGCGGTGCCGCGGCGACGAGGCGCGCGCCGTCGTACAGTCCCAGATGATGAGGTTGCCAGCCGCTGCGCGCACCGGCGCAGCCATGCCGTTCGAGACCGGCGAGGAACGCGTGGCGGACGAACGGATTGGCGTCCGGACACAAGGCATCCCAGGCTTCCTCGCCGATGTCGTCCAGGCGGGCATGGAACCGCGTTTCGATCATTCGCAGGTACGCGCGAGACGACTTCGGCGACGATGCACGCACTGTGCATCGCAGCGGGACGCGTGTGTCGGGCGAGCCGGCATCAGCCCTTGTCGAGGAATTTCTCCGCGTCCAGCGCGGCCATGCAGCCGAAACCGGCGGAGGTGACCGCTTGGCGATAGACCTGGTCGGCGACGTCGCCGGCGGCGAACACGCCAGGCACGCTGGTCGCGGTCGCACCGCCATCGAGGCCGGTGCGGATCGTGATGTAGCCGTTCTTCATCTCGAGCTGACCCTCGAAGATCGACGTGTTCGGCGTATGGCCGATCGCGATGAAGGCGCCGGTGACCGCGATCTCGCGCTTCGAGTTGTCGGTCGTGCTGCGCAGGCGCAGGCCGTTCACGCCGCTGTCGTCGCCAAGCACTTCGTCGACGGCATGGTTCCACACGATTTCGATCTTGCCGGCGCGCTCCTTCTCGAACAGCTTGTCCTGCATGATCTTCTCGGCACGCAGCTTGTCGCGGCGGTGCACGAGGGTGACCTTGCGGCAGATGTTGGAGAGATACAGCGCTTCCTCGACTGCGGTGTTGCCGCCGCCGATGACCGCGACGTCCTGCTCGCGGAAGAAGAAGCCGTCGCAGGTCGCGCAGGCCGATACGCCCTTGCCCTTGAAGTGCTCCTCGGAACGGATGCCGAGATACTTCGCGGTCGCTCCGGTCGTGATGATCAGCGCGTCGCAGGTGTATTCGCCGCTGTCGCCCTTGAGGCGGAACGGACGCTGCGAAAGGTCGGTGCTGTGGATGTGGTCGAACACCATCTCGGTATCGAAGCGTTCCGCGTGCTCGGCCATGCGTCGCATCAGGTCCGGCCCCTGCAGGCCCTCGACGTCGCCGGGCCAATTGTCGACATCGGTGGTCGTCATCAGCTGTCCACCCTGGGCAAGGCCGGTGATGAGGGTGGGCTTCATGTTGGCGCGTGCAGCGTACACGGCAGCGGTGTAGCCGGCCGGGCCCGAACCGAGGATGATCAATCGCGAGTGCTTGGCAGTGCTCATGTATAATCCGGGCCGCTTTCGAGGCGACCAACTCGTGGCGTTTTTTCCGACACCGGTGCAGCGAGGATTGCGCCGGCGATTCCGATTCCCTTCGCGTTCCCGGGCTGTCGCGCTGCGGCAGGCGGTCGTGCGGGAGACCGGAGGATGGAGGGAACGCTCGCACGATTCAAGGCGCCATTCGCGATTCGCTTCATTCTTTCGAGGAACCAGCAATGCGTATCGGTGTGCCTTCGGAAACCAAGACCCTGGAAGGGCGCGTCGCGCTCGTGCCGGCTGCCTGCGCCGATCTCGTGCGCCGCGGCCATGACGTATACGTGCAGGCCGGTGCGGGCCTGAAGAGCGGTTTCAAGGACGAGGACTACGCGCGCATCGGCGTCAAGCTGGTGCCGACCGCGAAGAAGCTGTACGAAGTCGGCGAGTTGATCGTCAAGGTCAAGGAGCCGATCGCGGGCGACCTCAAGCACTTGCGCAAGGACCACCTGCTGTTCTGCTACCTGCACCTGGCGGCCGAACCGAAGCTCACCAAGCAATTGCTCGACATCGGCCTGACCGGTGTCGCGTTCGAGAGCGTGACCGAAAGCGACGGTTCGCTGCCGCTGCTGGCGCCGATGTCGATCATCGCGGGCCGCATCGCGACGCAGATCGGTACGCACCTGTTGCACCAGCCGGCCGGCGGCAAGGGCAAGCTGCTCGGTGGCCTGCCGTCGACCGAGCGCGGCAAGGTCGTCGTGCTCGGCGCCGGCGCTGCCGGTGGCAACTCCGCGGCGCTCGCCGCCGCGATGGGTTCCAATGTCGTCGTGTTCGACAAGCGCCCGGATCGCCTCGCGCAGATGATGGCGCTCGGCAGCAACGTGACCGCGCTGTATCCGTATGAGGAATACGTCGCGCGCGAAGTGCGCGATGCCGACCTCGTGATCGGCGCGGTGCTGATCCCGAGTGCGAAGGCACCGCACGTCGTCACGCGCGCGATGGTCAAGTCGATGGAGCCGGGTTCGGTGCTCGTCGACATCTCGATCGACCAGGGCGGTTGCTTCGAAACCTCGAAGCCGACCACCTACAAGGACCCGACCTATCTCGTCGACGGCGTCACCCATTTCTGCGTGACCAACATGCCGGGCGCCGTTCCGCAGACCTCGTCGCAGGCGATCTGCGCGGCGATCCTGCCGTACGTGCAGCGTCTCGCGAGCGACAAGAACTGGCGCAAGTTCGAGCCGCTCAAGGTCGGCATCAACGTCGAGGGCGGCAAGATCGTCCATCCGGCGCTGAAGGGCTGATTGCAACCGGAGCCCGCGCACTGCGCGGGCTCGCGCCAAGGGAAATATTAATCGGTACAGTGGTCTACTGCAGGAACTTCAGGTAAATTCTCCTGGTGGCGCGCGTCCAGAAAGCGGAAAAACCGACCCCCCGGCTCGACGAGCACTGGCACAAGCGCCTGCGCGAGGCCGGTTTCCTGCTGTTGTTGCCGCTCGCGATCTATCTGTTTGCCTGCTTCGCCAGCTACAGCCAGAACGATCCCGGCTGGTCGCACGCGGGCGATCCTTCCCACGGCATCCACAATTTCGGTGGCGCATTCGGCGCGTGGATCGCCGACCTGGTCTTCTATCTGATCGGCATCGTCGCGTACGCATTGCCGCTGCTGCTGCTCGTCGTCGGCGCCGTCGTGCTGCGCGGCGCGGATCGCGAAGCGCGCTCGCCGCTGGAACCGACCCTGCGCCTGGTCGGATTCGTCGCGTTCTTCATCGCCGGCCCGGGCCTCGCATTCCTGCAGGCGAGCGGACCGACGATCCTGCCTGCCGGCCGTGGCGGCATCCTTGGCCAGCTCGTCGGTGGCAGTCTCATGCACAGCTTCGGGCCGCTGGGCGCCGGGCTGTTCCTGCTTGCGCTGTTGCTCATCGCGATCACGCTGGCGACCGGTCTTTCGTGGTTCAGGCTCATGGACGCGATCGGGCGATTCCTGCTCGGCGCGGGTGCCGGCGTCGCCGATCGCATGAAGCGCGCGGAAGACTGGAATGCGGCGCGCGAGGCACGTGCCGAGCGCGAGGTCGTGCGCAAGATCGAAACCGTGAAGCAGTCCAAGCGCGATCCGATCCGGATCGAGCCGGTCGTCGCACCGATCGAGAAGAGTGATCGCGCGCGCCGTGAAACACAGATCCCGTTGTTCGCCGGCGCCTCCGGCGATGGGGAGTTGCCGCCGCTGTCGCTGCTCGACGAGCCGCGGCAGCAGGCCAAGGGCTATTCCGAGGAGACACTCGAGGCGCTGTCGCGCCAGGTCGAGCTCAAGCTCAAGGATTTCCGCATCGAGGCGCAGGTCGTCGGCGTGTTTCCGGGCCCGGTCATCACGCGCTTCGAGATGCAGCCGGCTCCCGGCATCAAGGGCAGCCAGATTTCGACGCTCGACAAGGACATCGCGCGTGGCCTGTCGGTGACGAGCGTGCGCGTAGTCGACGTGATCCCGGGCAAGTCGGTGATCGGCCTCGAGATCCCGAACTCGAACCGCGAGATCGTCTACCTGTCGGAGATCCTGCGTTCGGACAAGTACGACACGCTGAAGTCGCCGCTCGCACTTGCGCTCGGCAAGGACATCGGCGGAAAACCCGTCGTCGTCGATCTCGCCAAGATGCCGCATCTGCTGGTCGCCGGCACGACCGGATCGGGCAAGTCGGTCGCGGTCAACGCGATGGTGCTGAGCCTGCTCTACAAGTCGAGCGCGAAGGACGTGCGCCTGATCATGATCGACCCGAAGATGCTGGAGCTCTCGGTCTACCAGGGCATTCCGCACCTGCTCGCGCCGGTCGTCACCGACATGAAGGAAGCCGCGAACGCGCTGCGCTGGTGCGTTGCCGAGATGGAACGCCGCTACAAGGTGATGTCGGCGGTCGGCGTGCGCAACCTCGCGGGCTTCAACAAGAAGGTCAAGGACGCCGAGGACGCGGGCCATCCGCTGCTCGATCCCTTGTTCCGTCCGGATGCGTCCCAGCCTTCGCGCGTCGCCGAGCCGCTGCAGCCGCTGCCGTACATCGTCGTCATCATCGACGAGTTCGCCGACATGATGATGATCGTCGGCAAGAAGGTCGAGGAACTCATCGCGCGCCTCGCGCAGAAGGCGCGTGCGGCCGGCGTGCACCTGATCCTCGCGACGCAACGGCCGTCGGTCGACGTGATCACCGGACTCATCAAGGCCAACATCCCGACCCGCATTGCGTTCCAGGTGTCGAGCAAGATCGACTCGCGCACGATCCTTGACCAGTCCGGCGCCGAAACCCTGCTCGGCCATGGCGACATGCTCTACCTGCCGCCCGGAACGGCGATGCCGGAGCGCGTGCACGGCGCCTTCGTCGACGACCACGAGGTGCACAAGGTCGTGCACTGGCTGCGCGAACAGGGCGCGCCCGATTACATCGAAGGCGTGCTCGAGGAAGTGCAGTCGCTCGGCAACGGCAAGGTCATCGACGACTCCGGCCTGCCGCAGGATGCGGGCGAGGGCGACGGCGGCGGCGAGGACGCGCAACTCTACGACAAGGCGGTCGCGGTCGTGACCAAGACGCGGCGCGCCTCGATTTCGGGCGTGCAGCGCCACCTGCGTATCGGCTACAACCGCGCCGCACGCCTGATCGAGCAGATGGAGCGCGACGGCGTTGTCAGTGGTCCGGAGCACAACGGCAACCGCACCGTGCTGGCGCCGCCGCCCCCGGAAGACTGATGGCGCGATGCACGTTCGGCTCCGTCGCCGCAGGTTCAGCATGGCGCGTGCATGGTGATCGCTCCGTGCAGTGAGGAGTGGCCATGAAGACGATCCGCGACGTGATGACCGGCGACGTGAAAATCGTCGGCCCGAGCCAGACGATCCGCGATGCCGCCCGATTGATGGCGAGCGCGGACATCGGCAGCCTGCCGGTCGGCGAGAACGATCGCCTCGTCGGCATGGTTACCGATCGCGACCTCGCGTTGCGCGCGGTTGCGCACGGCCTCGATCACGACACGCCGGTGCGCGACGTGATGACGACGGCGGTCAAGTACTGCCACGATCACGAGGATGTCGAGCAGGTCGCGCGGAACATGGCCGAGCTCGGCGTGCGACGCCTGCCCGTGGTCGATCGCGACAAGCGCCTGGTCGGCATCGTCGCACTCAGCAATATTGCGCAGTCGGGCGACAGCAAGGCGGCGGATTCCCTGCTCGAGGGTGTCGCGCAACCGCATTGAGCGGCGCGCGAGTCGGAGCCGACTGCGCCGTTTCCCTGCGCCTGGTCTTCAGCCTGGACCGGGGCGAGCGACGCAGTCGAGTCCGTCGTAACCATCGCAGAAAATGCCGTCGTCGATCGCGGCGACGATCGTGATCGTTGCGCCGCTGTCCTCGTAGCACCAGTCGAGCACTGTCATCGGAAAGCCGAGCGGCGGCGTTGTCGTCAGGCGGAGCCAACCGTAGTTGATCGTTCCGCTCGATTCGTTGGTGAAGCGCGCGCCCAGGTAGCCTGCATTGATGCCGGCTTGCCACAAGGTGGTATCGCCAGTGAACGCGGCGCGCGAAAACAGCGAGGATGAGCCGATCGTGTCTCCCGGCTGAAGCGCGGCATAGGTGTCGCCGCCCGACACCACGCCGGCGCCGCCATTGGCCGACGGGCCCCAATAGAACTTCAACTGGCCGCTCGGATTGCCGCTCTGTGCGGCGTAGGGATCGAAGTCGAAACCCGGGACCTGCGCTTCTGCAGTGCCGCTGACGCCGGTCACGAGATTCAGATAGAGGCCTTCGCTGGTCGCCGGGATCGGCAGGTCGACTGCCCCCGAACACACGACGGCGGCCGGGGCCAGATTGGCGCCGAGACACAGGGCGACGGCGAACGCCGCCGGAAGGAATCGGGGGAATGGAGCGTGCAGCAGGTGCATGCGGGAAGGGTCTCGTTCGTACGGTTGCACAACCCTAGCAGAACCGCTGCAGCGGTCGGCTCGGTTACCGCCGGTCCTGTCCGTATTCATCCTGGTTGCGCATAATCGGCCGCCCCGTCCAGCAGATCTACAGCCAATGCGCCTTTTCGCCGCACTCATCGCCTTGACCGTCGCTTCGGATGCCATCGCCGCCGACAACGCGCGGACGCGCATGGAAGCGTTCTCGAAGGGCTTGAATTCGGTCAGCGGGAGCTTTGCCCAGTCGGTCACCGACGCGAACGATCATCGCGGCGACGAATCGCGCGGCACGCTCGCACTCGAAGCGCCACGCCAGTTTCGTTGGGAGACGCTGGCACCGTACCAGCAGACGATCGTCGCCGATGGCGCTCACGTGTGGGTGTACGAACCGGACCTCGAGCAGGTTTCGGTACGCAGCCAGAGTGCGGCCGAGGCGCACAGCCCGCTGACCGTGCTGACCGACCTGTCGCAGCTCGACAGCCAGTTCGCGACGAGCGAGGCGGGTACGCATGACGGCCTCGCCTGGTTGCGCCTGACGTCGAAGGCGAAGGAACCCGAATTCGAATACGCGGACCTCGGACTCGACGCGACTTCGCTGCAGCGCATGCGCTTCAAGGACCAGCTCGGCAACGTGACCGAGATCCGCTTTGCCGACTGGAAGCGCAACCCGTCGTTGCCCGCCGGCACGTTCAAGTTCACGCCCCCGAAGGGCGTCGATGTCGTCGGCGACCTCAAGCCGGATGCCGAGGTATTCCCGGTCAGGGAATAGCCGACGTGACAGCCGTCACCTGCGATCGCTGACGCCTGCTCCTGCCTGCGCGACCGGCATGTCGCGATGATCCTCCCGCACCGCCGAAGGTGCTGAGGAGATCGCCATGAACGTGCAGATTCCGGATCTTTCGACCAGTCAGCGTGAAACGCTCGAGAAGTACCTGCCGCTCCTGCTCGCCGTCGGCATCGCCTGGCTCGCCGCGCGTGGCTTGCGCAAGACCTTCTGGAGCCTGTTCGGCATGTTCTGGGCGCTGCGCTTCAGCGGCTTGTTGCACTGGCTCTGAAGGGCGCCGATGCCGCTCATATACCTGGCTTCCCGCATTCGCAGCGGTGAACGTTCCCGGCAGACGGTGGCATTCTCGCTCGCACTCGCGCAAGTTACGATATCGGTCGAGCCCGTCGCGCGCGTCCCGCAACTAGGGTCGTGCGGAGCGACCGGCACTTGCATCGCCACGGAGGCCCCAGGTCATGATCGACCACGACACGGTTGCGTTGATCGAGGACTACTACGCCGCATTCAATCGCGGCGACTGGAACGCGATGCTCGATTGCCTCGCCGACGATGTCGTGCATGACCTGAACCAGGGTGCGCGCGAGCAGGGGCGCGAGGCATTTCGCGCGTTCCTCGCCCGCATGGACCGCTGCTACGCCGAGCAACTGCGCGACGTCGTCGTGCTGGCGGGTGCAGGCGGCGGCCGAGCGGCGGCCGAATATGTCGTTCACGGCCGCTACAAGGCCGGCGACGAGGGCCTGCCGCCCGCAACGGGGCAGGCCTACGTGTTGCCGGGTGGTGCGTTCTTCGAAGTGCGCGACGGGCGCATCACGCGCGTGACGAACTACTACAACCTGCAGGAGTGGCTGCGCCAGGTAGGCGCCTGATCGGGGAGTGCGGCCATGGCCGCTGTAGACTTCGCGCATGTCGCCGAGCTGCAGCCCCCGCAAGCGTCCATCGAGTCGCGTTCAAGGATGAACACGAGAGTCCTCATCGTCGGTGGCGGTCCGGCCGGCCTGATGGCCGCCGAGGCGGCGCGTGCGAACGGCGCGCAGGTGGATGTCTACGAGCGCATGGGTTCGGTCGGTCGCAAGTTCCTGATCGCCGGCAAGGGCGGTCTGAACCTGACCCATTCCGATCCGTTCGACGTATTCGCCGCGCGCTATGGCGAGCGGCGCGATGACGTCGCAGATTGGCTGCGTCGTTTCGATGCGGACGCGCTGCGCGAATGGGCGCGTGGCCTCGGTGTCGAAACCTTCGTGGGTACGTCCGGCCGCGTGTTCCCGCGCGACCTCAAGGCGGCACCCTTGCTGCGTGCCTGGGTGCGTCGCCTGCGCGCGGATGGCGTGCGCTTCCACGTCAACCATGCATGGCGCGGTTGGACCGAGGCAGGCGCGTTGCGTTTCGAGGCCGATCACGGCGACGTACACGCGATCGCGGACGCCGTCGTGCTGGCGCTCGGCGGCGCGAGTTGGCCGGTGCTCGGCTCGGACGGCGGATGGGTCGGCGCGCTGGCGCAGCGTGGGGTCGACATTGCGCCGCTGCAGCCGTCCAACTGTGGTTTCGACATTGCCTGGAGCACGCATTTTGCCGAGAAGCATGCCGGGCATCCGCTCAAGCCGGTCGTGATCGAGTGCGCCGACGGGCGCGGCGGGACCTGGCGCCGGCAGGGCGAATTCGTCGTCAGCGCGCACGGCGTCGAAGGCAGCCTCGTCTATGCCTGCAGCGCCTTGTTGCGCGATGCGATCGCGCGCGACGGCCAGACGGTCATCCATCTCGACCTCGTTCCCGGGCGCGACCACGATCGGCTTGCGCACGACCTGGCTCGTCCTCGCAACGGTCGTTCGCTCAGCGAGCACTGGCGCCGCGTCGCCGGCATCGACGGCGTGAAGGCCGGCTTGTTGTACGAGGTCCTTCCGAAAGGCGCGCTCGCCGACTCCGCGCGTGTCGCCGCAACGCTCAAGGACTTGCCGTTGACCTTGTCGCGTGCACGCCCGATCGAGGAAGCCATCAGCAGCGCGGGCGGCGTGCGCTTCGACGCGCTCGACCGACAGCTGATGCTGCAAGTCCTGCCCGGCGTGTTCTGCGCCGGCGAAATGCTCGACTGGGAGGCGCCGACCGGCGGTTATCTGCTGACCGCGTGTTTCGCCAGCGGGCGCATTGCCGGTGCCGCGGCGGCCGGCTGGTGCGCGCGGCGCGTCGCCGCCGACGTGGTCGCATGATTGCTGTCGAGACCCTCGTCGGAGCGGCAGTCCGGCCCTGGCTGGCCGAGGTCGCGGCATTGCGCATCGCGGTGTTCCGCGACTGGCCGTACCTTTACGACGGCGACCTCGACTACGAGGCGAACTATCTCGCGACCTATGCGGCGTCGCCGGCAAGCTTGTTCGTGCTCGCGTTCGACGGCGACGAGGTGGTCGGCGCATCGACAGGCATCCCGCTCGAGGACGAGACGGCGGCGTTCAAGCAGGCGTTCTTCGCGCACTCGATCCCGTATGCGGACGTGTTCTATTTCGGTGAATCGGTGTTGCTGCCCGAATATCGCAACCGCGGACTCGGCCATCGCTTCTTTGACGAGCGCGAGCACCATGCCCTGCACGCCGGGCGCTTCGCGATGACCGCGTTCTGCGCGGTCGAGCGCGACGAAGGCGATGCGCGCCGTCCGCGCGACTATCGCGGCAACGAGCTGTTCTGGAGCAAGCGCGGCTACCGGCCACAGCCGGACATGGCTTGCACGATCGACTGGCGCGAGAGGGATTCCGTCGAGGCGATCCCGCATCGCCTGCGCTACTGGATCAGGCCGCTGGAGCGCGCATGAAGCTGCGCGTCGCATCGGCCCAGTACGCGATCGGCGCACCGACGGATTTCACCGCATTCGCCGATCGCGTCGGGCAACGCGTCGCTGCCGCTGCGCGCGCGGGTGCGCACTGCGTCGTGCTGCCGGAATACCTTGCCCTCGAGGCTGCCGCGATGCAGCCGATGCAGGTGCGCGCGGATTTCGTGCGCTCGCTGCACGCGCTGCAGACGATCCGCGACGACTATCTGGCGCTCGCGCGCGAGCTGGCGACCCGGCACGCGATCCATCTCGTCGCCGGCACGTTTCTCACGGAGGTAGGCACGGGCCGCTTCCGCAATCGCGCCTGGTTCGCGTCGCCGGGGGGCGCGCTCGCGTTCCAGGACAAGTTGACCCTGACCGGGTTCGAACATGCGGCAGGGGTGATCGAGCCCGGCGAGGAATTGAAGGTGTTCGATACCGGTCTCGGCCGCATCGGCATCGACGTCTGCTACGACATCGAGTTTCCGCTGTATGCGCGTGCCCAGGCCGAGGCCGGCGCGCAGCTCTTGCTCGTGCCGAGCTGCACCGACACGCGCGCCGGCGCGAACCGCGTACGCATCGGCTGCCAGGCGCGCGCGCTGGAGAATCAGGTCTATGTCGCATGCGCCGTGACGGCCGGCGACGCGGCCTGGAGTCCTGCTCTCGATACGAATACCGGCCGTGCGGCAGTCTTCACGCCGGTCGACCGCGGCTTTCCCGAGGATGGCATCGCCGCTCTTGCACAACCCGATGCGGATTGGGCCTACGCGGACATCGACCTCGATGCGCTCGAGCGCGGTCGTCGCGAAGGTCAGGTCGCGAACCGCGCCGACTGGCCAGGACAGCAGCGCCCGCTGCTTGCGCGGGCGCGCGTCGAACGAATCTGAAGCGGTCTCAGTACAACCCTGCGGGCAGCAGCAGGAACGATGCGCCGGCAAGCGCTCCGCCGATCAGCGTCGCGGCGAGCACGTCGCTCGGATAGTGCATGCCGAGCACGATACGCGAGATCGCGACGAGTACCGTGAACGGGACCAGGAGCGGTGCGAGCCACGGAAACCATGCGAGCGCGATCAGGCTGAAGCTGACCGCGTGCAGGGTGTGTCCAGACGGGAAGCTGAATTCGTCGAGCGGCGCGATGTAGGGCGTGATCTCGGCGTGCGCGCGGAACGGGCGCGGTCGCTTCGTCCATCGTTTGAGCGTGCGGTAGAGCAGGGCGGCGACGAGGCCGACGGCGGTCATCTGCAGCGCCGCCAGCACGCCGCGATGGCCGGCGAACAAGGCGAGCATCAGGATCAGCGCGTACCAGAACATGCCATCGCCGAGGCGGCTGATCAGGCGGAACAGGCGGGTGAGTGCGCGACGTGCGCCCCAGCGATTCATCGCCAGGCACAGGCGGCGCTCGCCGCTTCCGATCTCGAGACGTTGCCAGCTGGTCATGCTGCGTTCCTCCCGCCGAGCGAGCCGAGCACGTCGGCGAAATGTTCGGCGACGCTCGCCGGACTGAGCGCCGACACGGTCGAACGCGCGGCATCGCATGGACGCTTCGACTGTGCATTCGCGATCCGTCCGGCAATCGCGACCGCGGCGTCGATGAAGCGGTCGTCGTCGCCGAGGCCGATGCGCGCGCCGGCGAGGTCGCTGCGGATGTGTTCGCGCGCGGCGCCGTAGTCGAAGGCGACGACCGGCAGGCCGCTGGCGAGCGCTTCGAGCGTGACATTGCCGAACGTTTCGCTGCGGCTCGGGAACAGGAACAGGTCGCCGGAGGCGTAGTGGCGTGCGAGCTCCTCGCCGCGCAGCATGCCCGCGAACAGGATGTCCGGATGCTGCGCGGCAAGCCCGGCCCGTGCCGGGCCATCGCCGACGATGACGAAGCGTGCGCGTGGGTGCCTGGCACGGATCGCCTCGAACGCGCGCACCGCCAGCGCGAGGTTCTTCTCGGCGGCAAGGCGACCGACGTGGAGGACGGCGATGTCGTCCGCCGCCAATCCCCAGCGTGCGCGCAGTTGCGCGTCGCGATGGCGCGGATGGAAAAGGTTCGTGTCGACTGCGCGGCTCAGCAGGCGTACGTTGCGGAATCCGTTCGAGCCGAGGAATTCGACCAGTTCCGCGGTCGGCACCAGGGTCGCGGCGGCGCGATTGTGGAAGCGCCGCAGGTAGGCGAACACGAGCGGCGTCAGCAGGCCGAGTCCGTAGTGGTTCGCGAAATCATCGAAGCGCGTGTGGAAACCGGTGCAGACCGGAATGCCGAGCCGGCGCGATGCGCCGAGCGCGGAAAACCCGAGCGGCCCTTCGGTCGCGACATAGAGCGCGTCAGGCCGTCGTTCCGACCAGTGGCGGTGCAGGTGGCGTTGTGCAGGCAGTCCGAAGCGCAGGCCGGGGTAGCGTGGCAGGGCGGCGCCCGGGAGCAGCAACTCCTCGAACTCGACGGCGGACGCTTCATCCGCAATGCCGTCCTGGCGCGGGCGCACCAGCTCGATCGAGTGGCCGAGCGAAGCGAGCCCGCGCGCGAGCGATTGCACGGTCAGGGCGACCCCGTTGATCTCCGGCGGCCAGGTCTCGGTGATGATCGCTACGCGCATGCGCAAGTCCGCATCAGGGGCATGCGAAGGCTCGCGCATGCGCTTGAATCGCGTATTGCATCGTGGTGGCAGATCCGTGACAGTGCCCGGCGTCTGTAACAACCCTGTCACATCGGCAGCCTAGCGTGCGCGAATGCCCGTGAATCCAGTGACTTGCGACTCGATCCTGAGTTCCGATCTCGTGCGCGCGTCACTGCGCCGCCGGGATCGCCGTGCGCGCGCGGCGAACCTGTTCGTGAGTGCCGGTACCGCCCTCGTGCTCGCAGGTCTGCTCGCGATACCGCTGTACCTGCTGACCGCACTGGCGTCCTCGCATGCCGCCGAGCCGATCGAATGGCCACGGCTCGGCGTGCTGTTTGCGGGCAGCCTGCGCGCGACCGCCTGCGCGGTCGCTGTCGCGCTGCCGCTCGGCATCGCGACCGCGATGTTCAGTGCGCATTTTTGCGCGCCACGACTGCGCGCCTGGCTGAAGCCGGCGCTGGAAGTCCTGGATGCAATCCCGACCGTCGTGCTCGGCCTGATCGCGACGGCGTCGTTCGCGCCATGGCTCAAGGGACATGTCGCCAGCGTGCTCGCGCTCGTCGTGGTGATTCCATGCCTGCTGCTGGCCGCCGGGTTCGCGTTCGGCGCTCCGTCGCGCCGCGATGGCTGGCTGCCGTTGTGGCTGCTGCCATTGGTGATCGCAGCGACCACGCTGACGATTGCGCTGGGGTCGACTCGCGGGACGACGCTTCTCGTGCCATCCAGTCCGTGGAACGCGCTGCTCGTCGGGCTCGCGCTCGGCGTGGCGGCGGTGCCGCTGGTGTTCTCGGTCGCCGAAGATGCATTGTTCCTCGTGCCGCGCGCGCATGCGCAGGCTGCGTTCGCGCTCGGCGCCACGCGCTGGCAGGCGCTCACGACGGTGGTGTTGCCGGCTGCCGGGTCGGGCTTGCTGGCGGCAGCATTGCTCGGTTTCATGCGCTGCTTCGGCGAGACCATGATCGTGCTGATGGCGAGCGGCAACACCGCCATCGCCGGATTCGATCCGCTCGCCGGCCTGCGTTCGCTCGGCGCCGATATCGCACTCGGCATGCCCGATGCGGCGCCAGCAGGCGCTGCCTGGCGCGACTTGCTGATTGCGGCACTGCTGCTGCTCGCGATGAACGTGTTGTTCGGCGTGGTTGCGCAGTTCGTGCGCGAACGCCTGCGCCGGAAGCTGTCGGTGGAGTCGGCGGCATGATGCGTGCGCGCGCCGGCGCGGGCGGCACCTGGCTGCTCGGCGGGATCGCCGCAGCGTGTATCGCGATCATGCTCGGGCTGCTCGCGTTCACGCTCGGCAGCGGACTGGCGTCGTTGTGGCCGACGCGCGTCGAGCGCATCGAATTGCGTGGTGGCGAAATCCTGTTCGGCGAAGTCGTCGAATCCGATGCGGATTCGCTCATCCTGCGTGGCAGCGAAGTCGAGCGCATCGGCGAAGGCTATCGACGCTTGCGCCGCGCAGACATTGCGACGCGCAATGCGCCGCCCGACGCCGTCGTCGTCCAGCTTGGCGATGGCCGCCGTCGATTCGGTGCCGCCGATATGGAGGTGTCGCTCGCCGCACCAGCCGCCGACGGTGTGGCCGAAGTGCTGCGCCCGAACGCGATGGGGCCGTTCGCACGCACGGGCGTGTTCCTGCGCAACCTGTTCGCGTTCGTGGCGACGCCGCCGGACGCATCCAACCTCGCCGGCGGCGTATTGCCCGCGTTGGTCGGCACGGTGACCCTGGTCCTGCTGATGAGCGTGCTGGTGATGCCGTTCGGCATCGCGACCGCGGTTTACCTGCATGAACGGCGCGGGCCCGGCATGCGCATCGCGCGCGGCGCGATCGACACCCTCGCCGGCGTACCGGCGATCGTATACGGGGTGCTTGGGCTCGGCCTGTTCGTGCATGGCATTGGCGGCGGCGTGGACCGCTGGTTCCATGCGGACCGTTTGCCGGTGCCGACCTTCGGCAGCGGCGGCTTGTTGTGGGCTGCGTTGACGCTCGCATTGCTGACCTTGCCGGTGGTGGTGGTCAGCGTCGAGCAGGGCCTCGCGCGCATGCCGGCGAGCCTGCGCGCCGGATCGCTCGCCCTTGGTGCGACGCGCGAGGAAACGATGTGGCGGCTGCTCCTGCCGGCTGCTCGACCGGCCGTGCTCACCGGACTGGTCCTTGCGATCGCACGCGCCGCCGGGTCGGTCGCGCCGCTGATGCTCGTCGGCATGGTGAAGCTCGCGCCGGCGAGCCCGCTCGATGGCGCTTTTCCGTACCTGCATCCGTCGCGCCAGTTCATGCACCTCGGTTTCGCGGTGTACGACGCCGCGCTGGCGAGTTCGGACGTGATCCGCGGCGTGCCGCGTGCATATGCCTGTGCGATGCTGCTGGTGTGCGTGGTCATCGCGCTGAACCTGTCGGCGATCCTGCTGCGCAACCGTTTGCGCGATCGCTATCGCGCGCTTGAACCATGAGGCCGATGTTGAACAGCGTGTCACCATTTCCCGCGACCGATCCGATCGGCAACCGCGACGAAGCCGCGGCGAGCGCGGCGCTGAGCACGCGCGGCCTGTGCCTTTGGTACGGCGCACGCCAGGTGCTCGAACAGATCGACCTCGACGTGCCGGCGCGCCGCATCACCGCGTTGATCGGCCCGAGTGGCTGCGGCAAGTCGAGCTTGCTGCGTTGCCTGAACCGCCTCAACGACGAGATCGAGGGCAGCCGGGTAGGTGGCCAGGTGCTGCTCGGCGGCGCCGATGCGTATGCCGCCGGCGTGGTCGTGCACGAATTGCGGCGCCGCGTCGGCATCGTGTTCCAGCGCCCGAATCCGTTCCCGCTGTCGATTCACGACAACGTCGCCTATGGCCTGCGCCTGCTTGGCATGCGGCGCCCGCGCGAGCTCGACGAGCGGATCGAGGCGGCGCTCAAGGCGGCAGCGCTGTGGGACGAGGTTGCGAATCGTCTCGACGAGAGCGCGCTCGGCCTTTCCCTCGGTCAGCAGCAGCGCCTCGTCATTGCGCGTGCGATCGCCGTCGAGCCCGAGGTGCTGATGCTCGACGAACCGGCTTCCGCACTCGACCCCGCCGCGACGTTGCGTTTCGAAGAACTGCTGCACGAACTTGCGCAGCGCTACACTCTGCTGCTGGTCACGCACAACATGCAGCAGGCCGCACGGGTGTCCGACTTCACCGCGTTCATGCATGCCGGCCGCCTGGTCGAGTTCGACGACACCGATGCGCTGTTCACGAACCCGCGCCAACGCCAGACCGAAGACTTCATCACCGGCCGCTACGGCTGACCCTCAACTCTCAGCCCTCCAGACATGGATCGCCTGCACCTCTCCCAGCACATTTCCCGCCAGTTCAACAGCGAGATCGAGGACGTCCGTCGCCAGGTGCTGGCCATGGGCGGGATCGTCGAGGAACAGATCTCCGCGGCGGTGCGCGTGCTCGTCGCGCGCGAGGCCGGCGCGCTCGGCGAGATCCGCGAGCGCGAACAGCGCATCAATGCAGCCGAACTCGCGATCGACGAGCAATGCGCATTCATCCTCGCCCGGCGCCAGCCGGCGGCATCGGACCTTCGCCTGGTGCTCGCGGTCATGAAGATGCTGGCCGACCTCGAACGCATCGGCGACGAGGCCAAGCGCATCGCCCGCCTCGGCGAGCGGCTGTTGCACGAGGAGGGTGGCGCCGACGTCACCTCGGCACTGGCCGAACTCGGCCATTGCGCGCGCGACATGCTGCGTGGCGCACTCGATGCCTTCGCGCGTCTCGACGAGCAGCTTGCACTCGACGTGATGCATCGCGATCGCCGCCTCGACGGCAGCTACCGCACGGTCACGGAGACCCTCGTCGCGCGCATGCAACGCGAGCCGGAGCAGATCCCGATCGAACTCGACCGCCTATGGTGCGCACGTTCGTTCGAACGCATCGGCGATCGCTGCAAGAATCTGTGCGAATTCGTGCTGTACCTGGTGCGCGGCAAGGACGTGCGGCACTCCGGCTTGGCCAAGGGCAGCGGTACGCCGGGATGAGCGAGACCTTGCGAGCGGCAGTGGACGCCTCCATGCTTGCCTCGTGGTCGCTTCCGTCGAAATCGGCCTGGCACGTCCCGGCGAGGCATCGTGGATCGCGCTCTATTCGCGCGACCTGATCGAGCACGGCCTCGGCTGGGGCTGGACGCCGTCGCGCATCCTGCGCGCGATGGCAACGAAAGACACCAATGTCGCCGTTGCCCGGCAAGGGGATCGCCCGGTCGGTTTCGGCATCATGCGTTACTGCGACGAGGAAGCCCACCTGCTCCTGCTCGGCGTCGCCGCCAATCGCCTGCGCAAGGGTATCGGCAGTGCCCTGATGGCCTGGCTCGAACGCACCGCGCTCGACGCCGGCATCGGAGTGATCCGCCTGGAGGCGCGCAAACGCAATGAGTCGGCGCGTGCGTTCTACCGGAGCCTCGGCTATCGCGAGGTGACGTTCGCGAGCGCCATGTACGCGCGCGACGAGGACGGCGTGCGGATCTTCAAGGATCTCTGGGCCGGTTGAAGCCGTGTCCCGTTCCGCGGCGAGGGCCGCGACTCAGCCCTTGCCCGGAGGCGCATCGCCCATGATCGCGCGCACGCCGGAGCTGCTGAAAGGCTGCGCGAGCTGGAGCAGGAAGCCCTTGGCGATGGTGCCGTCGATGCCGATGTCGGCGGGAGGTCGGCGCGGCGGATTGAAGTACGTTCCGAACAACTGGTCCCACAACACGAAATTCTCGCCGTAGTTGCGATTGCCTTCGGCCGGAATGCGCGAGTGGTGCCAGCGGTGCAGGGCGGGTGTGCTGAACACGAAGTCGAGCGGACCGGTGCGCATCACGACGTTGCAGTGGGTCAGCAGGCCGGTGATCGCGGTGACCGCGCTGATCCACAGGAAGACCGGCAGTGGCGCCCCGAGCAGGTACAGCGGCAGCTGGCCGAGCGCGGCCTTGAAGCAGGTGTCGACGATGTGGAAGCGCCCGGTGTTGACGACCCACAGGCGCGTCACGCTGTGGTGCAACGCGTGGAAGCGCCAGAATGCAGGCCATTCGTGCGCGATGCGGTGCGCGGCATACAGGCCGAGCTCGGCGATTGCGAGCGCGAGGACGACCTGCGCCGCGAGCGGCCAGTGCTGCGGCCACGTCTGCGGCATGCCGCGGTTCGCCGGCTCGACGGCGGTCGCGGTCAGCATCGTCAAGGTCGTGACCGCCGCGACGGCGAGCTGGACCAGGCCCTTGGTCAGCAGCGTATGCGCAAGATTCGCCGTGGTCTCGCCGTCGGCTTCAAGCCAGCGTCGTTCGTGCGGCATCCATCGCTCGAGCACGCCGATCGCGAGCGCGAGCGAAACGTAGACGACGTTGAACCACAACAACGGATGCGCGCTGGTCAGCGCCTCGTGCACGCCGAGCAGGCCGCCGCCATACAACAGCGGCCACAGCAGCCACGACAGCAGGGTCGACCAGCTGCCTGTTTCATCCGTAGTCGATGCCATGCCGTCAACGCTACCGTGCGATTACTTCGTGAGTGTCGCGAGTTCGGCACTGTCCCAGCCCGGTCGTGGCGCGAAGCGCCCGCCGTGCTTCAGCGCGAGCGCTTCGAGGCGCGCCTTCAGCGCGGCTGCCCCGGTGTCGCGCACATGCTGGATCGGGCCGCCGCGGAACGGCGCGAAGCCGGTGCCGAAGATCACGCCGGCATCAAGCAGCTCGGCATCGTCGACGACCTTGTCGGCGAGACAGGCGACCGCTTCGTTGAGCAGGGGCAGGATCAGACGGTCCTCGAGATCGTCGGGTGCGATGTAGTGCGGGTCGACTTCGGGTTTCTGCGGCTTGCCGTCCTGCCACTTGTAGAAGCCTTCGCCGTCCTTCTTGCCGCGCTTGCCACCCTTGACCAGCACGTCGAGGCCGGGCGGGATGTCGAGTCCGAGGAACGGTCCGAGTTCGGCACCGACCGACGCGGCGACGTCGAGGCCGACCGTATCGATCAGTTCGATCGGTCCCATCGGCATGCCGAACTTCTTCGCCGCCTTGTCGATGATCGGGCCAGGGATGCCCTCGCTGTACGCGCGTGCCGCCTCGAGCATGTACGGCATCAGGATACGGTTGACGAGGAAGCCCGGCGTGCCGGCGACCGGCACCGGCAACTTGTCGATCGCCTTGCAGAAAGCGAGCGCGCGTTTCTCGGAAGCCGGATCGAGCTCGTCATGGCGCACGATCTCGACCAGCGGCATCAGCGCGACCGGATTGAAATAGTGCAATCCGAGGAAGCGCGCTGGCTTCTGCACGGTCTTGCGCAATTCGTTCAGTGGAATGCTCGACGTATTCGTCGCGAGCAGCGCGTCGGCCTTCATTTTCGGCTCGGTCGTGCGGTACAGCGTCTCCTTCGCTTCGGCGTTCTCGTAGATCGCCTCGATCGCGAGGTCGGCGTCGGGAATGCCATTGCCGTCGACGTCGGCCTTGAGGCGCGCAAGCACGGGTGCGATGCGTTCGGGCGTCTTGAGCTTCTTCGTGAACAGGTCCCTGGCACGGTCGAGCGCCGGTTGCACGTACTTCATCTCGCGGTCCTGCAGGGTCACGTCGAAGCCGCGCAGCGCGCACCAAGCCGCGATGTCGCCGCCCATCACGCCGGCGCCGACGACGTGCACGTGCTTGATGCCATGATCCGCCCCTCCGGCGAGGCCCTTGAGTCGCTCCTGCAGGAAGAACACGCGAATCAGGTTGTGCGCGGTCGGCGTCGCGGCGAGCTTCGCGACCGCGCGCGCCTCGAGCTTCAGTCGCTGGACCAGGCTTGAGCCGCCACGGCGCCAGGTCTCGATCAGTGCGAACGGGGCGGGGTATTGTTCCTTGCGTGCCTTGAGTGCGGTCTGCTTGACCATGATCGGCGCAAGGATCTGGCGCACCGGCCACAGGTTCGTTGCCCATGCGGTTGCACGCTGGCGAAACGGGCGCGCGCGTGGATGACGGATCATTTCCTTCGCCGCCTCGACCAGCAATTCCGGCGAGGTCAGCGCATCGACGATGCCGAGCGCCTTCGCATTCTCGGCCGATGCGCTGCGACCGGTGAGCATGAGCTCGAGGGCGGCCGGCGCACCGATCAGGCGCGGCAGGCGCGCCGAGCCACCCCAGCCCGGAAAAATGCCGAGCTTGACCTCGGGCAAGGCGATGCGCGTCGACGAATCGCGCGAAGCGACGCGATAGCGGCACGCCAGGGCCAGTTCCGTGCCGCCGCCCATGCACACGCCATTGATCGCGGCGACCGTCGGGCAGGGCAGGCGACCGAGGCGCAGGAAGATGCGCTGGCCGTTTTCGAGCGCGTCCTGGACGGTCCCGTTCTTCTCGAAGCTCTCGAATTCCTTGATGTCGGCGCCGACGATGAAGCCGCTACCCTTGCCGGATTGCACCACGACGCCCTTCGGCGGTTCGAACGACAGGCGCTCGACGATCTCGGACAACTCGTCCAGCACGGCGCGTGACAGCGCATTGACCGAACTGCCGGCGCGATCGAGCGTCAGCACGACGATGCCGTCGGCGTCGCGCACGGGTTGCCAGTGCTGGAAACGCAGGCCCTCGAACATGACCGGCTCCGGGAAGCAGCGGAAGGGGCGGCTATAATCCGGGCAAGTCCTGCGCCGGGTCAATGCAGCGGTGGCAAGGGCTTGGCGAACACTCTTGCAGTTCGAACGAAAGAAGGATCGAATGCTGGCAGATGGCAGCCTTGGGGGGCGCGCCGTTCAGGGTCCAAGTCCAGGGGAACGCGTGGTCGACAAGAAAGCCGAACTGCCTGTCGTCCAGAAATTGGTGGACCGCATCGTGCAGTCGTCGCAGCACATCGTGGCCTTGCAGACGTCCAGCGTCGGCGACACGATCGCGCAGATGCGCATGCTGGCGATGCGCAGCGGCGCATCGATGTACGCCTGGGACCCGGACGGAGGCATCGCTTCGCTGCGCGAGAGCGGCATGCACGTGCCCGGTACCAAGCGCATGTCGGACGCCCTGCGCTACGTCCTGCAGAGCATGCAGTTCGGTGTCTATCTGTTCGTCGATTTCGAAGCGCACCTCAAGGCCGCCGACGTGCTGCTGCTGCGGCGCATCTCGCGCACGCCGACCAGCAACGAGCGCAAGCTCGTCTTCGCCGCGAGCGGAACCGAGCTTCCGGAAGAACTCGAGGGCATGTACGAGCGTATCGCGGTCGAGAGCGAGATGCACCGGCAGTTGCGCCTGCGCGACGGCAGGTGGCTGACATGAGCGTGGCGGCGACCGAGGCGCGTGGCGCCGCCCTGATCGTCGCGGCCGATCGCGAGGACCGGCGCGTGCTGTTCGATGCGCTCGATGCGCAGGCATTCGAGGAGATCTATTCGGCCAAGGACATCGAGCAGGCGCGCAGTTTCCTGGCGCCCGACCTCGACATCGATGTCGTCCTGCTCGAGTTCGACGAGCAGCCGGACGAAGCCCTCGCGTTCTGCGAGGAACTGCGCAAGAACTCGCGCCGCGAGTTGCCGGTGATCGGCATCCTCGGCAGTCGCGGCGGCAGCTGGCGCGACGGGCGCCTGCCGGCGGGACTGGTCGAGTGGATCGCACGTCCGGTCAAGCCGGACGATGCGCAGGCGCGGATCAAGGTCGCTCTGGCTGCGCGCAGCGCCGGCGTCGTGCGCAGTCCGCACATCGCGAGCGGAGGCGACCGCTACCAGTTCGCCTTCGACGGCAGCCTCGACGAGATCGCGATCGTCGACCCGGCGAGTGGGCGCGTGCTCGAGATCAACGGGATGTTCGTGCAGCGCTCCGGTTATCCGCGCGCACAGATCCTCTCGGGCCGCATCGATGGTTTCGACCTCGTGCTGGCGCCGGGGCGGCGCGAGGAGATCGAGCGCAAGCTCGAACGCGACGGCGCGGTGCACGTGCGTGCGCGCAAGCCGCGCGCGGACGGCGGCAGCTATCCGGTCGACCTGCACGTGCGGCTGGCCGTGCAGGAAGGGCGGGTCGTGCATTTCTACCTGTTCCGCGAGATCGAGGAACTGAGCCGGCACCAGGAGGCGCTGGTCGCGCTGTTGCGCATGGCGCAGGCCGGCGCCCACGATCCTGCCGAAGCGACCCTGCGCTGCCTGGTCGACTGGCTCGTGCTCGACTACGCCGTTTTCGTCGAGGCACCGGCCGAACATGCAACCGAGCCGCATGCGTTGGCCGTGTTCAACCGGCGCGAGGGCGGCGAAGGCCCGGACCCGTTGCGCGAGGTGAATCTGCGCCATGTGCTCGACGGCAACGAAATCCTGCAGGCGTCCGGCGCCTGGCGCACGCCCGGTGCGGATGCTTCGGTGCGCGAGCACCGCTACGAATGCGTGATCGGCTTGCCGCTTTATGGCGAGCGCCAGACCTGCCTCGGCGCGCTGCTGGTCGCGCGGCTGGAGCCGCTCGTCGTCGACGCCGCGGTGATCGCGGGCGTGCGCGTGATCGCACGCTCGCTCGCGAGCGAGCTGGATCTGCGCCATGCGCGCGCCCAGGGCCGGGCGATAGGACTGCGCGACCCGCTGACCGGCCTGCCGAACCGCCTGCTGTTCAATGATCGCCTGAACTCGGCGATCAGCGAGGCGCACCGCACCAGCGAGATGTTCGCGGTCCTGTTCGTCGACCTCGATCGTTTCAAGAACATCAACGACTCGCTCGGCCATGCGGTCGGCGACCAGGTGCTCGCGGCGGTCGCAAAGCGCCTGCGCGCGAGCGTGCGCGGTTCGGACACGGTCGCGCGCTACGCCGGCGATGAGTTCACCCTGATCCTGCGTCATATCGTGCAGCGCGACGACGTCGTGCGCATCGCTGAGAAGATCGTGCGCGCGATGGAAGCGCCGCTGCAGCTGGCCGGCGGCCTCGAACTCAACATGACGGCTTCGCTCGGGCTCAGTTTCTATCCCGACGATGCCACCGACGCCGAGCGCCTGCTCAAGCACGCCGACGTCGCGATGTATTCGGCCAAGGGCATGGGGCGCAACAACTTCCAGGCCTATGTCGCCGTGCCGGAAGAGTCGCACCAGCAGCGCCTCGCGCTCGAGGCAAAACTGCGCCTTGCCGAACGCAACGGCGAGCTGCGCGTGTTCTACCAGCCGCAGATCGACGGCAAGAGCGAGGACATCGTCGGCATGGAGGCGCTGATCCGCTGGGAGCATCCCGAGCTCGGCATGATCAGTCCGGGATTCTTCATTCCGCTGGCCGAGGAATCCGGCCTGATCATCCCGATCGGCGAATGGATCCTGCGCGCAGCGTGCCGTGACACGCGTCGCTGGCAGGTCACCTACGGCCTGCCGCTGCGCATCGGCGTGAATCTGTCGCCGCTGCAGTTGCGCCAGCCGAACCTCGTCCAGGTGGTCGCGGGCGTGCTCGCGGAGACCGGGCTCGACGCCCACCTGCTCGACCTCGAGGTGACCGAGAGCATCAACGTGAAATCGATCCCGAACCTGCTCGAAACGCTGCACGGGCTGCGCGAGCTCGGTTGCGGCATCTCGATCGACGATTTCGGCACCGGCCAGTCCTCGCTCGACTACATCAAGCGTTTCCCGGCCGACCGCATCAAGATCGACCAGGCCTTCGTGCGCAACATCGGGGTCGACCCGGACGACGAGGCGATCGTGCGCGCGACGATCTCGATGGCGCACAATCTGAACCGCGAGGTCGTCGCCGAGGGCGTGGAGATCGAGCAGCACCTCGATTTCCTGCGTGCCGAGGGCTGCGAGGTGCTGCAGGGCTTCCTGTTCTGCCGCCCCTTGCCGGTGGCGACGTTCGAGGCACTGCTGCAGGAACGCGGCCGCCTTCTCGGTCGGGTAGCATCACCACCGACCATGCGTGCCTGAGCGGAACTATTCCAGCCCGACGCGGTCAAGGTGGACATGCCTGACCGTGTCGGCAAACAGGGAGAACGGCCCGGATGGGCGAAAGCGACTTGGATCGGGCGCTGGTCGAGCGTGTCCAGAACGGCGACAAGCGCGCGTTCGACCTGCTGGTCAGGAAATACCAGCACAAGCTGGTCAGCGTCATTTCCCGCTACGTCAACGACTGGAGCGAATGCCAGGACGTGGCGCAGGAGGCGTTCGTGCGCGCGTACCGGGCGATCGGGTCGTTCCGCGGCGATGCGCAGTTCTACACGTGGATCTACCGGATCGCGATCAACACCGCCAAGAACTGGCTGGTCTCGCAGGGGCGACGCCCGCCGACCGAGGATGTGGCGGTCGAGGACGCGGTCCAGTTCGAGGGCGCCACGCGCCTGCATGAATCGGCGACCCCCGAGCGCGAACTCATGCGCGAGGAAATTGAACGAACCGTGTTCGCCACGGTCGAAGCATTGCCGGAAGAGCTCAAGACCGCGATCACCCTGCGGGAAGTCGATGGCTTGAGCTACGAGGAAATCGCGGAAGCGATGAACTGCCCGATCGGTACGGTCAGGTCACGCATCTTCCGCGCGCGCGAGGCGATCGACGAGCAGTTGCGCCCGCTGTTGTCGGAGGAAAACGGTACGCCATGAACGAGCAGATTGACGAGCAACTTTCGACCCTGGTGGATGGCGAGCTGGAGCGCGACCAGACGCGTTTCCTGTTGCGCCGCGTCGCGTCCGACCCCTCGCTTCCGCTGCGCTGGGAGCGCTACCACGTCGCACGGCAGGTGCTGCGGCGACAGGAACTCTTCGTGCTGCGGCCCGGCTTCGCCGCGACAGTGATGGAGCAACTGGCGCAGGAGCCCGCATTGCGCGCGCGCGGCGGACAATGGTTGCGTTGGGGCGCCGGTGGCGCGATAGCGGCTTCGGTCGCCGTCGCTGCGCTGGTACTCACGCACCCGGCCGGGCCGCAGCCCGGCACGGCACCCACCGTCGCGGCACGCACGTCGCCGTCGACCGCGATCGCGGCCGTGCCCGCGTCGGCGGCGACGACGACGTTGTCGTCGCCATCCGAGGTGCGTCCACCGCTGCTGCTGCCGAATGCGCCGCTCGACGTTTCGCCGGCGAGCTTCGGCAGCGAGATCGGATCGGCCGCGGTGCTCGATCCGCGACTGCAGTCGTACGTCGTGCGCCACTACCAGGCGGTTGGTGGCAATGGGCAGGGCGGCTTCGTGCCGTACGTGCTGCTGACGGTTCCGCAGCGCCAGGCGGACGCCGCTCAGGCGGGTCCCGCGGCGTCGCAGAATCGCTGACTACGGCGCGCTCACGTCCTTGATCCAGACGAAACGGACAGCGCCATCGCGTGCGGTTGGGGCCGCGGCCGCAACACTCGCCATCCTGGCGCTGGCGTTTGCCGCCGGCGCGCGACCCGCGCTGGCGAGCGATGCCGCATCGGGTGATCCGCTTGCGCGCATGTACCTGGCGGTCCACCAGCTCGACTTCCAGGGCTCGTTCGTCTACCTGCGCGGCGGAAAGACCGAGGCCTACCGCATCTTCCACGCGAGCGGTAGTCCGGAGCGCGAGCGCCTGGTCGGCCTCACCGGGCCGCGTACCGAGGTCGCACGCGAGGCCGGCGTCGTGACCTGCCTCGGCGAGAATACGCCATCCCGATTGTTCGACACGCCCGGAGCGCGCCTGCTGCCGTTGCTGCCGGACCTGCGTGCCGGTTCGCTCGCTGCGTTGTACCGCGTGAGCGTCGGCGCGGAGGAAAGGGTGGCCGGGTACCGCGCGCGTCGGGTCGATGTCGTGCCGATCGACAGCTACCGATACGGCTATCGCCTGTGGCTCGAGGAAGAGAGCGGACTGCCGCTTCGCTCGTCGATCGTGGACGCCTCGCGCAGGACGCTCGAGGAGTACATGTTCGTCACGCTCGACATCGGTACGCGCCCGCGCGACAGCGATCTTGCGCCGAGCGCGAACGCGGCCGTGGTCGAGGCGGCGGACGCAACGCGCATCCAGCCGCGATGGCAGGTCGCCGACCTGCCGCCGGGATTCGTGCTGACGCGCACGCAGAAGCCGGCGCAGGGCGACGACAAGTCCGAACAGCAGCTCTATACGGACGGATTGGCGAGCGTATCCGTCTATATCGAGCCGTATGCCGGGGCGGCCGCCGCCGACCGCGGGCTCGCTCGCGGCATGTTGAACATCCTCACGCATGAAAGCGGCGGTTGGCGTATGGCGGCGATCGGCGATGTCCCGCGCGCGACGCTCGAACGCATGGTGCGCTCGACGCGGCCGGTGGCGGCCGGGCGCTGAAGCCGGACTGAAGGCTTCGCCGCGTGGGTGGAACTTCGACGGCTGGTTTCCGTCAATAGCGGGGTCCGGAATCCGCGCGGGGTGCATGCGGCGCGCTTCCGCAAGTCCAATCATCAAGCAAAGACACGAGGTGGCCATGACGATGATTTCGCGCAGCGGATCGCTTTCCCGCTGGATGCTCGCGCCGGTGATGGCGTTGGCGATGACGGCCCAGGCGATGGCCGTGGACCTGCCGGATTTCAGCGGTCTGGTCGACCGCTACGGCCCGGCGGTCGTCAATGTGCAGGCGACGGGCAATCCTGACGCACAGGCACAGAACCCCGGTGACCAGCAGGAAGTGCCCGAGATCTTCCGGCGCTTCTTCGGTCCGATGCCGCAGCCGCGCGATCGCGGCACGCGCATGTCGATGGGATCGGGCTTCATCATTTCGGCCGATGGCTACGTGTTGACCAACAACCACGTCGTCGACGGTGCCGACAACGTCACCGTGCGCCTGTCGGACCGGCGCGAGCTCGACGCGAAGGTCGTCGGCACCGACGCGCAGTACGACATCGCGCTGCTCAAGCTCAACGCGACCGACCTGCCGGTCGTCAGCCTCGGCGATTCCAAGATCGTCAAGGCCGGCCAATGGGTGGTCGCGATCGGCTCTCCGTTCGGCTTCGACCACTCGGTCACCGCCGGCATCATCAGCGCGGTCGGGCGCAACTTCGGCGGTGCCGACCAGCAATACGTGCCGTTCATCCAGACCGACGTGCCGATCAATCGTGGCAACTCCGGCGGGCCGCTGTTCAACCTCAATGGCCAGGTCGTCGGCATCAACTCGCAGATCTTCTCGAACACCGGCGGCTTCATGGGCGTGTCGTTCGCGATCCCGATCGACATCGCGATGAACGCGGTCGAGCAGATCAAGACCAGCGGACGCGTCAGTCGCGGCATGATCGGCGTGCAGATCCAGAACGTCGATCGCGAACAGGCGAAGGCGCTCGGACTGCCGCGCAGCGGTGGTGCGCTCGTCAACAAGGTGACTCCGGGCAGCGCGGCGGACAAGGCTGGCGTCCAGCTCGGCGACGTGATCCTGAGTTTCGCCGGCCATGAGATCGCGATGTCGGCGGACCTGCCGCCGCTGGTCGGTTCGAGTCGTCCGGGCAGCAAGGCGGACCTCTCGGTCTGGCGCGACGGCAAGACCCTGACGATCCCTGTGACCGTGGGCGAGCTGCCGGCGGACAAGGACGCGCTCGCCGGTGCGCGCGGCGTGGTGCCCAAGGCGATCGCGGGCAATGCACTCGGCATCGTCGTCGAGGACCTGACCGCGGACCAGCGCAAGCAGCTCGGCATCACCGATGGTCAGGGCGTGGTCGTCACCCACATCACGGGTGCCGCGGCGCGTCGCGCCGCGCTCGAGGCGGGCGACGTGATCCTGATGGTCGGGCGCAAGCCAGTGAAGTCGGTCGGCGACTTCAATGCGAGCCTCAAGGAAGCCAAGCCTGGCGATTCGGTGATGCTGCTGGTGCGACGCGACGAGCAGACGCAGTTCCTCGCGCTGACCGTGCCCGCACCCGGCAAGGACTGAAAGCGCACGCGAATGTCATGTCCGACGGGGCCGCAATGGCCCCGTCAGGCCGCGTGCGGACGTGACGGCGACGCGAGCCTGCGGATTCTGCGATAATCCGGCTCTTGTGCCGACCGCATGCCCCTGCCCGCAATCCCGATGCAACACATCCGCAATTTTTCGATCATCGCCCATGTCGACCACGGCAAATCCACGCTGGCTGACCGCATCATCCAGATCTGCGGAGGCCTGACCGAGCGCGAAATGGAAGCGCAGGTACTCGACAACAATCCGATCGAGCGCGAGCGTGGCATCACCATCAAGGCACAGTCCGTTTCCTTGCCGTATACCGCGAAGGACGGCATCACCTATCAGCTGAATTTCATCGATACCCCCGGCCACGTCGACTTCAGCTACGAAGTCAGCCGTTCGCTGGCCGCCTGCGAGGGCGCGTTGCTGGTGGTCGACGCGGCGCAGGGCGTGGAAGCGCAATCGGTCGCGAATTGCTACACCGCGGTGGAGATGGGCCTCGAAGTCGTGCCGGTCCTCAACAAGATCGACCTGCCGACGGCGGACGTCGACCGCGCCAAGGCGGAGATCGAGGCGGTGATCGGCATCCATGCCGACGACGCGATCGCGATCAGCGCGAAGACCGGGCAGAACGTCGAGGCCGTGCTCGAGGCGATCGTCGCGCGCATCCCGCCACCGAAGCCGCGCGATAGCGATCGCCTGCAGGCGTTGATCATCGACTCGTGGTTCGACAACTACCTCGGCGTCGTCTCGCTGGTGCGCGTGATGCAGGGCGAGATCAAGGCCAAGGACAAGCTGCTCGTGATGTCGACCGGGCGCACGCACGAGGTCGACCAGGTCGGCGTGTTCACTCCCAAGCGCTCGCCGCGCGAGAAGCTCGGGGCGGGCGAGGTCGGCTGGATCAATGCGTCGATCAAGGACGTGCACGGTGCGCCGGTCGGCGACACCCTGACGCTCGCTCGCGAACCCGCGCCGGCGCCGCTGCCGGGCTTCCAGAAAATGCAGCCGCGCGTATTCGCCGGCTTGTTCCCGACCGCCGCCGACGACTATCCCGCGCTGCGCGAAGCGTTGGAGAAGCTCAAGCTCAATGACGCCGCGCTGAATTTCGAACCGGAAACCTCCGAGGCGATGGGTTTCGGCTTCCGCTGCGGCTTCCTCGGCCTGCTGCACATGGAGATCATCCAGGAGCGGCTCGAGCGCGAATACGACCTCGACCTGATCACCACCGCGCCGACCGTCGTCTACGAAGTGTTGCTGACGGATGGCAAGGTCATGACGCTCGACAACCCGGCCAAGCTGCCACCGGTGCAGAACGTCGAGGAAGTGCGGGAACCGATCATCGTCGCCAACATCCTGACCCCGCCCGACTACATCGGCAGCGTGATCAAGCTGTGCGAGGACAAGCGCGGCGTGCAGCGCTCCATCAACTACATGGCGAGCCAGGTGCAGATCAGCTACGAGCTGCCGCTGGCCGAGGTCGTGCTGGATTTCTTCGACAAGCTGAAGTCGGTGTCGCGCGGCTACGCCTCGATGGACTACCACTTCGAGCGCTTCCAGGCCGGTCCGCTGGTGCGGGTCGACGTGCTGATCAACGGCGACCGCGTCGATGCGCTGAGCCTGATCCTGCACCGGACCAGCGCCGACCGGCGCGGGCGCGACCTGGTCGAGAAGATGAAGGACCTGATTCCGCGCCAGCAGTTCGACGTGGCGATCCAGGCCGCGATCGGCTCGCAGATCATCGCGCGGTCGAGCGTCAAGGCGTTGCGCAAGAACGTGCTGGCCAAGTGCTACGGCGGCGACGTCTCGCGCAAGCGCAAACTGCTCGAGAAGCAGAAGGAAGGCAAGAAGCGCATGAAGCAGGTCGGCAGCGTGGAGATTCCGCAGGAAGCCTTCCTCGCCGTCCTGCAGATGGACAAGTAGGGTCGCCAGCGGGCGCCGTTTCCGAGAAAGGGATTGAACGATGGATTTCGATTTCGCACTGCTGCTCGTCGCCCTGACCGGCGTCGCCGGAGTAGTCTGGTTGTTCGACTGGCTGTTCCTCGCCCGCATGCGCACGCGCCGCGCCGAGGCGATCAAGGCGATGACCGCACTGAGCGAGGCGGAGCGCGATGCGCGCGCACGCGCGGCGTTGCAGGAACCGATACCGATCGAGTACGCGCGTTCGTTCTTCCCAGTCCTGCTGGTGATCCTGCTGTTCCGCTCGTTCGTGGCGGAACCGTTCAAGATCCCGTCCGGCTCGATGATGCCGACCCTGCTGGTCGGTGACTTCATCCTCGTCAACAAGTTCGCCTACGGCTTGCGCTTGCCGGTGTTGAATACGAAGATTCTCGATGTCGGCAAGCCCAAGCGCGGCGACGTGTTCGTGTTCCGCTATCCGCAGAACCCGAAGGAGGACTACATCAAGCGCGTGATCGGCCTGCCGGGTGACGAAATCACCTATCGCAACAAGACCTTGCTGGTGAACGGCAAGCAGGTCGAGGAGACCGACCTCGGCGCCTACACCGGGGCGAGCGAGCCGGGGCACCGGGTGGATGGAGTGCAGGTCAAGCACGAGAATCTGGAGGGCGTGGAACACCGCATCCTGGAGAATCCCCAGGTCTGGGTCGGCCACGAGGGCAGCTGGACCGTGCCTGCTGGACACTATTTCGCAATGGGCGACAATCGCGACAACAGTGCCGACAGCCGCTTCTGGGGTTTCGTGCCGGAAGAGAACCTGGTCGGCAAGGCCTTCGTGATCTGGATGAACCTGAACTGGAACGACGGGCCGCATGTCGACTTCAGCCGCATCGGGACCATGATCCACTGACATTCGCAATTCGATCGACGGGAGGGGTGTACGCATGAACATGCAGCGCAAGGTGATGGGTATCACGCTGATCGGTTTCGCTATTGTCCTGGCCGTCCTGGGTTTTTTCGGCTACGCGGCCATGCGCCTGGTTCCGGCATACATCGAGTACTACGGCGTCGTGAAGGCGATGGAGCAGGAGCGCTCCGAAGCGGGCGCTGCGTCGAAGTCGCTCGACCAGATTCGTCGGGAGATGGCTTTCAAGTTCAGCACGCAATATGTCGACGAAGCGAACGTGCCGCCGCAGGCGATCACGCTGAAGCGCGAGGGCGGCGCATCCACCCTGCGCGTCAACTACGAACGGCGCATTCCGTTCATGTACAACGTCGAGTTGCTGACGACCTTCGACAAGTCGGTCAGCATGTCGGGGGCGGGTGAGTAGCCAGTCGTTCCTCGGGCACGTCTTCGCGGATGCGCCGCTGCTGCGGCGCGCGCTGACCCACCGTAGCGCGGGCCACGACAACAACGAACGCCTCGAATTCCTCGGCGACGCGCTGCTGAACCTGTTCGTCGCCGAGCTCGTGTACGAGAAGCATCCGCGCGCGACCGAGGGCGAAATGACGCGCCTGCGTGCGGCACTGGTCAATGGCGGCGCGCTGGCGGAGCTGGCGCGCGCGGAAGAGCTCGGCGATCGGCTCAACCTCGGCCCGGGAGAGCTAAAGAGCGGCGGCTATCGCCGCGATTCGATCCTCGCCGACGCTTTCGAGGCGTTGGTGGCCGCGATCTACCTCGATTCCGGATGGGGCGCCTGCCGCGACACGGTGCGTCGACTGTTCGATGCGCGCGTCGCCAGCGGCGCGAACACGCCGAAGGATGCGAAGACACGGCTGCAGGAATTGCTGCAGGGGCGCAACCTGCCGTTGCCGGCCTACGACCTCGTCGGTGCGAGCGGCGAGGATCACGCACGCACGTTCGTAGTGACCTGCAGCATCGAGAGCCTCGGCGTCTCGACGCACGGCAGTGGCAGCAGCCGGCGCGCGGCGGAACAGGTCGCTGCCGAACACGCATTGGAACTGGCGCTGAAGAGGTTCGACGATGACCGCTGAATCCATCCCGCATCGCTTCGGGCGCGTCGCGCTGATCGGGCGGCCGAATGTGGGGAAGTCAACCCTGCTGAACGCGATCCTCGGCACCAAGCTCAGCATCGTCACGCCGAAGCCGCAGACGACGCGCCATCGCATCCTCGGCATCGAGACGCGCGCCGACGCGCAGATCGCGTTCATCGATACGCCCGGACTGCATCAGGGTGGCAAGTTCGCGCTGAACCGCCAGCTCAATCGTGTCGCGCGCCAGGTCCCGGAAGAGGCCGACGTGCTCGTGCACGTGATCGACGGCGCACGCTGGCGCGACGAGGATGAAGATGTCTGGCAGCTGATTGCGAAGCAGTCGGTGCCGCGCCTGCTGGTCGTGAATAAAGTCGACAAGCTGGCTGACAAGAAGGCACTGCTGCCGTTCGCCGCCGACGTCACGCGCGAGCGTCCCTATGCCGCCGTGCATTTCCTTGTCGCGCGCCGCGGCGATGGCGTGCCGGCGCTGCTCGACGAGATCGTCGGTTTTCTGCCGGAAGGACCGGCCGAATTCGGCGAGGATGAATTCACCGATCGCAGCGAGCGCTTCCTCGCGGCGGAACTCGTGCGCGAGCAGCTGATGCTGCAGCTCGGCGCCGAACTGCCGTATGCGGCGGCGGTCGAAATCGAACGCTTCGAAGACACCCCCGACATCACGCGCATCGGTGCGGTCGTGTGGGTCGAACGCGAAGGACAGAAGGGCATCGTGATCGGCGCCGGCGGCGCCCAGCTCAAGAAGATCGGCAGCTCGGCGCGGCGCGCGATGGAACGCGTGTTCGACCGCCGCGTGTTCCTCGAGCTGTGGGTGCGCGTGCGCGAATCCTGGAGCGACGACGTGGCTGCGCTGAAGCAGTTCGGCTACAGCGAATAGTGGACCGCGACGTCCATTCCGGTAGCGACCGGCGCGATCTCGCAGCGTTCACGCACCACGATCCCCTTCGCGATCCATTGCCCACATGAACGATACAGTCCGCTAGGTCCTGCGACGGGACTCAGAATGCGCATCGACCAGCAGCCGGCGTATGTCCTGCATGCACGCGCATACCGCGAAACATCGCTCCTGCTCGAAGCGTTCACGCGCGATCACGGGCGCGTCGGTGTCGTCGCCCGCGGAGTGCGACGCGAGCGCAGCCGCCTCCCGCGCGGCGTGTTGCAGCCATTGCAACCACTGCTGCTCGACTGGAGCGCGACCGGCGAGCTCGGCACGCTGATCAGTGCGGAGGCCGCCAGTGCGCCGTTCGCGCTGTCCGGCGAAGCCCTGCTCGCGGCGATCTATCTCAACGAGCTCGTGCTGCGCCTGAGCGGGCGGGGCGACCCGCATCCAGCCGCGTTCGCCGCCTACGCGGATTGCCTGGCCCGGCTCGCGTCCGGTACCGGCATCGGCTGGACCTTGCGTCGCTTCGAACGCGATCTGCTCGCCGACCTCGGCTACGCGTTGCTGCTCGATCGCACCGCGGCCGGGCATCCGCTCGACGCATTGGTGGACTACGCCTATGACGCCGAAGCCGGAGCTGGCGAATGGCAGCCGGGTACGCGCCTGCCGCGCGTCAGTGGAGCCGCGTTGCTCGCGCTCGATCGCGACGAGGTGCCTGCTGCGGAACACCTCGCGCAGTTGCGCCACCTGATGCGCAGCCTGATCCGCCATCACCTCGGCGGCGAGCTCAACGCGTGGTCGATGACAGCCGCTGCCGCCGCGCTCCGCCCGCCGTCAGCCTGACAGGCGTTGGCGCGTCCGTTCGCTGACTTCGAGCAGGGTTGCGACAGCCGCGGTCGGCCACAGCGGGCTTTCGAGCGCGGTACGAACCGCGGCGATCGCGCGCGTCAACGTTGGCGCGCCACAGAATCCCGCCGATGCTTCGAGGCGATGCAGGCGTTCGCGCAGGGCGGCCATGTCGTTGCGGACGCCGAACCCGGCGATCTGCGCAGGAAGGGCTTCGAGTTCGGCCGCGAACAGTCCGCGCAGCGAGGCGACGATCGCGGCATCGCCACCCGCAGCGCGGTGCGCCTGCTCGTCGTCGAGGTCGTCGGCTCCCGTCAACGCAGCGGATGCCGTGCCCAGGTGACGGGCGACTGCGGCGCGCAGGGCATCGGCGGCGATCGGTTTCAGCAATGTCTCGATGAACCCGGCCGCGTGCAGCGCGGCGATCGTGTCGGCGTCGTTCGCGGCCGTGGTCGCAAGCGCGATCGCGCCGCGTGACGGCCCTGGCCGCGCACGCAGGTGCGCGAGCACTTCGCAGCCGTCCATCCCGGGCATGCGCGCATCCAGCAACAGCAGGTCGAACGCGGACGTGAGGGCATGCCGCACGGCGACGCTGCCGTCCTCGGCCGCGACGCAGTCGTAGCCGCCCGCCGCCAGCGCTTCGACGAGAAAGCGCAGGCTCAGCGGGTTGTCGTCCGCGATCAGGATCAGGGCTTGGTTCACGCAACGCCCGCGCGATGTTGTCGATGAGGCAGAATGGTCGTCGATGCCGCCTTCGTCAACAATCGCCTCACGGCTGCTGATCGCGCTTCTGCTCGCGAGCGCGGGCAGCGCCAGCGTCGGTGCACGCACGCTCACGCTGGATGCGGAGCGCCTGGTCGATGCCCGCGTGAGTGCCGAACGGCTGCATGTGCATGTCGTGGACGGCGCCGGCGCCGCGCTTGCGATCTCCGCGCAAGTGGTCGCCATCGCGCCGCTGGGCTTGTCCGGGCGCATGGATTGGTCGTGTGCGCTGGAGCGCGACGCGACCGGCGCATTGGCCTGCAGCGGACCGGTGCACCTGCGTGACGGCGAACACGAGCAAGTCGCCGATCTGGCCGCGCGCGTGGTCGAGCGCCATATCGAGCTGTCGCTGGCTCGCGAGGGCAGTCGCGTGATACTGGACCTTCCACTCGATGCGTCGACGCCGATCACCGCGAGTCTGCAACACGTCCCGGTCGGCTGGTTCGCACGTCCGCTCGCCTCATTCTGGCCCGGAGGCGAATTGCGCGCAGGAACGATCGACCTGAGCGCATCCCTGCCGAACGAGGGTGGGCTCGATGCGGACTATGCCGGCGACGGCCTCGTGTTCAACACGAATGATGGCGCCGTCTCCGGCGACGGCATCGCGGTGCGTGGACATGCGGCGATCGCGTCGGCTGACGACGCGACCCGCGTGATCGCGAATGCGCGATTCAGCGCCGGCGTGCTGCGAGCCGGAGCAATGCGGGTCGAGTTCCCGGCCACCGGCGTCGACGCGGACATCGACGCGCGCGCCGCGACCGACGGTAGCTGGGACGTCGCACGCTTCGCCTGGCGCGATCCCGACGTGCTGGAATTCGAAGCCGTCGGCGTGCTCGACACGACGGCTCTCGCACCCTTGCGTGCGCTCACGGTCACGCGCGCGAGCCTTGTCTTTCCACTGGCGAAGCAACGCTACGCAGCACCGCTGTTCGCCGCCCACGGTCTCGCAGGCATGAGCGTGGACGGTCGCCTGGAGGGTTCTGCGCAGGTCGACGCGAGCGGATTGCGTCGCCTCGTGCTACAGACGCACGGGCTGGACCTGCGCGATCGCACGCGCGGATTGCGGGTGCAGGCGCTCGCAGGCGGTCTCGACTGGATTGCTGCGGGCGAGGGCGAGGCGACGCGCTTGGGTTGGCGCAAGGCGGACCTTGCCGGCGTTGCCATCGGTGCCGTCAACGCGCAATGGCGGTCGCGCGACGGCGTGCTGCGACTGCTCGCGCCGCTGCGCGCGCGCTTGTTCGATGGCAGCGTGGAGCTGCGCGAGACACGGCTCGACCCGTTTGCCGCAGGCGGAGCACAGGCTTCGACCGCATTCGCGCTGCATGACGTCGGCTATGACAGCAGTGACGGGACGGTCGCTGCTGCGCACGTGTCCGCCAGTGGCGACCTGCAGCTCGATGCGGGCGCCGACGGCTCGCATGTTCGCGTGCAGGCACGATTGGACGGCGGCGAGGCGCTGCTCGGGCCGGTCTATGCGAAGTTTCCGGGTACCGGCATCGCCAGCGCGCTCGACCTGACCATCGCGGGTGATCGCTGGCAGCTTGCGCGCTTCGACTGGAACGATCCGGGTGTGCTCGAGTTCGGTGCGAGCGGCGAACTGCTGCCTCGCGCGGCGGCACCGGTGCAATCGCTGCAGCTCGATCTTCGTCGTGCGCAGCTCGCCAGTGCACTGCCGCGCTACGCCTCGAGCTGGCTCTCGACCAAGGGCTACCCCCAACTCGTCGCGGACGGCCGCATCGGCGGATCGATGGCGCTGGTCGATGGAAAACTGCAGCGCTTCACGCTGCATACCGAGCATGTGGTGGTTCGCGATGGTGGCGGCCGATTCGCGCTCGACGGTCTCGACGGCGGGATCGACTGGGATCTTGCCGCCGACCGTCCGGCGACGGCGCTCGCCTGGCGCGGTATCGAGTTGTTCAGCATTCCGCTCGGTGCGGCACGCGCGCGCCTGGCGGCGCGTGACGGCGCAATCGTCCTGGCGGAGCCACTCGCTGTCGATGTGCTCGGCGGACAGGTCAAGCTCGAGCGCTTCAGCGCGCAGCCGCGGTCGCCGCGCGGGGATCGCTACGCCGGTTCGTTCGCATTGGCCGGAATCGAGATGGCGCAGGTATCGAAGGCGTTCGGTTGGCCGCTCTTCCCGGGCAATCTGTCTGGCGGCATTCCGGAAATCGAATTCGTCGGTGACCGCATCGAATTCCACGGCGGTCTCGACCTGTACGTGTTCGACGGACATCTCGGCGTGAGCGGGCTCGCGCTGGAACGTCCGTTCGGGATCGCGCCATCGCTCGCGGCCGACGTGCATTTCGAGAATCTCGACCTGCAGCAGGTGACGAGTGCATTTTCGTTCGGCGGCATCAGCGGCCGCCTGTTCGGCACGATCGGTGCCCTGCGCCTCGTCGACTGGAGTCCGGTCGCATTCGACGCGTGGCTGCGCACCGACGGCGGTGGACGCATGAGCTACAAGGCGGTCAACGACCTGACCGCGATCGGCGGCGGCGGCGGCCTTTCCGCGAGCCTGCAGACGATGGCACTGAAGGTCTTCGACACCTTCGGTTACCGTCGCCTCGGCATTCGCTGCCGGCTGCGCGACGAGGTCTGCGCGATGGGTGGCGTCGATCCGTCGCCCGCCGCCACCGCTGGCGGGGATTCATCCGCCGACGGCTACACTATCGTCGAAGGCTCGGGCCTGCCGCGCATCTCGATCGTGGGCCACCGCCGCAGCGTGGACTGGCCGACGCTCGTGCGCCGCCTGCAGGAGGCGACGCAGGGGCAGGGGCCGGTCATCGAATGACCATCGAACGAGGAAGAGTCATGCGCAGGCAACTCAAGTGGGTCACGCTCGCCGCCGTTCTCGCATTGCCGGTTGCATGCGTGACGATCAACGTGTACTTCCCCGAGGCGGCTGCGCAGAAGGCCGCGGAGCAGTTCGTCGACAAGGTCATCGGCGAACAAGCCAAGGACGCGTCGCCGCCGGCGGACCAGCCGCCGCCGGGACGATCGCCGGGTGCGATGCTGCTCGACCTGGTGATCCCGAGCGCCTATGCGCAATCCGCCGACATCAACGTGCAGACGCCGCAGATCCAGGCGATCCAGACACGCATGCGCGCGCGCTTCACGAGTACGCTGTCGAAGTACTGCACGAGCGGCGCAGTCGGCTTCACCCGCGACGGGCTCGTAGCGGTGCGCGACGCGGCCAGCCTTGCCCTGGCGGATCGCGCCGGCGTCAACGCGGCCGTCGCCGACGAGAACCGCGATCGCGAAGCGGTCTATCGCGAAATCGCACTCGCCAACGGCCATGCGGAATGGGAGAAGCAGATTCGCGAGACGTTCGCCAAGCAATGGATCCAGCAGGCGCGTCCGGGCTGGTATTATCAGGACGCGAGCGGAACCTGGAAGCAGAAGTAGCCAGCGCTCGGCACTGATTCCCGATACTCCCGCGCCCGCCTCGCCAGCGGGCGCTTTCGCTTTCCGGATTCCATGCAAAGCATCGAAGTCGACATCACCGACCTTTCCCACGACGGCCGCGGCGTTGCCCGCATCGAAGGCAAGACCGTTTTCGTCAGCGGCGCCCTGCCGGGCGAACGCGTGCGTCTCGGCCGCGTGCAACGCCACCGCAACTACGACGAGTCGAAGGCGGAAGAGATCATCGTCCGCTCGCCGCAGCGGGTCGAACCGCGCTGTGCGCATTTCGGCACCTGCAGCGGCTGCAGCCTGCAGCATCTTTCGCCCGAGGCGCAGATCGCCGCCAAACAGCATGTGCTGGCGGAGAATTTCGAGCGCATCGGCAAGGTCGAGCCGGAGCGCTGGCTCGAACCCCTGACCGGTGACCCGTGGGGATATCGCCGCAAGGGCCGCCTGTCGGTGAAATGGGTCGCCAAGAAGGACAAGGTGCTGGTCGGATTCCGCGAGGAGAATCCGCGCTTCGTCGCCGATCTCGCGCACTGCCACACCTTGCTTCCCGAAGTCGGCGAGCGGCTCTCCGATCTCGGTGCCTTGATCGGAGGGCTCGAGGCGCGCGCGGAGATCGCACAGATCGAGATCGCCGCAGGTGACGACGCCGTGGCGCTGACGTTCCGTAACCTGCGTGCGTTGTCGGAGGCCGATCGTTCCGCACTGGTCGCATTCGGCCAGCAGCATCGCCTGGCGATCCTGCTGCAGCCGGGTGGCCCGGACAGCGTGACGCCGCTGTGGCCGGACACGGTGCCGCTGTCGTTCCGCATTCCGGAACATGACATCGACATCGCGTTCCGCCCACTCGATTTCATCCAGGTCAATGCGGGGATGAACCAGCGCATGATCGCCCGTGCGCTCGACCTGCTCGACCTGCAGCCCGATGACCGCGTGCTCGACCTGTTCTGTGGCCTCGGCAACTTCACCCTGCCGATCGCGCGCAAGGTCGCACAGGTCACGGGCGTGGAGGGCGAGGCCGCACTGGTCGCGCGCTCGCGCGAGAACGCGGTCCGCAACGGCATCGTCAACGCGGAGTTCCACGCCGCCGATCTCGCCGCCGACCAGCGCGCAACCGCATGGGCGCAGGCGCGTTGCGACAAGCTGCTGCTCGATCCTCCGCGCTCCGGCGCCGCCGCCGTGCTCGAATACCTGCCGCGCAGGGGCACCGATCGCATCGTCTACGTGTCGTGTCATCCCGGTTCGCTCGCGCGCGATGCCGGCACGCTGGTGGAACGGCACGGGTTCCGTCTTGTCGCCACCGGCGTGATGGACATGTTCCCGCATACCGCGCACGTCGAGTCGATCGCGTTGTTCGAACGCTGAGGTGGCGCTGAAGCAAAAGCTTTCGACACGAAGGACACGAAGAAGGCAGAATCGAGATCTTCATCCTGTTCTTCTTCGTGTCCTTCGTGTTTCAGTCTTCGGGTTTTGAACGTGGCTACCGAGATCGAACGAAAATTCCTCGTCGTTGGCGATGCCTGGCGCGGGCAGGTGGCGCGCGGCGAAGCGATGGTGCAAGGCTATCTCGCGGGGCCGCCGGCGGCGCGCTGTTCGGTGCGCGTGCGCGTGGCAGGCGATCATGCGTGGCTCAATATCAAGTCGGCACACGCAGGCATCGAGCGCGATGAATATGAATATGCGGTGCCGGTCACCGACGCGAGGCGCATGCTCGACACGCTCGCGGGCGACGTGGTCGAGAAGGTCCGCCATCACGTCGAGGTCGGCGGCCATCTGTTCGAGGTCGACGAGTTCGGCGGCGACAATGCCGGCCTGGTGGTCGCCGAGATCGAGCTCGACGCCGTCGATGCCGCGTTTCCGCGACCGCCCTGGCTCGGGCGCGAGGTCAGCCACCTCGCGCGCTACTACAATCTCAACCTCGCCGGACATCCTTACGCGTGCTGGAGCGCGGTAGAGCGCAATGCAGACGACGCCTGATACGATCTCCCCATGCTGATCATCGGAATTCCCGGCAAGACCCTCACCGAAGTCGATCGGCGCCAGCTTGCTGCGCCACAGGTCAGCGGCGTGATCCTGTTTTCGCGCAATTTCGAAAGCCGCGATCAGGTCACCGCACTCATCGACGATATCCGCGTCGCGCGTCCCGAACCGTTCCTGGTCTGCGTCGACCAGGAGGGTGGGCCGGTGCAGCGCTTCCGCGACGGCTTCACGCGCTTGCCGGCGCTGGCACGTATCGGCGAACTGTACGAACGCGACGTGCCGGCCGCGATCCGCGCGGCCGAGGAACATGCGTGGGTCATGGCCAGCGAGATGCGTGCGGTCGGCATCGACATCAGTTTCGCGCCGGTTGTCGATCTTGCGCGCGGAAACCGCGCGGTCGGCGAGCGCGCCTTCCATGCCGATCCGCAGATCACCGCCGAGCTGTCGCAGGCCTATCTGCGCGGCATGCGCCTCGCCGGCATGGCGGCGACGATCAAGCATTTTCCCGGCCACGGCACGGTCGCAGAGGACACGCATTTCGACGCCGCGGTCGACTCGCGTACTCTCGACGAACTGCGCGCGAACGATCTGCTGCCGTTCGCGGATGCTGTCGCCAGCGGCGCCGAAGCGGTGATGATGGCGCATGTGACCTATCCGGCCGTGGATGCGCTCGCGGCGGGTTATTCGCGCCGATGGATCGAAGACGTGCTGCGTGGCGAACTCGGCTTCCGCGGCGTCGTGATCGGCGATGACATCGGCATGGCGGCTGCCGAACAGGTCGGTGGCATCGGCGCGCGCATCGGGGCGCACCTGCTGGCCGGCTGCGACCTGTTGCTCGCCTGCAGTCCGGCCATCGTCGACGACGCGATCGCAGCGAGCGTTCATGCGCCGCCGTGCGACGACGAGCGCCTCGCCACCTTGCAGGGCGAAGTAGCGCAGACCTGGGACGCGCTGACGACGAACCCGCAGCGCGATGAATTCATCGCACGCCTCGCCGCACTCGACGCGCGTGCCGCCGACCGGAACTGACGATGAGCAGCAGCACACCGAAACTCGAAGAGGCACTCGCCCGCGCCGACCTCGTCCACGATCGCGCGGTGCTGCGCACGGCGATCGAGCGCATCGGCGGCGAGATCGATGCGATGCTGGCCGGCGCGCCCGCCGTGTTCCTGACCGTGATGCAAGGAGCCCTCGCGTTCGCGGGACCGCTGGCGACGGCGATTCGCGCTCCGCTCACGTTCGACTACGTGCATGCCACGCGCTATCGCGGCGCGACGAGCGGCGGCGAGCTGCTATGGATCAAGCAGCCGGCGATTTCGCTCGCCGGCGCGACCGTGCTGCTGGTCGACGACATCCTCGACGAAGGGCACACGCTGAAGGCGATTCGCGATTTCTGCCTGGAGCAGGGCGCCGCGCGCGTGCTGCTGGTCGTGCTGTGCGAGAAGCGCCATGGCCGTGGTGCGGGGCTCAGGGCGGATTTTGTCGGCGTCGAAGTGCCCGACCGTTACGTGTTCGGTTTCGGCATGGACTACCACGAGCAGGGGCGCAATCTCGCGGCGATCTACGCGGTGGACGCATGAACCGGCACATCGACCTGGCCTTGGTCGGCGGCACTGGCCTGTACAGGTTTCCCGGGCTCGAAGGCGCCGAGCGCCACGCCGTCGATACGCCGTACGGACATCCGTCCGACAGCGTAGTCGTCGGCAAGCTCGGCAAGCGCCGCATCGCGTTCCTCGCGCGCCACGGCGAATCGCACACGATCCCGCCGCATCGGGTCAACTATCGCGCGAATGTATGGGCGCTGCACCATCTCGGCGCGCGCCGCGTGATCGGCGTCAACGCGGTCGGCGGCATCCGCGCCGACATGGGTCCGCGCGTGCTCGCGATCCCCGACCAGATCATCGACTACACCAGTGAACGCCTGACCAGCTTCTGCGATGTCGCCGGCGCCGAGGTCAGGCACATCGACTTCAGCGAACCCTACTCGGCTGCGCTTCGCCGCGACCTGCTCGATGCCGCGAAACATGCCGGCGTCGCCGCCGTCGATGGCGGGTGCTACGGCGCGACGCAGGGGCCGCGCCTGGAGACGCGCGCGGAGATCGCGCGCATGCGCCGCGACGGCTGCGACCTGGTCGGCATGACCGGCATGCCGGAGGCTGCGCTCGCGCGCGAACTCGAACTCGACTACGCCTGCATCGCGCTCGTCGCGAACTGGGCGGCTGGCTGCGGCGACGAAGCCGAGATCAGCCTGCCGGAGATTTTCGCGAATCTCGAAGCGGTGACCGCGAACGTCCCGCGCATCGTCATCGCCCTGCTCGGCACCTGAGCGACCGCCGCTGCGCGAGTGGCGCGCAGGCGCGTGCCGTTGCGCACTGCGACTTGATTTGCCGCGTTAAGCAATTGTTATACTCAAGCGCGCACCTGTGCCGCATTGGGGAATGCGGCGCGACCACGTTGCGGTGCGCAGTCCAGAAAGGTCGAGGGGCTCGGCAATGCTTATCGGTACGGTCAAATGGTTCAACGACGCCAAGGGTTTCGGTTTCATCGCGCCCGAGGAAGGTGGAGAGGATGTGTTCGTGCACTACTCCGCGATCAATTCGCAGGGGTTCCGCACGCTGCAGCAGGGGCAGCGCGTGAATTTCGAGATCGTGCAGGGACCGAAGGGATCGCAGGCTTCGGGCGTGCAACCGGTCAAGTAGGGCGGCGCGCGGCGAGGGTGCCGGCGCGCATGCCACAAATGCGGCGGGCCGAGGCCAACCCTACGCGGCGAACTGCAGGCGTGCGAGCTCCGCGTACAGGCCGCCGGCACGTACCAGTTCCGCATGGGTTCCCTGCGCGACGATGCGTCCGCCATCCATCACGACGATGCGGTCGGCGCGCTGCACGGTGGCGAGGCGGTGCGCTATCACCAGCGTCGTGCGGCCTTCCTTGAGGCGTTCGAGCGCATGCTGGATCAGGTGCTCGGACTGCGCGTCGAGACTCGAGGTCGCCTCGTCGAGCAGCAGCACCGGCGCATCGCGCAGGAGCGCGCGCGCGATCGCGATCCGCTGCTGCTGGCCGCCCGACAGGCGCACGCCGCGCTCGCCGAGGTAGGTTGCGTAGCGGTCCGGCAGCGCCTCGATGAATTCGTGCGCTTCCGCCGCACGCGCCGCGACGACCACGTCGTCCTCTTCTGCGCCGGTGCGCCCGAAACCGATGTTGTCGGTGGCGTTGGCGCCGAACAGTACCGGGTCCTGCGGCACCAGTGCGAAACTGCCGCGCAGGTCCGGCAGGGCGAGCGCGCGCAGGTCATGGCCGTCGAGCGTGATGCGGCCGCTGGCCGGGTCGTAGAAGCGCAACAGCAACTGGAACACGGTGGTCTTGCCGGCACCGGACGGACCGACCAGCGCGATCGTCTGCCCCGGTTCGACCGCGAGCGAGAAGTCGTGCAGCGCTGCGCGATCGGGCCGCGAGGGATAGCGGAATTCGACCTGCTCGAAGCGGATCGCGCCGCGCGCAGGCCGCGCCATCGGCTGCACCAGGGCCGGGGATGCGATCGCGGCGTGCGTCTCGAGCAGGTCGCCGATGCGGCCGAGCGCGCCGGCGGCACGCAGCACCTGGCCCCACACCTCGCTGAGTGCGCCGACCGAACCGGCCGCGAACACTGCATAGAGCACGAACTGGCTCAGCACGCCCGGCGCCATCGTGCCGGCCATGACGGCCTTTGCGCCTGCCCACAACACGAGGGTGATCGCGCCGAACACGAGCAGGATCACCATCGCGGTCAACGACCCGGTCATCGCGATGCGGCGGCGAGCGACGCCGAGTGCGCGCTGTATCGCATGCGCGTAACGATGCGATTCCTCCGGTTCGCGCGTGTAGGCCTGCACCGTGTGTACCGCATTCAGCGTTTCGCTGGCGATCGCCGCCGAGTCCGCGATGCGGTCCTGGCTTTCGCGCGAGAGTTTCGACACGCGCCGGCCGAACACGACGATCGGCAGTACTACCGCCGGGATGACGAGCACGGTGAAACCGGCCAGGCGCGGGCTCGTCCACACCATCGCGGCGGCGCCGCCGATCAGGGTGATCACGCTGCGCAACGCGATCGACAAGGTCGAGCCGACCACGGTCTGGACCAGTTCGGTATCGGCGGCGAGGCGCGACACCAGCTCGCCGGTGCGCGTGCTCTCGTAGAATGCCTGGTCGAGCGTCAGCAGGTGGTCGTACAGGCGCTGGCGCAGGTCGGCCGCGACACGCTCGCCGAGCAGGCTGACGAAGAAGAAACGCGCCGCAGTCGCGATCGCGAGTACTGCGGCGACCACGAACAGGCCGAGGAAGCTCGCATTGATCGCGGCCGCATTGGCCTGGGTGAAGCCGTGGTCGATCATCACCCGCACGGCCTGCGGCAGGGTCAGCGTCGCCGCCGAGGACAGCGCGAGGAAACCAAGCCAACCCGCGATCAGGCCACGGTACGGCCTGAGGAATGGCAGCAGGCGGGTCAGCGAGCGGATCTTGCGCGGGGTGTCGGCGGCGGTGTCGGTCATCGGGGTCGCAGGCGCAAGGAGTGTCGGAGAGGTGAGGCTGGGTGCGCCGAGTTCAAGGCGCGATCTCGCAGCTGCCACGCCCGCGCGTGAGGTCGCGCACGAATGTGGCGAGGGCAGCGGATTGCGCACGCGCGACTTCGATCGAGAGCACGACGCCATCGGTCGAGACCTGTTCGTCGACGCGACGTGCATCGAAGTCGCGCAGGCGCGCGTACAACAGCGGCGCGTCGGCGAATGCGCAGCCGATGCGCGCACGCACGCGCTCGACGATCTCGACGCGCTCGGCGAGACGCAGGCATTCCGCCGCGCAACCGCCATAGGCGCGCGCCAGTCCGCCGACGCCGAGCTTGATGCCGCCGTACCAGCGCGTGACCACCACCGCGACGCGGTCGAGGCCCTGGCCGTCGATCGCGGCGAGGATCGGTCGCCCGGCGCTGCCGCCGGGTTCGCCATCGTCGCTGAAACGGTACGCGTCGCGGACGCGCCAGGCCCAGCAATTGTGGGTCGCTTCGCGCACCGTCACGCGTGCGATGTGCGCCGTCGCGGCTTCGGCCGAGTCGACCGCGGCCGCCCTGGCGAGGAACCGGCTTTTCCTGATTTCCTGCTGCAGGCTGGCATCGCAGCGCAGGGTAAATGACACGCTCATGCGGGTGCAGTGTAGCTGCCCGCAGGTCGATGCCGCACGCCCGCTTCTTTCCGTTTTCCGCGTTCTACCTGTCGAAAAGGAAATCGAGGAGATTCCAATGAAGCGAACGAAGCTGCCAGCCATGGTCGTGATCGCGGCGGCACTGTCGTGCCCGCCGGCGACCGCAGCGACCTGGTGCGTCGCCAGCGCCGGCGATCTGCGCGCCAAGCTGCTGGTCGCAGCCAACAACGGCGAGGACGACACCATCAAGCTCGTGCGCGGGACCTACCTCGTCGCGGGCAACGAGTTCTCGTTCAATTCGACGCAGGCGTTCGGGCTGGTCGTCAACGGCGGATTCAATCCCGGCTGTACCAGCACCAACCAGGACGCGCGCGACACCGCGCTCGACGGCGGCGGCACCTCGCAGGTGCTGAACATCACCAGCCCGGGAAGCGTCGCGCTGCGCTACCTGACCATCCGAAATGGCCTTCGTTCGGGTTCCTCGGGTGGCGGCCTGCAGATGCTGGGCAGCACGGCATCGAGCCAGCTCACGCTCGCGTTCAACATCCTGCGCGACAACACATCCGACTATGCGGTCGGCGCCGCGATCATCGACGGCGAGGGCGAGATGCACATCAACGGCAATCTCGTCGCGGGCAACCGCGCACCCGGCAACGGTGGCCTGTACGTGTACGGCGGCAGCACGACCAATGTGTACATGACCAACAACACCTTCGCCGGCAATACGGCGAGCGGCGGCAGCGGCACCATCGTGTTCCTCAACTACCGCAATCCGGCCGCGCCGAGTTCGTTTCTCGCGAACAACATCTTCTGGAGCAATACGGCCTCCAGCGACCTGTCCTTCTACGACGGGCGGTCGCTGCTCGATCACAACGACTACGCCGTCATCGATGGCGCGCCCGCAGCGGGAAGCATCGCCAACACGAGTGTCGACCCGCAGTTTGCCGGTGTCGGCACATTCCAGCTTGCGCGCACCTCGCCCCTGCTCGGTGCGGGCACGCTGGTCCCGGCGGGCGGTTTGCCGGGCATCGATCTCGAAGGACATCCGAGGATCTGGAACGGCTTCGTCGATTTCGGCGCATACGAGCGCGGCGACCGCATCTTCGACGACGGCTTCGGGCCCTGAACGCCCGGGATCAGTCGAGCAGGGCGCGCAATTCGTCCGGCAGCACGCGCCGTGGGTGCGCGTTGCGGAACAGGCGCAGGCTTTCGATCGCCTGTTGGCGCCGCCCCTGGTGCAGCAACTGCTCGATGTGCGCGAGCCAGGCATCCGGATCGAGCTGCATGTCGCGGCGCAGTTCGACCGAACTGCTCGGTGCCGGTGCGGCGTTCGCCCGGTACCGTGGTTCGAGCTTGTCTTCGCGGACGGCATCCTTCGCAGCGGCACCGAGGCTGCCACCGGCACGTGCCGCGGATGTCTCCGCCTGGTCGCGCTCGGCTTCGGCGCCCGGGAATGCTTTCGGCGACATCGCTGGCGTCGCCACGGTGTCCGCGGGTGGCGGCGGCGCCGCCGGTGCCGCGGCCGGAGCCGGCTGCGCCGTCGGCGCGATGGCTTTCGCTTTCGCCTCAGCCTTGCGTTGCGGCGGCACGGGCTTCGCCGGTGGTGCGGCTGCTGCCGCGGCCTCGCGTGCGGCATCCTGCATCGGCGCGCCTTCGGCGCGCGCGCGTTGGTGCGCCGGCTCGCTGATCGGCGCGACCGGTACGAAGCTCGGTCGCGCGGCGGCCGGCGCACTCGACGCGGGTGCGGACAACTGGCTTTCCTGGCGCAGCGCATCCTGCCCGACGTGCCAGGCGAGTCCCGCGGCAAGTACGACGCCGGCCGCTGAGCCGAGACCGAACAGCCAGCGCTGGCGCCGAGGCGTATAGCCATGCACGGCGCGTGCGGCTTCGCCGAGCACGCTGCGATCGAGCCTGCGTGGTGGCTCCGCCTTCGGCAGGCGGCGATACAGCGCACCGAGCTCGCCGCCGTCGTCGGCGAGCAGGCGATCGAGCTCGCGATCCGGATCGTGCGCGTTCATGCCTGGAACCTCGCACGGATGCGCGCGAGCGCATAGCGCAGGCGCGACTTCACCGTCTCGCGACCGGCACCGGTGATTTCCCCGATCTCGTCGAGGCCGAGTCCGCCCTCGATGCGCAGCAGGAACGCGACGCGCTGCTCCTCGGGCAGTTCCTCCAGCGCGAGTTGCAGGCGCCGGCGCTGCTCGAACTCGCTCAGCGCGCGCTCGGGCTGTTCGGATTCCGATGCGTCAAGGTTGCGCATGACGGCTTCGGTTTCCTCGTCCGAGGCCTGCGGACGCTGGCGGCGGAAGCGGTCGATGACGAGGTTGTGGGCGATCTGCAGCAACCAGGTCGTGAACTTCGCCTCGGGGCGATAGCGCTCGCGCGCGGCGATCAGGCGGCTCCAGGTCTCCTGGAACAACTCGTCGGCATCGGCACGGTGGCGCAGCGTGCGCAGCAGGAAGCGGTACAGCGTGCCGCGATGGCGCCGATAGAGCGTCTCGAAGGCGAGCAGGTCGCCTCCGGCGTATGCGAGCATCAGCTCCTCGTCAGGTCTCGGGTCCCCCATCTGCCGAGGGTACGGCATAGCGATGGGCAACGTCACGACCTCGGGTGGGAAGGTAGCCTGTACAACGCGCCGGGCTGGGCGGCGGGGTTTGCCCGGTACCGCCCCGGGCTTGCTAACCGAAATCCTTCAGTGGTCATCACAGATGCCATGACTGACGACGAAGCGCGCTGGATAGCCAGGGCAGGCGAGGGCGATGCGGTCGCGTTCCGGCGCCTGGTCGAGGCGCACGCGGGCGCGCTGTATCGCGTGTGCGCGCGCGTCACCGGCGACAAGGCGATCGCCGAAGACGCCGTGCAGGAGGCGCTCCTCAATGCCTGGCGCCACCTCAAGGACTTCGACGGCCGCGCGGCGTTCTCGACCTGGCTGCACCGGATCGGCGTCAACGCGGCACTCGAGCAACTGCGCCGGCGCGGTCGCGGTGGCGTGGCGCTGCCCGAAGGCGACGACGATGACGATCCCGTCGCCGCTGTCGTCGAGACCGCGGCTGGGCCCGAGCGCCATGCGCGCAGCGCCGAGATCCGTCGCGACGTCGAGGAGGAACTTGCGCGCATGAGCGTGCTCGAACGCACCGCCTTCGTGCTTCGCCACCATGAAGGCCAGTCGCTCGAGGACATCTCGGCGGCGCTGTCATTGAACGTCGGTGCCTGCAAGCAGGCGATCTTCCGCGCGGTACGCAAGCTGCGTTTCGCGCTCGAGCCACTAGGGTGAACCCATGAACCCGATCAGCGACGACGATCTCGTCCTCCACCACTACCGCGACGGTCTCGAGCCCGCGCAGTTGGCGAGCATCGACGCGGAGCTTTCGGCGTCGCCCGAACTGCGTGCGCGCCGCGATGCTTTGCTGCGCACGCTCGCTGCTGTCGACGCAGCGCCGGTGCCGGAACCGGATGC
>Ga0207639_10000169_pt1 | contig 50659 bp, 48 predicted proteins | sample KBSCornC32_FD_184299 | JGI IMG/M metagenome (GOLD analysis project Ga0207639, IMG submission 184299) | Corn rhizosphere microbial communities from Kellogg Biological Station, Michigan, USA - KBS Corn C3-2 (SPAdes) (version 2) | ecosystem: Host-associated > Plants > Roots > Rhizosphere > Soil ... | reverse complement strand
GGACCGGTCCTCACCCCGATCCTAAAGGCTCCTCGCGCTTGACGACTTCTGTTGACTAACCATGTTTAGACACAGACGAGGAGCGTTCGCAAGAGCAGGGCGGGGATCATGCCGAGGCCAGCACCGGGGATGGTCGCAGGGATCAGCGGTCGACGCCGTCCATATGCGCGTTTACCAGCGCCTCGCAGGTATTCATGAGCGAGAGCGCCGGACCCTGGCTGCCGAAGACATGGTGCGTGGACATCGCACCCTCGATCACCAGCATCAGGCCGTCCGCCAGCACGGCGGGATCGCGCACGCCCAAATCGCGCGTCAACTCGCTCAGAATGGCTCGGAAATCGGCCTTGCAATCCTCGACGATGGCGCGGCCCGGATGACCCGGCTCGGGCAGTTCCACCGCGACATTGCTGACAACGCAACCGCGATAGTCAGGCGAGCGCATCTTGGCGTCATGATGGCGCACCAGCGCGCGAAGCCGCTCGCGGGGACAGGGGCCCGCAGCGTCGAGCGCCGCATGAATAGCGCTCTGCGCCTCATTGACGCTTTCCTGCAAACATGCGGCGACCAGATCATCCTTGGACTTATAGGCGCGGTAGAGGCTGGGCTTCGTCACGCCCGCTTCGCAGACGATCTCGTCCACGCCGACGGCCCTGATTCCGCGGCGATAGAACAGCTCTCTCGCGGTATCGAAAATCTTCGAAGCCGCTGTTTTCTTGTCGGTTTCCTCTCCGCAGGGAGTGCAGTAAAGTTTTTCTTTCACCATCGTCAGGACATCCGCATCCTCTCCGCTTGACAGCCATGTAACCGATCGGTACGTGGTCCGCAAGAGGGCGTACCGATCGGTAACACGATCGTCATAAACGCCTCGTGAACAGCTTCAGCACAGGTGGGCTTTCCCATGTATCTTGACCGTATCAAAGCGGATTACGAAATGGCGACCAAGGTCGGTCGCAAGCGTTGGAAGCCCGCCTATCTCCTGTTGCCTGTGGCGGGGGTCATCGGGCTGTACGGAGCAATGCACTGGTGGGGCGGGTCGAGCGCGCCGGCCGCGCCGCCACCCGCGACGGTCACCGTCGCCCGGCCCCTGTCAAAGATGGTGATGGACTGGGACGACTATGTCGGCCGCTTCGAGGCGAGCAAGGCCGTCGAGGTGCGCCCGCGCGTTTCGGGCCAGCTGGTCGGCATCCACTTCAAGGACGGCGACGTGGTGAAGCAGGGGCAACTGTTGTTCACCATCGATCCGCGCCCCTTCACCGCCGCCCTCGACGAGGCGCAGGCGCAGGTGGCGAGCGCATCGACCGCACTGGGTCTCGCCCGCGCCGAGCTGGCGCGGGCGAGCCGCCTCATCGTCGATCAGGCGGTGAGCGCGGAGGAGATCGATACGCTGCGCGCCCGCGTTCGCTCCGCCGAAGCCTCTCTCGCCGCCGCGCAGGCCGGGGTCCGCGCGCGGCGCCTGAACGTCGAGTTCGCGCATATCCGCGCGCCGATCACGGGCCGCGTGTCCGACCGGCGGGTGGATGTCGGCAATCTGGTCGCGGGAGACAATGCCGCCGGTGCGACGGTGCTGACCACGGTCAACGCGCTCGACCCCATCTACTTCTCCTTCAACGGGTCCGAGGCGCTCTACCTCAAGCAGCATCGCCAGACGCAAGCCGCCAGCGCGGCGGAAATTCGCCTGCAGGACGAGAGCGATTATCGTTGGAAGGGCAAGGTCGATTTCACCGACAATGCCATCGACAATGGCTCGGGCACGATCCGGGGCCGTGCGGTCATCGCCAATCCCAACAGCTTCCTCGTCCCCGGCATGTTCGGCAATATGCGGCTGGGCGGGGGTGCGGCGCATCAGGCGTTGCTGGTGCCCGACGGCGCGGTCGTGACGGATCAGGCGCGCAAGGTCGTCTATGTCGTGGGCAAGGACGGCAAGGTGGTGATGAAACCGGTACAGGTGGGCGCGCTCGCCGGCGGTCTGCGGGTCATCCGCGCCGGCCTTGATCCGACGGATCGGGTCGTCATCACGGGAACGCAGTTCGCGGCGCCCGGCGCGCCCGTGAATGCGGTCGCGGGGCATATCGACGTCGGAAAAGCGAACGCGAGCGTGCCGACGATCGCACCGCCCTCCTCGCAGGCTACCGTGACCAACTAACCGACCCGAGCCAGGGGAAAGACGCGCTGTTCCCGGCGCCACGGCCCCCCATGCCCGCAAGAAATTGAAAAGGAAGAGATCATGCGTCTCAGCCATGTCTTCATCGAACGGCCGATCTTCGCGGGGGTGATCGCGGTTATCATCACCATCGTCGGCGCGCTCGCCTTCTTCACGCTACCCATTGCGCAATATCCCGACGTGGTGCCGCCGACCGTCACGGTCAGCGCGAGCTACCCCGGCGCGTCGTCGGAGACGCTCGCCGATACGGTCGCCGCGCCGCTGGAGCAGGAAATCAACGGCGTCGACGACATGCTCTACATGTCGAGCCAGTCGACCGGTGACGGCCGCCTGACCATAACCGTGACCTTCAAGGGCGGCACCGACCTCGACGAGGCACAGGTGCTGGTCCAGAACCGGGTCGCGCTGGCCGAGCCGCGCCTGCCCGAGGAAGTGCGGCGGCAAGGCGTGGTGACGCGCAAGACGACACCGGACTTCATCCTGGTCGCCAACCTCACCTCGCCCGACAAGTCGCTCGATACCGCCTATCTCTCCAATTATGCGCTGACCCAGATCAAGGACCGTATCGCGCGCCTCGACGGCGTGGGCGAGGTGCGGATCTTCGGCGCGCGCGATTATGCGATGCGTGTGTGGATCGATCCCGGCCGCGCCGCAGCGCGCAACATGACGGCGGGCGAGGTGGTCGAGGCGCTGCGCAGCCAGAATGTTCAGGTTGCCGCAGGATCAATCGGCAAGCCGCCACAGGCGAGCGGTTTGGCCTATGAGCTGAACCTGGAGGCGCAGGGCCGTTTCACCACGGCCGACCAGTTCGCCAATGTGGTCATCAAGACCGATGGCGCGGGTCGTCTCACCCGCCTGTCCGATGTCGCCCGCGTCGAACTGGGCGCGGAAGATTATGGCATCAACTTCTATTTCTCCGGCACGCCCGCCATCGGCATAGGCGTGTTCCAGCGTCCCGGTTCCAACGCGCTTGCCGTCGCGGATGCGGTGCAGGCCGAACTGAACGACATGGCCAAGCGGTTCCCCGCGGGCATGAAGCATCAGGTCTTCTATAACCCGACCGAGTTCATCAGCGAATCCATCAACGCCGTGCAGCACACCCTGTTCGAGGCGGTGGTGCTGGTGGTGATCGTGATCCTCGTCTTCCTGCAAAGCTGGCGGGCGGCGATTATCCCGGTGCTGGCGATCCCGGTGTCGCTGGTCGGCACCTTCGCGGTGCTGGCGGGCTTCGGCTATTCGCTCAACAACCTGTCGCTGTTCGGGCTGGTGCTGGCTATCGGTATCGTGGTCGATGACGCCATCGTCGTGGTCGAGAATGTCGAGCGTAATCTGGAGCAGGGCCTGACCCCGCGCGAAGCGGCGCATCGATCGATGGACGAGGTATCGACCGCACTGATCGCGATCGTGCTGGTGCTGTGCGCCGTGTTCGTGCCGACGATGTTCCTGACCGGCCTGACCGGCGAATTTTATCGCCAGTTCGCGGTGACCATCTCCGCGGCGACCATCATCTCGCTGATCCTGTCGCTGACCCTGTCGCCCGCCTTGGCCGCGATCCTGCTGCAACCCAAGCTGGAGGACGAGCCGGAAGGCCGCTGGGCGCGCATGGTCTATTGGGGCGGCAAGCGGTTCAATGCCGGCTTCGAGAAGCTGAGCGACTGGTATGCGTGGACGACCCGCCGGATGCTGGGTGCGCGCGGGCTGATGCTGACCATCTATGCCGGCCTCATCCTGCTGACCGGTTTCGTGTTCAGCGCCACCCCGACGGGCTTCGTGCCAAGCCAGGATCAGGGCTATGTGCTGGCCGCCACCTTCACGCCGCCCGGCACGTCGCTGGCGCAGACCGACAAGGTGCTGCGCGAGACCTCGGCACGGTTCATGAAGATACCTGGCGTCAAGGGCGCGGTCATGCTGGCGGGATTCCACGGCCCCACCGGCACCGTCGCGCCCAATGCCGCCGCCGCCTTCCTCGTCTTCGACAGTTTCGCCGAGCGTGCCAGGCATGGCTATACCCAAGCCAGCATATTGGCGGCGGCGAACAAGATCGCGCACAGCATCGACGCCGCTCGCATCTTCGTCATCCCCCCGCCGCTCATCCGCGGCATCGGCACGGGCGGCGGCTTCAAGCTGGAGGTGCAGGACCGTTCCGGGCGTGGCTATGACGAGTTGAACAAGATCGTCTGGGGCATCGCCGGGGCAGCCGCCAAGGATCCCAACCTCGCCCTCGTCCATACCAAGTTCGAGCTATCGGCGCCGCGCGTCTTCGCCGATATCGATCGCGCCAAGGCGGACATGATCGGCGTTTCACCCTCGAAGGTGTTCGAGACGTTGCAGGTCTATCTGGGCTCGTCCTACGTCAACGATTTCAATCTGCTGGGCCGCACCTATCGGGTGATTGCCCAGGCTGACCTGCCGTTCCGCGACGATACCGGCGACATCGCGCTGCTCAAGACCCGGTCCAACTCGGGCGAGATGGTGCCGGTCGGCGCGGTCGCGACGCTGAAGGACAAGACCGGGCCGTATCGCGCGGTGCGCTACAACCTCTATCCGTCGATCGAACTGGAAGGCGAGACGGCTCCGGGTCATTCGTCGGGCCAGGCGCTGGCGGCGATGGATCGGCTGACCGCCAACCTGCCCGCTGGTGTCACCACCGAATGGACCGAAGTCGCCTATCAGCAGAAGATGGCGGGTAATGCCGCGATCCTGGTGTTTGCGGCGGCGACGCTGTTCGTCTTCCTGGTGCTGGCGGCGCAGTTCGAGAGCCTGATGCTGCCGCTCGCGATCATCCTGATCGTGCCGATGACGCTGCTGGCGGCGATGACGGGCGTGAACCTGAGGGGGATGGACAATAATATCCTGACCCAGATCGGCCTCGTCGTGCTGATCGGACTGGCCGCTAAGAATGCGATCCTGATCGTGGAATTCGCCAAGCAGGCCGAGGAGGATGGGCTGAACCCGTTGGATGCCGTGGTGCAGGCGGCGCAATCGCGTCTCCGTCCGATCCTGATGACCAGCTTCGCCTTCATCCTGGGCGTGGTGCCGCTGGTCATCGCGACGGGTCCGGGTGCGGAACTGCGGCAGGCGCTCGGCACCGCAGTGTTCTTCGGCATGCTGGGCGTGACCTTCTTCGGTCTGGTCTTCACACCGACCTTCTATGTCGCCACGCGGACCCTGGCCGGGCGGATGGAGGCATGGCGCGCGCGCCGGGCCGCCGCCAAGCCTGTCCGCACCCATCGCGTTTCCGGCCCTGCCATCGACGCAGCGGAGTGAGTATCATGAAACTACGCCACTTTTTCCTCGCCGCCTCGGCCTCGCTGGCGCTTGCCGCCTGTGCGGTCGGTCCCGACTATGCCCGGCCCGGCACGCCCGCCGGCGCTGACAGGCCCTTCGTGGCGGCGCTTCCCCAACTGGTCACGGCGGATGCGCCCAAGGATGACTGGTGGCGGTTGTACGAAGATCCGGTGCTCGACCAGCTGGTGGCCGATGCGCTGACCGCCAACACCGACCTGCGCGTCGCCATCGCGAACTGGGAGAAGGCGCGGGCGCAGTTGCGCGAGAGCCGGGCCGACCGGCTGCCGCAGACCAGCATCGGGGCAAGCGGGCAATATACCCGCAACCCCGCCATCCAGCGCGCGCCGGGCGTGGCGCCTGAGGATTGGCGCGTCGATACCGGCCTCAGCGTCTCCTATGAGGTCGACCTGTTCGGCCGGGTGAAGCGGTCGATCGAGGCGGGACGCGCCGATGCCGACGCCGCCGGCGCCGCCGCCGACGTGGTGCGCGTGGGCATCGTCGCGGAGACGGTGCGCGCCTATGCCGACGCCTCCTCCGCCGCCGAACGGATCGGCGTCGCCGATCGCACGCTGGGCCTGCTCGACCAGACCGTCACCCTGACAACGAAGCGTTTCGAGGCGGGTCGCACCACGCGGCTCGATGTCGCGCGCGTCTCCGCGCTGCGCAACCAGCAGCGCGCCGCCATTCCCCCGCTTCGCGCCCAGCGCGATGCGGCGCTCTTCCGGCTCGCCCTCCTCACCGGAAGAGTGCCGGCCGACCTGCCCCCCCAGGTCGGCCAGCGCGCGGCCACGCTCCGACTGGACCGTCCGGTCCCGGTCGGTGATGGCCGCGCGCTGTTGGCGAGACGACCCGACGTTCGGGAGGCGGAGCGCAGGCTGGCTGGCGAGACGGCGCGCATCGGCGTGGCGACGGCGGACCTGTATCCCCGCATCAGCCTGGGCGGCGCGATCGGCTCCACCGGAACGGGAGTGAGCGATCTGTTCGGCGCGGGTCCGCTGCGCTGGCTGGCGGGGCCTCTGCTCAACTGGGCCTTCCCGAATATCGAGGGAGGCCGCGCCCGTATCGCGCAGGCGCAGGCGTCCACCAAAGCGGCGCTCGCCACCTTCGACGGCACGGTGCTGACCGCGTTGCAGGAAACGGAGACGGCCTTGTCCGCCTATGCCAACATGCTGCAACGGCGGCAGGATCTGCGCGAAGCGACCGACGAGGCGCGTGTAGCCTCGCGGATCAGCCGGGCGCAATTGCGCGAGGGGCGGGTCGATTTCCTCATCGTGCTCGACGCCGAGCGGACGCTGGCGGGCGCGGAATCCGATCTGGCGGAGGCGGATGCGCGGGTCGCGGCGACGCAGATCGACCTGTTTCGCGCCCTGGGCGGCGGCTGGCAGAGCGACGCGAAACAAATGGCCGCGCTACCCTGAAATTCCCGGCCTGAAATTCCCGGCCTGAAACCCGGATCGCCCGGCCGCGCCAGACGTTGTCGTCTTGGATCACAGCAATGATCGGAGTAAGATCATGCCTCAAGGTGACAAGTCGAGCTACACCGACAAGCAGAAGCGCAAGGCCGGGCATATCGAGCAAGGCTATGAGGATCGCGGCGTGCCGAAGAAGGAGGCGGAAGCGCGCGCCTGGGCGACGGTGAACAAGGAATCGGGTGGCGGCAACAAGTCCGGGTCCGGTCGCGGCAAGGCGGATACGCATGTGTCCTCCTCACGCGGGGGCAAGGCGCAAAAATCCGGTTCGGCGGAGCAACGCTCGGCGGCAGCGCGCAAGGGCTGGGAGACGCGTCGCGCCCGTGCCGGGCAAGGATGATGGAGAGGGATGATGGAGAGGGACGATGATCGAGATATTGGGAACGCCCGACCATGTCGGCGCCTATAAGCTGATCGGCACGCTGACCGGGGAGGATGTCGATCGCGTGATAGCGGACGTGGAGGCGCGGCTGAAGCGTCATGACAAGATCGGCGTGCTCGCCGACCTCACCGGATTCGAGGATTTCGGTCTGCGCGCCGGTTTCAAGGATCTGCGCTATTCTCTCGGAAAGATACTGGAATGGCATCGCTTTCCGAAGGAGGCGATCATTACGGACAAGTCCTGGATCCGGACTCTCGCAAGCCTCGCCGGTCCCGTGGTGCCCTTTGTCAGCCTTAAGACCTTCGCCTCGGCGGACCGGATCGAAGCGTTCGCCTGGGTCGGCGATCTTGGCCACGCGGGGCATTCGAAGGCGGCGTGAGGGCCATGCCCGTTGCTCTCCGGAAAGGGCGGGAGGCTTCACCACGCGGCCTGCCGCAATGCGACGAAGCGATGGAACCTTCGGGCGGATGGATAGTCGTTCCTTTTGCGGTCGCAAGAATACCGCGCGGTGGGGATCAGCATGCGTCACGACAAGATAATGCCCGGCCGCCAAGGTCTCCCGCCAAAGGTCGCCATGCCTTCCCTGGAAAAAGACAGCGCTGAAAACAGCTTTGCCTGCAACGGGGAGGGCGCCGCCGAAGCCAAGGTCGTTCCCTTTACCCAGCAGCATTTCTGTTATTGCGGTCGCGCTCCTCGCAAGGCGCAATAGCCCCGCTGGGACGGCAATCGAGCTTTTCAGCGGACAAGAAGCTCTTGCTTCCCTGCTGCGGCGATGCGAGGCATGTCCTGCATCATGAAGACCGCGTTGATTATCCGCCATGTCCCCTATGAGGGGGTTGCCGGTTACCGGGCGCCCATAGAGGCGGCGGGCTATGCGCTCGACCGCATAGACGTCGCCGATCCCGCCTTCGCCACCCTCGATTTGCGCGAGCCGGACCTGCTGATCATGATGGGTGGGCCGATGGGCGTGTATGAACAGGACCGCCATCCCTGGATCGCCTGTCAGCTGCGGCGGCTCGCGCGGCGGCTGGAGGCGGACCGGCCGACGTTGGGCGTGTGTTTCGGGGCGCAGATGATCGCGGCGGCGCTGGGCGCGGATGTCTATGCCGGTCCGCGCAAGGAGGTCGGTTTTCATCCGGTGCGGTTGAACCCGGCCGCGGGCGCGACGCCGCTCGTCCATATCGCCGATGTGCCGGTGCTGCACTGGCATGGCGACACCTTCAGCCTGCCGCAGGGCGTTGAATTGCTGGCGTCTAGCCATGTCTACGATCATCAGGCGTTCCGGCGCGGCCCCAATCTGCTGGCGCTGCAATTCCATGCGGAGATGGGCGAGGATGAGCGGTTCGGCGAATGGGTGCGCCAGTGGCCGGAATCGGTGGCGGAGGCGGGGCATGACGCCGACAGCTTTCGCGCCGCGCACGACAGCCTGGGTCCGGTCGCGGTGGCGGCGGGACGACGGATGATCTCGGAATGGTTGGCGGGGGTGCGGGGGTAGGGGGTTTTCGGATCAGGCGATGATCCCCGCCATCACCAGCATCGAGCGCGCGTGGCGCCGCGCCACCGCCATGCGATCCGGTCCATAGCCTCCGCCCAGCGCACTCGCGAACGGAATGCCCCGCGCCCGCGCCGCCCCGGCCACGAAGCGGTCGCGTGCGGCCAGCCCTTCGTCGGTGAGCGACAATCGGCCCAGCGTATCGTCACGGTGCGGATCGACCCCCGCCTGGACGAGGATCAGGTCCGGTGCGAAAACGTCCAGCGCGCCCGGCAACGTCTCGCCCAGCGCCGTCAGATACGCGGCGTCATCCGTCTTGTCGGGCAGGCCGATATCGAGCGTCGAGCGGGCCTTGCGTACCGGGAAATTCTTTTCGGCATGGAGCGAAAGGGTGAAGATGTCATCGCGCCCCGCCAGCAGCGATGCCGTCCCGTCGCCCTGATGCACGTCGAGATCGACGATCATGATGCGCGCGGCGTCTCCCTCCGCGATCAGCCGGTTGGCGGCGATGGCGAGGTCGTTGAAGATGCAGTAGCCGGCGCCGGTGTCGTGCAGCGCATGGTGGCTCCCGCCCGCGCTGTTGGCGGCATAGCCATGGACAAACGCCAGCCGGGCCGCCAGCCATGTGCCGCCCGGCGACAGTTGCGAGCGGCGCGAAATATGCGGCGTCACCGCGAAGCCGATGCGGCGCTCCTTCTCCCTCGGCACGGTGGCCGCCAGCACCTCGTCTACATAGTCGGGATCGTGCACGGCGGCGATCCACTCGCGGGGCATGATGTCGGGCCGATGCGTGGATAGGGCGGGGCCACTTTCCTCTAGCGCTTCCATAACGAGGCCGTATTTGTCGTGGGGGAAGGTGCTGCCGCGCGGGGCAGGGCCGATATAATGGGGGTGGTGGACGATGTGCAGCACGGGGCAGATATAGGCATCCCCGCAAGAACCACCATCCGGATTGACGACTTCCTGTCGCAGCGCGGCGACACAGAGATTGCGGCGCGTCGGAACCCTTGCGTTCGTCAAAGGGTATTTGCCTGATCCCCCTCTCGGTCAGGACAGTTCTATGGACAGCAGCGGCTCTATGGACAGCAGCGGCGATTTTGACCTATCGCGGCGTGGCATTCTCGCGAGCGGCGCAGCGTCACTTGCCCTCGCCTCCCTTCCGGGCGACGCGACCGCGCGATCCGAACCAGCCGAACGAGGTCATCTGCCTGTGCGCATTCCCGTCGCCCTTACCGTCAACGACCAGAAGTTTGAACTGGAACTGGACACGCGGACCACGCTGCTCGATGCGCTGCGCGAGCATATCAGGCTGAGCGGCACCAAGAAGGGCTGCGACCATGGTCAGTGCGGAGCCTGCACGGTCATCGTCGAGGGTCGGCGCATCAACAGCTGCCTGACGCTCGCGGTCATGCACGACGGCGACAAGATCACCACGATCGAGGGGCTGGGCCAGCCCGGCGATTTGCATGCCATGCAGGCGGCGTTCGTAAAGCATGACGGCTATCAGTGCGGCTATTGCACGCCGGGGCAGATTTGCTCCGCCGTGTCCGTGCTGAAGGAGATCGAGGCGGGCATTCCCAGCCATGTGACCGCCGACCTGGAGGCGAAGCCCAGCGTCACCGAAGCGGAACTGCGCGAGCGGATGAGCGGCAACATCTGCCGCTGCGGGGCCTATTCCAACATCATCGAAGCGATCAGCGAAGTGTCGGAGAATAGCGCATGAGGCCGTTCGACTATGTGCGCGCGACCTCGCCCGCCGATGCGGCGGCGAAAGTCGCGGCCGTGCCGGGCGCGCGTTTCATCGCGGGTGGGACGAACCTGCTCGACCTTATGAAGCTGGAGATCGAGACGCCGCCCTGTCTGGTCGACATCAACGGGCTGGGTCTCGACACGATCGATGCGACACCGGAGGGTGGGCTGCGCATCGGCGCGCTCGTCCGCAACACCGATCTTGCGTCCGACAAGCGGGTTCGGCGCGATTATGCCCTGCTGAGCCGTGCGCTACTCGCGGGCGCTTCGGGCCAGCTTCGAAACAAGGCGACGACGGCGGGCAATCTGCTCCAGCGGACGCGCTGCCCCTATTTCTACGACACGAACATGGCCTGCAACAAGCGCAAGCCCGGCAGCGGCTGCTCGGCGATCGGCGGGTTCAGCCGGCACAATGCGGTCGTGGGCGGCAGCGACGCGTGCATCGCCACTAACCCCAGCGACATGGCGGTCGCCCTGCGCGCGCTGAACGCGGTGGTCGAGACGGTGAAACCCGACGGCACGGTAGGGGCGATCCCGCTTGCGGAGTTCTACACCCTGCCCGGCGATACGCCGCATGTGGAGAACAGGCTGGAGAGCGGCGAACTCATCACCGCCGTGGCCCTGCCAAAGCCGCCGGGGGGCACCCATATCTATCGCAAGGTTCGCGATCGCTCCTCCTATGCGTTCGCGATCGTCTCGGTGGGCGCGGTGATCCGCAAGGACGGGACGGGCGAGGTCGCGTTCGGCGGGGTCGCGCATCGGCCCTGGCGGATCGAGGCGGCGGATGCGGCGCTGCCGCAGGGCGCGAAGGCGGCGAGCGCAATCCTGTTCGCCGGGGCGAAGCCGACGCATGACAATGGCTTCAAGCTGCCGCTCGTCGAGCGAACGCTGGGCTGGGTATTGGAAGAGGCGAAGGCGTCATGAAATTCGATACCCCCGCCACGACCAATCCGCTCGACCGGCTGAATGTCATCGGGAAGCCCCATGACCGGATCGATGGCCCGCTCAAGACCAGCGGGCGGGCGACCTACGCCTATGAGCATCATGGCGTGGTCGAGAATCTCGCCTATGGTTTCATTCTCGGCGCCGCCATCGCCAAGGGGCGCATCCGTTCGATCGCCCTTGCCGACGCTGAGGCCGCGCCGGGCGTGATCGCCATCGTGACGCATGAGAATGCGGGCAAGATCGACTGGCCGCGCGGCAACGCGCTCAAACTGCTCGCCGGGCCGGATGTCGATCATTATGATCAGGCGGTCGCCCTGGTCGTCGCGGATAGCTTTGAGCAGGCGCGCGCCGCCGCTCGGCTGATCCGCATAGACTATGCGCGCGAACAGGGCGTGCATCGGCTGGCGGACACGAAGAACGGCGCCGTCCCGCCCAAGCAGGATGGTCCGGCGGACACGGCGGTGGGCGACTTCGACGGCGCCTTCACCAGGGCGCCGGTGACGCTCGACGCCGAATATAGCACGCCCGATCAAAGCCACCTGATGCTGGAACCGCACGCCAGCATGGCGCGGTGGGAGGGGGAGAAGCTCACCCTCTGGACTTCCAACCAGATGATCGCCTGGTCGGTACGCGGCCTGTCGCGGATGTTGGGGACGGATCCCAAGAATATCCGTATCCTCTCGCCCTATATCGGCGGTGGCTTTGGGGCCAAGCTTAACCTGCGTGCCGATGCGTTGCTGGCCGTTGTCGGTGCGCGCGTGGCGGGGCGACCGGTAAAGGTCGCGCTCACCCGCCCGCAGTCGGTCAACAACACCACGCATCGCCCCGCGACCATCCAGCGTATTCGCATCGGGTGCGAGAGGGATGGGCGGATCGTGGCCATCGGGCATGAAAGCTGGTCCGGCAACCTGCCCGGCGGATCGCCGGAAACGGCGGTGCAGCAGACGCGCCTGCTGTATGCCGGGCCGAACCGCATGACCCGGCTGCGGCTGGGTACGCTCGACCTCCCCGAAGGCGGGGCCATGCGCGCGCCGGGGGAGGCACCCGGCATGATGGCGCTGGAAATCGCGATGGACGAAATGGCGGAGAAGCTGGGCGTAGATCCCATCGAATTCCGTATCCTGAACGACACGCAGGTCGATCCCGAAAAGCCGGAGCGCCCCTTTTCGCAGCGGCGGTTCATCGAATGCCTGCGCACCGGCGCGGCGAAATTCGGCTGGGACAAGCGGTATGCGAAGCCGGGCGTGCGGCGCGACGGCCGCTGGCTGATCGGCATGGGCGTGGCGGCGGCCTTCCGCAACAACGTGCCGATGAAGTCCGCTGCGCGCGCGGTGCTGGGCCGCGACGGGCGCATCGCCATCTTTACCGACATGACCGACATCGGCAGCGGCACTTACACGATCATCGCGCAGACCGCCGCCGAGACGATGGGCGTCGACCTCGACAGGGTCGATGTGCACCTCGGCGACTCCTCCTTCCCCGTATCCGCCGGATCGGGTGGGCAGTGGGGGGCGCATAATTCGACTGGCGGAGTCTATGCCGCCTGCATGAAATTGCGCGAGAGCGTGGCGCAGGCGCTCGGCTTCAACTCGGCGGAAATACTATTCGAGGGCGGCGAGGTGCGTGCGGGCAACCGCCGCGTGAAGCTGGCCGAGGCGGCCAGGGCGGGCGACCTGATCGCCGAGGACGCCATCGAATATGGCGATATGAACAAGACGCACCAGCAATCGACCTTCGGCGCGCATTTCGTCGAGGTGGGCGTCGATGCCTATACCGGCGAGACGCGGGTGCGGCGGATGCTGGCCGTGTGCGCGGCAGGGCGCATCCTGAACCCCAAGACCGCGCGCAGCCAGGTGATCGGCGCGATGACGATGGGCGTGGGCGCCGCGCTGATGGAGGAACTGGCGGTCGACACCCGCTTCGGCTTCTTCGTCAATCACGATATGGCGGGCTATGAAGTGCCCGTCCACGCGGACATCCCGCATCAGGAGGTGATCTTCCTCGACGAGACGGACCCGATGTCCTCGCCGACCAAGGCGAAAGGGGTGGGCGAACTCGGCATATGCGGCGTCGCGGCGGCGGTGGCGAACGCGGTGTATAACGCCAGCGGCGTGCGGGTGCGGGAGTATCCGCTGACGTTGGACAAGATCATCGGCGGGATGGCGTGAGAGTGCCCCGGAAAGCATGCGGCAAGGCGCTATAGCGTCACGATCCGCGTCGCCAGCCGCTCCACCTCGGCGCGGTCGTGGCTGACGTAGAGGATGGGCAGCGCCAGTTCGTCGCGCACCCGTTCGATCACCCGCATGACCTCCTCCCGCCGCCCCACATCGAGCGAGGACAGAGGCTCATCCATCAGCAGGAAGCGCGGGGCCGAGAGGAGCGCGCGGCCGATCGCGACCCGCTGCGCCTCGCCGCCGGACAGCGTGTGCGGCCAGCGATGGAGCAGATGGCCGATGCCGAGGAAGGTGACCGCCTCGTCGAGGCCCATCCATCCCGTCGCGCCCCGCGCGCCATAGAGCAGGTTGGCGCGAACCCTTTTGTGCGGAAACAGGCGCCCGTCCTGGAACACATAGCCCGCGCGGCGGCGCTCGGGCGGCAGGTCGATGCGGCGGGCGCCATCGAACAGTGTCTCACCGCCCACGATGATGCGCCCTGCGTCGGGGCGGAGCAGGCCGGCGATCATGTTGAGGATGCTGGTCTTGCCCGCCCCGGAAGGCCCGAAGAGCGCGGTCAGTCCTGGACCGGCGCTCAGCGACAGGCGGATGCTCGCCTCGCCCAGCCGGCGGCTGACGTCGATCTCGAACGCGGTGTCAGAGGACATGGCCGCCCCGTCCCGATCCCGCGCGTCGGGACAGATATTCAGACAGCATCAGCGCGGCCAGCGACAGCAGCGCCGCGATGATTGCGAGGCGCGTGACCGCCGTCTCGCCACCGGGCACCTGCAGGGCGCTGTAGATGGCAAGCGGCAGCGTGCGCGTTTCCCCCGGTATGTTGGAGACGAAGGTGATCGTCGCGCCGAACTCCCCGATGGAGCGCGCGAAACCCAGCACCACCCCGGCCAGCACGCCGGGAAGCGACAGCGGGAAGGTGATCGTCGCGAAGGTGCGCACCGGCCCCGCGCCCAGTGTGCGCGCCGCGCCTTCCAGCCGGCGATCGACCGCTTCCAGTGACAGCCGTATCGCGCGGACCATCAGGGGCAGCGCCATGACCGCCGCCGCGAGAGCCGCGCCCGTCCAGCGGAACATGAAGGTCAGACCAAGATATTCGCCGAGAAATCGCCCGGCCGCGCCATTGTTGCCGAACGCCAGCAGCAGCAGCCAACCCGTCACCACCGGCGGCAGGACGAGGGGCAGATGGACGATCCCGTCAAGCAGCAGCTTGCCCGGAAATCGCCCGCGCGCGAGCAGCCAGGCGAGCAGGAAGGCGACCGGAAGCGTGCCGCCCACCGCGACGAGGCCCACCTTCAGCGAGAGCCGGATAATCTCCCATTCCTCCGCGCTCATCGGCGGGCGGTGAAGCCGTAGTGGGCGAAGATCGCCTTGCCCTCGCGGCTGACGAGAAAGCGGCGGAAGGGTTCGGCGTCGCGGCTGGTCGCGGTGGTGAGCAGAGCGATGGGATAGGTGATTGGCGGGTGGCTCGCCGCCGGGAAAATGCCGACCACGCGCGCGCCCTTCGATGCCTTCGCATCCGTCGCATAGACGATGCCGAGCGGCGTCTCGCCCCGCTCCACGAGGGCGAGGGCGGCGCGGACATTTTCCGCACGCGCCACCTTCGCGTCGACCTGCGCCCACACGCCGAGCGCCGTGAGCGCCGCCTTGCCATATTTGCCCGCCGGCACCGCGTCCGGATCGGCCATGGCGAGCCGACCGTTGCCAAGCGCGCGGGCAAGCGGGAAGCCGCGCCGGATCGTGAGGGCGACGCGGCTGGACGCGGGCGCGACGAGAACCAATGTGTTGGCGAGGAAAGAAGTGCGCGTCCCCGGCCGGATCAACCCTTTGGCCGCGACATCGTCCATCCACGGCTCGTCGGCGGAGATGAAGAGGTCGGCGGGCGCTCCCGCGCCGATCTGCCGTGCCAGCGCAGAGGACGCCGCGAAGGAAAGGATCGGGCGGGGATGCTTCTTCGCGGTCCATACATTGGCCGCATCGGTCAGCGATTCCTGCAGACTGGCGGCGGCGAGGACGAGGGGGCCTTTCTCCTGCGCCAGCGCCGGCATCGTGACCAGCAGCGCGAGCGATGCGAGGAGGCGGCAGAACAGCCTGCGGACGGAACGGGTCATGATGTTTCCTCGGGATCGCTGTTGCTCGCTATATACAGCGATGGGTGGGAGATGCCAGCGCGGCGCGCGGCTATTCCTTTTGCGTGTGCCGGGGTTCAGGCAGCACCGCCGCCTTCAACGCCGCCCAGCCGTCGCCATGCGCCGCTTCGGTCATTCGGGCCTCCAGCGCGCGAAACTGGACCAGCACTTCACGCCCGAGGTCGGTGAGCCTGGCGCCTCCGCCACGCGAGCCGCCCGCAGCCGTCTCGACCAGCGGTGTCGTCCAGCAGCGGTTCATCGTATCGACGAGCATCCACGTCCGCCTGTAGCTCATGCCCAGCGCCCGACCCGCGCCGGAGATGGAGCCTTGGCTGTCGATGGCGTCGAGCAGGTCCGCCTTGCCCGGCCCCATTGCGATCTCATTTCCGCAATAGAGCCGCGCGCGCAGCTTCAGGGCGGTCGGTTCGTCACGGTGAGCGGGCGTCGTCATGCGCCTGTCCTACCGCAGCCGGGGCGGGAAAGTCATCACCCCAGCATGATCCCGATCGCGTCCAGAAACTCGGCAAGGCTTCCTCGTTCAACTTTTCGCTCGACCCGATGATAATATCGAGCCTCCCCAATATCGCGGTGGCGCGCGCGCAGACCGCCGCCGACAGCGCGGCCACCATCGCCGAACTCCTGTTCAACGAAGGGCGCGACGGTGAACCTGCGCAATTGCGATTCGCTACACGGCGCAAAATTCGGACTTGCAAACAAGTCGCAATAGCGTATCTAGAGCGTCTCACAGGAGAGACTCGATGGTCGTTTGCATTTGCAATGTTATTCGGGAAAAAGACATTCGCGAAACTGCGCGAAATGGCATCCATGATGTAGTCGATGTCTACGCCGCGCTGGGTTGCGAGCCGAACTGCTGCCAGTGTCTCTCATTTGCAGAACAGATAATTGACGAAGAATGTCGCGTCGCTGCCTGAGATTGGTAGATTTTCGTCTTTTCGCACTTTGCCAAAACTGCACCAGCCGCTAAACGAAACTTTCGGTATTTCGGAGGTTAAGTATGAAGGGCGACGCTCGCGTTGTGCAGTATCTGAACGAGGCGCTCAAGAATGAGCTGACCGCGATCAACCAATATTTCCTGCACTATCGCATGCTCAAACATTGGGGCGTCGAGAAGCTCGCCAAATATGAATATGCCGAGTCCATTGACGAGATGAAGCATGCCGATCGCCTCGCGGACCGTATCTTCTTCCTGGACGGCCTGCCCAATTTTCAGGATCTGGGGCGCCTGCGCATCGGCGAGACGGTGGAGGAAATTCTCCGCGCCGACCTCGCGCTCGAAATGGACGCGCTGCCGCAGCTCAAGGAAGCCATCGCCTATTGCGAGGATGTGCGCGACTATGTGACGCGCGACCTGTTCAAGCAGATCCTCGAAAGCGAGGAGGAGCATGTCGACACCATCGAACGCCAGTTCGATATGATCGCGCGCATGGGAATCCAGAATTATGTGCAACTCCAGTCGGAGCCGGCCGAGGGCGAGTAAGCGCCCCTGGGGTTTGTCGGAGGCGACTCCATCAAGGCTGCGGTGACGGGATGGGAAAAGGGCGCTTCCGGGCGCCCTTTTTGTTTCGTCCTACTCGCCCAGCCGCTTCGCCGTTTCCCAGGGCGCAGCCGGCTCACGGGGAAAAATGCCCGCCTCCAGCATCGCACCACCCAGGGTCGCCACCGCCTCAAGCAGCGCGGGGACATGCTCTTCCTCGACCATCAGCGCCACGGTGCCCTGCAACACCGCAGGTCGCCGATGTTCGAGGCTGGTGACTATCGTCAGGAACAGGGCCTCATGTTCGGCAATCTGGCGGCACTCGACGGGGGCGACCGCGAATGTCTGGCGCCCATGGGCGTTGAGCAGCGCCAGCATGCGGTGAAAGGGCGCGAACGCCGCCATCAGGTTCCATTTGGCGAAGGCAGGGCCAACCGTCGCCGCAGGGCAGCGCCCCTCGGTCATGGCGCGGACCCAGTGGCGGACCGTCCAGATCAGGAACCGGCCGCCCGGATCGAGCGACAGGACGGGGCGATCGATAAATGCATACATGGGTGCTGGCTCCTGCAAGGCTGCTGAGGCGAGAAACGGTTGAAGCAAGTGTTGGGTCCAGCCGTCCCCGTTCACCCGGCGCAAGGGCGGGGCGCGATCATGGCGCCCGGCGCGCCACGATGGGCGGAGCGTCCAGCGTCGCCATTGGGCCGATCCCGCCTGCAAGCGCTGCGGCCAGCCCCGCGCAGGCGGGACGGGCCGACAGGCTGATCGGGGCGGTTCCTCGCTGGCGCCAGCGCGCGCATCCGTGATGCGTTGCTGAAACCGCTATCCTCTCACCCATCCTCTTTTCCTTCTTGCGAGTGATAGTGATTCGCAATAACGAGGTTGTTGCACTGGGCTGGCGAGTCGTCAACCCGGTTCCGCGGACCTTTCCAAGGTCTCTCCTCAGCCTGCCGGGGTCATGATCTGCCATGGCCATGACCCCGGGCTTTTCGATTTGCATCGTCGTCGTCGCATACGGCCAAGGGTCGCAATGGAGGTCGGAAAGGCGAGACGCGGAAGCGGCGATCGGCAGGCGTTTTGTTACAATTTTCGCGTTGCAAATGACAGTGACTAGCAATAGCTGGCGCAACGCATCGGACGGGCGAAAGGCTGGATTTCGTGGAACAGGGGGACATTCGCGGCCCGTTCAGGGCGGCGGGGCGCGAAAATAGCGACCGCACGCGTATGCGCGGCTACCTTAGGGGTCGCCGATGAGCGATAGCACGTCCATGATCGAAAGTCCGTCCCGCGCCCGCCTGTCCCGCTCCGCCTTCTGGAAAGGCCAGTTGCGGACCTGGCACTGGATCAGTTCCGCACTGTGTCTTGCCGGTCTCCTGCTGTTCGCGGTGACGGGCTTCACGCTCAATCATGCCTCGTCGATCGAGGCGCAACCCAGAACCGAGACACGCGAGATCGCCCTGTCGCCCGCACTGCTGGCGATGATCGCCAAAGCGCGCAATGGGGTGCCACTCGAAGCCGATGTCGCCGATGCGTTCGAAAGGGAAACGAACGTCACGGTTGCCGGCCGCGATGCGGAGGTGAGCGACGGGGAAATCAACATCGACCTGGCCGCCCCCGGCGTGGACAGCTATATCACGGTCGATACCGCCGCAGGGACGGCCTCCTATGAGCGCATTCATCGCGGCACGATCGCCGTCCTCAACGACCTGCACAAAGGCCGCGACGCCGGGCCGGTGTGGGCTGTCTTTATCGATGTGATCGCGGTCGCCTGCGTCATCTTCTCGCTCACCGGGTTGGGCCTGCTGTGGGTCCATGCGCGCGGGCGGTCGCTCACCTGGCCGCTGACCACGCTGGGCCTCGTTCTGCCCGCCATCCTGTTCATCCTGTTCGTCCATAGCTGAGGGAGCCCATGCCCATGCCCATATCCAAGCCGTCGCGCTTAAAGGCCATCATCGCCGCCCTGCTGCTCGGCACGTCCGTTCCGGCGCTGGCCGCGCCCTCTGAATTCGTCATAGAGATCGAAGTCCCGCGCATCGCGGTCGCCGAATATCACCGCCCCTATGTGGCCGGCTGGGTCGAGGATGCGTCCGGCAAGACGGTCAGCCATCTGCTCGTCTGGTACGACCAGAAGAAGCGCGAGAATGGCGGCAAGAAATGGCTGCCCGACATGAAGACGTGGTGGCGCAAGGGCGGCCGCACTCTGGCGACCCCCGCAGACGGCATCACCGGGGCGACCCGCGCGCCGGGCCGCGCGACGGTTTCGCTGCCCGCCGCATCATCGCCGCTCTCCAAGCTGCCCGCCGGCCAATATGCCTTCGTGGTCGAGGCCGCACGGGAAGGCGGCGGGCGTGAGGTGGTGAAGGCGCCCTTCGCATGGAAGCCGGGCGGCGCGGTCGTCGCGACGGCCAAGGGCACGGGCGAAGTGGGCGCGGTCAAGCTGTCCTCGCGCTGATCCATCCCGTGGCGTCTCTCCGCTCCCTCGACGCCGCCGAACGCCGGGTTCTGCTGCCTCCGGTCCTGCCGGACAGCGTGGAGATCCCCGTCGGCGGCGCGCATCGCCTGACCGGCGCGATCTTTGCGACCGGCTGGCAGGTCGATGTCGTGCGGGACGGCGGGGGAGATGCGGCGCGGGATGGCGTCTGGCTCGCCGCCCTGCGCGCGCGGATCGAGGTCGTGCTGGAGAGTATCGACGCGCAGATGAGCCCCTGGCGCGAGGCGTCCGCGTTGATGCGGTTCAACCGCGCGGGCGAGGGCGAGCGCGTCTTGGTGCCCGAACCGATGCGTGCCGTGATCGACGGCGCGATCGGTATCGCGAATCTGACGGGCGGGGCGTTCGATCCCACCCTGCATGACGCGGTCGCGCTCTGGGGCTTCGGCGCGACCGCCGTCCCCGGAGGGTTGCCGGAGGCGGATGCGCTTGCCGCGATGGAGGGGCGACGCCTCGACTGGCGCGCGCTGACGTGGGACGACGATGCCCTCATCGCCCGCGATGGCCTGACCCTCGACCTGTGCGGCATCGCCAAGGGCTATGCCGTCGATGCGGTTATGGACGTGATCCGCGCGACGCCCGGCGCGGCGGCGGCGCTTGTCGAGATCGGCGGCGAACTCAAGGGCTGGAATCTGCGCCCCGACGGCATGCCGTGGTGGGTCGAGATCGAGCGTCCCGAAAGCGCCGTCGATGCGCCCTTCATGGCGGCGCTATGCGACTGGTCGGTGGCGACGTCCGGCGATTATCGGCGCAGTTTCCGGCACGGCGATGCGGACTATTGCCACGCGCTCGACCCGCGCACCCTCGCGCCCGTGCAGACCGGCGTGGCGAGTGCGACCGTGTTCGACCCGCTCTGTTGGCGCGCCGATGCGCTCGCCACCGCGCTGATGGTGCTGGGCCGGGACGATGCGCTCGCCTTCGCCGATGCCCATGCGATACCCTGCATCCTGACGGTGCGGGAGGGGAATGGGCTGACCGATCATCTCAGCGCCGCGATGCGGGCCTGGCTCGATGATGACGACTGAACTGTCGCGCTGGGCGCTGGCGGGCGCGCTGCTGGTGGGCTGGCTGCTGCTGAGCGGCTGGTGGATGCGCCCCGCGCGGCGCGTGGGCGTGACCGGCGACGCGACGCTGATCCTTCATGCCTCGCAGACCGGACAGGCGCTGGAACTGGCGCAAATGACCCTGCGTCGCCTGCTGGAAGGCGGGCAGAACGCCGTGCTGATGCCGCTGGGCCATGCCGATCCGGCGCATCTGGCCGGGTGCGAAAATCTCCTCGTTATCGCCGCGACGACGGGGCTGGGGGAGCCGCCCGACGAGGCGAGGCCATTTGCCGCGCGCATGGCGGAGCATCCCGACCTGTCCGCTACCCGCTACGCGATGCTGGCGCTGGGCGACCGGAAATATGAGGATTTCTGTTCCTTCGGGCGGCAGGTCGATGGCTGGCTGGCGCAGGCCGGCGCGAAGCCGCTGCATGACCGGATCGAGGTCGACGATCTCGATCCGCAGGCTCTGCATCGCTGGGATGCGGTGCTGGACGCGCTGGGCGCGGTCGAGACGCGCGCCGAGACCCTGTACCAGCCTTGGCGCATCGCGGCGCGCGAGCATCTCAACCCCGCGCCGCCCGGCGCCGATCCGGTCCCCCCGCTCTGGCGGATCCTGCTGGAGCCGGCGGCGGACGTTCTGCCCGAGTGGCAGGCGGGCGATCTGTTCGAGATCATGACGCCGTCCGGCCATCGCCGCGACTATTCGGTCGCGAGCCTGCCCGACGAGGGCGGCGTGTCGCTCCTCGTCCGCGCCGTGAGCGACGAGACGGGGAAGCCCGGCGAAGGGTCGGGCCTGCTCATCACGGCGGACAGCGTGGCCGGGCGGTTGCGCGACCATGCGCCCTTTCATGCGCCGGCGGGGGATGGCCCGTTGCTGCTGATCGCGGCCGGCTCCGGGTTCGCCGGGATAAGGCCCCATGCGCTCAATGCGATGCGCGTCGGCCGCCCCGTCTGGATCATCCTGGGTGAGCGCAACCCGGATGTCGACGCGGCCACCGTCGCCGAAGCGTGCGAATGGGACGGGGAGGGGCGGCTGCACCGGCTCGACCTCGCTTTCTCGCGCGCCAGCGAAGGCCGCTACGTCCAGCATGTCATCGCCGCCGAAGGCGAGGCGTTGGCGCAATATCTGGGGGATGGCGGCGCGGTGATGCTGTGCGGTGGCCTGACCATGGGCAAGGCGGTGGAAGCGGCGCTCGACGACGCGCTCGGCGGGGAATGGCGGACCACGGCACGGGCCGATGGGCGCTATCACGCGGATTTATACTGATTGGGTGGCGCGCGGCGCCGATGACAAGGGAGATATGATGATGAGGATTTCCAGACTGACGATCGCCGCGCTCGCGCTCGGGACCATGCTCGGCACTCCCGCGATGGCGCATCGCCAGTGGCTGTTGCCGTCCGCCACGACGATCGATGGCGAGGGCGCCTATGTCACCTTCGACGCCGCCACGTCCGAAGGGCTGTTCGACTTCGACTCCTTCCCGATCAAGATCGAGGGCGTGGTGGTGACATCGCCCGACGGGCAGGCGGTCCAGCCGGAGAATATCTCCAACGGCAAGCGGCGCGGGACGTTCGACCTCAAGCTGCCGAAGGCCGGCACCTATCGCATCGCGCTCGTGTCGGCATCGGTGATGGCCAACTATACGGCGGGCGGAGAGCAGAAGCGGTTTCGCGGGACGGAGGCGGAATTCGCCACCGCCGTTCCCAAGGATGCGACCGATGTGCGCGTGTCGCGCAGCGAGGGCCGGGTCGAGAGCTTCGTGACCGTGGGAGAGCCGACCGTGACCGCACTGGCCCCGGTGGGCAAGGGGCTGGAGGTGATTCCCCTCACCAACCCGACCGAGAATGTCGTGGGAACCCCGGCGCGGTTTCGCGTGCTGGTGGACGGCAAACCGACGCCCGACATCGACATCACCATCGTGCCCGGCGGCGGTCGTTTCCGTGCCAATCTGGGCGATATGTCGGTCAAGTCCGACGCGAAGGGCGAGGCGACGGTGAACTGGACCGGCGCGGGCATGGTGTGGCTGGGCGCAAGCTGGCCGCCGCGTCCGGCGAGTGCGCCTGAAGGGGCAGGGGGGCCGGGTGGTGGCGCTGGTGGTCCGGGTGGCCAAGGACGCCCGCGGCCCGAAGGCGCCGGTGGCCCCGGTGCGGGCGGCCCAAGCGCCGCTGGTCCCGGTGCTAGTGGTCCGGGCGGACCCGGTGGCGGCCGCGCCATGGTGCCGCGGCGTCTCAGCTATTCCGCGACCTATGAGGTAGCGCCTTTCTGATCCTGTCGACTCCCGCACGGGCCGTTGTCCGCGCGGGCGTCATCCTTCCGCCGCGCCGGTGGTCACGCCCAGTTCCGGGATGCCCACCGACCGCCGCCCGCCGAAGTCGGTGCGCACCACGATCAGGCCGGTCTTCTCCAGATAGTCGAGCAGGCGCCTGATCCGCCCCACCGACCGGGTGCCATAAGCTCTGGCGAGCGCGTCGTCGTCGGGGCAGGTCTCGCCCCGGATCGCGGTGCGGGCGAGCAGCAGGAAGGGCGCGATCAGGTCGTCCGGCGCGCGGGCGGCGAGGGTGAGCGCGCCCTGCCACAACGGGTCGTCATCCTCCAGCGGGCCGGCGACGGCGATGGCGAAGCGGCGGCGGAAGGCGGGCAGGTCGATGCCCGGCCGCGCGATCCGCGCCATCCGGCACCGCACCGAGAAATCCTGGAACAGGGCGGCGGTCGGCTGGTAGGTGCAGTCCGCTTCCTCGGCCATGTCGGCGAGGATCGCGCGGATCGCCGGCTCCACATCGGGGGTTTCCTCCGGCTCAGGCACCCGTTCCTCGAAACGCACTTCGGGCAGGGGCGCGGTGAAATCGTCCTGCCGGTCGAGCAGCAGCGTGCTGTCCATCGACGGCGGCGTGCCCTGCGCGAGCGGGAGCATCGGCTCCGGTTCCTCCGCCTCGACCAGGAAATCCCGCAAGTCGCCGCCCTGCGCGTCGGGCAGGGGAATGAGCGTGTGCGAGGAGGTGCGCGCGCTCGTCTTCACCACGCCGATCCGCACGGAGATGGGCCGCCGGCTGACCGCCGGGCCGAGCGCGAGGAACCGTCCGCGCTCCAGATCGCGAATCTGCTCCGCCTGCCGCCGCTCCATGCCGAGCAGGTCCGCCGCGCGCGCCATGTCGATGTCGAGGAAGGTGCGGCCCATCAGGAAGTTCGACGCCTCCGCCGCGACATTCTTGGCGAGTTTCGCCAGCCGCTGCGTCGCGATCACGCCGGCCAGGCCGCGCTTGCGGCCACGGCACATCAGGTTGGTCATGGCGGCGAGCGAGAGGCGCCGGATTTCGTCCGACACGTCGCCGGCGGCGGCGGGGGCGAACATCTGCGCCTCGTCCACGACCACCAGCGCGGGATACCAATGTTCGCGTGGCGCGTCGAACAGGGTGGAGAGGAATTGCGCGGCGCAGCGCATCTGCGCCTCCAGTTCCAGCCCGTCGAGCGCCAGCACGACCGATGCCCGCCGTTGCCGAACCTTTGCCGCCAGCCGCTCGATGCCGCGCCCGTCATGCGCCGCGCCGTCGACCACGACATGGCCGAATTCGTCGGCCAGAGTGACGAAATCCCCCTCGGGATCGATCACGATCTGCTGCACCATGCGCGCGCTTTCCTCCAGCATGCGGCGGAGGAGATGCGACTTGCCGGACCCGCTGTTGCCCTGCACGAGCAAGCGTGTGGCCAGCAATTCTTCCATGTCCATGGGCACCGGCGCGCCGCCGGGGTCGGTTCCGATGATGATCGAGGATGTCACAGGGCCGTCATAGTGATGCGTGGGCGAGGGGCAAGTGTGTGCGGGGAATGGTGGGTGCTAAATTCCCGGCCGGATGCCAAAGGGGGCGCGCGACGCTGGCGGAGACAAGGGCCTCTATCGTCCAGCCTGCCGCAAGAGTGCATTGACCCCATCTTCGTCACCCGGCAAAACCGCGTCCCAACGACGGAGGGACCTCCCATTGGGGTCCCGGCGAGGCCCGGCATCTCACCGCCGAGGCCTCTCCTTCTTGCATGCGGCGGAACTGCGGAAGCGTGGTATCGTTGGCGAGAGGGGACTTGCCGGAGTGTCAAACGGGTCTGGGACTGGAATTATGTCGATATCGCTCGCTGCATTGCCGGAGAATATGGATGCGGAGACGCAGCGGCGGCTGGAAAGCCTTGCCGCCCGCCTGCGCGACCGGCGCCATGCCACGCGCCAGTCGCAGTCGCGCCCTGCCGGCTATGGCATGCACGGCTTTCCCAATCGTCATGCCCTTACGCGCATCATCGACTCGCTGGGCGCGGTGCTCTTTCCCATTCGCCTCGGCCCCGCCGAACTGACGCCGGCCAGCGAGGACGAATTCGTGCGCGCCTCGCTGGAGAGCGCGTTGCCGCTGCTGGCCGCGCAGGTCCGCATGGAACTGGCCTATTGCGACGGATGCATACCGGAGGGTGAGTGCCCCGACAGCGCGTCCGACCGGATCGTCTGGACGCTGGCCGACCGCCTGCCGGAAATCCGCCGCCTGCTCGACACCGATGTCGAGGCCGCGTTCACCGGCGATCCTGCCGCGCGCAGCGTGGACGAGGTGCTGCTTTGCTATCCGTGCGTCACGGCGATGATCCACCACCGTGTCGCGCATGAACTCTATCTGCTGGGCGCCCCGCTGGTGGCGCGGATCATCGCGGAGGCGGGCCACAGCCGAACCGGCATCGACATCCATCCCGGCGCGCGCATCGGCGAGAGTTTCTTCATCGACCATGGCACCGGCGTGGTGATCGGCCAGACCGCGATCATCGGCGACCGCGTGCGCATCTATCAGGCGGTGACGCTGGGTGCGCGCTCCTTCCGCACCGACGATGAGGGCAATCTGGTCAATGAGCCGCGCCATCCCGTGATCGAGGACGATGTGACCATCTATGCGGGCGCGACGGTGCTGGGCCGGATCATCATCGGCAAGGGGTCGGTGATCGGCGGCAATGTCTGGCTTACCCGCTCCATCCCGGCGGGGAGCAGCGTGCGCCAGACGAACCCCAGCGTCGCCATCGAATGTGCCGACCCCTGCGACTGAACCGGCTGTGCGACTGAGTTAGCCGAAAGCCTCGGCCAGCGCCGCCATCGACCCTTCGTGGGTCAGGTCATAGTGGAGTGGCGTAACCGTGACATAGCCCTGCGATATGGCTTCGAGGTCGGTCCCTTCGGGCACGGAATCGCTCATGCCCAGGCCGAACCAGTAATATTTGTAGCCGCGCGGGTCGGTGCCCTCGACGATGCTGGTGCGATCGACGTCGTGGAAGCCCTGCCGCACGACGCGCACGCCCTTGACCGCATCGGGGGCGATGGCGGGGAAGTTGACGTTGACCAGCATGTTCCTGCGCGCCGGCAGGCTGAGCAGCGTGCGGATCACCCGTTCGCCCCATGCCGCCGCTGCATCGAAGGGAGCCGCGTCACCGCGCCCCTCCCGCGAATACACCTGGCTGAGCGCGATCGAACGGACGCCGGAGATCGCGCCTTCCATCGCGGCCGCGACAGTGCCCGAATAGGTCACGTCCTCGGCCAGGTTGGCGCCGCGATTGACGCCCGACAGGATGAGGTCGGGGGGATTGTCCTTCATGATCCTGCCCACCGCGATGGCGACCGCATCGGTCGGCGTGCCGGATACGCTGAACCGCTTTTCGCCATGCCGGCGGATGCGCAGGGGACGGGAGAGGGTGAGGCTGTGCGACGCGCCCGACTGTTCCTCCGCCGGCGCGACGATCCAGACATCGTCGGACAGGGCGTTGGCGATGTCCTCCAGCACCTTCAGTCCCGGCGCGTGATAGCCGTCGTCATTGCTCAGCAGGATGCGCATTTTTCTTCCTGGACTTAAGGGGTTATCGGGGCGTCAGAACCTCTATGCCGCCCATATAGGGGGCAAGCACCGACGGGATGATGACGCTGCCGTCGGCCTGCTGGTAATTTTCCAGCACCGCCACCAGCGTGCGTCCGACCGCGAGGCCCGATCCGTTGAGTGTATGGACGAAGCGCGTGCCCTTCTCCCCCTCCGGCCGGTAACGCGCATTCATGCGCCGCGCCTGAAAGTCGCCGCAGTTGGAAATGGAACTGATCTCGCGGAAGGTCTGCTGGCTGGGCAACCAGACTTCGAGGTCGAAGGTCTTGCGCGCCGAAAAGCCCATGTCGCCGGCGCAGAGCAGCATCTTGCGATAGGGCAGGTCGAGCGCCTGGAGGATGCCTTCCGCCGCCGCGCACATGCGGTCATGCTCGGCTTCCGAATCCTCGGGGCGGCAGATGGCGACCAGTTCGACCTTCTCGAACTGATGCTGGCGGATGAAGCCGCGTGTGTCGCGCCCCGCCGAGCCGGCTTCGGACCGGAAGCACGGGGTGAGGGCGGTGAAGCGGATGGGCAGGCTCGGCTGCGCGAGGATCTGCTCGCGCACGAGGTTGGTCAGGCTGACCTCGGCGGTGGGGATCAGCCACATTCGTGAAATTGCGGCTTCTTCTTTTGCCAATGCCTCTTTTGCAGCGGTAGCCCATTCAGGAGTGTTAGCGTCTAACTGACTCAGCCGCTGAAGCGCTTGCTCGCGCGCGCCCGATTTAGCTGTTTGGAATAAGTCCTCGGCAAACTTCGGGAGTTGCCCCGTGCCGACCAGCGCCTCGTCGCGGACGAGAAGGGGCGGGTTGACCTCCTCATAGCCGTTCGTGCTCGTCTGAGTGTCGAGCATCCACTGGCCGAGCGCCCGGTGCAGACGCGCCATGCCACCGCGCAGCGCCGCGAAGCGAGCGCCGGAAATCGCCGCCGCCGCTTCGAAATCGAGGCCGAGCGCGGGGCCGAAATCGGCATGGTCCTGCGGGGTGAAGTCGAACACGCGCGGGGTGCCCCAGCGCGATTGCTCGACGTTGCCGGCTTCGTCCGCGCCATCGGGTACGTCCTCGGCGGGGATGTTGGGGATGGCGAGGAGGCGATCGGTGAGCGCCACCGACAACTCGCGTTCGCGGGTTTCGAGGGCGGGCAAGCCTTCCTTGAGCGCCGCGACTTCGGCCTTCAGCTTATCCGCGGTGGCGCTGTCCTTTTGCGCGATGGCCTGACCGATGGCCTTGCTGGCTTCATTGCGGCGGGCCTGGCCGGCCTGCATTTCGGTCGCGACCGCGCGAAGGTCCGCATCGAGGTCGATCAGCGATTGCGCGCTCGCCGCCACTCCGCGCCGGGCAAGGCCCGCGTCGAAGGCGGCGGGGTTTTCGCGGATGGTCTTGATGTCATGCATGGCGGCCGAGCCTATGAAGGCTCAGCCGCCCTGTTTCAAGCGAAGTTGCTCGGATCAGCCCTTGCGGCGCAGGAAATGGCGCCGCGCGAACAGGGCAGCCACCGCGCCCGCGAACAGGCCGAGCATCGGCGGGGCCGGTACGTCGTGGCCGCCGCTGCTGGAGCTGGTGCTCGAACCGGAGCTGGACGAGGTGGAACTGCTGGTGCTGCTCGACGTCGAACTGCTGGTCGAGGACGAGCCGGAGGAGCTTCCCGACGACGAGCCGGAGGAACTGCCGGAAGATGAGCCGGAGGAACTTCCCGACGACGAGCCGGAGGAACTGCCGGAAGATGAGCCGGAGGAACTCCCCGACGACGAACCGGAGGAGCTGCCCGAAGAAGAGCCCGAGGAGCCGCTGCTGCCGCTCGACCCATGGCCATGGCCGTGCCCCTTGCCGCCGCTCGAACCGCCGCTGGAGGAACTCGACGAACTGCTGGAGGAGGACGAGGAGGATGACGAGGAGGAACTGCTCGACGAACTGCTCGACACGCCGGATGACGTGCTGACATTGCCCGACGAGGTGGAGACACCGGACGAGGTGCTAACGCCCGAGGAAGTGCTGACGTTACCGGACGAGGTGCTGACGTTGCCCGACGAGGTGGATACGCCGGACGATGTGCTGACATCGCCGGAGGAGGTGCTGACCCCGCCCGTTGACGTGCTGACGCCGCCCGTCGATGTCGATACCCCGCCGGTCGAGGTGCTGACCCCGCCCGTGGAGGTGCTGACACCGGACGATGTGCTCGATGTCGTGCTGACGCCGGCGGACGATGTGGAGGACACCACCACCGTGCCGCTGCTGCCCCCGCTGGAGCCCCCGAAGAAACCGCCGAAGAAGCCACCGCCGCCGCCGAAGAACCCCCCGCCGCCGCCGAAGAAGCCGCCGCTGCCGTTGCCGCCGCCGGTGAATTCGACCACCGGAGCGTTGTTGTTGAAGACCGCCGGGACGAAGGCGGGAGCCTGTACGCCATGTACCCGGACGCAGACCCGGCCGCCGACGCCGGCGACCCGCGCCGGGCCATAGCCATATCCGGCCGTCTGATAGGACGCCCCGCCATAGGTGACGGACCGCGTGGTGGTGGTGCGCCGGGTTGCGACGCGGCGGCCGCTCGCCGTGCGCGTGGTGCTGCTCGTACCGGCCCGGTGCGCGCTGCTCCTGCCAGTTCCGCTTTCGGTGCGGCCATAGCCTGCGCCGCCCTCCATCGCGTAGCGCCCACCGTTCGCCCAGTGCGTCGCGCCGCCGGTGCCGCCCGGCCCGCCAGCATGGGGCGCGCCGCCGCCGTAGGTCACGCCGTGGCGCGCGCCTGGGCCGAAGCCACCACCGAAATAGCCCGCGTCGATCCGGCCCCCATCATAGCCATTGCCGGCTGCGGCGAAGCCTGCCGCCGCGGCGCTGCCCTGCAGAACAAAGTCGGGGGGGCAGCTGACGACCGTGCGGACGGTGCGGCGAACGCGCTTCACGGCGGCGCGCTTGGCCGCGACCTTGCGCACGATGCGCTTGGGCTGTGCCTTGTGGTGAACGGCCGGGCGCGGTGCGTGCATCACCTGCATCGCGCCGCCACCCAACAGAGCGCCGCCGCATGCGCAAGCGCACAACTTTGCAAGGGCCATTCTCACAGACATGCTCAGCTACTCTCTTTATGTGTCGTGCGGCTGCCGTCCCCTTTGCCGCCTGCACGAATTTCTATTGGAAAGAGCAAAACAAACTCTTAACCGCAACGCCAGTTAACCTTGGGTCGAGAGTAACTGTGCTGGAGTGGAGCGAATAGCGCTAATATTATGGTTAATGTCCGAAAATGATACATACGCTATGCTGGGCATGTTGGCCGGTGGGGATGCAGGGGGCATGATCTGGATGCGTAGCGGCGATCCCCGTCATTGGCCGATGCACGATATAGTTGCCGCTCCGGCCAGCGGAGCCGACGAAGGTCGCATTGTCGCAGCGCCGCTTGTTTCATGCTGCCGGGCACGATATAGGCCCCGCCCAACGGGTTGCGGCACCTGACAGCCGTGAACCAAGTGACGGAGAACTATGGGATGTCGACGCTGGTGCCTCCCGCCGAGGATAATGTTCCTTCGCCCGGAGACCGTCGAGTGGACTTGCCGCCGGATTATCGTCCCTCGCCCGATGAAGAGTTCATGAACCCCCTGCAGCTCGAATATTTTCGGGGCCGCTTGCTGGACTGGAAGAAGCAGATCCACAACGAGTCCGAGACGACGCTGGCCGTGCTGCAAAAGGAACCGCTGCGCGAGCCGGACCTCAACGACCGGGCGTCGAGCGAGACCGACTGGTCCATCGAACTGCGCACGCGCGACCGGCAGCGCAAGCTTATCTCCAAGATCGACGCGGCCCTGCGCCGGATCGACGATGGCGAATATGGCTATTGCGAGGTGACGGGCGAGCCGATTTCGCTGGGCCGGCTGGAAGCGCGGCCGATCGCCACGATGACGGTCGAGGCGCAGGAGCGGCATGAGCGTCAGGAAAAGGTTTCGCGCGACGACTGACAAGGCATTGGCGTAGCGTAAAAACTTTGTTCAATATTGTCCGCTAATCATCTTCGCCCGAGGGTTATGGATGATGGGGCCGCGATGTCTGATATGAACGACGACCCACTCGCCAAGCGTGCGGCCAAACGCGATAGCATGCTGCTGGCGACCGCCCTGTTTAACGAAGAGGGGCAGCAGATTGCGCGCGCGCGAGTGCGCAATCTTTCGGCGACCGGACTGATGGCCGAATGCGACACGCCATTGGGTGAAGGCGACCGGATCGAGATGGTCCTGCGCGGGGTGGGCCGGATCGCGGCGACCATATCCTGGGCGCGCGATGGCCGCATCGGCGCTGAGTTCGACAGGGAAATCGATCCCAAGCTGGTGCGTCGTCCGATTGGCGCCGGCAATCAGGGCGTATCCGCCCCCGCACCCACGGGATATAAGCCAGCGCGCTTTCCCCGCCCGCTGCGCTGAGCGCATAACCGCGATCTGTGGGCAGAGCGGAATGACATGCATTGCCCGCTCCTGTCCCGGCATCGCCGCGCGATGATGGCGCAGCGAAACCGGGTGTCGGATCAATGTGTCAGATTATGAATTTCCTGCTTGATCGCGAGCTTCTGCTTCTTGAGCGTCGCGACCAGCAATACATCGGGGAGGGGGCGGGACGACTCGCTCTTGAGTCGCTGTTCGATACCGGCGTGCTTGGCGTTCAGAGCGGAAATATGGCTTGAATCCATGATGATCCTCCTTGTCCTACCAGTTGGGGACGGTGAGTAAATCACGATTCGGCCGCTTTGTCTCGCCCGAGCGCGGGGTTAGCGGCAAAGCGACATTTTTTGCACATGAACTGGTCAAGCCCGCTCTCCCCATGGTAGGGGTGCCTCCGTCATGACACCGGAAGAAATCGCGCAGCGGCTGGAGATTCTACGGGTCGAACACCGCGACCTCGATTGCGCCATCGCGGCGCTCGGCCAGACGGCGACGACCGACCAGCTCCAACTCGCACGGTTCAAGAAGCGCAAGCTGCGCCTGCGCGACGAAATTCAGATTCTCGAAGACAGTCTGGTCCCCGACATCATCGCCTGATCGCCGGTCCAGGCTTTCGCGGGCGCGAACGGAGATGCGGGCCGTTCCAAACTGATACGCATCCATCCCCAAGAAAAGGTGCTTAAGACGCCTGACATGCCCCCTTCGCTGTGGCAGCAAATGGGGCATGATCGAATCCGAAAATCACCTGTTCCTGATGGATGGGAAGCTCATCGACGACCTCTATGTGGAGGCGATGGTGTTGGCCGACGAGGCGCGCGGCTACCTGGAAAAGGGCGCGGTGATGGAACGCGAACTGCTCGACCCGGTCGAGCGGGTGAGCTTTTCGTGCGAGGCGCTCAAGATCACGACGCGGCTGATGCAGGTGATCGCCTGGCTGCTCAGCCGCCGCGCGTATCTGCGCGGCGAGATCGATCTGGCGGAAAGCCGCAGCGAGAAATATCGGCTTGGTGACGCCGCCGCCTCCGACAGCCATGTCACACGTGATTTCCCGTCCGACATGCGCGTCCTCATCGCCACCAGCGAGAGCCTCTACAAGCGCGCCGAGCGGCTGGAGGAGCAACTCGTCGACCGGATCGCGCCGGGGGCGAGGGTCGGCAACAGTCCGGCGCGCGATTTGATGCAGCTTCTCGAAATGGCGTTCTGAACGCCGCCGCATCGACTATGTTCGGAACCGGGCCGGAACGAAATGCCGTGCCGCGGCGTCTGGTTACCGACAGTGGAATCAGGCTACAGCGTGAGAATGGATCGCCGACCGTCGCGCACTCTCCGGCATTCCGGCTCATGTAGAAAAGCGGCGACCCTCTTGGTGGCTATCGGGACGCTGCATCTTGCCGGCGCGGCCCATGCCCAGCCGTCGTCGGCTGCTTCCGCAAATTCGGCAGATTCCTCCACGCTCGCGCATGATCTCGATTCGATGCCGGACATCGGCCTCGACTGGCCATCGCTCGGTGCCGACGATCCCGTGATCGCCCCCCTGCCGGACAAGCCGGACCCGACGACCGGGGATCTTGCGCTGCCGACATTGGCATCCCCGGAGGCGGATGAAGCCGCGCGCCAGGCGGAGCGGCTCGGGCGCATCGACCCCGCCCTGCCACTGCGCTACGGCGTCCGCCTGCAGGGGGTGGACGCCATCGCCGATCCGGTTTTCCGTGACCGCTTCAATGCCCTGTCGGAGTTGAAGAAGGGGGAGGACGACGACGCCAATATCGGCCAGATCACGCGGCGCGCGCGCGCTGACGTCGAACTGATGGACAAGCTGCTGCGCACGCGCGGCTATTATAATGCGCGGATAAGCTATGTGCTCGATGCCCCCGAGGGGAGCCGGCAGCGGCTCGACGTGACGCTCGATGCCGATCCGCGCGATCTCTACAAGCTGAGCGAGGTCACGCTCACCGGCCTTTCCCCCACGGAGCCGCGCGAAGTCGCGCTGCGCGGCCTGTTTACCGTCAAGGCCGGCGATCCCGCCGACACCGACCGCATCATCGCCTCCACCGATGCGCTGAAGACGGGGTTCGCGGAGGGCGGCTATCCCTTCGCCAAAGTCGAGGAGCCGGTGTTGCGCGTCGATCATGACGAACGGGACGCCGCGCTCGACATGATCGTGGCGACCGGGGGCTATCGGCGCTACGGTCGCATCAGCGTGGCTGGCGCTCCGCCCTTCGATGCCCGGCATGTCGGCGTCATCGCGCGGTTCCAGTCCGGCGACCCCTATAGGCTGAGCCAGATCACCGACCTGACCCGTGCCCTCGTCGCGACCGGTCTCGTCGCCAGCGCGGAGGTAAAGCCGGAGCCGGGCGGGCAGGACACGGTCGACCTGATCGTGCAGATGACGAAGGCACCGCCGCGCACCATCGCGGGCGCGCTCGGCTATGGCACGGGCGAGGGCGCGCGCGCCGAAGTCAGTTGGCAGCATCGCAACCTCTTCCCGCCCGAAGGCGCGCTGACCGCGCGCGCGGTCGTCGGCACGCAGGAGCAGAGCGGGACCCTCACCTTCCGCCGCAGCAATTTCCACGCGCGCGACCGGGTGCTGAACGGCCAGATCGCGCTGCGCAACGTCCAACTCGACGCCTATCAGGCGACCACCGCGACGCTGAGCGCCAGCCTGGAGCGGCAGACCAACATCATCTTCCAGAAGACATGGACCTGGTCGCTGGGCGGTGAACTCATCCTGTCCGACGAGCGCGACCTCTATGGCGAATCGCTGACGCCGCGCCGCCGCCGCTATTTCATCGCGGCCGCGCCCACGAGCATCGGCTATGACGGCAGCGACGACCTGCTCGACCCAAAGCGCGGTTTCCGGCTGTCCGGCCGCCTGTCGCCCGAACTGTCGTTGCAGGCGGGTACGTTCGGCTATGTGCGCGCGCAGATCGACGCCAGCGGCTATGTCCCGACGTCGGACCGGCTGACCATCGCCGGCCGGATACGGCTGGGCACCATCGTCGGCGCCTCCGCCGACCGGATCGCGCCGACCCGGCGCTATTATGCGGGCGGCGGCGGGTCGGTGCGCGGCTATGCCTATCAGGCGATCGGGCCGCGCGACCTCAACAATGATCCGGTGGGCGGCCGCAGCCTTGGCGAGATTTCGCTGGAGGCGCGCTTTCGCTTCGGCAGCGCCAACCAGTTCGGCATCGTGCCGTTCATCGACGCGGGCACCATCTCCCCCGATCCGACGCCGTCGATTGCGCAGTTGCGCGTGGGGGCGGGCGTCGGGGTTCGCTATTACAGCAATTTCGGACCGATCCGCGTCGACGTCGGCACGCCGATCAATCCGCAGCCGGGCGATCCGCGCATCGGTGTCTATGTGTCGCTGGGACAGGCCTTTTGAGCGGCGGCGAGTCCTCTCCCGTCCGAAGACGCAAAGGTCGCTGGCAACTCTGGCTGCTGGGCCTGTTCGGCGCGCTGTTTATCCTGCTCGGCGGGGCGTTGTGGTGGATCGACACGGATCATGGTCACCGCCTTCTGGCCGCGCGCATTACCGCCATGACGCCCGCATCGGGCCTGCGCATCGCCGTGGGGCGGATCGACGGCAGCATCTACAGCAAGGCGGTGCTGCGCGACGTGCGGCTGGGCGATCCCACGGGCATGGTCGCCACGATCCCGGTGGCCTATCTCGACTGGTATCCCATCGGCTGGCTGTCCAACCGGCTCGACATCGACCGGCTGCATATTCCGCGCCTTGTTCTAGACCGGATGCCCCGGCTGCGGCCCAGCGGCAAGGACAAGCCGATCCTGCCCGGCTTCGACATTCGGATCACCGACCTGCGCATCGATCGCGCGGAACTGGGCAAGGCGATCGCCGGGCAGCCGCGTATCGCCTTTCTGAAAGGAAAGGCGGATGTGCGGGCGGGGCGGGCGGTGGTGGCGCTCGACGCGCGTTCGCTCGATGCCGGCGATGCCATCCGCGTGGCGCTGGACAGCAGGCCCGCCGACAATCGTTTCGACGTGGAGGCGCTCGCGCTCGCGCCTCGGGGCGGAATCCTCGCGACGTTGACCGGCCTGAAGCGCCCGTTCGTTGGGCGTATCAGCGGCGAAGGCGACTGGACACTGTGGAAGGGACAGGCGCTGCTGTCGATCGACCGGGGCAGGGCGTCGCGTCTGGACATCGTGCAGCGCAAGGGCCGCTATGGGCTGACCGGCGCGGTGGAGGCGACCGCGCTGGGATCCGGCATCGCCGGTCGGCTCGCCGCGCCGCGCATCGCCGTGGAGGCACAGGGCGGGCTCGCCGATCGTATCCTCGACGGTCATCTCCGGCTCCGGTCGAATGCACTGCGGCTCGATGTAACTGGCGGCATCGACCTTGGCCGGTCGAGTTTCGACAATCTTCTTCTCGACCTCAACCTACCCCGCGCGGCGGTTGTCCTGAAAAATGCGGCGAGCGACGCCCTGATTGCGCGGATGCGGCTGCGCGGGCCGTTCGCGACGGCGGGCTATGAGTATCTGCTGACTGCGCGGCGATTGTCGCTGGGCAAGGTGCGGATAGAGGGCCTGCGCGGCGAAGGACAGGGGCGTCTGGCGTTGTCCGGCACCACGGCCGTACCGCTGGCGCTGACTGCGACGCGCGTGGCGCTGGGCGACCGGGTCATCGACGAAGTGCTGCGCAACGTGTCGATCAGGGGGCTGGCGAATGTCGGGCACGGCATAGTGACCAGCGGTCCCGTCGCGATCCGCTCCAACAAGATCGACGGGCGGGTCATCCTGCTCGCGGATTTTGGCCGGGGCAGTTACAACGCGGGTTTCGTCGGCGATATCAAGGGGATGGAAATACCGCGCTTCGGGCGTGTGGACCTGAACAGCAGGGTCGATGCGGTCGGTCGTGCGGGATCGGGCTTTTCGGTAAAGGGCCGGGCGCGCGCCATCATGCGGCGGCTGGACAACGCCTTCCTGCGAGGACTGGGCGGCGGGCTGCCGCAGGCGACGAGCGACCTCATCCTCGAAGGCGACGGGCGCATTCGCTTCGACAATCTCCTGCTTACCGCGCCCGCCATCCGGCTGACGGCGCAGGGCTATCGCACGACCGATAACCGGTTCCATTTCACCGGATCGGGCGTCCACAAAAGCTATGGTCCGTTGCGCCTCGCCCTCGACGGCAAGATCGACAAGCCGAAGGTGGACCTCATCCTCGCCAGCCCGCTGCCGGCGCTCGGTCTGGCAAACGTCCATGCGCTGCTGACCCCCGATGCGGCTGGTTATGTCTTCACCGCCGAGGGTGGATCGAGGCTGGGGCCATTTACCGGCAACGGCGCGATCCTGTTGCCGCCGGGCGGCGCCGCGCTGATCCATATAGCGACGGTCAGGGTGGACGGCGCGCAGGCCAGCGGCGACCTGCGGCCGGATGGCGGCGGCCTCGTCGGGACGCTCGACGTGACCGGTCAGATGCGCGGGCCGGTCCATTTCGCGATGGTGGACGGTATCCAGCAACTCGCGCTGGACCTGTCCTTCGACCGCGCGCGCTTTGCCGGGCCGCCGATGCTGGGGGTCAATCGCGGCGACCTGAAGGCGATGATCCTGCTCCGGCCCGGCGCCACCAGCATAGAGGCGTCGGCGCAGGGGCGGGGCCTGCGTTATGGAACGGTGCGGATCGGCCGTTTCTCCGCCGCCGCGAAGATCGTGAACGGGAGCGGCACGGTCACCGCCAGCGTGGCTGGTCAGGGTGGTCGCCTGTTCGAGCTTCAGGCGCGCGCGGCCATCAGCCCGGACAGCATCCGCATCGATGCGGGCGGGACTCTTGACCGGATGCCGGTGACATTCACCCGGGCGGCGGTCCTGACGCGCGAGGCGGACGGCTGGCGGCTCGCTCCCGCCGTCCTCAGCTATCGCGGCGGTACGCTCCGCCTCGGCGGGCGTTTCGGCGGGGCATCGACGCATGTGGATGCCGACGCCAGCCGCTTGCCGCTCGGCCTGCTCGACCTCGTCAACAGCGACCTCGGCCTGGGCGGCGCGGCGAGCGGCTCACTCGTCTATGACGCCATGCGGGGCGCCGCACCGACCGGAATGGTGCGTTTGACGATACGGGGCCTCACCCGGTCGGGGCTTGCATTGAGTTCGGCGCCGATCGACATCGGAGTCAACGCGCAGTTGAGCGCGACCAGTGCCGCGATGCGCGCGGTCATCGCGGCGGGCGGCAAGGTGACGGGCCGCGCTCAGGCGATCATGGCGCCTCTGGGCGGCGGATCGCTCGCCGAACGGCTCAACGCCGCGCCGCTCCGCGCACAGGTGCGCTATTCGGGGGATGCGGGCACGCTCTGGCGACTCAGCAATATCGAGCTTTTCACCCTGTCGGGCAACGCGGTGATCGGCGCGGATGTGATCGGCACGCTCGCCAATCCGCAGATCAGGGGCCTTGTCACCACTGACAATGCGACGTTGCAAAGCCCTGTCACCGGCATGACGCTAACCAACCTCGCCGCGCGCGGCACCTTCGACGGCGCGACGCTCAATTTCGATCGCCTCGCCGGCCGGACGCGGGGTGGCGGTTCGGTCAGCGGCACGGGACGCTTCCTCCTGTCCGGCGAGCGGGGCGTGGGCATCGATCTCTCTGCGCAACTCGATCGCGCCGTGGTGCTGGACCGCGACGATATCGGCGCGACGGTCTCGGGTCCGATCAGCATCCGATCGGATGGTGACGGGGGCCTGATCTCGGGTCAGTTCCATGTCGTAGATAGCCGCTTTACCCTGGGCAGGGCGGCTGCCGTCGCCGCTATCCCTGAACTGCGTGTCGTCGAAACCAACCGGCGGGGCGAGGAAATTGAGGCGCCGCGCATCACGTCGCCATGGCGGATGGCGATCAAGGCAAACATTCCCAACCGCCTGAACGTCACGGGCCTGGGCATGCAGAGCGAATGGTCGGCCGACCTCGACATCGGCGGTACGGTCGCCGCGCCTACCCTGCTCGGCACGGCGGAACTGGTGCGGGGCGACTATGATTTCGCGGGCAAGCGCTTCAGCTTGCAGGAGGGGCGGCTGCGCTTCCAGGGCGAAACGCCGATCAACCCGCAACTTAACATCCGCGCGCAGGCGGATTTGACCAACGTCAGAGCGACGATCACGATAACGGGGAGCAGCGCGAAGCCGATCATCGCCTTCACCAGCATTCCCGCGCTGCCGCAGGACGAACTGTTGTCGCGCATTCTGTTCGGCACGTCGATCACCAACCTGTCCGCTCCCGAGGCCCTGCAACTGGCATCCGCCATCGCCGCCTTCCAGGGCGGGGGCGGGGGACTCGACCCGATCAACGCGGTACGGCGCGCGGCGGGCCTCTCGCGCCTGCGTATCCTGCCTGCCGACGCGACGACCGGGCAGAAGACATCGGTCGCCGCCGGCAAGAATATTGGCCGGTCGGTCTATGTCGAACTGATCACCGACGGGCAGGGCTATAGCGCGACGCGGGTCGAATATCAGATTACCCGCTGGCTGGCCCTGATCGGGTCGGTTTCCACCATCGGGCGCGAGAGCGTCAATATTCGCGCGACGAAGGATTATTGAGGCTTTGCCGGATCGGAATGGTGGGGACGGAACAGGCGTCCGCGTTCCGCGAACAGCACGGTGATCAGGATACCCAGGCCGCACAGGAGATAGCCCCCCACCACCGGAGTCGCGGTGCCGTCGAAGCTCTGGCCGATGACGACGGCGATCAGCGCGCCGCCCAGGGTCGAGATCATGCCCTGAACCGATGACGCGGTGCCGGCGATGGCGCCCATCGGCTCCATCGCCATCGCGCCGAAATTGGCGCCCATCAGGCCGGCGCAGAACATCGTCACGCACTGGAAGATCGAGAAGCTGATGAGATTGTCGCCGAGGAAGACCGTGGCGGCCAAATGCATGGCGGAGAGCAGGATGAAAGCGATCAGCGCGCCGTGGGAGACACGCCGCGTGCCCAGTCGCATCACGACCTTGCTGTTGGTGAAGGAGGCGACCGCCATGCCGCCCGCGACGAACGCGAAAAAGATCGGGAACTCCGCTTCCGGTCCATCCAGGGCGCCGGTGAAAATCTGCTGCGCGCTGCTGATGAAGCCGACCATGCCGCCGAAGGACAGGGCCGATGCGATCGTATAGCCGATCGACGCCCGGTTGGTGACGACCATGCGGAAGGCGTCGAGCACCTTGCCGGCCTCGATCGGGCGGCGATGTTCGGGATGAAGCGTCTCGGGCATCCGCAAGGCGACCCAGAGGACCACGCAGGCACCGATGGCGGCCAACACGTGAAAGATGACGCGCCAGGGCGCAAAGAGCATGACGAGAGCGCCCAGCGACGGCGCGAGCATGGGCACGGCGAGGAAGATCATGAGGGCAAGCGACATGACGCGCGCCATCTCCCGCCCTTCATACCGATCGCGCACCATCGCCACGGCAATCACGCGCGCACCGGCGGCCCCGACGCCCTGCAGGACGCGCGCGGCGATCATGCTTTCGAAACTGGTCGATACGCTCGCGAGCAGGCTGGCGAGCGTATAGAGGGAAATGCAGGCCAGCAGCGGCGTACGACGACCAAAGCGATCGGCAAGCGGTCCATAGACGATCTGCGACGCCCCCATGCCCATGATATAGGCGGAGATCACCCACTGCTGCTGATTGTGTTCGGTCATGCCGAGCGACTGGGCGATGTGGGGCAGGGCGGGCAGCATGCTGTCGATGCCGAGAGCGTTCACCCCCATCAGCATGGCGACCAGGCAGACGAATTCACGAAACGGAATGGCCACCCCTGCGGTGTGCGCAGGCGCGGAAGACGGTGGGGACATCAGGAAGCTCCAGGCACGGCAGGGCCAGTACCCCCCTCTGCCAAGGCTTGTTGCAAAGCACAACGGGTTTTCGGGCAGTTGATCGGACAACCGCCGCGCCATCGCCGGCCAGCGCCAACGAAAAAGGGGGAGCGGCGAACCACTCCCCCTTCCGATATCGGCAGGCTGAAAAGGATCAGCCGCTGTAGTACATGTCGAACTCGACCGGGCTGGGCGCCATTTCCCAGCGATACACTTCCGGCCATTTCAGTTCCATATAGGCGTCGATCTGGTCCTTGGTGAACACGCCGCCCTTGAGCAGGAATTCCTGGTCGGCTTCGAGAGCATTGAGCGCCTCGCGGAGCGAACCGCAGACGGTCGGAACCTGGCTCAGCTCTTCCGGCGGAAGGTCATAGAGGTTCTTGTCCATCGCCTCTCCGGGGTGGATCTTGTTCTGGATGCCGTCGATGCCGGCCATCAGCAGCGCTGCGGTGGCGAGATAGCTGTTTGCGAGCGGATCGGGGAAACGGAACTCGACGCGCTTCGCCTTCGTGCCGGCGCCATAGGGGATGCGGCAGGATGCGGAACGGTTGCGCGCCGAATAGGCGAGCAGCACGGGCGCCTCGAAGCCCGGCACCAGTCGCTTGTAGCTGTTGGTGGTCGGGTTGGTGAAGGCATTGATCGCCTTGGCATGCTTGATGACGCCGCCGATGAAATAGAGGCAGGTGTCGGACAGGCCGGCATAGCCGTTGCCGGCGAACGTGTTCTCGCCCTTGTTCCAGATCGAGATATGCGTGTGCATGCCCGAGCCATTGTCCGCCTTGATCGGCTTGGGCATGAAAGTCGCGGTCTTGCCATAGGCCTGCGCGACCATTTTCACGACATATTTGTAGATCTGGATGCGGTCGCAGGTCTCGACCAGCTTGCCGAAGGTCAGGCCCAGCTCATGCTGGCTGCCCGCGACCTCATGATGGTGCTTGTCCATCGGCAGGCCCATCTCGATCAGCGTCGAGACCATCTCGGCGCGGATGTCCGTGGTGACGTCGACCGGGCCGACCGGGAAATAGCCGCCCTTGGCGCGGGGACGGTGGCCCAGGTTGCCGGCCTCATATTTGGTGCCGGTGTTGGTCGGCAGCTCGACATCGTCCAGCTTGTAGAAGGACGAGGCATAGGTGTTGTCGAACTCGACGCTGTCAAACATGAAGAATTCGGGTTCGGGGCCGATGTAGACCGTGTCGCCCAGGCCGGTGGACTGGAGATAGGTCTCCGCGCGCTTGGCGGTCGAGCGGGGATCGCGCGAGTAGAGCGAACCGTCCTCAGGCTCGACGATGTCGCACACCAGGATCATCATCGGCGTGGCGCTGAACGGATCGAAATAGCAGGCGTCCAGATCCGGCTTCAGGATCATGTCGGACTCGTTGATTTCCTTCCAGCCCTCGATCGACGAACCGTCGAACATCAGGCCGTCGGTCAGTTCATTGTCGCCGATCACCGATGCGCACATGGTCAGGTGGTGCCAGGCGCCCTTGGGATCCGTGAAGCGGACATCGACCCACTCGATCTCCTTCTCCTCGATCAACTTCAGAATGTCTTTGGGCGTGTTCGCCATGACCTTACCTTCCCTGTCCGTTAGGTGTGATGGATAGATACCCGTTCCGGCCCCCCGCCGACCCGGTTAAGGGTTCTGCACCCTAAACAGCAGCCTCGTCGGTCTCGCCGGTGCGGATGCGCAACGCCTTTTCGACCGGGAGCACGAAAATCTTGCCGTCGCCGATGCGCCCGGTCTGTGCCGCGTTCGCAATGGCCTCGACCACGCGGTCGGCGAGACTGTCCGCGACCACGACTTCAAGTTTCACCTTGGGGAGAAAATCGACCACATATTCCGCGCCGCGATAGAGCTCCGTATGGCCCTTTTGCCGGCCGAAACCCTTCGCTTCCGTCACGGTGATGCCGGATACGCCGACTTCGTGCAGGGCTTCCTTCACTTCGTCGAGCTTGAACGGTTTGATGATCGCTTCGATCTTCTTCATCTGTGACTCACCCCTTATTCGCGTATGCCGATGGACTTTTCGCGACCGTTGCTGCGCAAGGTGTGCAACCCCGTATGCTGAAGCAAGTCCCGTTTATCCCGACCCAACGCGAATCACCATCCAAGCATTGGCCCCTTTGAAGAGGCTTGTCGATATTGCACGCAAATCAGGCATTTTCGGGCGAAACTGCACAAATTTTAGGCAAATCATGCTGCGGTGCGCCATGGATCATGCGCTATAGGGCGGCTGGTGCAGGCCTGCTGGACTGAGCGTGAAAATCTCGCACCCGGTCTCGGTGATGCCGATGCTGTGCTCGAACTGCGCGGACAGGGTGCGGTCGCGCGTTACCGCTGTCCAGCCATCGTCCAGCATACGGACGCCCGGCTTGCCGCCGTTGATCATCGGCTCGATGGTGAAGATCATGCCGGCCTTCAACTCGGGTCCGGTGCCGGGACGGCCGACATGCACCACCTCTGGCGAATCATGAAAGACACGGCCCAGTCCATGCCCGCAAAAGTCGCGCACCACGCCATAGCGGTGCCGCTCCGCATGGCTCTGGATCGCATGGCCGATGTCGCCCAGGAATTTGCCCGGCCGCGCCTCCGCTATGCCGAGCATCAGGCATTCGTAGGTCACTTCCACCAGCCGGCGTGCCTTGATCGGCACGTCGCCGGCCAGATACATGCGACTCGAATCGCCATGCCAGCCGTCGAGCAGGGGGGTGACGTCAATATTGAGGATGTCGCCGTCGCGAACGATCTTGTCACCTGGTATGCCGTGGCAGATCACATTGTTGAGACTGATGCAACTGCTGTGCGCATAGCCGCGGTAGCCCAGCGTCGCCGGCACCGCGCCCCCGTCCAGCGTCATCTGCCGGACGATGTCGTCCAGCGCGCCGGTCGTCACGCCCGGCTGAACATGGGGAGCGATGGCGTCGAGTATCTCTGCCGCGAGCCGGCCGGCACGGCGCATCCCCTCGAAAGCATCGGGGCCATGCAGCTTGATGGCGCTGCTGCGGGTGCCGACGGTGTCGGCGGTGGGCGTCATATAGGTCGTCATGCGGCAAATATAGCCAGGATGCGGTGGAATTGCGAGCCTGATCGCCGCTGCCCTTGCCCGGATGGACGCGAGTGCTAAGAGTCCGTTTGGAAATGTGCCTCTGGCGCATCCGCACCGGCCCGCACCCCCACCCGACCGCCCATAAGATACGCTGTCGGGGCGGTCGGGTGGGGGTGCGGGTGCGGGCTGGTGCGGTCTCTTGAAATGCGCGCTCCCGCGCATTTCCAAACGGACTCTAAGGACGTCAGGATGATGGAGGCTGACTTGAGCGAAAGCGGTTGCGAGGGCAATTGCGCGTGCGGCGCGGACTCGGCGGCCCACGCCTTCGGCGAGACCGGTGACGCTCGTGACCTGTCGCCACCCGCGCAGGTGATGGCGCTGATGGGTAAGGCCAGGGCCACCACCGCCGGGGGAGTCGCGTCGGCATGACAGACCGGATCTGGACCGCCGCGCTGCTCGTCATCGGGGACGAGATATTGTCGGGCCGCACGCAGGACAGGAATGTCGCGCAAGTGGCAAGCTGGCTCAACGTGCAGGGGATCCGGCTGAGCGAGGTGCGCGTCGTCGCGGACGACATGGACGCGATCGGCGAGGCGGTGGCGATACTGAAGGCGCGCAACGACTATCTGTTCACCACCGGCGGCATCGGCCCCACGCATGACGACATCACCGTGGATGCGATAGCGGCGGCGTTGGGGGTCGGAGTCGTGGTGCATGCGGATGCACGCGCGGTGCTGGAAGACTATTATGTCACGCGCGGCGGCCTGAACGATGCGCGGCTGCGCATGGCGCGGGTGCCCGAGGGTGCGGCGCTGATCCCCAACCGCTATTCGGGCGCGCCCGGCATCCATATCGACAATATCTTCATCATGGCGGGTGTGCCCCATATCGCCGCCGCGATGCTGGACGCGCTGACCGGCACGCTGGAAGGGGGCGACCCCGTGCTGTCCGCTACGCTTGGCTGCTGGGTCGCGGAGAGCGAGATCGCCGAACTGCTGGGCGCGACCGAAAAGGCGCATCCGGGGGCGCAGATCGGCAGCTACCCTTTTTTCCGCGACGGGCGGACGGGCGCCAATTTCGTGATCCGCTCGACCAGCCAGGCCGTGCTGGACGGGTGCATGAAGGCGCTGGAGGCAGGATTGCTGGCGGCGGGTTTAGCGGTGGTTGCCGGGGGTATTTAGAGCGTTTTCCGAGTCAGCAGGTGATTCCACCTGCTTGGAAAACACTCTAATAGCCGCCTAAATACCTTGGATTTTCAGGGTCCGTCTAGACGCCTGCTAAGACTGGCGGACAGGAAAATGGAGCGGGTGAAGGGAATCGAACCCTCGTCGTAAGCTTGGGAAGCTTCTGCTCTGCCATTGAGCTACACCCGCAAGTGCCTGATTAAGTGCGCTTTTATGAACGCTCACCAGATTGCTTTACAACCTGTTTGCTTTCATGCGTGCGCCGATTGCCACGATCACCTGTGACTGGTCAACATATACCTTACGGATGTTGCCGACGCGCTCGGCGACCATGCCATAATATCGGCGATTTCGCGGTCAGTGAGATCGCACTCCGTCATCAGTCGAGTGCAGAAAGGTGCCGCGTACTTCGTGGAGTTGTTTCTTGCGAGCAGACTGTTTGGTCCCGGCAGTGATGGTGCGGATTCAGGCTGAAGCATTGAGGTTCGGTTATCCAGCATTTTCAGATATATTCATAGGGAAGGTAGTGCCTTCAATCGACGGCCATGCTTGTAGGCGTTGATGAAGTCGTGGAGGTGTACGCTTGACCGTGGCCTCCTTGATCGTGCGGTTCATTCGCTCGACCTGGCCGTTGGTCCAGGGATCAGGTCGGGAGTAGCTTAAAACCCTGTCCAGAAAACCGGCACCACCCTCGGATGGGCGTTCCTCCAGATCCGCATCGCCGATCTCTGTACGGCGGCAATTGCACACTGTGCCACGCAAATGACGCGATCTACCACGTCTATATGGACGAAGACTGGATCGACAAGCTTCCGCAGACAGACGATGCGGACGAGCCCTTTTTACGCTGGATGACCTGGAGCCAGGAAGCCGAGAAGGCGGTCGTTGCCTATTCGTCGTATCAAAGCCCTAACGATTTCCGATATCATTAAGAGAGAGAGAAAAAAATGAATGATAATGTCGTCGTCGTCACCGGCGTTCGCGGACTGGGTCTTGCATGCGCCCGCCGTCTGGGCGTTGGCAAGCAGCTTGTGCTCGCGGACAACAATCCCGAGGTCCTAAGCGAAACGGCACGACAATTCGAGGACGATGGCTACAAGGTGTCGTCTGCGGTCGTCAACGTAGCCGACCCGGCTTCCGTAAACGAACTTGCCGAATTGGTGGCCAAGACCGGGCGGTTCGCTACTCTGGTGCACACGGCGGGTGTCTCTCCGGGCATGGCGGACTGGGAGACGATCTTCAACGTGAACCTCGTCGGCACGATCCACATTCTGAATGCGTTCAAGCCGCTGGCCACCAGTGGTACGGTGGCTTTCGTCACCGCCAGTAATGCCGCTTATTATGCTCCAGTCCCGATGGATGTGGAGGAAAAGCTGGCTCTCGCGCCGATCGAGGATCTGAAGGCCGTGGTGCAGAGCGTGGCGGGCCATGACACCGGCATCGGGTCATACTGGCTTGCAAAGCGCTCCAACCAGCTTCGCGTCCAGGCGCAGGCCGCCGAGTGGGGCGCCCGCGGCGCGCGTTTGCTCTCGATCAGCCCGGGGATCATATCAACGGCGATGATCCGTCACGAACGCCAGCATGGCGCACCTATCGACCAGACCATCGCCAGCCAGCCGATTGCGCGGCTGGGGAACGCAGAAGATATCGCCGCCGCCGTCTCTTGGCTGGCCGGTCCCGAGGCATCCTACATCACCGGCACCGACCTGCTCGTCGATGGCGGAATGCAGGCCTCGCTACGGTGGTCGAAACTATCGACGGAATATCTGGAAAACTTCAAGAGCGAGACGAACTCTTAAAGCATTTTCCAAGCAGATGGCATCCATCTGCTGGCTCGGACAATGCGGAAAACAAAGGATCGTTAGGAGCATGATCCGATCCATTCTGATCGGATCATGCTCTAAGTTCGGGGCTGCTTCAAATCTTGCCACGAAGAGCATGGCTGTTCGCGGTGCTGCGGCGCTCGTCGCCCGGCACGGCCAGTTACCGCTGTGGGCCATTGACTGGTTACCCCGGCTTGCCGCCCTGGCAGACGCTTCTTGGACGCGACGTCCGCTCTTCGTTATCCGCCGATCAGGCGTCCGCCAGGATCAGGTCAGACGCCTTTTCACCGATCATGATCGCGGCGGCGTTGGTGTTCCCCGAGACGATGCGCGGCATGATCGAGGCGTCCGCCACCCGCAGCCCCGCGATGCCCCGCACGCGCAGGCGCGGATCGACGACGGCATGCTCGTCGGCGCCCATCGCGCAGGTGCCCACGCCGTGGAAGATGCCGTAGCCGAAGGTGCGGGCATGTTCGAGCAGCGACGCCTCTTCATTCTCGTCCGGATGGTTGCCGGCAGGCCCTTCGATTATTGATGCGAGCCCAGGCTGGCGGGATATCTCGCAGCAGATGCGAAGGCCCGCGGCGATCTTCCGGCGGTCCTCGGCGGCATCGAGGAAGTTGAGCAGGATACGCGGCTGCCGATCTGCGTCGGCGCTGGTGACATGGATCGAACCGCGGCTTTCCGGACGCAGTTGGCAAGCGGCCATGGTGACGCCGGGAAAGCGATCGATTTCGCCCGTGGCGGGATCAGCCGAGGCGGCGACCGTGTTGATCTGGATGTCCGGCAGGTCGAGCGATAGATTGCTGCGGACAAATCCCGTGATAGCCGCTGGCGGCGCAGACAGCGCTCCCTTCCTGGCAACAAGATATTTCGCAACCTCGCCCATGAGTCCGATGCCGCGTGCTCCCATGTTGATCGACGGCGTGCCCGACCGCAGGCGGAACCGCAACATCGTGCACCAGTGGTCCTGCAGGTTCTTGCCGACGCCGGCCAGCGCGTGGCGTACCTCTATGCCCGCCGCGCGCAGGATCGCCGGATCTCCGACGCCCGACAGTTCGAGCAGGTGCGGGGAATTGACCACGCCTCCGCACAGGATGACTTCCCCCCGGCAGACGATCTCGCGCGTCTCGCCGCCCTTGCGAACACGCACCCCCTTCGCCCGGCCCTCCTCGATGATGATGCCGGTCACCAGAGTGTCGGTTTCCACCTTGAGGTTCTTGCGATGCATGATCGGGTGCAGATAGGCGACCGCGCTCGACCGGCGACGCCCGCGCCGCTGGGTGGCCTGGATATAGGCAAAGCCCTCCGGGTCGCCCCGATTATAGTCATCGACCAGCTTGTGTCCCGCCTGCGAGGCGGCTGCGAGAACGGCGTCCGAAACGGGATCGCGGGTGACGTCGGAAACCGTGAGCGGGCCACCGGCGCCATGCGCGTCGTCCGCGCCCCGGCATTGGTCCTCGCTGCGCCTGAACAGAGGCAGGACATCGCTCCATCCCCAGCCGGTGCAGCCAAGCTGCGACCATTGGTCGTAATCCGCCGCCTGCCCGCGCACATAGATCATGCCATTGATGGAAGAGCTGCCGCCGAGCACGCGTCCGCGCGGGTAGGGCGCGGATCGGCCCGCATTGATCCCGCCCAGTTCCGATGTGTAGTTCCAGCTAAGCGACGGGGCCTCCACCGTATAGCGGTATCCGGCGGGAATGTGGATCAGGCTGTTCAGGACGAATTGCCGGGGATTGTGGAACGGGCGATCATCGCCCCCCGCCTCGATCAGCAGGACGCGATTGCCCGCCCGCGCGCTGAGGCGGTTGGCCAGGACGCAGCCCGCCGACCCCGCGCCGACTATGATATGGTCGAACTCCATGTCGTCTCCCCGTCCGTCCTGCGAAGCTGTCAGGCGGCGACCGCGCCTGCCGCCTTCTCCAGGCGGAAACCTTCATAGCCGCCTTCCGCCACCGCCGCGCACCTGTTGCGGTAGGCATCGAGACCGGCGAGATAGAAGGAATAGACGCGCGGCTTGCCGGGAATATTGGCGCCCATGGCCCAGGAATCGGCCTTGGTCATCAGCGTGTAATTCGCCACCTCGCCGACATGGGCGACCCAGTCGCGCTGGGCCTGTTCGGTCGCTTCGATTGAAGTGTAACCGTTCCGGCGCATATGCTCGATGCAATCGCCGACCCATTCGACGTGCTGCTCGATTGCCAGGGGCGCATTGACCATGATCGACGGGCTCTGCGCGCCGTCGATCATGAACAGGTTGGGAAAGCCGGCGACCCCGATGCCGAGATAAGTCTGCGGACCCGATGACCACATATCGCCGAGCGAGAGACCGTCCTTGCCGGTGATCTGCAGCTTGAGCACGGCCCCGGTCACGGCGTCGAAGCCGGTCGCCAGCACGATGTCGTCGAAGGCATGGACTTTGCCGCCAGCGATGATCCCTTCGGCGCAGAACCTTTCGAGCGGGGCCTTCCTGAGGTCCACCAGCTGCACGTGCGGCAGGTTGAAGCTTTCGTAATAATGGATGTCGAGGCACGGCCGCTTGGCGCCGATCGGATATGTCTGCGAGGTCAGGACAGCGGCCGTTTCCGGGTCGTTCACCTTGGCCCGGATCTTGCGCTTGACGAAATCGGCGGCAAGGTCGTTCGCTTCCTGGCTGAGCAGGATGTCACGGAAGGACTGGAGGAAAGCGAAGCCGCCCAGGGTCCAGCAACGCTCGAACTCGGCCTCGCGCTCCTCGTCACTGACCTCAAGCGCACTGCGCGGGCTCAGCATCCAGCTCAGTCCTCCCGGAGAGGCCCGGCGCACCTCGCGGTCCCTGGGGAACTGCTCGTGCTTCTGCCGGATCTCCTCTGCCGAAAGAGAGCGGTTTTCAGCCGGCAGGCTGAAAGCCGGGGTTCGCTGGAAAACCGTCAGGCTGGCTGCCTGCTGGGCGATGACCGGGATCGTCTGTACACCCGATGAGCCGGTGCCGATGATCCCCACCCGACGACCGGTAAAGTCGACCGGCTCCTCTGGCCATCGGGCGGTGTGGAACAGCCGGCCCTGGAATTCTTCCATGCCTGCAAAGGAGGGTGTATTGACCGAAGTCAGCGGCCCCACCGCAAGAATGAAGTAGCTGGTGCGGAAAGTATCGCCGCGATCGGTCTGGACCAACCAAGTTTGCGAGCCCTCTTCGAAAGTAGCCGTCTTGGCTGTCGTCTCGAAAAGGATATCGCGGCGCAGATCCAGTGTGTCGGCGACATAGGACAGATATTTCTGGATCACGGGGCCTCTGGAATAACGGTCCGGCCATTCCCAGCCGCGTTCGATCTCGTCAGAAAACTGATACTGGTAATCGACCGATTCCACGTCGCAACCCAAACCCGGATAGCGGTTCCAGTACCACGCGCCGCCCACATCCTTGCCGGTCTCAATCAGCTTGGCCGAAAGGCCCTTCTCCCGCAGGCTGTGCAGCATGTACAACCCGGCAAAGCCGGCACCGACCACTATGGCGTCTACTTCATTCGTCATTGGACACTTCCTTTGAAAGCTGGTGAGACAAGGTCGTGCTGCCGCATGTCGGCGAGATGCTTGTGCAGGTAGGTTTCCGTCAGAGCCGGCGGGGCTTCGCTGCCGCAGGTTCGCAGTGCATGCGCGAAGGCGCCTCCCGCGCGGACCGGGTTCCGCGCCATGGGCGCGGCGAAGGCGGAGAGGATGGGCAGGACGCTGGACTGACGCGCCTGAGCTGGCAGGCGCTCCAAGCGTGCTTCAAGCTGCGCCAGCCATTCCGAATGGCTGCTTGCCCGATCGAGGGCATAGCCGGCAGATTCGATCCAGTCGGCGATATGGTCGAGCGAGGCCGATCCCGTCTCCACCGTCGGCGCAACGTCGAAGCTGCGATAGCCCTGCTCGCCGGTCAGTGCGAGATCGACCATTGCGTGGGCGACATGGTCCACCGGCAGACCTTCGAACCCCTCGGGGTTGGCCGCATCGCGGTAGAATGAAGGAGGGCGTACTCCCGTCTGCACGAGACTGGCGAGAAGGCGGATGAACAGGTCCGGGACGTTGATCTGTCCGGCGAATTCTCGATGCGCCATCAGCATCCCGCACCGGAACACATTGACCGGCAGGCCGAACTGCTCATGCGCGTGGCGCAGCAGTACCTCGCCGGCCCATTTGCTGGCGGCGTAGCCGGAAGCATAGTCATCGCCGGGGGCAATCCGGGATAGAGCGGTGCGTATATCGGCCGTTTCCAGGTCAACCCCGCGGGCGCCGGGCAATTCCGAGACCGCCCGGGAGGAGACGAAATCGATCGGTTTGATCCGTCCCGTGAGCGCCATCTGGATAAGGGCGAGGGTTCCCGCCACATTCGGTTGAAACAGGTCCTTGTAGGACATCCGGTGATTGACCAGCGCGCCAACGTGGACGATCCTGTCAACCCGTTGGGCAAGATCGTTGAACACGGCAGCATCGATGCCGAGGCCCGGCTCACCGAGATCGGCGGCGACGACCTCGAGATCGACCGCAAGCTCGCGGAATCGGTTCGTGAGCTTGGCGTCATCTGTGCCATACGCGCCTTCAAGCCGGCGTTGCGCATCCGCCTTGTCTGTGCCTCGGACCAAGGCGATCACTTTGCCGCCAACCGGGGCGAGGCGCTCCAGCCATTCGAGCGTGACGAAACGGCCCAGAAATCCATTAGCGCCGGTCACCAAAACTACGCGTGCT
>Ga0207639_10000168_pt1 | contig 50837 bp, 35 predicted proteins | sample KBSCornC32_FD_184299 | JGI IMG/M metagenome (GOLD analysis project Ga0207639, IMG submission 184299) | Corn rhizosphere microbial communities from Kellogg Biological Station, Michigan, USA - KBS Corn C3-2 (SPAdes) (version 2) | ecosystem: Host-associated > Plants > Roots > Rhizosphere > Soil ... | reverse complement strand
CGGAGACCGTCGTGCGCCAGGCGCCAATGGGATTGAATTGTTCGAGGCCGAAGCCGAGTTGGTCCATCGCCTTGTGGCAGCCGGCGCACTCGGGATTCTTGCGGTGCTGCTCGAGCTGCTGGCGGAACGTGAGGCCGTCCTTGGCGCGATCGCTGTTGCCGAGCGATTTGATCATCGCGGGCGGCGGCGGAGGAGGAGTGCCGAGGATTTCCTCCATCACCCATTTGCCGCGGAGCACCGGGCTGGTGCGGCGCGGGAAGCTGGTGAGTGTGAGCACGCCGCCCATGGTGAGCACGCCGCCGCGGGTGCGATCGGTGAGCGCCACGCGCTGGAGGTCGGCGCCCTTTACGGCAGGCAGACCGTAGAATTTGGCGAGCGTCTCGTTGGCGTAGGTGTAGTTCGCATCGAGGCAATCGGTGAGCGGACGGTTCTCGCGCAGGATGCCATGCATGAATTCCACCGGCTCGGCGCCGAGCGCGGCACGCAGCTCCGGCGTGTACTCGCGGAATTTGTCGGTGGCCGGGCGGGCGCTGGTTTCCAGCTCTTTGGTGCGCAGCCACTGGCTGGTAAAATTTTCCGCAAGCGCGTGGGCCTTGGGATCCGCGAGCATGCGGCGCACTTGCGCCTCCAGCGCTGCGGGGTCGCTCAGCTTGCCGCTAATCGCCGCCCCCAGCAGCGCGTCGTCGGGCATGGAGCTCCACAGGAAATAGCTGAGGCGCGAGGCGAGCTCAAAATCGGTGATCCGCTGCGGGCCCGTGCCGCTGCGGTCCTGCTCGATGCGGAACAAAAACGAGGGCGAGACGAGCAGGCCGCGCACACCGAGGCGCACGCCATCCTCCCAGCTCTCGCCGCGCTTCCGTGCACCGTCGTAGAGGCTGAGCACGCCGGTCATTTCATCCGGCGCGACGGGCCGGCGAAAGGCGCGCGCCGCGACGTACTCCAGGCTCTCCTTCGCCGCCGTGCGGTCATCCTTCCCCGCGCCGGGACGCACCCGGAAGATGCGCTCGGGTTTCGCGGCCGTCGCGAGATCGGCCGCGGCAGCGAGGTACTTCTCCATCAGGATGGGCGGCACGAAAAGCGTGGAGGCGTTGTTGTCGAACCCGCCGCCGCCGCCGCCATCGGGCGGGAAATTATCCGCCGGGCGGATGCTGACGCCGAGAAGATCGCGCACGGTGTTGTTGTATTCCAGCCGGCTGAGGCGGTGGATGGGAATCTGCGCCGCGGTGCGCGGGACCTTGTTGGGGTCCGGGTTATCGAGCGTACCCTGCAGCCATTTTACGAGGCGATCGCGCTCCTCGGGCTTGGGCTGCGTTTTCTTGAGCGGCGGCATTCCTTGATCCCGGAGCTGCGTGAGCGCTTTTTCCCACGTCTTCGGCTCCTGCCAGAAATGCCCGTCCTGGCTCAAAGATTCGAGGTTCACTCCACCTTTCGCCGATTCGTCATGGCAACCCGTGCAGTACTGATCGAGCAGGGGCAGGATGTCTTTTTTAAAGTCCTCCGCGCCCCGGGAAGCAACCAGCCCCACGGAGAGTAGCGGAATAAGAAAATGACCTAGTTTGGACACCGACACGGCAATCCCAACAGCATAACACTCTTTGTGAGAATCGCTAGGGTGGGAGTGAGTATTCGGGTTAGATGTGCATGGAAGGGCATATGGTGAGTGGCAGTGCGGGTCCGAATGGCGGGACGGTGAACGTGGGACCGATTTCCCACCGGTCAGGGGCGGAGTGTCGGCGCGGAGCCGCAAGGGCCGCACCCTCAACATGCACTACCATCTCACCACCTGCACCCATCCCTCATGACCGGTGGGAAACCGGTCCCACGTTCACCGTCCCGCGGTTCGGCGCACTTCTTTATTCGCCGCGTAGCCAGCGGATCAGCAAATCCAGCTGCTCGGGGGTGATGCGGCTGGTCTCGCCGAAAGCGGGCATGCGGTCGTTCTTTTTACCGTAGAAGCGGTCGTGGCCGGGGTTGCGGAGGAAGTCCTTGAGCCACTCGGCGGAGCCATAGCCGGTGAAGTCGGGGGCTTTGCCGCCTTTGGTTTCGTGGAAGGCATGGCAATCGGTGCAATCGAGCGTCACGTCGGCGAGGAGCTTGCGGCCTTCAGCGATCGTGGCGGCGTCCTTATCAAGGTCACGTTGTGCCGGGAGTTGGGCCTCGGCGCTGAGGGCGGCGATGATTTTCTCGAGTTGTGCTTTTTCGGCGTCGCCATAGGCGGCCACGTCCTCGGTGATGAAGCGGACCATGCGGCTCTTTTTGTCGCCGTCTTTGGGCAGAACGAAAATCGTGTGGCCGAAATAGCGCGGGGTCTCGATTTGCTTGGGATCCATGAAACCGCGGAGCCAGGCGCGGGAGCCGAAGCCCTTGAGGTCCGGCGCCGATGGCGGCTCTCCGGGCGGGGCGGTGATCGGTCCGCTGGGCGGGTTCGGAATCACGCCGACGCCGTTGTGGCCGGCGTAGGTGTGGCAGCTCGCGCAGTTATCGGCAAAGAGACGGGGCCCCTGCGTTTGCGGGTCGTTGCGGAGGAGGGAGAGCGCGCCCTCGGTGGGGATGCCCTGGTGCTCGTGGGCGAGCTGCTTGGCCCGAGCGGCTTCCTGGTGCGCCTGCGCCACCGCGGCCTGGTAGCCTTGGTCGTGCGCATCGTGATAGAACGCAATGCTCGTGAGGTACAAAAAGCCACCCATGCCAAAAGCCAGCACGCACAAATTGAAAATGTGCCCGACCTTCCAGCGCCCGAGGAAAGGCATGAGTATGAGCAGCAGGAAGAAGAAGCCGGGAATGATCAGTGAGCCCCAGATCAATTGCTCCCCTTTAAAATACTTCAGGAATTTGAAGAGGAACATGAAGTACCAATCCGGCCGCGCGGCTTCGTACGGCTCGGCGGGATTCGCGGGCGCGCCGAGTTCGGCGCCGTGAAACCACCAGACGAGGATCATCACCGCGGCCATGACGGCAAAGCAGGCGATCGCGTCCTTCAGCACCTGGTCGGGCCAAAACATGGCGTCCGGTTTGCGCTTGGGGAGCTTGGGGGTGAGGCCGTGCTTTCGAAACAGCATGATGTGCACGACGATGAGGCCGACGAGCGCGGCGGGCAGGATGCCGGCGTGCAGCGCGAAGAAACGGGTGAGCGTGTGGTGGCCGTAATTCGCATCGCCCACCAGCACGCGCTGCATGCTATCGCCGACCGCCGGGACGCCGCTGACGAGATTGGTCACCACCTTGGTGCTCCAGTAGCCGCGCTGGTCCCACGGGAGCAGGTAGCCGGTGAGCGAGATGGCGAGCGTCAGCAGGAGCAGGCCGAGGCCGAACCAATAGTTGAACTCGCGTGGGGCTTTGTACGCGCGGTCGATGATCACTTGCATGAAGTGCAGCACGAGGAGCGGCACCATGAGCTGCGCCATGAAATGGTGGATGCCGCGCAGCAGCCAGCCGCCGGGGAGGACCTCATTAATATAGTACACGCTTTCCCACGCGCTCTGGGCGCTGGGGCTGTAGTTCATCCACAGAAACACGCCGGTGATGAATTGCACCACGATGGCGAAGGTGAGCGTGCTGCCCCAGATGTAACGCCAGCGCGCGCCGCCCGGCACGTGTTCGTAGAGCGCGGTGCGGATCAGCTGGCGGTAACCCGTGCGATGATCGATCCAGTCGAAGAAACTCATGCGATAGATGGAGAGGCCGAGCGGAGCGACGGGAGCCGCGTGCGGCAGATGGGCTGGTGGAGGAGGTTGGTCAGGCGACCGGGATCTTTTCTTTTACCCCGGCTTTGAAATCCTGGAAGCGCACCCAGACCTCGCCCTCGCCGCGAATTTCCACGGTAAGCGTATCGAGGCCGCGGGCGGAGGGGCTATTGCCCATCACGGCGCCGCTCCGGGCGAAGGAGCTGTCGTGGCAGGGGCAGTAATAGTTGGACTCGGTCTTGCGCCACGTGACGGCGCAGCCGAGGTGCGGGCAGGAGGAATTGAAAGCGCGCACGGTGGTTTCATCGAGGCGCTCGAGGAAGACGGAGCCGACGGCGCTGCGCGCGTGGCGCGTCCAGGCATCGGTGCGTTCCACAAAGACCTGAAAGAGCCGCGGGGCGCTGCCGACGGGCAACGCCGAGAGTTTTGTGAGCTGCACCCAGGAGCCGTCCGCCGGCGGCTTGCGCAGCGGCCCGAGCAGCACCACCACGCCGGCCGCCACGGGGGCAAGCACGCACAGCCCGCCCACGGCACAGCAAGCCGCGCTTTTCAAAAACTCGCGGCGAGTCGCATCCGGCGGCGGAGCAGAAGGTCCGGAAGACGCGGAAGGTGCAGGTGGCTCCGGGGCCGCGGGGACTCCGGAGGTGTCATCGGTGGAGGAGGACATGGCCGCGATGGTGCCCACGGCGCGAGGGGATTGCAACTCTGCGGAGAGAACGGAGCAACCGCTGGCCCATGGCCTGCTCAGGCAGCGGCGAAATCTTGGTCACCAACCATGAAACTCGCGGGCGCGGAGCTGAAGAGGGCTGCAGCTCCCCAAGCGGTACGCGCGAAGGCCACGGCGCAAAAAATCGTTCCACTTTCTGGCACTGCGCCACGCCGGACATGCCGAGCTATGGCTTGGCGCCAGGCTGGGCGGGCGGTGGGGTCGCGGGCGCCGCGCCGGGATTTGGCGCGGGCGCGGGTGTTCCCGGGGTAGTGGGCGCGGGCGCGGCTGGTGGCGTCGTGCCGGGCGCGGGGGTGGGCAGAGTCGTTCCCGCCGGCGCCGCGGGCGTTGTGCCGGGTGGGGTCGCTGGTACTCCGGCCGGAGCCGCGGGTGTTCCCGCGGGAGGATTCGTGGTCTCCGGCGGTGTGGGCGGAGTTGGTGGCGGCGGCGGCACGGCCGGTTTCGTGATATCCGGCCAGTCGTAGAGTTCGCCCTGCCAGCCGCCGATTTCATTGAGCAGCGCCTGGCAGCGGTTGCGCCACGCGGAGTAGTCGGGCGCCACCATGGGGCGTTCGGCGGTGCCGGGGAAAACGAGATACGTGGCCTTCAGCTCGCTCACGGGGCGATAGTTGCCATTCGACTGCGGGCTCACCTGTTTGCAGATGCGCAGCGAGGCTTCGCCGATTTTCATGATGGGGCCGGCGTCGCCGACAATCGCGGGATAAAGCGTATCGCCCACGATCACCACGCAGTAGTCGCCGATGGAGGGCCCTTCTTTCAGCGAACCAAACATCGAGGTGGGCAGCACGACAAACGGATCCGCGACGCCGATGAGGTAGCTATATTTGCCGAGGTCGCGCAGCTCCACGCGCAGGCGCGAGATATCGGCCTTGAGCCGCGAGGTGTCCGCGCCTTTTTCCTTCAGCTTCGCCTCGAGGTCGGTCACCCGCTTTTCCCATACCGCCACGCAGGGATTCGGGTTTGGCGATTTCTTGTCCCAGCGATAGCTCGTGAACGGCTGGAAGGTGCGCGAGTTGTTGTCGCTCACCGCGTAGAGGCGATCGCCATCGGTGCCGTCGGTGTCCACGTCCATGTCGGCCTGGATGAGCAGGGCGCGGCGCTTGGTCGTGGGATCGCGGAGTTCCAGGATGGTTTCGCAGTCGTAGAAATTGTGGCGCGTGAGCAGTGAATCGAGCCGATTGAGGCTCGATTTCAGCGAGTTCACTTTCGTGCGATAGAGGTCGTCGAAATCGGGCGAGACGCGCGCGGTGACGAGCAGCCCCGCGAGGCCGGGGAGCGCTTTGTCGAGTTTGTCGTTCAGCTTGCGCAGCTCTTCCAGACTGGTGTGCGGCTTGGGCACATCGACTTTCACGCTGACCTCCACCGTGTAGCTATCCTGCTTGGAGCGCTCGGCCGTGGCCGTGGTGCCGACGACCGTTTCGAGGTTCACCTTGTAGGTGATGCCGTTGAACATCGCGCCGACTTTCAGTTCTTTGTTCGGCACATACGGCGTGGGCTCGGGCGTCGGTGGTTTGGGTGTCGGTACCGGAGTGGGCGCCGGGGTGACCGTTGGCGTCGGAGGCGGCGGCGTGGGAGTGCCCGGCTGATTGGCGGTGCGATTGCAACCAGTGAGCAGCGCGGCGCCCAGCACGCAGATGGTGACAGCACGGAACATGAGCGCCGACCATGCGCAAAAAGCCGCGCGCTCGCAAGCGAGGGGATTCGAAAGGGGAAGGCGCGTTCAAGAGTGGCCCGGGTTTGCCATCCGCGTGAGCAGACACGCTGCGGAGAGGTGAAGAAAATCAGAACCCCTCCAGCCATGGCGCGGTTCTTTTTCACGGGTGGCAAGCCCGGGCCACTTTTGAGCGCGCCCTCCAGATCTCCTTTCCTTGCGGTCTCGCCCGCGGCATCCATCGCGCATGATCGTTCGCCAGCTTGCCGAGCAGACGCCTTTCACCACCAAGGATGGCTCGACCATCCGGAGCATCCTCGATCGCGCCAATGCGCCGGTGGCCAACCAATCGCTGGCCGAGGCGACCGTGCCCGTGGGTGGCGCCACGCAGCGGCACTACCATCGAGTGAGCGAGGAGTTTTATTTCATCCTCGAAGGCACTGGCACGATGGAGATCGACGGCGCCACGCGCGACGTGGGGCCGGGCGATGCGATCCTCATTCCGCCGGGCGCGTGGCACACGATCACCGCGCAGACCGCGCTGCGCTTTCTGTGCTGCTGCGCGCCGGCGTACGCGCACGAGGATACATATTTTGAATAGATCAGCCCGCGGCCTTCCGGCCGCAGCTACATTGGCAGCGAGCCGCTACTTCAAACTCGCGGCGAAGAAGTTCTTCATCGCGGTCCACGAGGCTTTGTCGGCGGCTTCGTTGTAGGCCTGGCCTTTGCTCGGGTCGTTGCCGGCCTCGGGCTTGGTGAAGCTGTGGACGGCGCCGGGATAGGCGATGAATTCCATCTTGGCGTCAGATTTCTTCATCTCAGACTTGAAGGCGGCCACTTCGTCCGGCTTCACAAACGGATCGTCGGCGCCGTGGCACACGAGGATCTTCGCTTCGATCTTGCCGGGGGCCGCGGGCATCGTCGTCGCGAGGCCGCCGTGGAAACTGACGACGGCTTTCACCGGGGCGCCGCTGCGCGCGAGTTCCAGCACGCCCGTGCCGCCAAAGCAGTAGCCGATGGCCGCGAGCTCTTTCGCATCCACATTGGGCTGCGCCTTGAGCTGGTCGAGGGCCAGCGACAGGCGACGCCGATACGTGGGCAGGTCGCCTTTGTATTTCATGGCCTGCTTGCCGCACTCCGCCGGATCCGTGGGCCGGATGCCCTGGCCGTAAATATCCGCCGCAAACGCCACGTAACCGAGTTCCGCGAGCTGCTTGGCGCGCGACTTCGCGTAGTCCTGCACGCCTGTCCAATCATGGATCACCAGCACGCCGGGCTGCGGTCCTTTCTTCGCGTCGTCATACGCGACGAAGCCTTCGAGAACGGTATCGCCGTCCTTGTAGGTCACATTTTGCGTTTTGATGTCCGCCATCACAGGAAGAACAAAGACGGCGGCCAGGGCGAGGGTAGCAAGTTGCGCTTTCATGCGACCAATATCGATAGTGGTCCGCCCCGTGGTTGCAAGCGGCGGATGCGCGACGATTCGGAGGCGGGGTTCGAAATGCTGGAACTCAGTGGGACGCGTCTGCCGGAAAACGCCAGCGCGCCAATGCAAACGGATCGTCCAGCACCCCCATGCGCCGCGCAAACGTGTCCGCGATGCTGACCGCGCGGTCTTTGGCTTCCTCGCTCTTCGGGCCGGAAAAATGCGTGTCCACAGCCTCGATGAACAGCCGCAGCCAGCGCTCGAAGTGAGCTTGCCGCAGCGGCAGGACTGCATGCTTGGGAAAGGGCGCGCCTTTATAAGTGCCCGCACCCAGCAGGACGGAATCCCAAAAGCGATAGAGGGTGGGCAGATGCTCGTCCCAATCGGCCACCACGTCGAAGATGGGCCCGATGACCTCGTCTTTCCGCACCTGATCGTAAAACGCGTTAACCAGGATTTCGATATCCGTCGTCGTCCCGATGTCCTGTGGCGCGTGCATGGCGCAAAGTTACTTCCGCCCGCGGACGCCACAATGGATATTCCTCATCGAATATTGGCGTGTTGGACAAAATCTGCGGGGGAGCTCACTGGGAGCCGGGACGCCCTCGTCCCGAGCTTCGTTAATAGAGCCGCGATCGGGAGGTCGCGGTTCGCGAGAGCACGGCCTAAAACTGGTCCCTTCTTCCTTAAACGAGGCCCGGGGCGAGGGCGTCCCGGCTCCCGGTGGACGTCTCCCAGGCACGACACGGAAAGACCAAACGACGCGCTGCTTTCGGCAGCGCGTCGTCGGCGAAAATGTTTCGGAAAATCAGCGAACTACTTCATCAGCAGCGCCTGGCGGGCGCGCTTGATGGCGTTCGTGATCTTGCGGTGGTAGTGCGCGGGCACGCCGGTCGTGCGGCGGGGCAGGATCTTGCCGCTCTCCGTCACGTAGCGCTTGAGGAGCTCCGGGTTCTTCCAGTCGATCGAGTCGAGGGCGATATCGATGCGGCGGCGCGGCATCATGCGGTTCGCCTTGCGGAAGGCGGAACGGCGTGCGGGCGTTTTGGGTGTGCTCATGTTACTTACTTGATTTCGCGATGCACCGTCCGGCGCTTCAGGTTCGGGTTATATTTAACCTTCTCCAGCCGGTTCGGCGTGTTCGGGCTCTTCTTATTACGCGTGGAGATGTAGCGCGAGACGGGTTTCCCCGCGGCCTTGGCCTCCGTGCATTCGAGGATGATGAATTCTCGTGCCATAGTAGTGGTTTAGTCTTCGGATTGTGGTTTCTTCTCGGTTTCCTCCGCTTCCTCGCCTTCGTCTTCGCCTTCGCTGTCGGTCAGGCCGAAGAGCGAGGTGACGGCGGTGCGGGTACGTTGAAATTTGCGGGTGCGCTCAAATTCCGCCTGGCACTCCACGGTGAGGCGGGCGAAGGGGAGCGCCTCGAGGCGGGCGGCCGGGATTTCCTTGCCGCTCATTTCGCAGATGCCGTAGGTGCCGGCATCAATGCGTTTGAGCGCTTCCTCGATCTCATAGAGCGCGTCCTGCTCCTGCGAGAGGAGGGAGAGCGCGAAATCCTTGTCGTAGGCATCGCTGCCGGCGTCGGCCTGGTGCATGCCGAAAGCGCTGGCTTCGCTGCCCTCGGGGCGGGAGCGGAGGGTATCCTTGGCCACACCGGCCATGGAATCGAGCAGCGTATCCCGCAGGACCTGCAGGCGCTCGCGTTGGAGTTTAAAAAAGGGGGTGAGTTTGACCGCTTTGGGCGGCGTCGGCTTTCCGTTGGGCTTCACAGGCGCTTCAGCTTTCGTTTCAGGTTTTGCCTCTTTCTTGTCGGCAGCCTTCGGCGCAGGCTTCGTGGCCTTGGCCAGAGCGGCCTTCGGCTTCAACGTAACTTTTTTTGGCTGCGATTTCGGCATGGTGGTGAGGTGTCCCGGAAAGAAAAGGGCGGGAGAGATACGCATCCACCCCCCTCTCTGCAAGGGGAAATGGTAGTTTTTTTAAAAGGGGTCAGGTTTCCGGGGCAGTCCCCCAAAATGGGCCAAACCGCGATCGACGCAAGAATCTTCCATCAGAAGCTGCCGGTTTTTTTCCGGGCGGTTTCAAGACGGGATTTTCCAGGCCCGCCAAAATTATCGCACCGGTTCGCCCGGACGCAGCCCACCCAGAAAGGACGTTCGGTCGCCAAAGGGGAGTTGGGCCGCGCGCTGGTCGGCGTCGGGAAGCCTTTGGGCGCGGCACCACGTGCCGAGAGCGATATAGAAGGCGCGGAGCGCGGCTTCATCGAGCGGGTCGTGCGCGGCTTCGCGGAGCAGGGCGAGTTCATGGAAAGCGGTGTCGACATTGAGCTTGGCGAGCGCGGGAATCACCTCGACCGGCAGGCGCACCGGGACGTAGCCGGCATCATACTTACGCGGCGGAGGGCGCTCGCCCGGCTGAAGGGCACCGCGATACCAGGCCCATGCTTCCGCGGGATCCTGGCCGGCCCAGGCCGAGGCGGCGATGGCGGCGGCATTGATGCGGGCGAACTGGCCGGATTCATCGTAGACGGAAAACAGCTTCAGGCCGCGGTCCCACTCCGCGAGAAAGGAGGTACGATCCCGGGCCACCCACTCGCGGAGCACGGCCACCGAGTCGTTCTCGTGTTCGCCTTCGGACTCGGGTCGGAAGCCGCTGTAGACAGAGCGACGAAAGGCGGAGGCGGGATCTTTCATGGTCCAGGCCGCGAGCATCGCCATGCGTTGCATCCGCAGCCATTCGCGGTCGTCACTTTGGTTGCGCAGCAGGGCGTCCCAGACATCCGGGAAATCGTTGGGCGGCAGGGCCGCAAGAAACTCGGCCAGCTGCTGGCTCCGTTCGAACAGGCTGGCATTTGGCCGATAAGCGGGCAGGCCGGGGCGCCGGATCCGCGGCTTCGCGGGAAACACAGGCGGCAGCTGACCAACCGCCGCGGGGGTGACGCCGGCGCGCGTCGCCGCCGGCTCAAAGGCGGCGGCATTGGGGAGTTCCTCGCGCTCCATTTGCCGACCCAGATGACGGAGGAAGTGCGACTGGTCATCGCGTTCCAGCGTGGCCACCCATTGCATGGCCGTCTTGGGTTGATGCGTCACCGCGGAGACGAAAACGTCCTCGCAGCTGAAGAGCGTGGCGTCCTGCCGTTTCTCCGAGGCGCGGGCGCGCTTCCACGCCTCGCGTAACGCGGCGCGCGGCGCGCTTTCGGCCCAGCCGGCGAGCGCCGCTTGCAACAGTTCATTGCGGGCCTGGCGATCGGGAAGCTCGCCGATGAGCCGCCGGGCGCGGTCGATATCCTCGCGGCCCAAAGCCCCGCCGGCTTTCACGAGGCAATCGGTGGGGAGTGATGTTTCCCCGCCGACGAATTTTAGCACCGTGCGGGGCTCACGGGCGGCCACCTGGCCGAGGGCGGCGTCGCGGAAACAGCTGGCGCCGGATTCATCCCTCAGCCGGCGCGCCATGGCCAGCGCTGCCTGAGGATCCGCCAGCGCGAGGTTCTCCGCGAGGACGTCTTCGACACAGACAAAGCGGCTGGCAAAGGGCATCAGCAATTCTCCTTTTGAGTCCACGATGGCGCGGCGCGCCTGGAACCAGGCTTCCGCGGCCGCCGGGGCATCGTGAAGCGCCCAAGTGTGCAGCACGTGGGCAGCATTTACGATTTTCTTGGCCTCGAGGAAAAAATGGAAAGCACCGGAAGGATCGAGCTGCGCCCAACGCTGGAGCAGCAGAGCGCTTTCCGTGGAGTCGGCGGGCGCCTCCTGCCAGGCCTTCGCGGCTTCGGCGGCGTTGGAGATTTTCGCGGCCGCATCGAGAGCGCGGCGCCATTGCTGGAACCGCCAGTCTCCGGCGGTCACGACCGATGAGGCCACGAAAAAGCACGCGGCAACGAGCAACAAGCGGAGAAGCGGAGGCAGGCCGGGCATGGTGGCGATGGAAGATAATACGTGAGGAGGGCCGGCGTCTTTACGGAAAGGGTGAGCGCAGTGGAGCGGTGGATGTAGCTGCGACCGGGAGGTCGCAGACGCACGCACGGTCACCGCCCGAGCGTCCGCGACCTTCCGGTCGCAGCTACACCGCATCGGTTGTGTGGAGCAGCCCCGTGCTCTTTAAGAATTCAGGTGGCGCTGCCGGCGTTCGGACCGTAGTTCTCGCGCCGATGAAATGGTGGAAGAAAGCCCTGCTGTTTTCCGTTCTTTGGGTGGCCTTGGTCATCGGAGCGGCCGTCGTTCACACCGAGGTGGTGCTGGCGGGCAAACTCACGCCGCAGCAGGATGAAGCGATCAGCGAGAAATACGGGCAGCTGTGCGGGGCGGGTTTGGTCGGCATTTGGGTGCTGCTGGGAGCGGCGCCGCGCCACAAGGGCAGCGGTTCGGGGCTGGTGGGGTGATGGGAGCAGGAGCCGGGATGCAGACGCGCGCGATTTCCAGGAAGCGGAGCCGGGTGAAGTATGCGCTCGCGATCGTGCTGGTGATTGGGCTGGGCCTGCTGTGGCGCTCGGGGCGGCTGCCGCTGCCGGCCTTTCTCACCAAATACGGCGGCGATGCGCTGTGGGCCGTCGTGGTGTTTCTGGGAGTTGGCTTCGTCTTTTGCCCATGGTCGACGGCGCGCGTGGCGGTGGTGGCAGCCTGTTTCTCAGTGGCGGTCGAGTGTTCGCAGCTCTACCACGCACCATGGATTGAGGCGATGCGCGCAAACTGGCTGGGGCGTCTGGTGCTGGGGACGACGTTTCAATGCGCAGATCTTTTGGCCTACGCGGTGGGCATCGCGCTAGGAGTTTCGGCAGAAAGGATCCGTGCGGTCGTGCGGCGACGCACGCGAATGCCGTAAACACGGAGGAGAGGGGCGGCACCCAAAGAGACGACTACAAGGCCGTTAATACTTTTTCCTATTTGAATTAGGTAATATAAATATATATGACTCGTAATCAGATAGATATGAGGTGAAATTTAGCATTCCCGCATTGCAGCGTGTTTCAAAATGAAACATACGCTCGTGTAGTCCTCTAACCCTAATGATCGAAACCCTCGAATCCCGCATTGCCCCTGCCGCTATTCTTACCGCTACCCTCGTCGGCGCGAAACTGACCATCACCGGAACGGCCGAGGCCGAAACCGGGGGCTTCGGTAATTCCGGGGATGGCAGCAGCTTTCAAATCTCCACGCAGCCGGGCACCAACCTCATTTTCAACGGCACCGATCTGGGGGACGGAGCCTCGATGGATCTTGGCCGACCAGTCATGGACTTGACCGTCGATCTCGGGGCAGGCGATGACAGCATCGAATGCGATTTTTCCACCTTCGCCAAGAGCCTCACGATCAAAGGCGGCGCGGGGAAAGATTCCATCAAACTGGTGGGGATCTCGACGGGCGGCGCCATTTCCATCGATGCGGGCGCGGACGACGACAACGTGAAAATCGAGGCCAATACGCACGCCAGTAAGATCGATGTGAATCTCGGCGAAGGGAGCAATGCGCTGGAGTTGAACAACACCGACCTGTTCGTGGAGAAGAGTGTGACCGTCAAGGCCGGCGCGGGCAACGACAGCCTTACCACCAACAACACCGCCTCCTGCGGTTTTCGCATTGGCGGCGATTTCGCCATCGCCCTGGGCAAAGGCGATAACCAAGTGAACCTCGGCCATCCGGCTGACACCGTGGGCATGCTGGATGTCGGCGGCAAACTCTCCATCGTCCAGGATGTCCACGCGAGCACGGTTCCCATCAATCTCTACACCTACAATATGCGCGTGGGTGGAGAGTTTAGTGTCACGAATGCCGGGACGGGCGACGCCACCGTGGAAGTCAATTCCGGGAATGTCCACATCACCGGCAAGACGACGGTCAAGAGTGCGGGCGACGCCGCCGACAGCGTCCGCTTCGATGCCGGCCAACTGCTGCTCACGGGGCCGGTTTCCTTCGATCTCGGAGGCGGCGCGAATGCCACCACTTTCAATGGGGCCACAGCCACCGCGCTCGGCTCGCTGGCCTACAAAGGTGGCGCGGGCCAGGATACCATCACCTTTCTCAGCGGTGTTCCTGTCGTGGTCACCGGACTGACAGACCTCAAGCTCGGCGATGGCGATAATCAGGTCACGGACGACAACTTCAATATCACTTCGAGCGGTCTTGTCTTTGGTGGCGGCCTTTCTCTCACCTCCGGCAGCGGGGCTGATACGCTGAAGCTGAAGACCTACGAGATCACCGTCGGCGGCAAAGGCGTGAAACTCGCCACAGGCACTGGCGACGACACCGTCACGCTCGCTTCGGCGGACGTCTTGAGTATCAACGGCAGCTTTAGCGCCGCCATCGGGGGCGGCACTTCCTCGGTCGGAATCTCCAGTCCGATCCTCACCGTTCGCAGTGGTTTTAGTACGGCCTTTGGTGATGGCGCGGGCACGTTCACTTTGGGCGGAGTGGTGGACATCGGGGGCGGGCTCAGCCTCTCCGCCAAGGGCGGCGGTACGGATCATTTCACCCTCGGATTTGATCGGCTGTCGGTGCGCGGCGCGGTCTCCTTCACTGGTGATGCCGGGACGTTGGACGTCACGGTCACCACCGCGAGCCAGGGCTTTCGCTTTGGCGCGCTGGCCTACGCGACCAAAGCCGGTGGCGGCACGCTCGACATCGAAAGCGGTGGCGAGATCTTCGGCGATTTCAATTTCAAAGGCGGCGCCGGCTCCAACACGCTCACCACCGGAAAAACCGGTTATCCCGCTTTGAACATCTACGGCAATGCGAACATCACCTCCAGCACCACGACGGGCACGGAGCTCGTGCAGTTTGCCCAGGCAACGGTCGCCGGCACTTTTACGGCCAAGCTCGGCGCGGCGAATTCGCAGGTGGAACTCGACGACACAAAATTTGGCGGTGCCGTCTCCATCGATACCGGCGTGGGCAATGACACGATCAAAGCGCAGCTCAGCAGCACCTTTACCGGCAGCGTGCTCTTCCGCCTGCCCTTCAAATTCACGCTCGGCGCGGGCGATGACACGGTGTCCCTCGGCAACACCGGCGGTGTAGTCTTTGCCGGCAATGCGGCGGCACTGGCCAAGGTGTTGATCGACGGCGGCGCCGGCACCGACACATTTAATAGCACCAACTTTAGTGACGGCATGAGTTTCCTCACGGCGCCGACCAAGAATATCGAGACGACCACGCCGTAGGCGATCCACCGGCGGCACCATCTCCGGCTCCAAGACTGGCGGGAAGGCGAGCGCGCCTTTGCGCTATTTCAGCGTCAGCGTGAGGCGGAGGACGTCCGCGACGGATTTGCCGGGGATTTCCACGGCGCGCAGCGTGAGCGGGGCATGGCCGGCCTCAAGGTGGATCGTGCCGAGCGCGAGCGTGTGAAAGTCTTTCATCTGGGATTCGGCGTGGCGGGGCACGGTATCCTGGTTCGTGTAGAGCGGCGGATCCCAGCCGGGCGTCACTTTTGCAGTGAGGCGCGCGGTGCCGCAGGCGAGTTCAATGGTGGCACCGGCATCCGTCTCGGGGCAGGTGTAGTCCATGGCGACCTCGTAGTCGCCGGTGGAGTGGACTTCCGTGTTCCATTCCATCCGATCATTTTTGCTCGTCCAATTCACGAAGTAGGAGGAATTCGGCGCGCTGGCGCTGCGGCGCACGGTGCCGATGGGTGTGCCGTCGCGCGCGGGCAGCATGGTGATGGGGAATTCGCGGTAGCCGATGGGGAGCGGGCGCGGGTCGACGGCGTTGCCGCGCGGCGGAATCGGGCCGGCCAGCGCGTCCGTGCGCCACGTGGCGACGGCGATGCTGAGACGGCCGGCGATTTCGGGATGGTCGGCCGCGATGTCTTTCATCTGCTCCGGATCGGCTACCATGTCATACAGATGGCCGGCATCATCGAGCCGGTACTGCGGCGAGCGAACGCTGATTTTGCGTGCCTGCGTGGTGAAGAGGAGACGTTCGGGCAGCGCCGATGCTTTCCCGACGAGCAGGGGTTCCAGGGACAGGCCGTCGAGCGGTTTGTTCCCCACGAGCGGAAGATGTGCGAGCGCGGCCAGCGTGGGCGAGAGATCGACGGCGCCAAAGATGCCGTTAATCGTTTTGCCTTTCGCAAAATGCCCGGGCCAGCGGAAGAAGCACGGCACGCGCACGCTGCCTTCATCGATGCCGCCCTTGATCCCGCGCATCCCACCATTCCAGCGGTGTGTGCTGGGGCCGTTATCGGAGAAGTAGACGACGATGGTGTTATCGACGAGGCCGAGTTCCTCGAGCTTCTTCAGGATGCGGCCCACGTTGGCGTCCTGGTTTTCCATCATCGCGAGAATGCAGCGGGTTTGGTCGGCATCTTCGAGTTTCGCCTGGGTGCCGTGCAGCGTGAGTTCCTTGCCAGCGAAGCGCTGCCAGTCGCTCTGGGGCACGGCCCACGGTGAGTGCGGCGTGGTGAAGGGGACGTAGCAGAAGAAGGGCTCGGCCTTGTGGCGGTCGATGAAGCTGATCGCGGCGTCCGTGAGCACATTGACGATATAGCCGTGCGCGCGCTCCATGCGGCCATTGCGCTCGAGCGGCGGGTCGAAATATTCGCCCCAGTGGCCATGGGTGTAGCCGTAAAATTCATCGAAGCCGCGCGCATTCGGATGGTAAGGCCACTGGCTGCCATTGTGCCATTTGCCAAAGATGCCCGTGGCGTAGCCCTGCGCCTTGAAGGCCTCGGCGATGGTGTGCTCGTCGAGATTCATGCGCTCCTGCCCGAGCGACACGCCGTAGACACCCGTCCGCGGATGATAGCGGCCGGTGAGGAATTCCGCCCGCGTGGGCGCGCACAGCGGACAGACGAAGAAGCGATCGAGTGACACGCCGTCACGCGCGAGGGAATCGATGTTGGGCGTGTGGACCTGCGTGTTGCCCGTATAGCTGTAGTCGCCCCAGCCGGCGTCATCGGCGAGGAGGATGAGGACATTGGGCCGGGGCGCCGGCGCGGCGGGCGCGAGCGCGGCGAGAGCGAAGAGCAACGCGAAAAGGAGCGGCTTCATGGTGTGCGGGAGCGTGGAGGAGGATCCATGAAAGATGCGAACGACGCGAACCTTAACACGAACCACTTCACCCGCGGCCCCGAAACCGGTTCGCGGCCGACGCGCCCGCTGGCCGTTTCGCGTTGCACCCGGCAACCGGCCCCCCATGCTCCCGACCATGCTGAAGGAGCAACTCAAGCGCTTGCTGCAAGAGCGCCATTTCGAAGCAGCGGCGGAACAGTTTCTGGCGGCCGCGAAACCTTCCATTCGCTTGCAAGGCTGCTCCGAGGCCGATCCAGATCGGGCGCCCTTCTCGCGCCTCGGCGGTCTGCCCGAAATGCCCGCCAGCGTGGAGTGGCCCCGCTCGGATACGCGCCCACTGTCCTTCCTCGGGCAGTTGGCGCTTTCAGAATTCCGAAGCTTTGATGCCGCCCCGCTTTTGCCGGAGCGGGGACGCTTGTACTTCTTTTGCGATCTTGAGGAATTCCACGACGGATGGACCCACGAAAACACGCCGTGGTGGCGCGTGATCTTTGTGGAAGATGAAGCCGCGCCGGTGAGCACGGTTTCACCGCCGGAAGGGTTAAAGCCGGACGTGATCTTGTCGACGCTCCCGGTAATCCTGCGGCAAGAGCTCACGCTGCCAGCTCCACGTTCCATTGAAATGGATCGGCTGCCGGACTTGGGAGAGAACTGGGAGCCGTACTGGGACTTGCAGACCGAATTGTCCTCGGCCTGGGTCAGTGATTCGGCCCGGCACCGAGTGATGGGACATCCGGATGCCGTTCAGGGGTGCATGCAGCGAACGGCCCAATTCATCAGCCATCAGGCATACCTGCCGGCAGACGTCTATAGCTTTTACGAGCACGAGCGCGCCGCGGAACTGATGCCCGGCGCACACGATTGGGTGCTGCTGCTCCAAGTGGACTCCGACATGCGGCTGAGTAATTCCTATTTCGGCGATGCCGGGACGTTGTTTTTCTGGATTCACCGCGACGATCTTGCCGCCCGCCGCTTTGAAAAAGTGTGGTTCTTCATGCAGTGCACGTAGAGAGCTGGCGCCCCCATCGGGCGGGAAATGTCCGGGACGTTCGGCCTTACTCAGCCGCGGGCGCGGGCGCGCTGCTCCCCTCCCCTTCGCTCGCTTCCTTCGACTTCATGCCGAGGATGAGCTCGCCGAGGCGCAGCTTCAGCTTGTCGATGCCCTCGCCCTGGTCGGCGCTGACGGGGAAGACCTCCGTCTTTCGATAGCGCGTCTTGAATTGCTTGAGCTTTTCTTTCGCGTCCTCGAGGTCCATTTTGTTGGCCACGATGATCCACGGGCGTTCGCTCAGCATCGGGTCGTAAAGGTCGAGTTCCTTGCGCAGCTTTTGCAGATCCTCAATCGGCTCGCGGCCCTCGCTGCCGGCCATATCGAGCACGAAAACGAGCAGCTTGCAGCGCACGATGTGGCGGAGGAAATCGTGGCCGAGGCCCACGTTATCATGCGCGCCTTCAATGAGACCGGGGATGTCGGCCACCGTCATGCGGGCGTAGCGCTCAGGCAGGTCCACCACGCCGATGTGCGGGGTGAGCGTGGTAAAGGGATACGGCGCGATTTTCGGGTGCGCATTGCTGATGCGCGTGAGCAGCGTGCTCTTGCCGGCATTCGGGTAGCCCACCAGGCCGGCATCGGCGATTTTGCGGAGCTCCAGGTAAAACTCGCCCTCCTCGCCCTCCTCACCGTCGGTGAACTGCGTGGGCACGCGGTTGCGGCTGCTCTTAAAATGCACGTTGCCCTTGCCGCCGCCGCCGCCTTTGCAGAGCACGAAATCCTGGAAGGGCTCGGTGAGGTCGGCCACCACTTCGAGCTCGTGGAGATCGATCGGCGCGTTGCGCGGCTTTTTGCCCTCGAGCATTTGCGCCTCTTCATCGCTCAGCGTGGCGAGATTGAGAAAGGTGGCTTCGTCGCGCGGCGCCGGCGGGGCTTCCACCATTTCATAGGGCATGCGGTAGATGACGGTGCCGATGGGCACTTTGTAGATCTGGTCCTCCGCCGCGCGGCCGTACATATTTTTGCCCAAGCCGGGCTCGCCGCTTTTGGCGCGCATATTGGGCTGGTAGTAGTAGTCCACCAGGTTGTCCACATTGGGGTCCGCGCGCAGGATCACGTTGCCGCCGCGGCCGCCATCGCCGCCGCTCGGCCCACCCTTCGGAATGAACTTTTCCCGCCGAAACGCGACGCACCCGCGTCCTCCCTTCCCCGCCTTGGCGTGGACTTTAATGTGATCAACAAACATGGCCGGATGTTACGCAGGGATGGGCCTCTGTCGAGAGTGGGTCGTAGCAGCGCCTCATGGGACCTATAGGGCCCATAGGTCCTATGAGTTCCATGCCGAGGCGAGTGCCTCCCTTTTTCCTCGCTCCCCGCCCGGGAATGGCGCACCGAACAAGGGTGATGACTCCCGCACAATCCTACCTCGCCCACAGCCGCACGCTGGTCGACGCCGTGGAGCGGCAATTGCCGGCCATCGAACAGGCCGCGGACTGGTTTGCCCAGACCATCCTCGCCGGGCGCATGGTGCACGTGTTTGGCAGCGGGCACTCGCGCATCCTCGTGGAAGAGATGTGGCCGCGCTATGGATCCTTCCCCGGCTTTAACCCGATCGTGGAACTCTCGCTCACCTTCCACAATCTCGTGGTCGGTGCGAATGGGCAGCGGCAGGCGATGTTTTTGGAAAATGTGCCCGGGCTCGCGGAGCGCATCCTGCGGAACTTCGACCTCTCCTCGCAGGACTCGGCGCTCGTCGTTTCCTCCAGCGGCTGCAACGTGGTGCCGATCGAAATCGCGGAGCAGTTTCAAAAACGCGGCGTGCGTGTGGTGGCGCTGGTGTCGCTCGCGCACAGCGAGGCCAGCACCTCGCGGCATCCGGAAGGCCGCAAGCTGCAGGATTTCGCGAGCCTGATTCTCGATACCGGCGCGCCCGTGGGCGATGCGATGGTGCGCGTGCCGGGCCTCGATACGCCCGTGGCGCCCGGCTCGACGGTAGGTGGGTGCTTGATCGTGAATGCGATCAAGGCGTCCGTGGCCGCGCGGCTCACCGCCGCCGGCCAGCCGCCGAAGGTCCTCAGCGCCGGCGCCGTGGTCGGGCCGCAGCGGGCGGTGGAGCTGTTTGAGAGCGCGTACGACGAACACGCCCGGCGGCTGGCGCAACTGTACGTGTGTATCGGCGCGGAGAGCGGGCGGTGAAAGTAGGGATGGCGCGCCGCTGCCGTCCCTGATCTCGCTCAGAGCGCCAACGAATTTCACTGCTCGTCAGCAATTGGGATCCGTCTGCATTCCAATGAGGAAAATAGCCGCGGAAGCCGTCCGACCCCCGAGCGAAATTGGGGACGGCGGCGGCGCGCCATCCCTACCTTTGTTAAATGAAGCGCTGGCCAAAACGCGCAGGGTTTGGCACGGGTGGGGCATGGGTCGCGTGCTTGTCCTTTTTGCTCATCCGGCGTTGCAGAAATCGCGGGTGCATCGTGTGCTCGCGGCGGCGGCGCAGCGGGTGGAGGGGATCACCTTTCGTGATTTGTATGAGTGCTATCCCGACCTCCATCTGCACGTCGCGCGCGAGCAGCAATTGCTCATCGAACACGACATCGTGGTCTTCCAGCATCCGTTTTACTGGTATTCCACGCCGGCGATTTTGAAGGAGTGGCAGGACCTCGTGCTCGAATGGGGCTTTGCCTACGGGCCGGGCGGAACGGCGTTGCAGGGGAAAAAGCTCATCACGGTCATGAGCACCGGCGGGCCGGAGGAGGCCTATCAGCGCGAGGGCTTCAACCGGTTCACCATCCGCGAGCTGCTCGCGCCGCTGGAACAAACGGCGCGGCTGTGTGGCCTGGAATATCTGCCGCCTTTTGTGATGCATGGCGTCCTCCAGACTTCGCCCGAGGAAATCCAGGTTGCCGCCAAACACTACGCGGCAATGTTGGCCGCGATGCGCGATGATACCCTTGACTGGCCGGCCGTGCGCGCGCGGCGTTACGTGAGCGATGGTCCGCTGCCCCTCCTGGAGCAATCGAAAGGAGCCACCGCGTGAAAGACACTCTGCTTTTCCAAACCTTCATTTTTCTCGCGGCGGCGGTCGTTTCCGTGCCGCTGGCCAAGCGGCTCGGGCTGGGCGCAGTGCTCGGCTATCTCCTGGCCGGTATGGCGGTCGGGCCTTGGGGCTTGAACCTGCTGGGCTCGTCGGAGCGCGTCCTGGGCTTCGCGGAATTTGGCGTGGTGATGATGCTCTTCGTCATCGGCATCGAGGTGCGGCCGGCGCTGCTGTGGCGGCTGCGCGTGCCGGTGCTGGGCATGGGCAGCCTGCAAGTGGTGCTGGTCGCCGCGGCCGTCTTTGGCGTGGCGGCCTTGGCGGGGGTGGCGTGGAAATCGTCGCTCGGCATCGGGCTCATCCTCGCCATGTCCAGCACGGCGATTGTGCTGCAATCGCTCGCGGAGCGCGGCCAGCTCAAGCTCTCCGCGGGGCAGGCGTGTTTCTCGGTCCTGCTGTTTCAGGATATCTCGGTCATTCCGATCCTCGCCGCCCTGCCGCTGCTCGGCAATGGCCACGCGGAGACGCATGGGCTCATCGCGCATCTGCCCGGCTGGCAGCGCGCGCTGGCCACGGTCGGCGCGGTCGTCGGCATCGTGGCCGTGGGCCGCATCCTCATGCGCCACATTTTTCGCTACGTGGCGTCCACCCGGCTGCGCGAGGTCTTCACCGAACTCACGTTGCTCATGGTGGTGGCCATCGCGCTGGTGATGGAAGCCGTCGGTCTCTCCGCGGCCCTGGGCACCTTTGTCGGCGGCGTGGTGTTGGCGGACAGCGAATACCGGCACCAGCTCGAGGCCGACATCGAGCCATTCAAGGGGCTGCTGCTCGGCTTGTTTTTCACCGCCGTCGGCGCCAGTATCGACTTCGGGATCATTGCCGCCCGGCCTGGGCGCATCTTCGGCCTGGTGGCGGCGCTCATCGCGGTGAAATTCACGGTGCAACTCGCCGTCGCGCGGGGGTTCAAGATGACCTGGGCCCAAAGCCTTCTCTTCGGCCTCGCGCTCGCGCAGGGCGGGGAGTTCTGCTTTGTGTTGCTGGACATGTCGCTGAAAGCGGGCGTCCTCACGTCCGACATGACGAAGCCGCTCGTCGCCGTGGTGGCGCTGAGCATGGCGCTCACGCCGCTGCTCTTCGTGCTCTACGACCGTGGCATCCAGCCCTTCCTTTGCCCGGAGACCCGCAAGCAACCTGAACGCGAGCCGGACAAAATCGACGAGCGCAATCCCGTCATCCTCGCCGGCTTCGGCCGCTTCGGTCACGTGGTCGGGCGCCTGCTGCGCGCCAGCGGCATCGGCTGCACGGTGCTGGAAAACGACCCGGAGCAAATCGAACTGCTCGCGCGCTTCGGCATGAAGTCGTATTTCGGCGATGGCACCCGCGCGGACCTGCTCGCCGCCGCCGGCGCCGCGGACGCGAAGATCTTCATCTCCACCATTGCCGATTCCGCCAAATCTGTGGAGCTCGTGAAGACGCTCCAGCGCGAATTCCCGCACCTGCGCATCTTTGCCCGGGCGATGGATCGCCAGCATGCCTACGAACTCCTCCAGGCCGGCGTGGAAGACGTCTTCCGCGAGACCGTCGGCAGCGCGCTCGACCTTGGCGTGTCCGCCATGCGGAGCCTCGGTTTCCGCGGCGTGCAAGCGCTGCGCGCCGCGCGGATTTTCAAGGAACTGGACGAATTCGGCGTGCGCGATCTCGCCCGCCATGAGGGCGACGAGAAAAGCTATGTCACCCGCGCGCGGCAGCACATCGACAACCTTGAACGCGTGCTGCAAGCCGATCGCCAGCGGGGCATCCAAAATCCGCTGGATGAGGGATGGGAAATTCCTGGGAACCGGAACAAGGACGCGGGGCGAGGGTAGGGGTAGTATTCAGTGTTCAGTGGGCGCAGCGTGGTTTTGGGAACGAGCATGCAAAGGGAGCGCCACCGCTCAGATGCTCGAGCAGCAGCGCTCCCAAATGCACACGTGCTTTCGTGGCGAAAGCTTTTGCGTTTACGACGCCACTTTCTTGAACCGCTCGCCGGCGAACTCCCAGTTGATCACGTCCTGGAAGGCCTTCACGTAGGCTGGGCGCTGGTTCTGGTATTTGAGGTAGTAGGCGTGCTCCCACACATCGATGCCGAGAATCGGGATGCTGCCGGTGGTCAGCGGCGAATCCTGGTTAGGCGTGGCTTCGACGGCGACTTTGCCGCCTTTGACGACGAGCCAGGCCCAGCCGCTGCCGAACTGCTTGATGGCCGCATCGCTGAAGGCTTCCTGCCATTTGGCCACCGTGCCGAAGGCCGCCTCGATGGCCTTGAGCAGGTCGCCCTGCGGGCCGCCGGTGCCTTTCTTCAGCACCTGCCAGAAAAGGGTGTGGTTGTAGTGGCCGCCGCCGTGATTGCGAATGGCCGTGCGCACGGCCTCGGGGGCGGTGGCGTAGTTCTTCACCAGATCTTCCACCGACTTGCCGGCGAGGTCGGGGGCTTTCGCCACGGCCTCGTTCAGCTTGTCCACGTAGGCTTTGTGGTGCTTGTCGTGGTGGATCTCCATCGTCTTCGCGTCGATGATAGGCTCGAGCGCGTCGAACGCGTAGCCGAGCTTTGGCACGGAGAAGGGGCCGGTGGGTGCGGCGGCCGGCGTGGCGGCAGCGGGGGCATCAGCGGCAAACAGGTCGCCCGCGGCGGCAACGAGGGCCGTGGTGGCGATGGTCTTGAGGGCAGTGCGGCGGTTTTGCATAGGTGAGGTTGGATTCGGAAGGCCCCAGCCCGCTGGCCGGAACCGATTGCTGTGTAGCAGAGGGATCTGTCCCGCCAAGCCCCGGTTCGTTAGGATCTCTCCGCGCCGAGCCGCCTCCCCCAACTATAACCACAAAAGGCGCAGAGAGCACAAAGGGCCGCGCTTCTTTTTTGGTCCACGAAATGTACAAAAGACACGAAAGGAGGCCAACCCACCTGCACGAACCCTCGAGTTCTTCTCTGTGTCCTTGGTGTTCTCTATGCCTTCTGTGGTTAGGGCGGATGCGCCATTCCGCACTCCCGCCGCCACCCAGCCGGGATAGAAACTGGCCTATGTAACTTTTTGCTCCCCTTGATTTTGTGGCATTGGAATCGGCAGCGGGCGGGTTTAGAAAATGGACACCTCCACCCGTTCATGCACCGTCTTCTCGCCCTCATCTGGTTCCTCGCCCTGGCGGGCGGGGCCTTTGCGCAGACCGCGAATCTTTACACGAAGCCCGATCCGGCCGCGCCGGGCGGCATCAGCGGCACGGTGGATAAGGAACTGACCCACGCCATCGCCCTGGCGCGGGACCGGGTGCATTGCTACCGCGCGGACCTCAGCAATGGCGGGAAGTCCTTTCGCTTCAGCGGCCTGCCGACGGGCAAATATGACCTGATGCTCGTGGCCAAGGCCGGGGCGGTTTATGAAAACCTGACGCTCGGCGCGAAGGCGGCTGACCTCACGGAGGAGCAAAAGAAGAACGTGGCCCGCCGGTTGGACAAGGCGGACAGCTTTTTTAATAAGTGGAAATTGCATCGCGTTGGCATTGAAGAAGACGGCGAGAAGCTCGTCTGTTTCATCGAGCGGATGCGCGATAAGGAGATTCTGAGGCAGAGCGGCGAGAAGCTCGGCGCGAATCTTCGGCGCTTCGAGGTGGCCACGCTGAACAAGGCCACCGACGACTGGGATTTTGCGGATACCCGGCACCTCTACCGCGAGGAGCAGCCTCTGGGCGAGCTCTCGCCGCTCAAGCACGAGCGCGTGGAGGCGCTGGGAAATATCCGCGTCATTGATGCGGTGAAAGACCTCGGTTCCATCGCACTTCCGTAATCATCGATTCTTGCGTCTAGCATCGCTTTTGCTGTCTCGCCGCTTAATCTCCAACCCGCCCGCCCAACCATGCCTCAGATTCGCGTCCTCCTTGGCTATCAACAAGGCCATGTCTTCTCGCTCGCCGAGCGCCCACTCGTCATCGGCCGCGATCCGAATGCCGACATCGTCCTGCACCCGGACAGCGCGGCCTCGCGCCGGCACGCCGAAATTTATCCCCAGGGCAAAGCCTGGCGCATCCGCGATCTCGGCAGCGTGAACGGCACGGACCTGAACGGCCGCCGTCTCACCGACGAACCGCTGAATGACAAGGACGAGGTGGTGGTGGGCGACAACGTGTTCGTCTTTGAAAACAAGGCGCTGGACGCTTCCAAGATCGCCGAGGCTGCGAGCCAGACGATCCCGACCAAGGCCAATGCCATGGGCAACCGGCCGGAGATCCAGGCGCTGGTGCAGGCGATGAGCGAGCGCATGCAGGTCATTGAGCGCGAGATCGGCAAGGCCATCGTGGGGCAGACAGACATCATCCGCGACGTGCTCACCGCCGTCATTTCCAAGGGCCACGTGCTGCTCATCGGCATGCCCGGGCTGGCGAAGACCACGCTCGTGCGCACGATTTCCGAGGTGCTGGATCTGCAGTTCAAGCGCATCCAGTTCACGCCGGATCTGATGCCGAGCGACATCACCGGGACGGACATTCTGGAAGTGGACGACCAGACGGGGAAGAAGGAGTACCGCTTCATCCGGGGCCCCATCTTTTCGCAGATTCTGCTTGCGGACGAAATCAACCGCACGCCGCCGAAGACGCAGGCGGCGTTGCTGGAGGCGATGCAGGAATATCGCGTCACCGCGGCGGGCCAGACCTTCAATCTCGATGCGCCGTTCTTCGTCCTCGCGACGCAAAATCCGCTGGAGCAGGAGGGCACCTATCCGCTGCCCGAAGCGCAGCTCGACCGCTTCATGTTCAGCGTCTACGTCGACTACCCGAGCGAGCTGGAGGAGGAGACGATCGCCAAGGCGACCACCGCGCCGCAAAAATACACGCTAAACAAGGTGCTGACCGCGCGGCAAATCCTGGAGCTGCAGGCCGCGGTGCGCGATCTGCCGGTGAGCGATCACGTGATCAAGTTTGCCGTCCGGCTGGTGCGCTCCACGCGCCCCGCCGATCCGCGCGCCCCGGATTTTGTGAAGAAGTATATCCACTGTGGCGCCGGCCCGCGCGCCGCGCAGTACCTCATCCTCGGCGCCAAGGCCCGTGCGGTCATCGCTGGCCGCCTGCTGGTCACCGCCGACGACGTCCGCAGCGTCGCCCGCCCGACTTTGCGCCACCGTATCTTCACCAACTTCGCCGCCGACAGCGAAGGCATGGACTCCGACAAGATCGTGAAGAAGCTCATTGAGATGGTGGAGGAGCCGGGGGAGAAGGACTATTAGGCGGGGTGGGCATTCACTGGAAGCCGGGGCGCCCTTGCCCCGGGCTTGGGCTATTCGCGCGCTCTTCTGAGTGCGGACTCATCGCACCACAGAGACGGGTAAGTTGAGATCCATCCGTCCTTCTTAGGTGCTTTCAATGGGACCAGTTTAGAAAAATTGTCGCCGCTCCCTGCGGCCTCCCGGTCGCAGCTCCACGATCTCCCACAGATTTGAACGGTTACCGCTCTCTTGAAAACCACGCTATCCAAGTTCGGGGCGAGGGCGCCCTGGCTCCCAGTTAGCGCGCTCCAAGAGCCAAATCTGCAGGCTAGCGCTCCCGCCCGGGCGCCCTTATAGGTACGGGTTCGCTTATGACTCGTGTTTCCGACGTCCACGTCATCGCCAATACCGCGCTGCCCACACCGCGGGAGCTTGCGGCTGAAATCCCGCGCAGCGACACGCATGCCCAGCTCGTGGCGCAGGCGCGCTCTGAGATCTCCCGCATCCTCGGCGGCGAAGACCCGCGTTTTCTGCTGATCGTGGGCCCGTGCAGCATCCATGACCTCGCTGGAGGGCGCGAATACGCCGAGCGCCTCGCCAAGCTCGCCGCCGAGGTGCGCGAGCGCGTGCTGGTGGTGATGCGCGTCTATTTTGAAAAGCCGCGCACGACCATCGGGTGGAAAGGGCTCATCATGGATCCGCATCTCGACGGCACCAATGACATCCCCACGGGCCTGCGGATGGCGCGCACGTTTCTGCGCGATGTGCTGCAACTCGGCCTGCCCACGGCCACCGAGATGCTCGACCCGATTACGCCGCAGTACATCGCAGACCTCACGTGCTGGAGCGCCATCGGCGCGCGCACCACGGAGAGCCAGACACACCGGCAAATGGCCAGCGGCCTCTCCATGCCCGTCGGTTTCAAAAACACGACCAGCGGTGCCGTGGTGCCAGCCATCAATGCCATCAAAGCCGCCATGCAGCCGCAGACTTTCCTGGGCATTGATGACCAGGGCCGCGCCAGCGTGGTCGCCACCGAGGGCAACCCGGACAGCCACGTGATTCTCCGCGGCGGCGACGACAGCCCGAACTACGATGCGAAGTCCGTCACCGCCACGCTCGACGCCCTGCAAAAGCACGGCCTCCCGCGCGTGGTGATGATCGACGCCAGTCACGCCAACTGCGGCAAGAAGTGCTCGCAGATGCCCGCCACGTTCCGCGACATTCTCGCGCAGCGCCGGGCCGGCCAGCACGGCATCATCGGCGCGATGCTGGAAAGTAACCTGCAAGCGGGCGCCCAGTCGCTCCCGGACGACCGCAGTGCGCTCGAATACGGCAAGTCGATCACCGATCAGTGCATCGACTGGGCGACGACGGAGACGCTCGTGCGGGAAATCGCGGGGTAGGTCCGTGGAGTGCGGCCGCCGGGCCCATATCTATGGCTCATGGTAGAAGGACGAATGGGCGGGGCGTGGCAAGTGGGACGGGTTTTTCAACCCGTCGCGGCTGGAAGGACGCAGGCGGCGGGATGGGAGGATTACTTGCTCAGCACCAAAGTTCCCGCCCTGACGGGTTGAAAAACCCGTCCCACTTGCCACGCTCCGCGCGTTCGGACGGTCAATTCAGCCCAAACACCAGCCGCATTACTTCCAGCGGCGTGGCGGGGCTGCTCACCTCGAACGTCACGCGCGCGAAGCCGGCGGCGACGCCGGTTTGATCCACGCCGCTGACCGATGAAATGCCGGAGGAAGTCCACGAAGCGGCGTTGGTGATCGTGCTTGTATGCTGCGCGGAAACGGTGAGGGCGGCGTCCGACGTGCGCACGACCGCGGTGATCCGCAGCTTGCCGCTCACCACCTGCACGGCCGGTTGCTGGCCCGCGCTATCCGCGCCGATGGGCGAGCGGCCGAGCGCGTACTCGGCGAGGTTGACGTAGCCGTCGTGATCGTAGTCGGTGAGCGCATCGGCATTCGCGCCGTTGAGGCTATAACCGGCGGCCCAGGATTGAAAGGGCGGCACCGTGGCGGCGGCCGCATTGAGCACGAGCTTATCGAGCTGGATGTTTCCGCCATTCTTCACGCTATAGAGAAAGCGCAGGGAGCGCGCCGTATCCGGCAACTCATCGCTGAAGGCGGCATCGGTGTTGTCCTTGTCCGTCACCGTGCGGAGCGTGGTAAAGTTTGTGCCATCCACCGAGGTCTGCACGAGAAAGGTCCCGCTCGTGGCGGAGCCGCTGGAAGGGTTGCCTTTGAGCTGATACGTGAGCGTGCCCGGCGCGGCGTTAAAGGCGATGGTGAGCTGGTCGCCGGCGCCGTCAAACTTCGCGGAGCCATTGCCCGCGTCGCCACCGAGCTCCGTCGCATAGGTGCCGAGGCCCGTGCTGGTAAAACCCGCGGGCAGCGAGTCCCAGGGGCCGCCATAACTCAACAACACGGCCGCCGCCACGTCGTTGTCGATTACCGTCACCGCGATATCCACTGGCACGAGCGCCGCGTAGCGCGTATCCGCGCTGCTCAGCGCGTGGTGCACGCTGGCGATCAGCGTGTCCTCATGCGTGTTGTCGTTCACCGCGGTGAGCGTGACCGTCTGCGGCTGGTCCCAATTGGCCGTGGTGAACGTGAGCGTGGGCGGAGAAAAATTCACCTGTCCCGCCGGCAGGGCGGAGAGTGTAATCGTTACCGTCGCCGTCGGCTGGCTCGCGAGGCGCAGCGTGTAGCTGTCGCCGGCACCGCCCTCGGTCACGGTCGCGGCGGCTTTGCTTTCCGTGAGCCCGCCCCAAATCTGCGCGGCGTATTCCGGGTGGTCGATGAACGGGTTCCGGTTGTGCTGGTAATTCGCAAAAATCTTCTGGTTGCGCAGGCGCTCCTCGGGGCTCACGGGATCCTCTTCATTCCAGCGCAGGAGCGTGGAGAGCTTGGCGAAACGCGCGAGGGACGAATTCGCGGTCTCCGCCACTTCGAGATCCATGGTCAGTGCCTCGGTGCCGTCGTAACGCGTCGCCATGTAGAAAATCGTGCGCGCCAGATCGCCCTTTTCCGAGTCGCGCGGCTCCCACGAATCCGAGTCGTAGCTGCACAGCGGCGCGAGCGGCGGGGTGGTCGTCGAGCCGCTGCTGTGGTCATAGAATTTGTTGCTGCGCTGCTGGTTCACCGTTTGCAGGCAGGGGCGCAGATTGAAGAGATCCGTGAAGTCGGGCCCGGCATCGCCGCCGGAGCTGCCGGGATTCACGTTATCCGGGTCCAGGCCGTACGACTCCGGCCACACATGCTCGCGGCTCCAGCTCACATCCGGGCTCGGCCCCCCGGGAAAATAATTCACCGTCTTTCCCAGCGACCCGCCGGAATACACGAGCAGCACGTTGCTGGAGTTGTTGGGATCCTCGTCGATGTCGCGCAGCGGGTTGTAAGTATCGCTGTAGGCGTACTGGTGGTAGTTCGCAGGCGAAGCGATCCCTTTTAGCGCGGCTTTGAGGGTGTCTCCGCTCTTCCCCGCGGCGCCAGCATAGTAGCCCGCCGGCGGCGAATTCGCGTCTTCGTCGTCCGTCACCTGCAGGGTCGTCTGACCGCTGGTCACGCCGGGCGCGCTCACCGTGAACGTCACCGCCGCCGTGCCGCTGAAGCCGTCGTCGTCGATCGTGCGGATGGGAAACGTGATGCTCGTTTGTCCCGCCGGAATGCTCTGCGGATTCGGCCCATCGTACGCTGCCTTGGTGGGATTATTGATCACGAGCGTTACGGGCAACGCCGCGGTGGTGTCGCCGCTGCGGGTCACTGTCAGCGTGGTCGCATTCGCGCCGGCGGCTTCGCTCACCGTGCCGGGACTCACGGCGGCAGTGAGCCCACCGGCGATCGAAGTGCCGGAGACCGCGATATTGTCCACCGCCACGCCCGAGCTATTGCCGGACTCCGTGCCACGCCACGTCGCCCAGCGAATCTGCACCACGGGCTGATTTTCCGTAGCGGGTGGGAGGGTCACGTGTGGGGACGCCATCACGCCCGTGGTTCCAGCAGCCTGACTGTAAGGATTTCCGGTGCCACTGAGCGTGGTCCACGCGCCCGAAGTCCCCACGCGGTATTGGCAGAGCAGGCCCACCGTGCGCGGCTGGGCGCTAATGATTTCCACATCGTAGCTCAGCGTCAGGCTGCCCCACCCCGTCGTGTTCAGCGCCAGAGCCAGTTGGTTGACACCACCGCTCGTGTTGCTGCTGGTCTGGACGTAATAGCGTGCGTTGCTGCTCGTGGCGTAGCCGTAGCTGCCGCCGGTGGATTGGGCAGTCGTCGCCGTTCCGACCGTTGCGTCGCTGGACGGCGCCGACGCCGCGGCGGCTGATTGCGAACTCACCGACGCGCCACTGAGCCCAGTCCAGGCGGCCAGTCCGGCCGGCATCGTGTTAAATGTGGTCGCGCCAAAATCCTGCGCATACGGCAGCAGTTGCGGCGCGGGATTGGTCTGCGCCCACAGGCCCGCCTTCGTGACAAAGGCGAGCAGGCTGATCCAAATCCAGAAAATCGGGCGACAAGACATAAGCAGTGGGTGGCCTCCAGCGAGGAGGATCCCGCCAAAAAGAGCCGCGCTTGGTAGCACAGGAGGGCCTTCGGGGCAAATAGGGTGATTGCCGATCGGGGGAACGTAACATTCCCGGAAGGGAGCGGGCGCGTGGACGCCGGTTCTTGGAGTGCGCCAGCCCTCTGGCGCTTTCCATGTGTGCGGAGAGTTTTCGGGCAGGGTGCGAGAGAGCCTGAGGATTCTCGCCCAACGGACGGGCTTCTCGTTTTCTGCAAGGGCTCTCTCGGACCCCACCCGTAGGATTCAAGCAATCGTGGAAAGCGCCAGAGGGCTGGCGCACTCCAAGAACTGGCGTATGCTCGACGGCGCCATGCCGACCTCCACACTCACTCCCTGGTTTCTTGCTGCCGCTGCGTGCCTGGGAGGAGGTTCGGCAGACGGCGCCGAAGCGAATGAGCCAGTCACCCCCGGGCGCTCGGTGGTGGCGAGCCGGTATGGCATCGTGGCCTCCAGCCAGCCACTGGCGGCGGCGGCGGGGGTGCGCATTCTCGATCTCGGTGGGAATGCGATGGATGCCGCCATCGCCACGAACGCGGTGGTGGGCGTCACAGAGCCGACGAGTAATGGCATCGGCGGCGATCTGTTTGCGCTGGTCTACGAAGCGAAGTCGCAGCGCGTGTGTGCGCTGAATGCGAGCGGGTGGGCGGCCACGGGACTCACGCCGGAGTTTCTCGCCCAGCACGGGCAGCGCGCCATGCCCTCGCACGGCATTTATGCGGTCACGGTTCCTGGGTGCGTGGCGGGCTGGGCGGCACTGCGGGAAAAATTTGGCACGCTGCCACTGAGCACCCTGCTTGCGCCCGCCATTCGCACCGCGGAGGAAGGTTTTCCGCTGGCCGAGATCACCGCCGGGCACTGGCGCGCGTCGCAGAACTTTCTGCGGGAGAACGCGGAGTCCGCCCGCACCTATCTCCCCGGTGGACAGGCCCCGCGGGCGGGCGAGATTTTCAAAAATCCCGCGCTGGCGAAATCGCTGCGGCGCATCGCGGAAAAAGGCGCGGCCGGCTTTTACGAAGGCGAAACGGCGGAAGCCATCCTCGCTGTTTCGCGCGAGCATGGCGGCACCTTCACCGCAGCGGATCTTTCCGAGTTTCACGCCGAGTGGACCGACCCCATCTCCACCACGTATCGCGGCTGGCGCGTCTACGAAGTGGGGCCCAATACGCAGGGCATCGCCGCGCTGATCATGCTGAATCTCATGGAGCGCTTTCCGATGCGCGAGTGGGGCCTGCATTCCGCGGACGCGCTGCACACGATGATTGAGGCGAAGAAACTCGCCTATGCCGACATGCTCGCAAAGGTCGGCGACCCGCGCTTTTCCAAGGTCCCGGTTACGCCGCTCCTCGAGAAAGACCGCGCCGCCAAGCGCGCCCAGCTGATCGACCCGAAACACGCCAGCCCCAAGGTCGAGCCCGACCAGCTCGACGGCGTGACCAACTCCAAAGGAACGGACACCATCTACCTCACGGTGGTGGACAAGGACGGCAACATCGTCTCGCTCATCCAGAGCAACTACCAGGGCTTTGGCTCCGGGTTGGTGCCGGCGGGGTGCGGCTTCATGCTGCACAATCGCGGCGCGCTCTTCACCCTGCAGCCCGGCCAGCCGAATACGCTCGCCCCGCGCAAGCGCCCGCTGCACACCATCATTCCGGCGTTCATGGAAAAGGACGGGGTCCGCATCGGCTTCGGCATTATGGGTGGGTGGAACCAGGCGCAGGCCCACGCGCAATTCGTCTCCGACATCGCCGACCACGGCCTCACCATCCAGCAGGCGCTGGAGGTCGGGCGCTTTACCAAGCCGACGTTTGATGGCGTCGATGTGGACATCGAGGAACGCGTCCCCGCGGCGGCACGGGCGGCGCTCACGGAGCGGGGGCATGTGCTGAAGGTGTATGGCGGGCGGCCGAGTATTTTCGGCTATGGCCAGGCCGTGATGACCACGCCGGCCGGGGTGCAGTTTGGCGCCTCGGATCCGCGGCATGATGGGGCGGCCATTCCGCAGACGGTGCCGGTGGAGAAGTAGAGGCGGCGGCAGCTCAGAAGACTAAGGGACAAGGAACGGGCCGTTGTCTGCGGCCTCCCGGCCACGGCTATAGACGCACACCGGCGTTCGGATTGCCCTTTAAAAAATCACGGATTTCCCAAAAATTTCCGGAATCCTTTCGCGAAAAATTGCGAATCGCTGGTTTGGACGAGGCTTTTCCCGGCGTCCTTGCCCAGCGCCGGGGGGCACGTCCGCCTCATTTCCAATCTACCTTATGCGTCACTGCACCACGCTCCGACCCCCGCATGCTCCGAAATCCCGCCGCTGGCTGGGTCTTGCCCTGGCGGCTCTGGCGGGCGCCAGTCTTTCCAGCGCCGCGCTGGCCGAGACCCAGAGTCTCGTCGTCACCACCACGGCGGATGTGGCGGATCCCGATGATAATCTCACCAGCTTCCGGGAGGCGATGGTCTATGCCCGGAATCTCGGTGGGGCCCAAACGGTCACCTTTGCTCCGTCGGTCGCCGGCCAAACGTTTTACCTCAACCGGCCGGAGGGATATGCCTGGGGCCCCACGGCTCTCTATACCACCACGCCGGTGACCGTGGATGGCGGGAGCGCCGGGGTGACCATTGCCCGCGACCCCTCGGTGCCCAGCCTCCGGTTGCTGGAAGTGTACAGCGCCACGTGCACGCTGAAATCGGTGACCATCAAAGGGGGATGCGTCAAAGGGTATGGCGCGCATGAGGGGGGCGGTGCCGCGGCGCTCGGCGCCGGGATTATCGTGACGGGTACGCTCGTCCTGCAGGGGGTGTCGTTCGTTGAGAATCAAGCCATCGGCGGGAGTTATGAGGGAGCAGGCGCCGGAGGTGGTTCGTCCGTGACTGGTTCTGGCGTGACCTTCGGCTATGAGGGGACCGCGCCCAATGGAAGTGACCGCATGGGCGGGTATTACGGCACGGGTCCCGCCGGCATCGGGGGCCGGGGCGCCCTGGGCGCCGGGGGCGGACTCGGGGATCTGCAAGGCGGGCAGGGGGGCTTCGGCGGCGGCGGCGGTGGCAGCGGGACGAGCGCGGCCCAGGCCGGCGCCGGGGGATTTGGCGGCGGCAAAGGGGCGCTTAACTCAGGGGGGGGCGGCGCGGGGATGGGCGGGGCCATCTTTAACGTGGGCGGGATGATCACGGGCACCAATGTCACCTTCAGCGGCAATGCAGCCATCGGGGGCACGACGAACCTGGCCGCGCCGGGCGTGACGGCGGCGAACAATGGCAGCGGCCTCGGCGGGGCGATTTTCAATCTCAATGGCGTCGTGACCCTCACGCACGTGACCATGGCCAACAACATCGCGACCCAAGGCGGGGCTATTTACCATGTGGGGGACAATGGCGCCGTCTTCCAGCTCTTCCATGCGACACCGAGCACGGCCACCCGGCCGGCGTCCGTGACGCTGACCAACTGCCTCCTCTCCGGTTCCAATGATGGCGCGGCGATGACGGCGCTGGTGAGCGACTATGTCCAGATCACCAACGATACGTTTAACAGCGGCATCCCCAACTTTCTGACCAGCTCCGGGACGGGTAATCTCATCCAAACGCGCCCGGTGGCGGCCAATAACTTTGCCGGCACCGCACTGACGGCGGATCCCCTGCTCCGGCCCCTCGGAAATTATGGCGGCGCCACCCCCACCTTTGCGCTCGGCCTGGGCAGCCCGGCCCTGAATGCCGGCGTGGGCACGGGAGTATTCATCGATCAGCGCGGAACGCCGCGGATGCAGAACCCGGTGAACCCGCCGGGACTGATCGGCACTTACTACAGCAACGTGTCCACAAGCTCCACCTTGCTGGTCCCGATCAGCAACCTGGAGAGCCTGGTCCCCACGGCGACCCAGATCACGGCGAACGTGGATTTCGGGCTCGGCACGGAGAGTGCGCCCGGGGATGGCTCGATCCTGGATCGCGGTAGCAGTAATGGCAATCTGTTTGGCGGAATCGGGGTCAATGTGGGTACGGACTTCGTCGCCGCGCTCTGGGTCGGGACGATTAACGTGCCGGAGACGGCGACCTATCGCTTCACCACCCGCAGTGATGATGGCTCGGTCCTCTTCATCGATGACCAGCTGGTGGTGAACAACAACTTCGCCCAGCCGATGATCAATCGCAGCGGCGACGTCGCGCTCACAGCCGGCAAGCACACGATCAAAATCGGCTACTACGAAGCCGGGAGCGGGGCCGGCATGCAGGCGAGCTGGGAGCAGTTGGATGGCACGACGCCGTTCACCCGCCGGATCATTCCTGCGGGCGTGCTCACCCAACCCATCCTGACCGCCGGCCCGGACATCGGTGCCTTTCAGCACACGGACTCCGCGGCGCCGACGGGCGGCACCTTCACATTTTTGCCGGGTGCGAACGCGGTGAAAGAGGGCACCACGTTTGCGACCGTCTTTGCCGGATGGACGGACGAGAGCTCCTTTAAATACGAGGTGCGCGACGGCGCCTCCGTGCTCTTTCCGCTGGGGACCGGCACGGTGCAGGTCTTCACGCTGCCCCCGGGCCAGCATTCTCTGCTCGCGCGCGTAGTGGATTTCTACGGCTTTGAGACAGACCTCGGGCCCTTTGACGTGTATGTGGATGGCCGGGCGCCGCAGATCACGGTGCCGGACGACACGACCGTGGTGGCGCACAGCGAAGCCGAGGCGACGATTTTGTTCAACGTGACGGTGGCGGACGACAGCGATCCGCATCCCACGGTGACGGTGAGCACGCCGAGCGGCTCGGTGTTTCCCGATGGGACGACGACGGTGACGGTGACCGCGACGGATTCCTTTGGGCATATGGCGGAGGCGAGCTTCCATGTGACGGTGCAGCGGGACTTCGTGGGGTACCAGCGGCTGCTGGCGGTGGATGGCTTGGTGCCGGGAGCAGGCGAGCCGGGCAGCGGCCTCGAGAGCGAAACGCGCTTCAGTTCCTTTGGTCTGCCGGCGATCAATTCCGCCGGGGACACGGTGGCGCTGACGAAACTGCACAAGGGGAAGATCAAATATACGAACATCACCCTTAAAACCGGGGTGCCCAGTCGATCCACGTCCACCGGGAGCGGCCTGCCGACGGGCCGGCGGCTGGCGCAGTTGGGCGACGTGGTGCCGGGGATCAGCGATGTGGTGTGGGCGTCGCTGAAAGATCCGCAGATCGCGGAAGATGGCAGCGTGCTCGTGCTCGGGACGGTGAAGACGGCGATTTCCACCACGCCGGTGCTGGCCGCGGAGAAGACGGTGCTGGTGTGGTATCCGGCAGATGGCTCGGCGCCGCAGCTGGTGGCGCGCACCGGCCAGGTGATGGTGGGCGCGGATGGCGCGAAACTGAAAGCGATTCTCGGCACGGGGGTGGTGAGCCATGGCGTGGTGGCCTTCATGGGCACGCTGACGCCGGGCACCGGCACGCCCGCCGTGACGGGGGCGAGTGATCGCGTGGTGTGCACGTGGGATGCGGATTCCGGCGACCTTGTGACGCGCGTGCGCGAGGGATCCTCGCCCGGCGGCGGTCTACCGTTGGTAAAGAGTTTCAAGACGTTTGCCGCCGGCTCCGGCGCGCCCGGCATGGGCCGCGGCTGGCTGGTCTCCGAGGAACCTTCAGTCGCGGTGGCGGTCGCGGAGTCTCCGGCGCCACCCGCGGCGGTGGCGCACCTGCGCGTGCAGGCGGCATTCATGGATGGCACGGCCGGCGATCTCTCCATCGATCTCACCAGCGGCGTCCCGGCGGTGCTCTTCGCCACCGGCGCGGACGGCACCGTGGTTTCGGGGGCGACGACCGCGCATTTGAAATCACTCGGCCTTCCGGCCACCGGCGGGACCGATGACATCGCGATCACGCGCGCGGCGCCGGATGCGGGAGCGCTCGGCTTGTTTGCCCTCAATGGCGGGCAGGCGGCGAGCCTCGTGCGCGTGGGCGACCCAGCCGCGCAGGCGGGGGGCGCGCTATTCAAATCCTTCGGCGATCCGATTGTTTCCGTGGATGGAGCGGGCTACGCGTTCCTGGCCAAATTGACCGGTGTCGGCGCGAGTTCGCAGACCGACACCGCGCTCTATTGGGGCGAGACCGGCGGTGCGCCCAGCGTGCTCGTGGCCCGCGAGGGCAGCCCCGCGCCCGGCACGGGGGGCGGCGTGTTCAAGACTTTCAGCTCCTTCGCCGCGCCCGGCGGCGGCCAGGGCCCCATTGTGCTCGCGAAGCTGGCCGTCGGCCCCGGCGGCGTGACCAGTGCCAATGACACCGGCCTGTGGGCCATGGATGCGCAGGGCAACCTACGCCTCCTTTTGCGCGAAGGAACCACCGTGATCGGCAGCAAGACCGTAAAATCCTTCAAAACCATCGCCGCTTCCTCCGGCAATCCCGGCATCACGCGGAACTTCAACGCCGCCGGCGAAATCATCGCCGTGGTGACGTTCACGGATACCACGGTCGCAGTGGTGACGATGACGCTGCCGGCCGGCGGTTCCTCGCCTCAATAACTAAGCGAAGCGCAATCACTCGGAGCCGAGGCGCCCTCGCCCCGAGCTTCGTTATTGGCAATACCGAATGAACCGCAGTCATCCGAGCGTGGTTGGATAACGTAGCTGCGACCGGAAGATCGCAGAGTTCGCGCCCAACTTTCTTCGAATCGTTCGACTATAAACGAAGCTCGGGGCGAGGGCGCCCCGGCTCCCAGCGATCGCCCCTTAGCTACTGCCCCGGCGGCCGGTAAATATCATCCGGCTTCGGCGGCACGTAACCGCGCGGCACTCTGCCCAGCGCCAATCAGCTATCAGCCATCAGCCATCAAAAATCAGCAATCTCCTCATTCGCTCGCCCCCGCATTCCCTCCCTTGCCACCCGCGCCCGGTCCCGCCATTCTCCCGGCGCCCAAGCATGATTCAACTGATTCGCGACATTAACGAAGCCTGCCGCGCCGCCGGGCGCCCTGCCCTTTCCTTTGAGTTCTTTCCGCCAAAGACCGAGGAGGGCGAACGCGCCTTGCTCGAAAAAACCGTCCCGGCCCTGCTGCCGCTGAAGCCCGACTACTGCTCGGTGACCTATGGCGCCGGTGGCAGTACGCGCGACAAGACGCTGGGCATCGTGGACCGCATCCAGCGCGATCACGGCCTCACCGCGATGATGCATCTCACGTGCGTGAATTCCACACGCGCACAGCTGCAGGATGTGGTGCTCGACGCGCGCGCCCGGGGCATCCGCAATATCCTCGCCCTGCGCGGCGATCCGCCGGGCGGCACGGGTGAATGGGTGGCCACCGAGGGCGGCTTCACCTATTCCAGCGAGCTCGTCGGGTTCCTCCGTGAGCTCGGCGGCTTCAGCATCGGCACCGCAGGCTTTCCGGAAGGGCACATCGCGCAGAAGGACGGCAAGCTCGTCGACTGGCAGCATCTCCGCGCCAAGGTGGAAGCGGGCGCCGACTTTGTGATCACGCAGCTCTTTTTCGACAACGAAGACTACTACCGCTTCGTGGAGCACCTCGCAAAGAAGCTGGGCGTGCACGTTCCGATCATCCCCGGCATTTTCCCGGTGCTCTCGGCCAAGCAGACGAAGAAATTCGTGGAGATGTGCGGCGCGAATCTGCCCGCGCCGTTTGTCCGCCGGCTCGATGAATTGGGCGACGACGATGCGGCCGTGGCCGACTACGGAATCGAATACGCGACCAAACAATGCGAGGGGCTGCTGAAGTTTGGCGTGCCCGGCTTGCATTTTTATACCTTGAACAAAGTGCGCTCCACGACTGCCATAGTGCAGAACCTCAACCTCTAGCCCGCCATGCGCTCGCTGCTTTTCTCCGCGTTGTTGTGCGTCCTTACTGCCAGCCTCACTGCCGCCGAGAAGAAAGCACCGGCGAAAAAGGATCCACCGCCCGCCGCGGCCGCGGACAAGAAGGCGCCGAAGTCCGATGAGCCCATCCCGGCCAAGCCCGAGGAGATCATCGCCGAACTGGAGAAGCTGCTGACGGACGATAGCGACGACGGCGCGAAGTCCGAGAAGGAAGCCGAAGCCGTGTGGAAGAAACGCGTGGGCCGCGTGGATGATCTCATTGCCGCCTTCCGCAAAAATTTTGCGGACCACCCGCTGCGCTGGGACGTGCAGTATTGGGAGGCGAATTCCTTCGACGTGCGCGAGCAGCTCGGTATGCCGCAGCCGGCCAATGCGCGGCCGGTGGCGGAGATGTATGCGGAGATCGTGAACGCGCCGGACGCCAGCCCCGCGACGAAGGCGAAGTCCAGCGCCGAGCGGCTCATGGCGCTCTCCGGCGACTTGATGGAAAAGAAAATGACGCTGGCCGATTGGGAAAAGGAGGTGGATGCCCACCTCGCTAAATTCCCGAACTGCGAGCTGAATCCGATGATCCACGACCAGCGCCTCAGCTTCGTGGAAGAGTTGGAGCCCGCCCGGCTCATCACGCTGCTCGAGGAGCTCTCCAAAAACGCCAACCCCGATGTGGCCGCGATGGCCAAGCAGCGCCTCGTGGTGGCCAAGGAGCGCGAGTTGCTCAAAACCAAGCCGCTCGATCTGAAATTCAAGTCGCTCGATGGCGACGAGATCGACCTCGAAAAGTACCGCGGCAAAGTGGTGCTGATCCAATTCTGGGCCACGTGGTGCGGCCCGTGCATGGCCGAGATGCCCCACGTGCAGGAGGTTTATGCCAAGCAGCACGACAAGGGTTTTGAAATCATCGGCATCTCGCTCGATGACGACGAAAAGGAACTCCGCGCCGTCCTGAAGAAAAAGAAGATGGCCTGGCCCCAATGCTTCGACGGCAAAGGCTGGGAAAGCCCCCTCGCCAAGCGCTTCGGCATCGACGCTATCCCCGCCCTCTGGCTCGTGAATAAGCAGGGGATGGTGGTGGACATGGACGTGACCGAGGACCTGGCCGAGAAGGTGGCGAAATTGGTGGGGGAGTAGGGGCGCGGGTCGCCCCAACAATGTAGCCGCGACCGGAAGGTCGCAGGAGGATCTTCGAACGTCAGAGCATACCCTTATCGCTCAAATGACACTGCGACCTTCCGGTCGCAGCTACATGGCGCGCCGTTATTCCTCCGCCGCCAAATTCACCAACGTCCGCACCGCAAAGCCCGTCGCACCGCGCGCCAGCCACGGCAGCTCTTTCGTGATGCTGGCCGTGTAGGCCACATCGAGATGCGCCCACGGTGTCCTTTCGGCGAAGGTTTTCAGGAAAGCGGCGGCCGTGCAGGCGCCGCCCAGGCGGCCGCCGGAGTTCTTGATCAGCGCCACCTCGCTGCGGATTTGGTCTTCGTGCTCGGGTTCGATGGGCATGGGCCAGAGCCGTTCGCCGGCAGCTTTGCTGGCGGCCATCAGCTGATCGCGCAAGCGATCGTCAGACGCCCACAGGCCCGCGACCGAATCGCCGAGCGCCACCCCGCAGGCTCCGGTGAGCGTGGCGACGTCGATGATCGCCGAGGCTTTCAGCTCACGCCGCGCATAGCCGATGCAATCAGCGAGCAGCATGCGGCCCTCGGCGTCGGTGTTCACGATCTCCACGTTCTTACCGTCGTGACAGGTCACGATGTCGCCGGGGCGATACGCATTCGCGCCGGGCATATTTTCCGCCGCGGGGATAAGTCCAATGACGTGCCGTTTCAGCCCGAGTTGCGCGATGGCCAGCATGGCGCCCAGCACGGCGCAACCGCCGCACTTGTCCCAAATCATATGCTCCATGTCGGCGGCCGGCTTGATGGAGATGCCGCCGGTATCAAAGGTCACCGCCTTGCCCACGAGCACCAGCGGTGCCGCGTTACGCAATTTGCCGGCACCCTTGCGCCCCGGATGCTCCAGCACGATGAGCCGCGGCGGCCGCGCGCTGCCCTGGCCGACAGACAGGGTGCCCCCAAACTTGGCCCCGCGCAGCTTCTTCTCATTCCAAATCGTGCACTTCAGCCCAAAGGCCCGCGCATGCCACTCTGCCTGCTCGGCGAGCGTCTCGGGATACACCACGTTGCCCGGCTGATTCGCGATGCGGCGCGCGAGATTCGTCATCTCCGCCACGGTCTGCGCCCGCTCGCTTTCGCGCTTCGCCGCCGGCACGTCCACCTTTGGCACGAGCACGGTTACCCGCTCCAGTCCGCCATTCTTTTTCGTTTTAAAATCCTCGAAACGATAGCCTGCCAGCACCAACCCCTCCACCGCCGCGCCGGTGAATTGCGGCCAGCCGGTGAGGTCTACTTGAAACTGCGGCCGCCCTGCCTTGCGCAGCGCCGCGGCGGCCGAACCTGCCGCCCGGCGAATGGTGTCCGCCGTCACCCCACGCGCATCGCCCACGCCCACGCACAGCACATTCTCCGCGTGCAAAAACACCCGCGAATTTGCCTGCAGCGAAAACTCTGCCTCCGTGATCGTCTTCGGCAACTTGCTCCGCTCCGACAGCGTGTAAAAACGCACGGTGCAGGTGTTCTTTTCGGGGGCGGTGGCGATGTGGACTTTCATGGGCGGAAGAAATGGGGAGGAAAGAGTATTCAGTGTCCAGTATTCAGTGGGCGTGGTTTGAAACTCGATCGCGCAGCGACCAGCGTTCCGCTTGGCGCGCAGTGGGGAATTTCACCCCGGGTCCGCGGTGGAACTGAATGCGGAACACTGAATACTGGCCGCGTTCACGCGACCAAGTCCCCCGCCGCAACGCGTCCGCGGAAAAAGTCGATCGTCTTCACGATGCCCTCCTCGAACGCCACCTTCGGCTCCCAGCCGAGGAGCGATTTGGCGCGTGAGATGTCCGGGCGGCGCACTTTCGGGTCATCCGCGGGGAGCGGCTTGAAATCGAGCTTCGACGCCGATCCCGTGAACTTGATGATGTGCTCGCCAAACTCTTTGATGGTCATCTCGCGCGGGTTGCCGATGTTCACCGGTTCGTGGAAGTTCGATTGCGAGAGACGGTAGATGCCGTCGATCAAATCCGAGCAGTAGCAGAAGGAACGCGTTTGCGAGCCGTCGCCAAACACCGTCAGCGGCTTGTTCGTGAGCGCCTGGCCAATAAAGGCCGGCACCACGCGGCCATCCCGCAGCCGCATGCGCGGACCGTAGGTATTGAAGATGCGCACGATCTTCGTATCGACGCCATGCGTGCGGTGGTAGGCCATCGTCATCGCCTCGGAGAAGCGCTTCGCTTCATCGTAGCAGCCACGCGGGCCGACGGGGTTCACATTGCCCCAGTAGCTTTCTTTCTGCGGATGCTCCAGCGGGTCGCCATAGCACTCGCTCGTGCTGGCAATGAGGTAGCGCGCCTTTTTGTCCTTCGCGAGGCCGAGCGTATTGTGCGTGCCGAGCGAGCCGACCTTCAGCGTCTGGATCGGGAATTCCAAATAATCGATCGGCGAGGCCGGCGAGGCAAAGTGGAAAACGTAGTCCACGTCATCCGGCAGGAAGATGAAGTTCGACACGTCGTGCTTGATGAAGCGGAAGGCCTCATTTCCCGCGAGGTGCGAGAGGTTCGCCACGTTGCCGGTGATGAAATTATCGATGCCGATGACCCGGTGCCCTTCCGAGAGCAGCCGATCAGTCAAGTGCGACCCCAAAAAGCCGGCCGCGCCGGTCACGACAGAAATAGGACTCCCCTGCGAGCGAATAAACATGTGGCGCGACTAAAGGGTGTCCCCGCCAGCGGAGCAAGAATTTGTCCCAAACATGGATGTCACCATTCCTCCGACACCTTTGTAGGACACAACGCCCTCTTGCCAAGCCTCCATCATCCCATACGCTTCCGCCGCTATGTTGAAGCCTCTCCTCTCGCTGCTTTCCGTCTTCGCGTTCACCGTCACCTCCAGTTTTGCCGACAAAAAAGTTGCCGTGCCGAGCGCCAAGCTCTCCGATTTCAAGGTGGGCGAAGCCATCACCGGCCCCGCCGTCGACCTTTCCAATACGGGCGGCAAGGGTGTGGTGATCGAGGCCTGGGGCGTCCACTGCGGGCCCTGCCTTGCCAGCCTTCCCCACATCGAGCAGCTCGCCAGCCGCAACAAGTCCGACACCATCTTTGTCGGCGCCCACAGCCAGGCCGCCAGCGATGACGAAGTGAAAGCCGTCGTGAAAAAGAACCGCCTCAGCTACGGCATCGTGAAAGGTGTGCGCGGCCCCGTGAGTTTCGACGGCATCCCGCACGCTTTTGTCTTCGACCCCGCCGGCACGCTCATCTTCAGCGGCAGCCCGTTCGACAAGGACTTCGAGACCGCCGTCCGCAAAGCCGGCCGCCCGCTCGCATCCGCGGGGACGAAGTAACATCGCCGGAGGCCGGAAAGGGGAACGGCTTTTTAAGCCGTGGCCGTGGCCATCTCCTCCAAAGCCCGACACCGGACTACCGTTCGAAAGCCGCACCGCCACGGCTTAAAAAGCCGTTCCCCTTTCCGGCCCTGCGAAAAATTTCCCCGCGTTTCTCCTAACGAATCGCGCCCTCGGGCGTCTTACTCTTTGTTCTGGGGGGAACACCGTAGCCATCAGCAGGGTAATGGGCCGATGGCTACGGACTCCACTCCCGGGAGTGGCTTTTGTGGACTGCGGTGGGAAGCGACAGCGCCACACCGCTTTGGGAAAAGCCTAAAAGCTTTTGATTTCTCGCATCCTGGCGCAGATGCTCCGAGCGTTTTGAATCGCTAGATCTCATGGAGGTGAGATTCTTCGCCTAGCCCCAAAGCGGTGTGGCGCTGTCGCTTCCCACCGCAGTCCATAAAAGGGCCTCACCCCAAAAAACCCAGCGGCGGCGTTCCGCTGCTCGTGGAATAAAAATTCCCGATATTCGGCAGCACCAGCGGCAGGCTGCTCGCCGGCACACCCAGCCACAGCGCCATCTCGGCGAAGAACTGATCGCAGCTCGTCGTCGGGATCAGCCGTCCGCGCCCGGTATCGAGCGGGTTTTTCTCCAGTCCAACATCCGGATTCACCGCGAGACTCGGATAGCTCCCGTAGATCTTTTTCCCGAGCACCGCGCCGCCCACCACGTACTGGTTGCTCCCCCACGCGTGATCGGAGCCTTGGCTGTTGCTCGTAAGCGTGCGGCCAAAGTCCGACGCGGAAAAAATGGTCACATTCGGCTGCACGCCGAGCGCGCCGAGCTGTTGCCAAAAGGCGCCAAGCGCATCGTCGATCTCCGGCAACATTTCGCCCTGCAGCTTTTTCGTGTCGCTGTGGTGATCCCAGCCGCCGCGGTTCACGAAAAACGTCTGCCGCACGGCCCCGAGCGCGCTCCGCCCCATGATCGCCCGCGCCACCTGCTTGAGCTGGCGGCCGGTGATGGTATTGGGAAAGGTGATGTTGCCCGGTAGCGCCGGCGCCGTGGCGGCGGAGTAAACCGCATACGCATCCTGCGCCGCGCGCCGCTTCTTTTGATACGTCTGCTGCAGCAGATTCGTGTAGTCCTGCGCGAGCTGGCTATCCACCGCCGAGCCCGTCACGTTATCAAAGGTCGAGTTCGGATTATACGCCGGCAGGTAGCCGTTTAGCGCCACCGCGCCGCCCTCCTGATTGTCATTGCCCTGGTCCACCGCGTACTCCGCATCGCTTACCCCCGTCTGCCACACGTTGCTGCCGTCCGTGGAGATATTCATCGACACCGCCTGGCCCGGGTTCACGTTTTTGATCAGGTCGAGCATCTTGCCCGCCCAGCCAATGCCGGAGCGGCTGTGCGGCACGCTCGTCTGCCATTGCTCGATTTGGTCCGAGTGCGAATACAGCCCCAGCGGCAATCGCTTGCTCGCATTAGCTACCTGCGTGCGGTTCATCACCGGCTCAATCAGCGTACCGACATTTGCGATGAACGCCGCCTTTCCCGTGCTGAAGAGATTCGCGAGATTCGGCATCCCGCCATGCACGCCAAACGTGCGCCCCGGCGTGTTGTCCGGAGAAATCTGGATAAGACCGGTCTTTGGCAAGGCAAGATCCGAGCGCGAGGTCGAGTACTCCGCATACGCATCGGCATTGGTCGACGACGCCCCACTATAGGGCGTGAGCATGTTGTAGCTATCGTTGCCGCCGGATTGAAAAATGCACACCAACGCGCGGTATTGCCCTGCCGGCGGCGCCGCCGCATTCGCCACCGCGCTGCACAGCCGCAGATTCAAGAGCGTGTTCAAAACCGGAATGGCCGTGACCGCCGCGCAGCTCGCCTGCCCCAGAAATTGTCGCCGTGTTTTCATAGTCTCATTGCTGATTTAGGTGTTTGAAATGTGGCGGGCGGAGCTTCCCTCACGCCCAAGGATTTGCCCGTTGGAGTTTCTCCCTGGATGCGGTAGCCTCCCTCCGTGTCCGTCGCGGAAAACAAAAACCAATTGCCCAATCTCACGCCGGAAGAGCGGCGTGAAATTGTGCGCGCCATTGCGGCGATCGATCAACCGCAGCCGACGGCCCCGCGGAAGGCCGAAAGTTTCGCCGAGGCCAGGGCCTACGTTTTTGAAAACTACGGCGACCTGTTGCGACGCTTGGCGCAATAGGCGGCGATGTACCGTTTCATCGAGCTTTCGGAAGTTCTGGAAGTCCACGCGGAATCGCTCCGCATTTATGGAGGCTCGGCCGGAACGCGAGATGCGGGCCTCGTGGAGTCCGCCCTCGGCTGCGAGCATGTGCTCGCGGACTGCAGCCTTCCGGCGGCAGCTATATTGCTTCGATGACTGGCGTCCGGTTTGTTTCATCGCTGCACGGCAAATTCCGGACTCGTCACGATGAAGTAGATGGCCAGCTTCAGCCGGTTGCGCGGCCAGTCGTAGCCGGAGCCCTGCGTCATCTTTGCGAGCGCTTCGTGCAGGATCTGGCAGCTTTTCGGTGTGAGCGTGCCGCCGGTGAGCACGAGATCCAGCCGCCGGATGAGCGGGTCTGGATCCAGCGAATTTACGGCTGGGTCCGGATTATTCACCGCGCCCGCCGGCACATTCATCAGCATCTCCTGTGTGAGATTCAGGTTCACGGTGCGGCCCGGATAAGCGTTGCCCCAGCGATGCAGCCCGCCCCAGATGGCATTCCAGTAGTAGTTTGGCGCGCTCACGCCGGAGGATGCGTTGATGATTTGAAACTCCGGCGCCACGAGACCCGACTGCGAGAGCACGCCGGGCGGCGCGTAGTTCGGCAGGAAGAAGTTGAACACGCTCGGGCTGCTCATCGGCTCCTCCACATGGTCGAGGTCGAAGGCATCGAGATAGTACCAGCCCTCCTGGCTCGCGGCATTGAAGGCCCGCGCGAAGTTCACCACTTTCAGGAGCGGCTCGCGCAGGCGGCCAAAGGTCGGGTCGCTCAGCTTCGTCGGGTTGCGTGCCTCGTCGTCCATGAGGATAGCTTTGATCACGGCCTTCATGTCTCCGCGCACGCCGGAGCCGTTGTTCGCAAATTTCGCTGCCACGCGCCCGATGTAGGCGGGCGAGGGATTCGACGTGACGAGGCGTTGGATGAGCAGCCGCGCGATGAACGGCCCCACGTTCGGGTGGTTGAAGAGATTGTCGATCAACGCGTTGACATCCTGAAATGTGGCCGTGCCCGTGTTCCCGCTGCTCGCCGTGCGCAGGGGTGTGGTCGCGCCGAGGAGCAGCGTCTTCGGCTGGAGATCGTGCTCCGCGTCCCAGCCTTTCATCGGCACCGTCATGTCGCCTTCGCTGGCGGCAAAATTCGTGTTCGTTCCGCCAAAGGAAAGCCCGGTGAAGACGCGCGCATTCTCGGTGATGTTCGCGTTCGAGTAGGTCGGAATTGGCTGGCCCTGCTGGTCGAGCTGTCGTGTGCCGTCAGGATTCAGCATCCACAGCCCGATGCTGAAGAGCTGCATGATCTCGCGCGCATAGTTTTCATCCGGGAAGGTGTTCGCGGCGGGGTCCGGCTTTCGGTTGTGCAGATGGCTCAGGTAAATGCCCATGCATGGATGCACCGACACGTCGTAGAGCAGGTCGCGGAAGTTTCCGAAGGCATGCGAGAGCAGCATGTCGTAATACGCCGACATCCCCTCCGGCTGCACCGCGAGCGTCTCCATCCGATCCGAGATCACAAAGATCTCGCTCAGCGCGAAGGCCACCCGCTGCCGCAATGGGTCGGGCAGTTGCGTCGTCGCTGCGTCGGGGCGCAGCTTCGGCACGCCCATCACGCGGCCCCACCACGCATCCTGCTTCACGTCATTGTAAATCTGCAGGGTGTCCGGCTGCGCCTTCGCCCACTGCACGAAGGGCCGCAGATTCCCGACGGGCCGCGTGAATTGATCATCGATCCACGCGGAGAAGCCCATCGCCATCACCTCTTCCACATTCTCGGGAATCTGGTCCGCATCGTCCGGCGCGTCCTGGTCCGGCCCAAACGCTGCCTGCACCAGGAACCGCGCCGACGCTTTCGCCGACGGCAGGCTCGCCGCCGTTTCGTTCTTGATGGTCACACTGCCAGAATTCTGAGAGCCGACCGTATAGCCCGATCCTGCCAGCACCGTGAGGGTCGCCGTTTCATCCGGCTCGGCATCATCCGCATCCGCAATGGGATTGATCTCCACAAACACCTCGCGCACGCCCGGGCCGAAGGACACCACATTCCCCGCCGAGGCCGCGCCACTCACCATGCTCGTGTAGTCCGCCCCACGCGTGGCCGTGCCGGTGTAGGAAACGTTTACATCCAGCGGCTTCAGCCCGCCACTGCGCCGTACGACGAGCAGCCCCGGGTCCGGCCAGCGCTCGGAACACGTGTCGTCGTACACCGCCACGGTGATCGTATTCGCCGCCGTGAGCCCCGCTGCCAGCCGCGCGCCATCGAGCTGCGCATTGCGATCGGTGCGGTTGGTCTTCGGGTCGAACCCCACCGCGCGCTCTTCCCAATCACTCACGCCGTCCCCATCCGTGTCGCCGTCCGTCACCTTGATGCGAAAGAATCCGCGCGGCCCGCCCGGCGTCAGCCCTGCCTGTGCCCACGCCCCTTCACCGATGATGTTGCTCGCGATCGGCGTCCACACGCCCGTGCTCAGGTCCGTGCACGTCTCGATTGTATAGCGCTTGCCCGGCTGCCCCCACCAGTTCGCCGCGATCCCCAGCCCGCCCGCCGGCGCGAGTGACATCGAGGGGAACGATAGCGGATCAAACGGGTTCGTCCCCGCCGCGCTCTCACTCGCATTGCTCCAGCCATCGCCATCGGCGTCGCCATTGGGCGGCAGGCCATTCGTTTTGTAAATCATCTCCCACACGTCGTTCTGCTGGTTGTTGTTCGCATCGATGGCCGCGCAAAACGGGAGGCCGGCGAAGGCAAAGCCGGTGGTCAGGATGAGTAACTTCATGGCAGGTGCAGGCGGGTTGGTAATTCTACGATGGAGCGCCATTTGTACCTTCGCCACTGGTATCCCGGTCCCTCATCCGAAAGTCGTAGAAAGCGCGTTTGCCTTTCACGCCTGACTCCGCATGAATCGCGCCATGAACCGTCGCCAATTCCTCCAGACCACTGCCGCCGCCCTTGCCTCAACGATTCTTCCCGCGCGCGCCGGCACCGGCGCCGACGCGGAATTTGCCGGCATGAAAAAGCGCGTCGGGATGATTGGTTGCGGCTGGTATGGGAAAAGCGACCTCTTCCGCCTGCTCCAGGTCACCCCCGCGGAGGTCGTCTCGCTCTGCGACGTCGATTCCCACATGCTCAGTGAGTGCGCCGACATGGTGGCCACCCGCCAGGCTTCGAAGAAAAAGCCGCGCACGTACAAGGACTACCGTGAGATGCTGAAGGAAAAGGACCTCGACGTGGTCCTCATCGGCACGCCCGACCACTGGCACGCGCTCCCGATGATCGAAGCCGTGAAATCCGGCGCCGATGTGTATGTGCAAAAGCCCACGGGCGTCGATGTGGTGGAGAGCCACGCCATGGTCGCAGCCGCGCGCAAGTACGGCCGCGTGGTGCAGGTGGGCACGCAGCGCCGCAGCACGCCGCACCTCATTGAGGCGCGCGAGAACATCGTGAAGGCCGGCAAGCTCGGCAAAGTCGGCCACGTGGAGATTTGCTGCTACTGGCACATGCGGAATCGGCTGAAACTTTCCGACGCCCCCGACACCACCGCGCCCGATTACCTCGACTACGAGATGTGGACCGGCCCCGCGCCGATGCGCCCCTACAATAAGATCGTCCACCCGCGGGGCTGGCGCGCTTTCATGGAATACGGCAACGGCATCATCGGCGACATGTGCGTGCATATGCTCGACATGACGCGCTGGATGCTCGACCTCGGCTGGCCCAAGCGCATCTCCAGCTCCGGCGGCATCATCATGGACAAAGAGGCGCGCGCCAACATCACCGATTCCCAGGTTGCCACGTTCGAGTACGACGACCTCAACATCGTCTGGACGCACCGCATGTGGGGCGAGGGCGTCGATCCGAAGTACCCGTGGTCCGCCACGCTCTACGGCGACAAAGGCACGCTCAAGGCCAGCGTCTTCAGCTACGACTTCACGCCCACTGACGGCAAAGGCGGCGGCGCCATCCACAAGGACTGCGTGATGGAGCTCGAGGAGTACCCCGAAGACAAAACCGAGAAAGACCTCGAGAAACACTGCGCCCCCGCCATCCGCGGCCACATGCGCGACCTCCTGCGCAACACCGTCACCCGCGGCAAACCCGTGGCCGACATCGAGCAGGGCCATATCTCCACGTCTTCCTGCATCCTCGCCAATCTCGCGATGAAGCTCGGCCGCACCCTCACCTGGGACCCGGCGACGCACACCGTGGCCGGCGACGACGAAGCGAACAAGCTCCTTGCCCGCCCCTACCGCGCCCCCTACGTGCATCCGGACCCGGCGAGCGTGTAGCGTGCTTTAATGTAGCTGCAGCCGGAAGGCTGCGGACTGATCGGCCCGTCGTCTTGCGCGAATCGAGTCGCACCCGCGAATGTAGCTGCGACCGGGAGGTCGCAGGGCGCGCTCCAACGCGGCTGCAAGCGTTTCAAATGTTGGGCGAGCTCCCGTTGGCGAGGCCCCCTCTGCGAGCTCCCGCTCGCAGCTACATGCTCCGATCTACGGCTTCACCGCCTCGGCATTCCAAACCTTGATGTCGTCGAAGTAACCATCCTTCCCCGCGCACCCAAATTCGATTTTCGACTTCGTCGGATGCGCAATCCCCGGCGAGCGCAGGAACGCCACCGGCTTGCCATCCACGGACGCGCGCATCGCGTCATTCACCGTCTCCACGGACAGCGTATGCCACTTCTCCGGCTCAATCTCGACCGGGAACGTCGCACTCTTGCCCGCGAGCAGCTTGGCGCGCTCTTCCTTCTTCGTCGGGTCCTTCGCCATCTCCATAATCTCGTTGCGCATGTTGCCCTCCTTTTGATCCACGATGATCACGCTCTTCGGCGTTACGCGCGCATAGCAGATGTGGCCGTAGTGCGAGCCGGTGAACTTCCGGTCGTCAAACTCCACCGATACCGCCGTCGACCCGGCGAAGCGAAACTTCAGCTCCACGATGCTGTCCTTCGTCGGGATCTCGATGCCGTTCACGGCCTGGTGGCCCACGATGGCGGGCTTGCCGTCCTGCGCCGGCGTATCCACACGCGTCTGCGTGCCTTTCATCGCGCCATTTTCGAGCGTAAACGTCGGCACCACATTTTTGCCCCAGGCCGGCCCGAGGTCCGCGCGCTCAAAGTCATCGGAGAAAAGCTGCTCCTTCTTTACGCCGATCGGTTTGTCCGGGACCGCCGGCAGGTCGGCGGCAAAGGTGGTGGCGGTGCTGGTGAGGGCGAGGGCGAGAATCAGTCGGGAAGACATGGCAGTCCTCACAAAACCGCCCAGCCGGCGGAACCTTGGAGGAAACATCATCCGCTGTATTGCTCCATCGGCGCCCAGCATCCGGCCAGATAGCGGCCCGAGGCGCTGCTCAAGCAAAACCGCCCTAGAAACTATTGTTCGGGCTGGTGGGCGCGATGTTGCCGAAGACCTTCGACGTGGGCGCGATGGTGATGGTGGCGCCGTCGCTGTACAGGCCGCCGAACTTCACCTTGGCCACGTTGCCGGTGACGATACTGGTCTGGAGGGCCACCACGGCACCGGTGAACGCGGACATGGCGCCTCCATTGGTGGTGGCAAAATTCCGGGCGATCATCGTTTTGCTGATGGTGACGGGCCCGCCAAAAATGCTGATACCGCCGCCATCGGTTTTGGTGAAGTTGTCGGTGATCGTGAGGCCGCTGAGGATGGCGGCCGTGGTGCCGCTGTGGAGCGCGATGGCTCCACCCTCGTCGCCGGAACTGTTGCCTTTGAAGAGGCTGCCCGTGACCATAATCGTGGCCGCGCTGCTCGTGCGCAGATAGAGGCCACCCCCATCGTCACCGGTGGTGCTGTTGTAGAAAAACTTGGCCTTGGCAATCTGCCGCACGGCGAGCCAGTCGCCATTATCGACGCCCCGGCCGAGCGCGTAACTGAGCATCTTGCCGGCCACGTTGCGGGTGAACTCGTCCTTGCGTGCGACGAGCAGCGTTTTCAACTCGGGCGCGCCGTTGAACTTGCCGCCTCCGGGCAGCTCACCCGCAGAGTCGACGGGCTTGTCGGAGACCGTCGTGCGCCAGGCGCCAATGGGATTGAATTGTTCGAGGCCGAAGCCGAGTTGG
>Ga0207639_10000162_pt1 | contig 51395 bp, 46 predicted proteins | sample KBSCornC32_FD_184299 | JGI IMG/M metagenome (GOLD analysis project Ga0207639, IMG submission 184299) | Corn rhizosphere microbial communities from Kellogg Biological Station, Michigan, USA - KBS Corn C3-2 (SPAdes) (version 2) | ecosystem: Host-associated > Plants > Roots > Rhizosphere > Soil ... | reverse complement strand
GATCAGCGATTGCTTCATTTCCTGCGATGGTAAGGTCGTCAAACGGCGACTCGCCAAAGCCCAGGACCGCGTGATCGGCGTCGTCAGCCAGGCGCAACATCTGCGCAGCCTCCGCCTTCCGATTCACCTTGTCGAGGGCTTGCGCGAGGAGTCCGCAGAACTCCATCCGGATTTGCCGATTGGCAAATGTCGCCTCTCGAACTCCACGTAGGTCGCCGTTGTGAGTGAGGTCGTAAAGGGCCACGATATCGTCGTATCGACCGTTCAGACGAAGCTGCGCGAACGCGGCTTGATAGTCGAAATTGTCGGGATCGTCGCTCGCGAGTTTCAAAAGAGTGGCGCGAGAGGGCACGCTCTTACTGCTGTAAATCAAATCGTTTGGGCCGAAATGGCCGATCAGCCGGCCCTCGCGGTCGAAACCCAGGTCGATCAAGGCCATGGCTGCATAATATGTGCTCTGCTGGAACGGTCGGTTCTTGTCCCCAAGGCCAAGCTCAATGACTCGCGACAAATTCAGTTGCTCGGCGGCGATCGCGGACTCGACTTCGATGGCTCCGTCCGGATTGCCCTCTCGAATCCGTTGAAGATATCGTTGCTCGGCGGGCCTATTGCCAGTCCAAAGGCTCGCAGTTGCAGCTTCTGTGACGGCTTTCGGCCAGAGGGGGTCGAGGGCAGCGTCCTTGTAAGCGACCTTCGCATATTCAGGCCAGTTCCCTTGCCTGAGCAGGCCCTGGCTCCACCAAAACAGGATTTGTGAATCGTTCGGCGCGAGTTCGACCGCGCGTTGCAGATGCCCCATCGCCTCGACTGACGAAGCGTTCGAGATCCAGCCGAGGAACCCGTGCGCATCGGCAAAGTTCGGATCCAGCTTCAGCGATTGATCGAGCGCCTGAACCGGAGTGAATGACGCGGAGCCCGGACGACTGGGATCGAGCTGGAAGCTCTTCTCATTGAGAAGATGGGTAATGCCGCCGGCATAGGCCCACGGGGGCGCGAATTTCGGATCGATGCTGATGGCGCCGAGCATGAGCGTGCGAGCTTCTTGCAGGCTCGGGCTCGTGCGCTGACGGAACAGGGCCTTCCCTCTGAGATAAAGCGCGTAGGCTTCGCCGTTCGGCTTGTAAGCGAATCCGGCCGGGATGGGCGGGATTCCAAGGGCGTTGCCTACGCCCGCGCCGATCGCAGCGCGGAGCTGGGGTGTGTCGTTCTTCGCGCCGGTAAAGACCTGGGACCACATGGTGGTGCCATCGCTCGCCCGAATGAGCGACACCGTCACGCGCATCCCCGAGCTGCCACCGCCGGCAATGTCTCCATCGAGCAAATAATCCGCGCCGAGCTGCCTTCCCACAGTACGAAGGTCGATGGACTTGCCCTTGAATTGCCAGGCCGAGGCGCGGCCGATCACTCGAAGCTTCTGGCTCTGCGAAAGCTGCGAAATCAATTCTTCGGACAAGCCGTCTGCGAGGTCGCCGTTCGCGCCGTCGCTGGCGTCGAACGGCAGCACGGCGAGCATCTTCGGCTCGCTGTTCCGGAAGCGCTGAACCGTTACCGCTCCGATTGCGACAATCGCGATACCGCCGACTGCTGCCGCCGCGATCACCATGCGATTTGGTCGTTTTGATGCCCGCTTTTCGAAGAGTCGATAACCGGTGCGGGGTACCGTCTCGATTTCGAAGCCGCCCGCGCGCTCGGCAAAATGGCGAAGGAGCAAGATCGAGCGGTTGATGACATCGTCGCCGACGACCCGGCCATCCCAGCACAGTTGGATCAATTCATCGCGAGTGACGACGTCGCCGCGACGGCTCAGCAGGACCAGCAGAACCTTGAGAGTTTGCGGCTGCAGCCGTTCGTGCCCGCCAGGCCAATGGGCGTCGCGAGAGACGGGGTCGACCGTGGCCCCGCCCACCCTGAAAGGCCGGCGAGACTCCACGCCTGCCAACATGAAACGCCACGGTGCCGGACGGTTCATCCTCTGCCCCCTCCGCTCCAAGCGTAGCAGAAATCAGGAATAAATCAGCTTCCCGCCATCGCTCTCGGTCCTGATTCTGGACAGCGAAGCCGAGCGTCATGGCGCCGTCTCGCTTCGAGCGCCCGCGCACGATCAACTTTGGGGCAATTTTTCGGAGAACAGGTCATGAGTAAGAAATTGCGAGCTTCAATCAGGGCTTCCGTTGTCCTCTTCGGTCTCGGAGCCGTCACCTACGCTTCAAGTGCAATGGCATGCGGCGACGATGTAAAGGTCCAGCCCGCATCCTGGCAGGGTGAGCAGGGCAGCGAGCTGTTCCACCTCGCGCAGGCGGGTCCGGGGAATCATTCGATCGTCGGGATGTGGTCGTTTACGATGACTCCGACCGCGGGACCGGGCGATTCCGGCTATCAGCAATGGCACTCGGACGGTACCGAACTGATGAACAGCGCCGGCCGCTCTCCTGCGAGCGAGAATTTCTGCATGGGCGTGTGGCGGCAGACTGCGCCGTCGCGCTACCATCTCAATCACTATGCGCTGAGCTACGATCCCACTTTGGGAACGATCAACGCGAGGGTCATCATCAAGGAAGACGTCACGCTCAATCCGACCGGGACGAGCTACAGCGGTTCGTTCACGCTCGACGTCTATGATCCGAGCGGGACCACCCAGGTTGGCCATCAGAACGGGCAAGTCACAGCCCAGCGGGTAAGCGCCAATTGAAGGGATGAGCGCGGCCTCATCGGGGGTCGGGCCGCGCTCTACAAGCTGCGATGGTTTACTTGCGCCTTCCGCTCGCCGTTGTGGCGATAGGTCTAGCGATCCCGTCCGGATCCTTAGCGGCCGAGCAATCACCGCCCGTGGTTGGCTGGTTTCAGGTGCCGCCACACGTGGCAGTGCCCGTAGCCGAGACCGGCGCGCCGGGTCCCGCTGCCTTAACGCCCGCGGGTCCTGGCGGGCTCATCGCGGAAGAGGGCGAGGACTTCGAAGTCGTCAAACTCAAATATGCCGACGTTAGCGAAATCGTCGGGCTGCTGACCGCCAACCAGTCGCTCAAGTCCAACGACGACTTCACGCCGCAGGAGCCGAACTTCGGTTCGAGCGGCGGTAATAGTGGCGGCTATTTCGGAAGCGGGGGTCTTCCCGCCTCGCCGATCCTCATTGCGGCGAACGGAGTCATTCCGAGCAGCGATTCGGTCGGCCAGGCGATCGACGGCACCATCGGCATCGACCGGCGGCTGAACGCGGTGATCCTGCGCGGCCCGCCGGCGCGGCTCGCGGCGATCAAGCGCGAGATCGCGATGCTCGACGTACCGGTGACAAGCGTCGTTCTCGAGACCGAGTTCGTCGAATTGAGCGAGACCGGCGCGCGCAACCTCGGACTCGATTTCAACAACGCGAACGGCCAGATCACCGCGGTCAACGTCGATTATTCGAAGGGCTTTCCGGGCTTCAGCGATACGCCGCGCCTCGGCGGCGTGAACGCCGCGTTCCAGGTCGCGCTCTATGCTCAAATCGCCAAGGGCGAGGGCAAGATCGTCTCAAAGCCGCGCATCTCCGCGCAAAGCGGGACGACGGCAAAGATCGTCACCGGCGACGCGCTGCCGATCCTCACCTCGATCGCGCTTTCGGGGGTGAACGCGGTTCAGCAGCAGGTCGAATATGTGAATGTCGGAGTGACGCTGCAGATCGCGCCGCGGGTGAGCGACGACGGGTTCGTCACCGCGCACGTGTTCGCGGTCGTGTCGAGCGTCACCGGCTTCTCGCAAGGATATCCGACCATCAGCCAGCGCGAGGCCTCGACCTCGGCGACCGTTCGGGACGGCGAGCCTTTCGTCATCGGCGGCCTGACCGAAGAGAGCCGGATCCTCAACAAGAGCAAGCTGCCCTTGCTCGGAGATCTCCCGTTGCTCGGCGCCTTGTTCACCACCGAGCACACCAGCCAGGCGAAGCGCGACCTCTATATCGTCGTCACGCCGCACATCGTCTCGGGGCCGCAGCGCAGAAGCTGAGCCTCCTCACGCGTGACACGGTAACCGCGCATCTGATAGCGCGGGGAAATGGCTTCCACCGCCGCCGCTTCCGCTCGCGAGATCCTGACCGGTCTCCACGAGATCATGGCCAAGCGAGGGTCGGCGCAGTCAAAGCTCGACCGCGTCGTCGACCTCATCGCCGAGGCGATGAACAGCGACGTCTGCTCGATCTATCTCCTGCGCGACAATGTCCTGGAGCTATTCGCGACCCACGGGCTTCGCAAGGAAGCGGTGCACGTGACGCGCCTTCGGATGGGCGAGGGTCTAGTCGGCACCATCGCGGCCGATGCGCGGATCCTGAACCTCGCCGAGGCGGCTGAGCATCCCGCCTTCGCTTATCGTCCCGAAACCGGCGAGGAGCGGTTCCACAGCTTCGCCGGCGTCCCCATCGTCCGCCTCGAAAGCCCGATCGGCGTGCTCGCGGTCCAGAGCACCGAACCGCGCCGGTACGAGGATGTCGAGATCGAGGCGCTGCAGACGGTCGCGATGGTTCTCTCCGAGATGATCGGCGGCGCCCGGCTGGTCGACGGGGCGCGAAGGAGCCGCCTTCGCAGCGCGGGGCCGCTGCGGCTCTCTGGCCTCAAGCTCGTCGCCGGAATGGCGAAGGGCGTCGCGGTCTTTCACGAGCCGCGGGTCGTCGTCGAGCATACGGTGGCCGAGGACATCGAGGCGGAACGCGACCGGGTCTACTCGGCCTTCCGCAAGATGCGCGAGCAGATCGACAATATGACCGCCGAGGCCGAGTTCGGAACGACCGGCGAACATCAGCAGATCCTCGAGACCTACCGCATGTTCGCCTATGACGAGGGCTGGTCGCGGCGAATCAACACGGCGATCGACAGCGGCCTCACCGCCGAGGCGGCGATCGAGCGGGTGCAGCAGCGCACGCGCGCCCGGATGCAGGAAATCGACGATCCGCTTCTCAAGGAACGGATGCACGACCTTGAGGACCTGTCGAACCGGCTGTTGCGGATCGTGTCTGGAAGAATGGGTACCGCCGCGCAGACCGGTCTGACGCACGACGCGGTGCTTGTGGCCCGCAACCTCGGGCCGGCCGAGCTGCTCGAATATGACCGCCGGCGCCTGAAAGGCGTGCTGCTCGAGGAAGGCTCGCTGACCTCGCACATGGTGATCGTCGCGCGAGCGATCGGAGTGCCGGTGATCGGCCGCCTCCACGACATCCGCCACAGCGTCGAGGAAGGCGAGACAATCCTCGTAGACGGCGACAATGGCAGCGTCATCGTCCGCCCGACGCGGCCGCTGATGACCGGCTTCGAGCACCGAATGGCGCTGAGCCAGAAGCGCCGGGCCGAATTTGCGGCCGCCCGCACGCTTCCCGCTAAGACGAAGGACGGCGTGAAGGTCAGCGTGATGGTCAACGCGGGCCTCGCCGAGGACGCCGCGTCGCTTCCCATGACTGGGGCCGACGGCATCGGGTTGTTCCGGACCGAGTTCCAGTTCCTGGTCTCCGCGACTCTTCCCGGCCGCGATCGCCAGCAGCGACTTTACACGAAGGTTCTGGAAGCAGCCGGCGATCGGCCGGTCATCTTCCGCACCGTGGACATTGGCGGCGACAAGGCGCTGCCCTATCTCACCGACGAGGTCGAGGAGCATGCCGAGAATCCGGCGATGGGCTGGCGCGCGCTGCGCCTGTCGCTCGATCGCACAACACTGATGAAGGCGCAGGCGCGGGCCTTGATCGAGGCCTCGGCGGGCAAGGTGCTTCGGGTCATGTTCCCGATGGTGTCAGAGCCCTGGGAATATGAGGAGGCGCGGCGGATATTCGAAGTCCAGGTCGAGTGGACTCGAAAAGCGAAGCGGGCGCTGCCCAAACGAATCGAGTTCGGCGCCATGCTCGAAGTGCCCAGTCTCGCCGAGATGCTCGACCAGCTGCTTCCGCGCGTGGATTTCCTGTCGATCGGCACCAATGACCTGACGCAGTTCCTGTTTGCCGCCGACCGCTCCGATCCGCGGCTTGCACAGCGCTACGACTGGCTGAGCCCCGCGATCCTTCGCTTCCTGAAGCGCGTTCTCGACGCTGCGCGCGAAGCCGGCGTGCCGGCGCGCGTCTGCGGCGAAATGGCCGGGCGTCCGCTCGAAGCGATGGCGCTGGTCGGGATCGGCGCAGAGAGTTTCTCGATCACTCCGGCGGGCGTGGGGCCAGTGAAAGCGATGGTCCGTTCGCTCGATGCGTCCGCAATCCGAACCCGGCTCGACCAGCTGCTCGCCAAGCCCCCGAAGGACATGCGCAAGGCCTTAAATGATTGGGCGCGACGACATTCGGTCACTATTGGTTGACACCGCCGCAGCAGCCCCCAAACAGGAAAGCCATGGCCAAACGCGAGGTTGATGACGAACTGTTGGACGAAGAGCTGGTCGAGCCCAGCGTCCCGACGGTCGGCGAGCGGTTGAAGGCCGCGCGCGAGGAAAAGAAGCTCAGCCTCGAGGATATCGCCGCACAGACGCGAATTCCGCAGCGCCATCTCGAAAGCATCGAGGATGCTGATTGGGAAAAGCTTCCGGCCCCGACTTACACTGTCGGATTCGCCAAGAGCTATGCCTCGGCGGTCGGGCTCGATCGCAGCGAGATTGGCGACCAGCTTCGCGAGGAAATGGGTGGCCAGCGCTTTTTCTCGTCGCAGTCGGAGGTGATCGAGGCGGCGGACCCGGCACGGACCATGCCGAAGTGGCTGGTCTTCTCGGCAGTGGTTGCCGTCGTCCTGCTCATCATCGTGATGACGGTACTCAATCGCCGCTCGCTTCAGGAAGAGCCCGCCTCGAACCCGGTCGCGGCGACGGCTTCGACTCCTACGCCAAGCGCACCCGCGCCGCAGCAGGCTCAGGCGGCCACACCCGCGGCCAATGCCCAGGGCGCGGTCGTTCTGAACGCCGTCGAGCCAGCATGGATTCAGGTCACCGACCAGGGCAAGACCTTGTTCGAAGGCATGCTCCAGCCGGGCCAGACCTACGCCGTGCCCCCGACCGCTACCGCCCCTCTGCTCAAGGCGGGCAAGCCGGAAGCGCTCAGGATCAACGTCGGTTCAGCGGTCGCTCCGCCCGTCGGCCCGCCGGGCAAGGTCGCATCGAAGGTTAGCCTCAAGGGCCCGGACCTGATGCGCGGGCCTGCGCAGGCTGCCGCCGCGCCGCCACCGGCCCCGGCTCCGCAACCCGCCGCTCCAGCCCAGTAGGATTCATGCGCGGGCAAGGCGCGGCGAGTCACAGTCGCATCCGAATTGAAGCGTGGGGAAGTTTCCAGTGAAAATCTTGCGTCCGATCACCGCTCTCGCGGCCAGCGCGGCCATTGCGCTGGTGCCCGTTTCCAGCGCACTCGCGCAGCGCCAGCCGCCGAGTCCGGAGCAGCGCATCCAGCGCCTCGAACGCCAGGTCGAGGAAATGCAGCGCCGGGTGTTCCCCAAGGGCAAGCCCGCGGACACCGCCGGCTTCGCCGATGATCCCGCCGCGACACAATCCTCGGTGATGAGCCTCGACCAGCGGCTCGATGCGCTCGAGCGCCAGCTCGCCGACATGCTTCGCCAGAGCGAGGAGAACGGCAATCGCCTGCGCAATCTCGAAGCCGGCATCAACCAGCTGAAGACCAGCGACGACCAGCGCATCCAGGCGCTTGAGCAGCGGATGAACGATGCGGCGGCGGCCGCAACCGCAGTGCCGCAGTCGCAGGAAGCTGTCACCGTCCCGTCGACGTCGCCGAAAGGCAAGCCGCCGCAACCGAAACCCCCCGCGGCCGCTCCACAGAAGATGACTGAGGAAGCGAGTGCGGCCCCGGCGACCGATCCGGGCGAGGACGCGTACACCGAGGGCTTCCACCTATGGGAAGCCGGCAAGTATGACGATGCGATCAGCTCGCTGCGCTCATTCGTGAAGGCCTACCCCAAGCACCGGCGCGTGAGTTACGCCAACAACCTCATCGGCCGCGCGCTGCTCGACAAGGGCCAGCCGCGCGACGCCGCCTCGGCATTGCTCGCCAACTACCGCGGCAATCCCGGCGGCGAGCGAGCGCCGGACAGCCTCTATTATCTCGGCCAGGCGCTGATGCAGCTCGGTCAGCCGGCACAGGCGTGCAAGGCCTATGGGGAGTTGGACGCGGTTTACGGCGCCAAGATCCGCCCCGACCTCAAGAGCCTCGAGACCGACGCCAAGGCAAAGGCCAATTGCAGCTGACATTACCCAACTGTCGTGCCGAACTCGTTTCAGCATCCATAGTGGAGACGGGCGCGAGCTTCCCGTAGATGGACCCTGAAACAGTTTCAGGGTGACGGATGCAATCGTCAACGGCCGATCGTTTCAGGCGCGACCTCGACGTCCTGGTCTCCCCCGAATCCAGGATTGGCATCGCCGTCTCCGGCGGGCCTGACAGCCTCGCCCTGCTCCTTCTCGCGACCGAAGCGCGGCCAAATCAAATCGAGGCCGCGACTGTGGATCACGCGCTTCGACCTGAAAGCCGTGCCGAAGCGGAAATGGTTGCCGCCCTTTGCGACCGCCTCGGGGTTCCTCACGCGATCCTCAGCGCTAGCTGGACCGAAAAGCCACAAACCGCCCTCCAGGAGCGTTCGCGCGCCGAGCGGTATCGGTTGCTCAACCAATGGGCGAAGGAGCGCGGCTTGGGAGCGATCGTGACGGCGCATCACCTCGACGATCAGGCCGAGACCTTCCTGATGCGGCTCGCTCGCGGCGCGGGCGTCAAAGGCCTCGCCGGAATGCGGAAGACTGCGCGTGTGCCCGGGGGAGGCCTGCCGCTGCTTCGCCCGCTGCTCGGCTGGCACCACTCGGAGCTGGAGAGAGTTTGCGACGAAGCGGGCGTGTCACCTGCGTCGGACCCGAGCAACGATGACGAGCAGTTCGAGCGAGTGCGTATCCGTCGGGCACTAGCCGGCGCTGATTGGCTCGATCCAGTAAGCGTGGCGGGGAGTGCGGATCACCTGGCCGACGCCGAGGCGGCGCTCGAATGGGCCGCCGATCAGGAGTGGAGGCGCGCGGTCACTGAGAGCGATCGGGCGATCGTTTATCGGCCAACCGACTGTCCGCCGGAGATTCGCCGTCGAGTCGTGCGCCGAGCAATCCTAGGTCTCTCGACCGAGGGTGAGAGTGAACTGCGCGGACGTGAGGTTAGCGCCCTTTTGGATGCCCTCTCCGGCGGCAATAAATCGACCCTTCGCGGGGTCCTTTGCGCTGGCGGAGCCCAATGGCGGTTCGAGCCCGCCCCTCAGCGCAAGTTGGCGCGGTAGAAGGGCAGTAGCTGCGCCCAGGCGCGCTCGGCTTCCTTCTCGTCGTAGGTCTGGCTCCCGGCCACGGTCCAACCGTGATTTGCCGAGGAAATTTCGACCTTGGCCGGCCTACGCGCTGCCTTGAAAGCAGCATCCAGATCCGGCTTCTCCTTCGGCATCTGCGCGGCATCGTTCTTGGCGATCATCACCAGGTATGACGCCCGGCTCTTCGGGATGAGTAGGTGCGGGCTGGACGGCTTGTCGGTGACCAGCGCTCCCGGATGGAAGGTCGCGACCGCTCCGATCCGGTCGGGGCGCGCCGCCGCAGTCCGGAAAGAGATCGGGCCGCTCATGCAATAGCCCTGCACCCCGGCCTTCTTGCGCTTGTCGGTCTGCGGTTGGGCATCGAGGAAGGTGACGTACGCAGCGGAATCCCGATCGACCATGGCGTCGGTCAACCCCTGCCGGAACGCCATGATTTTCGCCATGTCGTCCTTGCTGTTGAAGTCGAACGCACCCTCGACCACCGGCGCTTTCCTGGCGCGGTAATAAGGGTTCACGACCAGCACGACATAGCCTTGCGCCGCCAGCCTCTTGCCCATCTCGCGGAACACGGGCCGAAGTCCGAGGATGTCGGGCCACATCAGCACGGCGGGCCATTTGCCCTTTCCGGACGGGTAGAAGAGCGCAGCGTCGGCATTGCCGTCGGCGGTCTTCACGGTGACGTCCTTCTCGGAGACCGGACGAGCCCCGGGATCTGCAGCGAACGCCGGCACCGGAACACCGCTCGCGGCTGCTACCGCCCCAAGGGTCAGAAGCAAGGTTCGCCGAGTGACCGAAGTGTCCGCGATGAAGCCCTGGTGATTGCCGTTACCGCACATCGATCGTCTCCCGCGCGCGAGTCCTTAAGTTTGAGCATGGTTGAGCAGAAGCGGTTCATGCGCAATGTCCGTCCACTGTGGCGCTCCGTTCACCCGTTCCTAAGGCGCACATTGTTATTAAGCATGATGCGCCTATTTTAAGAACGAGCGCGTTGGTGCGCTGAAAGAGCCGAGATGAACGACAAGGACAAGAAACCCGGTAACCCCTGGACCAAGAGCTTGCTGATCTGGGTCGGCGTGCTGTTCGCGCTCGTTCTCGTCGTCCAGATGATCGACGGCGGCTCGCGAACCGCGACCGGCCAGCCGATCCAATATTCCGACTTCGTGAAGCAGGTCGACAACGGCACTGTCCGCTCGGTCACGATGGCGACCAGCAGCAGCGGCAACAGCGCCATCACCGGCAAGCTCGACAGCGGCGAGGTCTTCAGCACGATCGCTCCGGCCGGCGCGAACATCTCCGACAAACTCATCGCCAAGGGCGTCGCCGTCCAGGTGAAGGGCGAGGAAGGCTCGAGCATCTGGCTGTACATGCTCTATAATTCGCTGCCCTTCCTGCTGATCCTCGGAATCAGCTTCTTCGTGATGCGGCAGATGCAGAAGAATGCGGGCTCCGGCGCGATGGGATTCGGCAAAAGTCGCGCGCGTATGCTCACCGAGAAGCAGGGCCGAGTGACCTTCGCCGACGTCGCCGGAATCGACGAGGCCCGCGAAGAGCTCCAGGAAATCGTCGAATATCTGAAGGACCCGGGCAAGTTCGCGCGCCTCGGCGGCAAGATTCCCAAGGGCGCTTTGCTGGTCGGCCCTCCGGGCACCGGCAAGACGCTTCTCGCCCGCGCCATTGCGGGTGAGGCTGGCGTTCCCTTCTTCACCATATCCGGCTCGGACTTCGTCGAAATGTTCGTCGGCGTCGGCGCGAGTCGTGTCCGCGACATGTTCGACCAGGCCAAGAAGTCGGCTCCGTGCATCGTGTTCATCGACGAGATCGACGCCGTCGGACGCCATCGCGGCGCTGGCCTCGGCAACGGCAATGACGAGCGCGAGCAGACGCTCAACCAGCTGCTGGTCGAGATGGATGGCTTCGAGGCCAACGAAGGCATCATCATCATCGCCGCGACCAACCGTCCCGACGTGCTCGACCCGGCGCTTCTGCGCCCGGGCCGCTTCGACCGCCAGGTTGTCGTTCCGCGACCCGATATCGACGGCCGCGAACAGATTCTCGGCGTGCACATGAAGAAGGTACCGCTGGCGCCCGACGTCGATGCACGCGTCATCGCGCGCGGAACGCCCGGGTTCTCAGGCGCTGACCTTGCCAACCTCGTCAACGAGGCCGCGCTTCTCGCTGCCCGCAAGGGCAAGCGGCTTGTGGCGATGCAGGAGTTCGAGGACGCCAAGGACAAGGTGCTGATGGGCACCGAGCGCAAGTCCATGGTCATGACCGAGGACGAGAAAAGGATGACCGCCTATCACGAGGCCGGGCACGCCATCGTCGCGCTCCACGAGCCGGCATCCGATCCGATCCACAAGGCGACGATCATCCCGCGCGGCCGCGCGCTTGGCCTGGTGATGCGCCTGCCGGAGCGGGACAGCTACTCCTACCACCGCGACAAGATGTACGCGAACCTCGCAGTGTCGATGGGCGGCCGCGTCGCAGAGGAGATGATCTTCGGTTACGACAAGGTCAGCTCGGGCGCTTCGTCGGATATCCAATATGCAACGCAGCTCGCGCGCGACATGGTCACGCGCTGGGGCATGTCCGACGCGCTCGGCCCGCTTCAGTACGCGGAGCCGGAGGAGGAAGTATTCCTCGGCTATTCGGTCAATCGCCAGCGCCAGATGTCGAACGAGACCGCGCAGGCCATCGATGCCGAAATTCGGAAGATCGTCGAGGACGGCTACACTCGCGCAAAGACCGTTCTGACCGAGCAGAGCCACGAGCTCGAAGCGCTCGCCCAGGCGCTTCTCGAATATGAGACGCTCTCGGGCGACGAGATCAAGAAGGTGCTCGCCGGTGAGACGATCGACCGCGGCGGCGCCAAAGGCCCGGCGATCCCGTCGGCGGGTTCGTCGATCCCGAAGGCCAAGCGTCCGAAGGCAGGATCGATCGGCGGCCCCGCGACCGCCGGCGCCTAATTCGAAAGCTGTTCAAACCGAAAAGCGACTTTGCGGCACTAACGCCGCGGAGTGACATTCTTCATGCGCAAGACGATTTTTCTGGCTTTGGCCCTTTCGGTTTCCATTCCGGCCTTCGCCGCGCCTGCGGGCACGGCGCAGAATTTTCTCGACCGCGCCAACCGGCTAAAGTCGAAAGGGCCGCTTGCTTTTTTCGACAGCGATTACGGGCGCCTCAAGGCTGAGGCGACCGCCGTCGGCAAGTCCATCGGAGACGACCGGATTGCCGCCGAGCGGGCGCACAAGCCCATTCTTTATTGCTCGCCGAATGCCCGGGCTCAGCTCGGCAGCTTCGAATTCATCGACGGTCTGGAAGCCATTCCGCCGGCCGAGCGAGCGGCCATGAGCCTCAAGGACGCAATGATCCGCGTCCTCCAGAAGAAATACCCCTGCAGGCGGTAGCTACATGGCGCCGATCGCGACCGCCGCCGCAAGGAACAATCCCGCCGCGATGAACGCGAAGGTGAGAAGCGCCATCGTCCGCATGATCGCGCTGAACCGCCCAAGCTCGTAAGTCTGCTTGAGGTGCCGGTACATGTGGAGCGGCGGCACGAAGAACAGCAGGCTCGCGAGTCCGGGCATTCCGACCTCGATCAACAGCCCTCCGGCCACAACCAGCAGCATCATGAACGACAGCGAGTAAGTCACGAAGACGGTGTGGTCGTAGGTGTTGAACCGGCGCCGGAACGGAAACAGCAGCCACATGAATGGCACCGAAAATGGGATTAGCAGCCAGCTATATTTCGACGCCGCGTCCTGAACGCGCATCGAAACAAGGTCCGGATTGTCGCGAGCGTTCTCGATGAACGGGCGAATGAAGCTTGGCGTCTCGTCGCCGGCATCGCCGGTCGAGAAAGCCTGACCGCTAATTACCTTCTGGGTCTCGGCGATGTCGGCCTTTCGTTTGGCGATCTTGCGGTCGATATTGGTGACGTCCTTGCCCGCGGCGACGGCGGTTCCCCGGTCGGCCTCTAGCTTCGCTATCTTGGTCTGATTCTCGGCGATGTCGGTCTGAAGGTCATTCTTGAGATTCTTGCCGTGTCCACCGAGCGTGCCCGTGAAATTGAGCACCGCGAACATCGCAAAGACGGTGAAGAGGTAGAGTGCAATCGGGGAGATGAATCGCGCCCGTTCGCCGGCGATGTAGCGGCGGGTCATCTCGCCCGGCCGCCATGCCAGCATCGGCAGGGTGCGCCACATCTTCCCTTCCAGATTGAACAGGCTCGACAGGAAGTCCTGGAAGAAGGCACGGACCGAGCGGTGGATGTGCGCCTTCTGCCCGCAAGCGGAGCAAAACGGACCGATCAATTTGGTGCCGCAGTTCAGGCAATTCTTCTCGTGCGTGTGGCCTGAATCGACCTCTCCGGCATGCGGCTCGACGGCGCGCGCCAGCAGCCCGCCGGTTACCGCATCACCAATCGCGTCGAATTCGCCCATTCGTAACCCCCTTGCACTCACATTATGCTGTGCCGTGCCCGCGTGCTAGCCGTTCACAGGCATGGCCCGCATCGGACTCCTCGGCGGTTCCTTCAACCCCGCGCATCGCGGGCACCGGCGCATCAGCCTCGAAGCGATGCGCGCGCTCGGGCTCGACGAGGTGTGGTGGCTTGTGTCACCGGGCAATCCGCTGAAGGAAGGCGCGAAGGACATGGCGCCTTTCGAAGCCCGCTTCGCCTGGGCAAGGCGGATGGCCCGCGGAGCGCGCATCCGCGTCAGCGATTTCGAGGAGCGCGAAGGCACGCGCTTCACGGTCGACACCGTCCGGCGTTTGAAGAGACGCCATCACGAGCACCGCTTCATCTGGTTGCTCGGAAGCGACACCCTGCCAAATTTTCACAAATGGCGCGATTGGAGGGGTTTAGTACGCGAAGTGCCGGTTGCCGTGATTCGCCGGCCCGGTTATGATTCAGCGGCCCGCGCGGCGCGCGCGATGGGTTGGCTGCGAAGGTTTGTCCATCCTTCCGGCCAGGCAAGTCACTGGACGGAGTGGAGTGCACCGGCGATCATTTTCCTTCGCCTGCCGCCCGATCCGACGTCCGCGACCGCAATACGCGCGCAAGACCCCAGCTGGTATCGCCGATCCCCAAAGCTCGCGCTTTCGCACGGGCGCTCGGCCATGCCCCTGTTCGCCAGGAGAAAACTTGACCGAACATCCCGCTGAAGCCGCAGACACGACCGGGCGTCCCCCCGCGAGTGTCGAAGATCTCCACAAGCTCGTGCTCCAGTCGCTCGACGACGACCAGGCCCAGGAGGTCGTGTCCATTCCTCTCACCGGCAAATCGAACATTGCCGATCACATGGTGATCGCTTCCGGCCGCTCGACGCGGCAGGTTGCCTCGATGGCCGTTAAGCTTGCCGACAAGATCAAGCAGCAATTTGGGAGGAACGTCCGGATCGAAGGGCTACCCGCCGCGGACTGGGTGCTGATCGACGCCGACGACGTCATCGTCCACATTTTCCGTCCCGAAGTCAGAAATTTTTACAATTTGGAACGAATGTGGGCATTTGGCGATGAATCGAATGTGAGCGCGGCTCGCGGGTGAGGCAGATGCGGTTCTTTGCGATCCTATTGTCGCTGACGGCCTTCGTTGCCGCTCCGGTTACCGCGGCGGCATCGCCCGACCTCATCTCCGTCGAGCAGCAATTGCAGTCGCTTATGGCCGACAAGACTGCCGACGTTGGTGTCGCCGCCCTCGACCTCAACACCGGCGAAAGCCTCAGCATCAAGGGCGACACGCCCTTCCCGATGGCGAGCACGGTCAAGGTCGCGATCGCGGCTCTTTATCTTTCGCAGGTCGATCACGGCCAGAAGACGCTGGACGACAGGATTCACGGCGAATCCGTTCGCAGCCTGATGGGCAAGATGCTGATCTACAGCGACAACCGGGCCGCAGACGTCCTGTTCAAGGACGTCGGTGGTCCGCATGCCGTCCATCGCTGGCTCGTCGACAACGGAATTCAGGGCGTGCGCGTCGACCGGACGATCGCGCAGCTGTTGGCCGACAAGCGCGATCTCTGGGACACGCGCGATTCCAGCACGCCCAAGGCGATGGTCGAGCTGCTTAGGCGCCTCTACAAGGGCGACTTGATCAGCCCCTCGAGCCGGAATTATCTGCTCGGCGTCATGGCCAAGTGCCACACGGGCAAGAACCGGATGAAGTGGCTTCTGCCCGCCGGAACTCCGGTCGAACACAAGACGGGGACGCTCAACGGCCTTGCGGACGACGTCGGCTTCATCACCATGCCTGATGGGCACCGCATTGCGGTTGCGATCTTCGCGCGTGGCGGATCGAACCGCCCGCAGGCGATCGCCGAGGCGGCGCGCGCCATTTACGACGGGTTCAGGACGCTTGTGACCTGGCCCTTCCGCCCGGCGGTCGCCGCGCAGTAGGGTGCTCCTTCACATCGTCGCTCGCGGGAAGATCGGCCGCTCTCCGGAAGCCGACTTGGTCGAGCGTTACATGAAGCGGATCACCTGGCCGACGAAGATTTCCGAACTGCCTGACAAGGGCGGCAAGATGCCCGAGGCTGCAGCGGGCACAGTTCTGATTGCGCTCGATGAGCGGGGGGAAGCACTCTCGTCGATGCAGGTGGCGAAGAAGCTTGAACGCTGGCGCGACGATGGAAAGCGCGAGGCCCGTTTCCTGATAGGCGCTGCCGACGGCCATGGTGAGACGGAACGCTCCCATGCCGAAATGCTGCTCTCCTTTGGCCCCGCGACCTGGCCGCATTTGCTGGTTCGGGCGATGCTTGCCGAGCAGCTGTTCCGAGCGACGTCGATCCTTGCGAACCATCCCTATCATCGCGAGGGATAGGCGATGAGACGGTTCGCCATTGCTTTGCTGCTGACGCCGCTGGTGGTGGCGAGCGCACCCGCCCAACCGCAGCCTTCGCCACTTCAACAGGCGCTCAATCAGGCGCAGGCGGAGCAGGCGGCAGCGGAAGCGCAGACGGCGCGCCTGGAAAAAGTCGCGGCAAGCGCGCGCGGCGAAGCGCAGCGTCTCAGCGCCGAGCAGGCCGCCGCTGCGCAGGCCATCGAGGCCGCCGAAGCGCGGATTACTGCGGCCGACATGCGCTTCCAAATTGCCGCAGCCTATGTTGCCGCGCACCGACAGCAGCTTGCCGAGGAGCAGCGTCCGGTCTCGTCGCTTCTAGCGGGGCTAGCCGTGATGGCTCGGCGACCCCCGCTCCTCGCCCTGACAGACGGAGGAGGCACGGACGATTTGGTCAAGGTCGGCGTGCTTCTGGATTCGACGCTGCCGGTCATCCGAAGCCGAACGAGGGCGCTCTCCGGACAAATCTCCGAAGGACAGCGGCTCGAAGGCGCGGCAGCTTACGCGCGGGCCGATCTGGTCAAGAGCCGGCAACAGCTGCTTATCCGGCGTCAGCAGTTTGCGCTGTTGGAACAGCGAGCCCTTCGGCAGTCCATCGCAGCCGGCGGGCAGGCGCTCGGCACGGGCGACGTCGCGATCGCTGCCGCCGAGCAGGTGGAGCGGCTGCGCAGCGAGCAATCGAGCAGCCGGTCCGACCGCGCACTCGCCGCACTCCTCGCCTCGGAAACACCCGCGCCCTTGCGCCCGTTCGCGCCGGCCGGTCCTCGGCCGCGTCCGCCATTCGCATACACACTTCCCGTCAACGCACCTGTGGTCGAAGGACTGGGCGCCGTGAACGACAGCGGCGTCAGGTCGCGCGGCACGGTGTTCGCGACGCCGCGTGGAGTCGAGGTCGACGCGCCGGCCGACGGGATGGTTCGCTACTCGGGGCCTTACCGCAATTACGACGGCATCCTCATCATCGACCATGGCGGCGGATGGATGAGCCTGATCGTCAATGTCTCGTCGGAACTGAAGCCCGGCGACAAGGTGCAGCTAGGTGCTCCGTTGGGGCGGACGCTTGGGCAGATCGAGGTCCAACTGTCCCACAATGGGCTCCGATTCTCCCCCGCTATCATCGCAGGTTCATCTCAAACTCTGTCAAAGGGCGTGAAAGCGGGCTAAATGCTGCGCCACTTGCGACCCCGCCGCCTGACTAGGACGCGACCGATGAAATCCATTGCCAAGTATCTGCCGCCGATCGCGCTTGTCGGAGCGCTCGCCCTGGTGCCGGTCACCGCCAGCAGTTTCGCCGCCGCGGATACGACGAATTACCAGGAGCTCGAGAAGTTCATGAGCGTCTACGAGCGGGTGAAGGCCAACTACGTCGAACCCGTCGACGACCATACGCTCATCAAGGGTGCGATCGACGGAATGCTCGCCGCGCTCGACCCGCATTCGAGCTACGCCGAGGGCGCCGACTTCGACCAGCTGAAGACCACGACCGACGGCAATTACGGCGGGCTCGGCCTCACCGTTTCTCTCGAGGACGGCGTGGTGAAGGTCATCGCTCCGACCGAAGACACGCCCGCGTGGCGCGCCGGGATCAAGTCGGGCGACTACATCACCCACATCAACGGCGAGTTCCTGAACGACGTCACGCTCGACCAGGCGGTCGAGAAGATGAAGGGCCCGCCGGGGACGCCGGTCAAGCTCACCATCGTTCGGCCCGGCCGCGACAAGCCGCTGGACCTCACCATCGTCCGCGAGCGGATCGAGCTTCGCCCGGTGAAGTGGGAGATTAAGGACGGCGTCGGCTACATCAACATCGATACTTTCACCGGCAATGTCGGTGAGCAGGTGAAGTCGGCGCTCCTGTCGATCGACAAGGCGACCGGCGGGCATCCGATCGGCTATGTCGTCGACCTTCGCTCGAACCCCGGCGGCCTTCTCGACCAGGCGGTCGACGTCGCCGACGACTTCCTCGACAGCGGCGAGATCGTCTCGCAGCGCGGCCGCACCAAGGACGACATCGAACGTTATTACGCGCGTTCGGGCGACATGGCGCACGGCCTTCCCGTCATCGTCCTGACCGACGCTGGAACTGCTTCGGCCTCGGAGATTGTCGCCGGGGCGCTTCAGGATCACCACCGCGCGCTGATCATGGGCGAAACCAGCTTCGGCAAGGGATCGGTCCAGACCGTCGTTCAGACGGGACCGGATTCGGCGTTGAGGCTGACGACAGCGCGTTACTACACGCCTTCGGGCCGCTCGGTTCAGGCGGGCGGGATCACGCCCGACATCGAAGTCCCGCAGCTCACCGACCCCGACTATAAAGACCGCAAGTTCATCCGCGAGGCCGATCTACGCAACCACCTGCTCGCCCAGAAGGCGGTCGACACCAAGCTGCTCGAGACCGACAACGCTCCGGACCCGCGGTTCCTGGCGAAGGCCGACGATCTGAAGAAGCAGGGCGTGAAGGACTTCCAGCTTTACTATGCGATCAACACGCTGAAGCGGCTGGCGACACCGACACCCGAAACGATCGCGGCGAGCGGCGGCGCGTCCAAGAAATCGCGCTAGGAGCCGTATGAACCAGGCGATGGCCGTTCGGGCGGGGCATTCACGCCTCCTCTCCCAGTCGACCGCGCGATTGATCGCGCTCCTGCTTCCAGCCGCGCTCCTCGCTGGCGCTTTCGGATCTGAATATTTCGGCGGCCTCGTTCCGTGCGAGATGTGCTGGTGGCAGCGTGAGGCGCACATGGTGGCGGTTGTCTTCGCCGCGCTCGCTTTCACAGCGCCAGTGCGGTCGTCGCCATCGCGGACCCTGGTCCTGCTCGCGGCAGCCGGAATCGCCGTTTCGGGGGCGATCGGAGTCTATCACGCCGGCGTCGAGGCCAAGATATTCGAAGGCTTCACTCAGTGCACGGCCACGCCGCTGACGAAGGGTGCGAGCACCGCCGAGCTCCTGAAGCAGTTGACCCACGCGCCCCTGGTGCGCTGCGACGAAGTGCAGTTCCGCTTTCTCGGAATTTCGATGGCCGGATGGAATGCGATCCTTTCGCTGGGCGGGGCAGCGCTGATCCTGCTTCTGTCGTTCAGGGGCAAGCGCGCGTGACGGCCTGGCGCCCGGGAGATCGTCGCGCTGACGCGGCGTCGATGCTTCGGGTCGACCAGGCCGGCGAATATGGAGCGACGCGAATCTATGCGGGACAGCTCGCGGTGCTCAGGGCCAATTGCCCGGAAGCCAAGCTCATTTCGCGAATGGCGGCTCAGGAGCAGCGGCATCTCAGCCGGTTCAACGGGCTGATGGCCGAACGGCGGGTTCGCCCGACCGCGCTCCAGCCGCTGTGGAATGTCGCGGGTTTCGCGCTTGGCGCAGCAACCGCGCTGATGTCCGAAAAAGCGGCGCTGGCCTGCACTGATGCCGTCGAGACCGAAATCGACCGTCACTATTCGCGTCAGCTCGAAGATCTCGGCGAGGATGATCCCGAGCTTTCGAGCGACATCGCAGAGTTTCGCGCAGACGAGTTGGAGCATCGCGATACTGCTCGCGAGGCGGGGGCGACAGGAGCACTTGGCTACCCCATATTGACTGCGGCGATCCGTGCCGGTTGCAGGATGGCAATCGGGCTTTCGAAGCGGATTTGAGGAACCAGAAGGAAACGTGGCCGCTGTAGCGGTTGGAAGGACGATATGAAGAAGCTGACCATTGCAATGAGTGCGACGGCGCTGGCCGTTGCCGGCGGAATTGCCGCCCTTCCGGCCCCGGCACTCGCGCAATCGGCGCCGAACGTCGCCGAGATCATCGTCTACGGGAATGACCCGTGCCCGCGGTCGACCGACGACCAGGTCGTTGTCTGCGCTCGCCGTCCTGAAGCCGAGCGCTACCGGATCCCGCCCAAGATGCGCTCAAGTGGAACACCGCAACAGATGGAATCCTGGGCGGTTCGCTCGAAGAACCTGGAGACGGTCGGAGCGACGGGTATCAACAGCTGCTCGCCGGTCGGCCCAGCCGGCTACACCGGTTGCCTCATCAAGGTAATCCAGGAAGCCAAGGGCGAGCGCAAGCAGACTGCCGACCAGCAAACGCCTCCGCAATAAGCCGTCGGTCGAAAGCAGGCTTTCCGGCGAGCACCCGGCTTGTTACGCCGACGTGACATGGGGGGAACTGCCGATTGAGCGCCACGCAAGCAATGCCGGCTGCTGAGTCGAGCGCCGGGACCTTCTTGGGTCATCCTAAGGGGCTCGCCTACCTGGCTTTCACCGAGGCGTGGGAGCGGTTTTCCTATTACGGAATGACCGCGCTTCTGGTGCTCTATATGGTCAACCAGCTGCTGCTCCCGGGCCATATCGAGCATGTGGCCGGGTTCGCGGGCTTCCGGCATGCGCTCGAAGGCGTCTTTGGACCTCTCTCGACGCAGGCGCTCGCTTCGCAGATTTTCGGCCTATATTCGGGGTTCGTCTATTTTACGCCGGTGCTTGGGGGCTGGGTCGCCGACCGGTGGATCGGACAGCGCAGCGCGGTGGTCCTCGGCGCTCTCGGCATGGCCGGCGGCCATATCGCGATGGCGTTCGACCAGAGCTTCCTGCTCGCGCTGCTCCTCCTGGTAGTCGGGTCGGGCCTACTCAAGGGCAATATCTCGGCCCAGGTGGGCGGCCTCTATCCGAAAGACGATGAAACGCGACGGACCCGCGGCTTCGCGATCTTCAGCACGGCGATCAACTTTGGGGCGGTGGTCGGGCCCTTGGTCTGCGGCTTCCTTGGCGAGCGTTACGGGTGGCACCTCGGGTTCGGAACGGCGGCGATCTTCATGCTCGGCGGCCTCGTTACCTATCTCTCCGGTTACCGCCACCTCCCCGCGAAGGTGGAGCGCAAGATTCTGGCTGCCGCGCCGATGACTCGCGACGACTGGAAGATTGTCGCGGCGCTCGCGTCCGTGATGGTGATCGCGGTTTTCCAGTCCATCGCTTATTATCAGCTCGCGAACGTGCTCCCGGTCTGGCTGCAGGAGCATGTGAACATGAACGCGGGCGGGTTCGCGATTCCGATCCCCTGGTACCAGTCGATCGATCCGCTTTTCAGCATTCTCTGCGTGCCAGTGCTGTTCGCACTGTGGCGCTGGCAAGGGAATCACGGTGGCGAGCCGTCGGAACTGGGCAAGATCGGGCAGGGGGCGTGGATCTGCGTCGCCGCCAACCTCGTGCTGGTCGCCGCGATCGCCGCCGCCGGATCACACAAAGTCTTGTGGCTTTGGCCGTTCATCTACTGCGCGCTGCAGGGCGTGGCGTTCATCTATTATTGGCCGACGCTGCTCGCACTCGTCTCACGCGCCGCACCGGCGAAGATCAATGCGACGATGATGGGGATTGCTTTCCTCACTCTGTTCGTCGCCAACAACCTGATCGGCTGGATCGGCACGTTCTACGAGCAGATGACGCCGCTCACTTTCTGGCTGCTTCACGCCGGAATCGCTGCAGCCGGGGGAATTCTGGTGCTTCTGCTCGGCCCGCTGCTGAAGCGCATTCTGGAACCGCACGAGACGCAGGGACTTAGGCCCGCAGCGATGACCCAGGAGATTGAACGATGACGATTGCCGACGCCGCGCCCGACTATGAGGTCGGCGCCCGCGAAGATCGCGCTTTTCTCGGCCATCCCAAGGGCCTCGGTTTCCTCGGCTTCACCGAGGCGTGCGAGCGCTTCTCTTATTACTCCATGCAGACTTTGCTCGTGCTCTACATGGTCAATTACCTGCTGAAGCCCGGGCGGATGGAAAATGTGATCGGGCTCAGCTGGGTTCAGACGCACCTCTATCACGGCATTTCCGGCCAGCCGCTCGCCTCGGCCATTTTCGGCACCTACACCGCGCTGGTTTACGCGACGCCGATCCTCGGCGGGATCATCGCCGACAAATGGCTCGGCCGTGACATGACGCTCATCGTCGGCGGAATCCTGATGGCGATCGGCCATTTCCTGATGGCGATCGAATCCGCTTTCATCTTCGCGCTAGTGGCGCTCGTGCTTGGCGTCGGCGCCTTCAAGGGCAACATCGCAACGCAGGTGGGGGCGCTTTACGGCCCCAACGACCTCCGCCGCGCAATGGCGTTTCAAATCTTCTACATCTTCATCAACGTCAGCGTGATCGTCGCGCCGCTGATTTCCGGCACGCTCGGGCAAAGCGAAAGATTTGGCTGGCATTACGGCTTCGGCTGCGCCGGAGTGGTGATGGTGCTCGGCCTCATCATCTACATGCTCGGCCGCCGCTATTTGCCAAAAGAGGAACTCGCCGCGCCGATCGAGGAGCCGGAATTGCGCGAGCCGCTGACGCGCGACGACTGGCTGTGCGTGATCTACCTCGTCATCCTCATCCCGGTGCTTGCGATCTCGCTCCTGACCAACCAGGAGATTTTCAACGCCTATCTCACCTGGGGCGACCAGCATTTTGACCTGACGCTTCTGAAGAATACGAGCAGCTGGCTGATCACCGTCGACGCGACGGTCAGCTTCGCGATGCTCGTCGCCGTCGCGGCTTTTTGGAAATGGTGGAGCATCAACCACCGCGAGCCCGATGAAATCACCAAGATGATCATTGGCAGCGTGTTCACGGTGGCCGGTGGGCTGTGCCTGTTCATGGCGGCGCTGACTCAGCCGGCCGGCGGCAAGATCAGCCTGTTCTGGCCGATGATGTTCGAGTTCATGAACAGTATCGGCTTCGCGCACGTCCTGCCCATCAGCCTGGCGCTGTTCTCGAAGATTTCGCCCAAGCAGATCACCGCGACCGTGATCGGCCTCTATTACCTGTCCTTCTTCATCGCGAACGCCGTGGTTGGCTATGTCGGCGGACTCTACTCAAGCCTGCCCACAACGACCTTCTGGCTGATCCACGTCGCGAGCGCAGTCTTCGGCCTCGTCGCGTTCATCATTTTCAAGGTCGTGATCGGTCACCGGATGCAAGGGACCGCGGAGGATCAGGCCAAGGCGCTCAGTTAGGAACCACCGGCAAATAGACCGCGCTGGCGTTGTTGCCGCCGGTGAAAATGCTTTGCGTCGCCGCCCGGTAATCGCCCGCCTTCGCATAGAAGATGTTCGGGACGTAGGTCTGAGGGTTGCGGTCGTAGAGCGGGAACAGGCTCGACTGCACCTGAACCATGATCCGGTGGCCCGGAAGGAACACATGGTCGACGTTGGGCAGGTTCCACTTATACTCCGTGACCTTGCCCGGAGTCAGCGCGTGCGGCTGGGCAAAGCTGTCGACATAACGGCCGCGGAAAATCTCGATCCCGATCGGAAGTTCGAAGCCCGACATGTCGCGCTTCGCCCCTTGGGAGCGCTCTTCCGGATTTTCGTTCGGATAGACGTCGATCAGCTTCAACACCCAGTCGCTGTCGGTTCCGCTGGTGGCCGCGAACAGGTCGACCTGTGGCGGGCCCATGATGTGCACTGCCTTCGTCAGCGGCGCGCCGGTGTAGGTCATGACGTCGGTGCGCCCGTCGACGAAACGCTGGTCGTGGACCAGCCAGCTGTGCCACTGGTCGGAATCGTTCATGGCGACGGGCCGCGGCAGGAACGGCACCGGCTTGGCCGGATCGGCGACATAGTCATTGTGTCCGCTCGCCACCGGCCGCTCGAAGCTTACGCCGTTGCCAGCGGTCAGGTAGACCGGTGTAGGGGTACCCATCGGCCAGCGCGGGCTGGCTTCCCACTTATTGATGCCCGTCGCGTAGGTGTAGACCGTCGGCGTGTGTGGGTCGGGCGTGCCCTTGAGGTAATGATCCAGGAACGGCTTCAGCTCTTCGGTGCGCCATTGAAGTGCCGTGTCGCCATTGAAGGTCAGGTCGCCGAGCTCATAGCCATAGTGATTGGCGCCGGAATGCCGCCACGGGCCTATCACCAGGTGAAGAAGCCCGCTCCCCTCATATTTGTCCTTTAGCGCCTTGTAGACCGCGGGCGCGCCATAGCTGTCCTCCTGGTCCCACTGCCCGACCTCCAGCATCGTCGGCACCGTCAGCGGCCGCGCAGCCATCCATTTGTCGACCGCCTGCAATGACCAGAAGTCGGTGTAGGCCGGGTTCTGCATCAGCTTCTGGACGAACGGGATATTCTCGATCTGATATTTGGCCGCATAGTCGGCCATCGATCCCGCTTCGAGATAGCGGGTGTAATCGTCGCCGGTGCCGACCGGAATGCTTGCGCCGGCATCGGCCTTGCCGGTGCTCTGCGACACCGCGAAGTCGAACCCGCCGACGCGGAACGCGCCATTGTGAAACCAGTCGTCGCCGCGCCAGCCGTCGACCATCGGGCTCTGCGGAACCGCAGCCTTCAGCGCCGGATGCGGTTTGATCTCCGAGGCGAGCGTGAGGAAGCCGAGATAGGAAGAGCCGATCGTTCCGACCCGGCCGTTCGATTCGGGCACGTTCTTCACCAGCCAGTCGATCGCGTCATAGGCGTCCGTGCTCTCGTCGATCCCGGTGTTGTTGAGCGGCCCGACGATCGGCCGGTTCATCACAAACGTGCCTTCGCTGTGGTGGAGGCCGCGGATGTCCTGTTCGACGATGATGTAGCCGTCGTCGATGAACTCCTTGTACATGATGGGCAGGACGTCGACGACGGACTCGCTTGCCGTCCGCGCGGTGCTGCCCTTCGCGTCATAGGGCGTGCGCGACAGCAGGATTGGCGCGTTTGTCGTGCCCTTCTTCATGAAGATGACGGTGTAGAGCTTGGTGCCGTCGCGCATCGGCACCATCGCCTCGCGCTTGATGAAATCCGCCTGCGGAAGGATTGGATTGTAGGACTCGACGACGTCGGGCGTCATCGGCGTGACCGGCGCGGGCGCTGCGGCGATGGCGAAGAGCGGAAGGAGCGAGGCGCCGAAGCGCAGGGAGATCTTGTTCATGGCGCGACCGTAAGGATCGCAATCCCGTGGGGCAACATCAGGGGTTGGGGATCGTTTCACTATTGATGCCCGACATCGCGACCGACGGATTGACGCACGCCCTGGAGGCCGAGCGCTGGATCGAACCGGGCGGCAATTTACGCGCGTCATGGGAAGCGCTGATGAAGGACGCGCGCGATTGCACGCGCTGCGACCTGTACAAGTTCGCCACGCAAACGGTCTTCGGCGAAGGGCCGCTGGACGCGTCGATCATGTTCGTTGGCGAGCAGCCCGGTGACCAGGAGGACATTGCCGGGCGCCCGTTTGTCGGACCCGCAGGCGCGGTGTTCGATGCCGCGCTGGAGAAGGCGGGGATCAATCGCTCGACGGTCTACGTCACCAATGCCGTCAAGCACTTCAAGTTCATCCAAAAGGGCAAGAGGCGGATTCACAACAAGCCTGGCGCCGGAGAAATCGAAGCGTGTCGCTGGTGGATCGCGCACGAACGCGAACTGATCCGCCCGCCCGTGACGGTAGCGCTTGGCGCTACGGCGGCGCGCTCGCTCATCGGCAAGACGGTGACGATCAGCAAGGTTCGCGGCGAGCCGCTAGTCCTTGAGGACGGAAGCGAATGTTGGGTGACCGTCCACCCAAGTTCGCTCCTCAGGATGCCGGACCCCGACGCCCGTCACGAAGCCCGCGCCCTCTTCGAACGCGACCTCAAGCTGATCAAGAAACGCGCCGAGCAACTCGCGCGCTAGAACCGATAACCGAGCGTCGCCTTCACCGTCCGCTGTGCGCCCGGGGCGATATTGTTGTCGTTGCTGGCGGTCGGGAAATAGTGGACGCCGAGCAGGTTCTGCACGTTGAGCTGCGCTTCGAGCCCGCTCGGCAACCGGTAAAACAGCGCGGCATCGAGCCGCGTGTAGCCCGGAAGTTTCACGGCATTGCTGATCGACGCGTAGGATTTCGAACGGGCAATCAACCCGAGACCGGCCCCAAACTCCTTCGTCACGTCGTAGCGGTTCCACAGCGAGAAGCTGTGATGCGGAACGAGAGGGACCTTTCGACCGGCGGGCGCGCTGGCAGTCGAGCTTACGATCTCGGCATTCTGGAGCGTGTAGCCGGCCGAGATCAGCCACCGTGCCGTAACGCTACGCTCCAGCCCAAGCTCAAGTCCGCGGCTGCGTTGCTTGCCGGTGAGAATAGTGCGCGCCGGATCGGCCGGATCGGTTGCGCGCGTGTTACTACGATCGAGCTGGTAGACTGCCGCCGTCGCTAGAAGTCCGTCGAGGATCTCCCACTTCGCTCCGGCTTCGTAATTGTCGAACCGCTCCGGCTTCAGGCCGTCGGTGACGTCAGTCAGGCTGCTGAACTGGTCGCCCGACTGAGGGAGGTAGGACCGGCTGTAGTTCAGATAGAGCGACAGGTTACGCTCGGGCTTGGCGATGAAGCCGAGCCGCGGCGACCACAGCTGGTCGCGCCGGTCGAACGAGCCGCCATTGGGGCGCAAATCGTTCACGTCGATCTTGAAGCTGTCGAAGCGAAGCCCGGCGACGATTTCGAATGCATCCGAGAGCCGCAGCTGATCCTGTGCATAGACGGCGGCGACGGTCGCCTTGACGCGGTTGTTGGCATCATTGGGCGCCGGAGCGAAGACCGCGTCGACATCTACGGTCGCATCATCGATCGGCGTCGTCGTCTGGCTGAGCGTTGCCGTCAGATGCTTGTTGCGCGAGCGCTCGCGGCCGAGTTCGAAGCCGAACAGCAAGGTCTGGTCTATTCCGGCGAGCCTCGTGTCCCAGACCAGATCGGTCTGGCTGAACAGGTTGGTGCGGTCGTTGCGGTTGTTGTACCCGCTGAGCCTCACCAGGTCTGTAGCGGCATCGAAGCCGCTTCCGTAGACGTTCTGATAGAATTTCCGATAATCGCCGAACATCGTCCGGTTCCGAAGCGTCAGCCCGCCGCCGAAATCATGTTCGATCGCGACAGACCCGAGGTCGACGTTCGCCTTCGCGAAGCTGATGCCGGGGTCGCCGAAGAACGTTCGCGTGTGTCCGCGAAGCGGCTCGTCGCCGTCGGCCGGCACGCCGCGGTCGGCGGTTCGGCGGTCGTGGAAATGCTCGTAGGAAAGGTCGATCCGCGTGTTGCCGCTGACGAAGGCCGCGGTCGGGTTCATTCCGTATCGGTGAAGCTCGGTGTGGCGGCGGAAGGTGTCGCCGCTCTCGACCATCGCATTGAGGCGAACGCCGAAGGTCGGGCTGAGAGGCTGGTCGACGTCGCCCGTCAGCCGGAAGTCGCCCCAATTGTCCGCGGAGGCCGTGAACGCGCGACCCGTGGTCAGCGACGGCCGCTTCAGCACGCGGTTGATGATCCCGCCGCCGCCGCCGCGGCCGAAGATCATCGCATTCGGGCCTTTCAAAACCTCGACGCGGTCGATGTTATAAAAGTCGCGGAAGTATTGAACGTCGTCCCGAACCCCATCGACGAAGAAGTCGGCGGTGCTGGAATTTCCGCGAAGCACGATCTGGTCGCGGTTGCCTTCGCCACCGCCGTAGGACGCGCCCGGCACATAGAGGAGCAGGTCGCCCACCGAGCGCAGCTGCTGGTCCGCAATCTGCTGGCTGGTGACCGTGGTCAGTGCCTGGGGGATATCCTTGACGTCGGTGTTCGTCTTCGTCGCTGTCGAGGTCGAGCGGGCGCCATATTTCACCAGCTGCCCGGTAATGACGATGGGCTCGGAATTGTCGGTGGCGGCTCCGTCCGCAGAGCTAGAGGCAGCGGCGTTTGCGGCACAAGCGGGGGCGGCACCGCAGGCGAGCGCCGCGGCGAGCGGAAACAACAGGCGGTCCATGTTTTCCCTTTTTTCGGACTTCGCCTGAGTGTCTAGTGTTATTGATAAGCATTCGCAATAGCGAATGTCATTCAGCCGCGAGCAGGGTCTCCGCGCCCACGAGATCAACCGACACGAGCCGGCTGACGCCCTTCTCGATCATGGTCACGCCGTAGAGCCGATGCATGCGGCTCATCGTGACCGCATTGTGAGTGACGATCAGGTAACGCGTGTCGGTTTCTTGGGTCATCCGATCGAGCAGCTCGCAGAAGCGCTCGACGTTGGCATCGTCGAGCGGAGCGTCGACCTCGTCGAGTACGCAGATCGGCGCTGGATTGGTCAGGAACAAAGCGAAGATCAAAGCGATCGCGGTCAGCGCCTGCTCACCGCCTGACAGCAGGGTTAGCGTCGACAACCTCTTGCCGGGCGGCTGCGCCATGATCTCGAGGCCGGCTTCAAGAGGATCGTCGCTTTCGACCAGCTCCAGATGCGCCTGGCCGCCTTCGAACAAGGTCGTGAACAGGCGGCGGAAGTGCGTGTCGACCTTCTCATAAGCATCGAGCAGCCGCACGCGGCCTTCGCGATTGAGGTTGCCGATCGACCCACGCAAGCGATTGATCGCCTGGGTCAGCTCCTCCGCTTCCTCCGCGCCCTTGCTTCGCGAAGCGTCGAGTTCGGCAAGTTCCTGCTCGGCGACGAGGTTGACCGGCCCGATGCGCTCGCGCTCGGCGGTCAGGCGCTCAAGCGTCGCCGCTTCCTCATCCGCATTGCGTGGCTCGTCCGGATCGAAGCCGAGCTTCTCCGGCAGCCGCTGCGGGACGCATTCAAACTTTTCGACGCTGGCCCGCGCAAATTCGGCGCTGCGCGCTTGTTGGGCCTCGGCACGTGCGGCAGCGGCGGCGCGGCGCTCGCGCGTGTCGGCCGAGCGCTCGTTCGCCGACGCCACTGCTTGAGCGGCCTCAACGACCGCTTCCTCCGCAGCGCGTTCGGCAGCCGCAGCCTCGCCAATCCGAACCTGACTTTCATCGTTGGAATGTTCGAGCTCGCGAATCTTTGAATCAAGTTCCGCGGGTTCCTTCTCGAGCTCGGCACGCTCCGCGGATTGCTGTTTCTGCCGTTCCTGACCCTGTCCGAGCCGCTCTTCGGCATTTTCACGGCGCTTGCGCCAATCGCCTTGCTCGCGACCTGCCGAGCTGAGACGCTCGCGGTCGGCCGCGCTCTCCCTCGCCCGCGTCGCGGCTTCGGCGCGCTTATCGGCGACCGCGGAGCCGGCGTTCGCCGCGATCGAGCGGGCAGTTTCGACGTCTTGCTCGAGTGCGGCAGGGTCGGGCAGCGTCGCGAGCGAACGATCTGCCGCAGACACCGCCTCCTTTGCTGCCTCAAGGACCGGTTCTAGATCGGCTTGCCGCTGCGCAAGACTGCTTCGCTGCGCCTCGATTCGCTCCAGCGCCGCAGTCGCGCCGTCGATCGACCGCGTCGCTTCGCGCGCATCGCGCTCGGCTGCGAGAGCCGCATGTCGCGCCTGCTCGGCCGCATCGCGACAGCGCTCCATCGCCTTAAGCGCATCGTCGCGGGCGACGGTTGCCACTTCCACAGATTGCTGAAGCGCCGGAAGTTCGTCGGCGAGCAGGGCAAGACGGTTGGCACGAAGCAAGCGTTCAGCAGCAGCTGCACCGGCGCCCTTCGCGACGAAACCATCCCAGCGGCGCATGACGCCATCGTGCGTGACCAGACGCTGCCCGACGGCGAGCGGCTGACCCATGTCCTCATCGGCGACGGCGATTTGACGCAGGCGTCGCATCAGCTGAGCGGGCGCACGCACATGGTCGGCGAGGCATTCCGTCCCTGCCGGCAGAGCCGGATCTCCTGCCTGTGTCTCGCTCCCGGTCCAGCGGCGGGGAGCATCCCCATCGCCGATCGAAGCATCGGCGTCCTCGCCCAAGGCAGCAGCAAGCGCCCGCTCGAAACCCGGCTCCGCTGAAAGGCTGGCGATCGCCGACCCGCCGCCATGCTCGAGCGCCGATGCCAACGCGTCGTGCTCGGACTTCGCTGCCGATAGCGCCGCTCGCGCAGCCGCAAGCTGGGTCTCGGCGGCATCCCGCTGCTCCGCCGCCACCGACCGCCCTTCGTCTGCCTCCACGCGCCGAGCCTCAGCTTCGGTGAGCGCCTTCGCTGCGGCCGCAGCTTGGGTTTCGGCATGGTCGCGAGCCGCGCGCTGGTCGCTGCCATCTCCGACCGATGCAAGCTGGTCGCCAAGCTTGGCTCGCTCCTGCTCCGTGCGGGCGAGCTGTGCTCGTGCAGCTTCGAGCGCTGCCTCGGCCACTCGGCGTTCTGCGCGCATCGCCGCCTGCCGCGCAAGCAATTCAGCAAGCGCCGCCTCGGCCTCGCGGGACTTCGCTTCAGCGGCAGTCAACTCGCTCGCAATCCGCGCCGCCTGACCTTCGGCATCTTCGAGCCGCTGCTCGATCACTTGGCGCTCGTGATCGAGTTGCTCGATCGCTCGCAACGCGTCGTTCTTGAGTGCCTCTTCGCGCGCGAGGTCGGCAGCAAGCGCGGCATCCAGGCGATCCAGCTCTCCGAGCCGGCGCGCGACCGTGTCGCGGCGGGCGCGCGCGGTTGCGAGTTGATGAGCAAGTGCGTGACCCTGCTCGCGAAGCTCGGCGACCGCATTGCGCTTCGCCGTCAGTTCCTGGCTCGAGCGCTCATGTGCCGCCTGTGCATCGGCGATCGCGTGATGGATCCGCTCAACCTCTTCACCTGCAGCCTTCGCTTCGGCGGTCGCGGTTTCCGCTGCTTGCTCGGCCTCGACCCAGCGAGCGTGAAGAAGCCGCGCTTCGTGGCCGCGAATCTGCTCGGTCAGCTTGCGGTAGCGCTCCGCCGCTCGCGCCTGCCGCCGAAGCTGCGCAGCGCGTTGCTCCTGTTCGCCGAGGATCTCGCCGAGCCGGGTGAGATTGGTTTCCGCGGCACGAAGCTTCTGCTCGGCATCCTTGCGCCGCGCGTGCAGTCCCGAAATCCCGGCCGCCTCTTCAAGCAGCAGGCGGCGCTCGACCGGCTTTGCGGAAATGATCGAGCTGATCTTGCCCTGGCTGACGAGGGCGGGGGAGTGGGCGCCGGTCGCGGCGTCAGCGAAGAGCAAGGCGACGTCCTTCGCACGAACATCGCGGCCGTCGATCCTGTAGGCGGAGCCCGCACCGCGCTCGATCCGCCTCGTAACCTCGCTCTCACCCGAGCCGCCTTCGTCCCCTGAATCGCGTTCGAGGAGGATCGAGACTTCCGCGAAGTCGCGCGGCGGTCGCCCGGTGGTGCCGGCGAAGATGACGTCGTCCATGCCGCCGCCGCGAAGCGACTTCGGGCTGGATTCGCCCATCGTCCAGCGAATGGCTTCGAGGAGGTTCGACTTGCCGCAACCATTGGGCCCGACGACCCCCGTCAGGCCTGGCTCGATTCGAAGCTCGGCCGACTCGACGAAGCTCTTGAAGCCACTGAGCTTGAGCCGCCGGATCTTCAAACCTGCTCCCCCTCGCGCTCGCTAGCTACCCGCGGCCGCCGGCCTGTTTGATCAGCGGCTCAAGCGCCTCCCAGGTCGACGCATCGGTCACCTTGCCGTTGATGATGAACGTCGGCGTATGACCGATTCCATTGTCCATCGCGGTCTTGGTCATGCTGATTAACCGCTCCAGTCCCTTGGGATCGGCAAGGCATTGCTTGGCGCGCGCCGGCGTCACTCCAAAGCGGCCCGCGATCTGAGTCATCCCGCCAACCTCTGCGTAGCGAATGATCCGCTGCTGGTCGGTCAGCTTGTCGAGCGAGGATTCGTCCATCCCCTCGATCTTCTTCTGCCACTGCTCCTGAGTCGCGTAGACCAGCTCGGACATGGGGAAGAACGTCGTCGGCCCGGCGCAATGCGCGAGCAGGCTTATCGACATGTCGGGACCGTTGATCAGCAGGTTGCGGAATTCGTAGCTGACCCGGCCGCTGCGGACGTAGGCGAGGAGCGGCTTGTAACCGGTCTCTTCGAAGTGGCGGCAGTGGGGACAGGCGAGCGATCCATATTCGACCAGCTTTACCGGCGCGGCGGGATTACCCATCCTGAACCCGCCCTCGGGCGTGGCGACGACGGTCTTGGTCCAGTCATGCGTGACCGGCGCCTTTGTCGGAGTCTTCGCCGCAGCTGCCGCGCCGCTGAGTGGCAGCGCGGCAAGAGCAATAAGTGCGACTGCGAACTTCATTATTTCAGTGCCGCGTCCAGCTGGGGTTGAAGCTTGTCCCAGGAAGCAGTGCTTTTCAGCATCGTGCCATTGATGATGAACGACGGCGTCCCCTCGAAGTCGGGATATTGGTTCGCGACGTTCGTGGTCACCTGGACTTCATGGTCGATCATTTTCTGGTCGCTCAGGCACTGATTGCTCTTCGCCTGCGGAACACCCCGCGCCGCGGCCCAGTCCTGAAGTCCCATCACATTGGCCATTTGAACGAAGACCTGGTTGGTCGGGAGGTCCTGGATCTGCTGGAGCTTATCCTGCGGCATGGCTTCGAGCTTGCCCAGCCACACCGACTGATCCTTGTAGAGCGCCTGGGTGAGCGGGAAGAAGGTCTTGAGGCCGTTGCAGCGGATGACGAGATCGGCCGCCACGTCGATCGGCCCGTGGATGGGATACGGGCGGAACTCCCAGCTGACCTGTCCCGACTTTACATATTTGTCGACGAGAGTCGGAACGCCCTCATCCTCGAACGCCTTGCAGTGCGGGCAGGAAAGCGCGCCGATCTCGACCAGCTTCACCTTCGCATTGGGATTGCCCATCATGTAGCCGTCGGACGTCTCGTTGACGACATCGGCCCAGGTCCCTCCCGGCGGCGGGTTCGCCGTGGTGATGGTAACCTTTTCATTGACCGGGGCGGTCCCGGAGCTTTCATTCTTGTGCTTGTTGCACGCGGCGAGCGCGAGGACTGCGACAGTGCAGGCTATGGCGTTGCGGATTTTCATCGGGTTCAATCGCTCCGGCTGATCAACGGGATCGGATCGTCGCCCTCAGTGGAGAGCGAGGGCGGACCGCTGCTAGCGGCAATTCTCGCCGCAAGCGACTCCAGACATGCGCGAAGCTCCGGATCGGCGATTTCGCGCAGGCCCTCGCCGAGTTCGTTCGGCACCGACCTGAGCTGGACGCGCGCAGGCCTGGCCGGCCTCGCCGCTGGTCTGCCCTGCTTGAACACGATCCGATCGATTGCCGCATAGCCGAAGAAACGGTTGACCCTCTCGACGATCATCGGGGTCAAATGCTGAATGAGCGGTGCATGAGCGCCGTCGACGAGGAGAGTGAGGACGCCGCCCGCCTTCTTCCCCGTCGGGAAACGGATCGATTCAGGCGAAGAGGCCTTGGCGTACCGTTCGCCGACGATCTCGGCCCAGCGGCTGACGATCGCGCTCTGGACGAATCCGAAGCGCCGGAACGACGGATCGCCGATCGCGCCGACGAGATCGCCCGCCGACCGCGGGCGGCAGCTTCTCTCGGGTTGGTCCTTATCCAGCTTTCGCTTCGACATGCGGGCTCAGCATGCCATAGCAAAATCGTGACCGCCAACGCCGCAAGCCGCCTTATCCAACATTATGTGGATAACTTCAGGCGCTTGCCATGGCGCTCGCCGCCGGGGGAGCGGCCCCCGGAGCCGTATCGCGTCTGGCTGAGCGAGATCATGCTTCAGCAGACCACGGTGGCGACGGTGAAGCCGCGGTTCGAGCGGTTCATCCTGCGCTGGCCGAGGATCGACGCGCTTGCCGCCGCGAGCGATGAGGAGATTCTCTCTGAATGGGCGGGGCTCGGCTATTATGCGCGAGCCCGCAACTTAATTGCCTGCGCCCGCGAAGTAGCAAAGCGCGGCGGCTTCCCGAGGACAGCAGCGGGGCTTCGCGAGCTTCCTGGCATCGGCGCTTACACTGCAGCGGCAATTGCGGCGATCGCGTTCGGCGAGAAGGCGGCGGCTGTCGACACGAACGTCGAACGAGTGATCGCTCGCCTCCACGGTCTGGCGTCTCCCGTCCGGAGCGACGTCGAAGTGCGTCTGCTCAAGCTCATGCGCACGCATCAGCATTCGCCAGGCGATGTGGTGCAGGCTCTGATGGACCTCGGCGCCACGATTTGCCGCTCCAAAGGGCCGCGCTGCGACGCCTGTCCGCTCAGCGGCGAGTGCCTCGCTCATGCCAGCGGGACGCCGCAGGACTTTCCGACGCCCCGCCAGCGCAAGCCGCGTCCGCATCGGTACGGTGTCGCCTGGTGGATCGAGCGCGACGGTCACGTCTGGCTGGTTCGCCGGCCTGCAAAAGGGTTGCTTGGCGGCATGACGGCGCTTCCGGGAAGCGACTGGATCGACACGCCGATCCCCGCCGGGCGACGCGTCGGAACTGTCCGCCATGTCTTCACCCACTTCTCGCTCGACCTTGCCATCGAGATCGCTAACGAGCCTGAGGGTGACGGGTGGTGGCATCCGATCCACGCGCTTGGCGATGCCGGACTTCCATCGCTTTATTTGAAGGCAGCCGAACAAGTGCTGCGGGAGAGACTGCTTGCGGCCTGAACCATTTTTCTCGGGAGCGGGATTGGACCGCGCGGATGCGCTTCGCGCCGATCCGCACGCGATCGCGCGGCTCGCCGGCCAGGCCGGGGCGCGCCAGCTCGTGTGGGAAGATGGACTGCCGGCAATCGCCGAGGACGGAAGCCTCCTGTGGCAGGACGTGAGCGCTCCAGAGCTGTTCCTGGGTCTGGACGGCGATGAACCGCGTTTCGCGGCCATCCCGGAGAGCGTCGAAGGCTATCGCGCGGCCTACGGGACGATGGCCAACCTTGCGGATGAACAGGCCCCTCTCTTCGCCGCTGCGCTCAGCCTCGGTGGGTGGCACAGCCGCCACCGCTTTTGCGCAAGCTGCGGCCGCGAGACGGAAATCGTTCGTGGTGGCTGGTCGCGGTCCTGCGCGGCCTGCGGCGCCGAACATTATCCGCGCGTCGACCCCGTCGTGATCATGCTAGCCGAGCACGACGGTTCCGTGCTGCTGGGTCGCCAACCGCATTACCCGGAACGACGCTATTCGGCGCTGGCAGGATTCGTCGAGGCCGGGGAGACGATCGAGGCCGCGGTCGCACGCGAGCTTCACGAGGAGGCAGGCATTCGAGTGACGAACGTCAATTATCTCGCCAGCCAGCCCTGGCCCTTTCCCTCCTCGCTCATGATCGGCTGCCGGGCCGAGGCCTTGCAAAGTGAGCTGACCATCGACACCGCCGAGCTGGAGGATGCGCGCTGGTTCACGCGCGATGAGGTCGCGGCGTCCATCGCGGACCCTGACGGCGGACCGTTCCAGCCGCCCCCGCGCTTCGCCATTGCACGGACGCTTTTGGAGCGCTGGCTCGCGGCTTGATGAACTGAAAAGTCCCTCTTAAGAGGCGGCTCAAATCTTCCGCCTTTCGGCTTCTCAAAAACCAGGGAAACTTCATGGACGATCGCTTCAATACCATCGCCGGCTGGGTGCTGTTCGCGGGGATTGTCGCGCTCGCGTCGTCGATTGTCGCCGGCGAGTATTTCCACAGCGAGCGTCCGGAGAAGATGGGTTATCCGATCGCCGGAGTTCAGGAAGAAAGCGCGGGCGGCGCGGCGGCCGAGCAACCGATCGAGGTTTACCTGGCGACCGCAGACGCTGCGAAGGGCGAGCAGACTTTCAACAAGTGCATGGCCTGCCACAATGCCGACAAGGGCGGCGCGAACCAGATGGGCCCGAACCTGTGGGGCGTGCTCGGTGCGCCGATTGGCGAGGGCAGGGGCTTTGCTTTTTCCGACGCTCTGTCGAAGAAGGGCGGCAGCTGGAACTGGGATAATCTCAGCCAGTGGCTGACCAGCCCCAAGGCGTTCGCGCCGGGCACGAAGATGACCTTCGCAGGTCTCAGTAATCCACAGGACCGCGCCAACGTCATCGCGTTCCTCAACGCGCACAGCGATTCGCCACTGCCGCTTCCAAAGGCGCCGGCGGCTACCGCTGCTGCAGCCGGCACCGCGCCGGGAACGGGCCCCGACAACGGACCTCAAAAAGCGGCCAAGGAGCCGGTGGTGAATACCGCTGCCGCCGAGGGCAATCCGAAGAACTCGGGCGGGCCGGCCGCGCCAGCGCATCCCTAAGTAGGCTTGCTCATTCCGGCGGCCCCTTCTGCTCGGGTGGCGGGGCAGGGTGCTCCGCATAGAAGTTCGTCACGAAATCCCAGGCTTCGCCGGCTTCCTCGCTCCAGTGGATGAGATCGAGGTCGTGCGGAGCGATCACACCTTCGTCGACCATCGCCTGGAAGTTGACCACGCGGTTCCAATAATCGCGGCCGAACAGCAGAATCGGCAGCGGCCTGACCTTACCGGTCTGGATGAGCGTCAGAAGCTCGAACATTTCGTCGAACGTTCCGTAGCCGCCCGGGAACACTGCGACCGCCCGCGCGCGCAGCAGGAAATGCATCTTGCGGAGCGCGAAATAATGGAACTGGAAGCTGAGGTCGGGGGTGACGTAGCGATTGGGAAGCTGTTCGTGCGGGAGAACGATGTTGAGGCCGATCGATTCCCGGCCGGCATCCATCGCTCCACGGTTGGCGGCTTCCATGATGGACGGTCCACCGCCCGAGCAGACGACGAAATGGTGTTTGCCGTCATCGTCGCAGCCGCAGCCGCTGGCGAACCGCGCGAGATCACGCGCGACCTCGTAATAATGTGACTTCGCCTTCAGCCGTTCGGCGATCGCTTCCTGCTGAGGATTGGCCGCAGCCGCGATGAGCGCGTCGGCCTTATCGGGCGCGGGGATGCGCGCTGATCCGTAGAAGACGAATGTCGATGCGATGTTCGCCTCGTTGAGCAGGAGCTCCGGCTTCAACAGCTCGAGCTGGAAGCGCACCGGCCGCAAATCCTCGCGAAGCAGGAATTCGGTGTCCTGATAGGCGAGCTTGTAGGATGGGCTCTCGGTCTGCGGGATCGACGGGACATGCTCGGCCGACTTGGCTTCGACCTTGGAGCTCGGAAAAATGCGGTGCGGCGGTAACGGTCGTTCACTCATTACCGCCGCCTAGCGTCAAAGTTCGGCGCGGTCACGCCGTGGGCGAATTCCCTCGCGCCGCACCCCAATCGATGCGCCTTGTCGCATACATGACCCCCGCAAGCGCGGCGAAGAGGAGAAGCGCGCCGATCAGCAGCGAATAAGCCTCGAGGCTGAGGAGGATGTAAAGCACGGCATAAAGGCCGGCGAGCAGACCGCCGATGAAGGCCGCCCGGCGCCAAGTCCCCAGCACCGCGGCAGAATAAGCGGTGTTGAGCCCGGCGATCGATGCCGAGGCCAGCACATAAGCCGCAGTGAAACCGATCACCTCCGCGAGTGCCAAGAGGAGCACGAAGAACAGCACGAGCGCCGCCCCCATCAGCAGATACTCGACCGCCGACACGCGCACGCCGCCGATCACGTCGAACATCAGCAGCGCGAGGAAGGTGAAGCCGATGAACAGGAAGCCATATTTGGTCGCGCGGTTGACCTGGTCATAGGGATCGACCGGCTGGATCAGGTTGATCATCGCGCTCTGGGGGTTCGCATCGACCGCGGGCGTCGCGTCAAGCCTGTCGGGTGCGGCGGATGCGTCGGGCTCGGCTGTGCTGACGAGCGAGCGTCCGAGCGCCAGGTTGCCGATGCGATACGTCGCATCGAAGCCCTTCGTGCCGACATGCCGTTCGAGGGGAAGGAAACCGCCGGCGAAGCTCGGGCTTGGCCAGGACGAGTGCACCGCCCAACGCGTATCGCCTGCCTCCGGGTTGAGGCTCAACGACCCGTTGCCGCGAAAGTCGAAGGCGAAGTCGACCGCGACGGGCTTGGTGGTGAGGCCATTCACGTCGACCCAGGCAAAAAACCCGCGCCCGCCGTTGCTTCCACCACCCGGTTGCAGTCTGAGTGGAACGCCGTCCGCGCTGACACGCGGATTGGCGCCCAGGCCGCGAGGATCGCTGAGTCCGAACCGCAATTCCGCGCGGCTCATGTCCATCTGTTGGGGCGTCACGCCGCTTCGGGCCAGATCCGGTGGAAAGGCGAACCGAGCCTTGCCGGACATCCGCGCGTCGTAAACCACCGCTTCGTAAATTGAGCGCTTGCGTATCTGGGGAGCGACCTCTGTCGAGATGTCGATCGCCTCTGGCGCCAAGGTCAGCTCACGGATCACGTCGCGGCTGCGCGTCACGCTTTGGCCATTCTCGACGACAGTCTCGGTCGCGGTCGCCTTGTACGGAATGACAAGCACAGGCCCGTTGAGAGCCTGCGCCGCGCCCCAGCCTTGCGTGATCGACGCAGTCGCTTGCTGCGACTGGCTTTGCCGATCGTAGACCAGCAGCCACACGGAGAAGAGCGGGATGGTCAGCACAAGGCCGATGACGATCGTCAGGAACAGCTTGAACCCCGGCGTGCGCTCGCTTCGATAACCTTCCATCCGAACCTCCCGTTATGCTCGGCGAGCCTGCCGCGAGAGGCGGTGAGCGTCATGAGCAACTTCTGAGCATTTGGTGAGAAATGGCGTTCGGTTCGTCTACAGAAATGCACGGTTCATCGTCAATAGCTGGTTACATCGGTGTCACTTGAACCCGATGTTGGGGACCCCAAATCGGCTCCATGATCGACGTCCGTAAATTCGACAGCCTTGGCCATGCCGACCACGGCTGGCTCAATGCCCGCCACCATTTTTCCTTCGCGAATTATCATGACCCGAGTCGCATGGGCTGGGGCCGGATTCGCGTCTGGAACGACGACCAGATCGCCGGGAAGAGCGGCTTTCCGCCGCATCCGCACCGCGACATGGAGATCGTGACCTATGTCCGCACGGGGGCGATCACTCACCAGGATTCGATGGGAAACAAGGGCCGCACCGAAGCGGGCGACGTCCAGGTGATGAGCGCCGGGACCGGGGTCGTGCACGCCGAGTACAATCTCGAGGACGAACAGACGACCTTGTTCCAGATCTGGATCGAGACCGACAAGCCGAACGCTCAGCCCAGCTGGGGAGCGATGCCGTTTCCAAAGGACTCGCGCGAAGGGGCTTTTCAGTTGCTCGCCAGCGGCGCCGCCGACGATGGCGTGCTGACGATCAATGCCGACGCCCGCGTGCTCGGGGCGACTGTGAAGGCGGGGGAGACGATCACCGTAGACTCGACCCCTGACCGGCATCTCTACCTCGTGCCGAGCGGACGGGTGCGCGTGAACGGCGTCGAAGCGGGACCGCGCGACGGTGTCGCGATCACTGGCGAGGAGCGAATCGCGATCGAAGCGGAAGACGATTCCGAGCTGGTGCTCGTCGACGCCCGCTAGCCGTCGGGATCCAGGTTTCGCGCAGGTTCATCCACGCTGTGCTTGAAAGCGCCGGCAACGGCGGGCATGTGCCTGTCGCGCCGTGGGAATTCGGCGCGATCAACGCATGAGACTTGGGAGCAGATGAGGGCGGTTTCACGCTTCTGGAAGGCATTGGCGGCGGGCGCGCTGGCGCTAGGAGCCTGGCCGGCGCTCGCCCAGCAGGCGCCAGCGCCGACGACTAACACGTCCGCCGTCGATACGATTGGCCCGCGCGAGCTTCAGAACTTCAGCTTGAACGGCACCGTAACCCGGGCGGCCGATCAGCCGGTGGCGGTTTCACCACGAACTCGCCCGGCGAGGGCTGAGCCAAAGCCAGCTGCCGCGACAGCTGAGCAGACGCCGCCATCGGAAGCGCCAGCGGTCGCATCGCCGAAGCCCCGACGGCCTGCGGTTACCACCCTGGCGCAAACCCAGAGCGCACGCACGCCTCCGGCCGAAACCGCGGCCGATACTTCGCCGTCACCGGTATTGCCGCAGATTGCTACAGCAACCCCGGCAGCTTCCACTCACCCGCCGACCCTCGTTGCCGATCCGGTCCCCCCCGGAACACTCTCGACCGAGCACAAATTCGCACTCATGCCGTGGCTGCTGGCGGCGCTAGCATTGGGTGCCGGTGGGGCGTTTCTCTTCTTGCGTAGCCGCGGTCGCGAAGCGTTCGCCGCCGGCCCTCACATCGACGCCTTTCAAGCGCCCGCACCGGCGCCGGCGCCGCGACCGACACCTGCTCCTCCCGCGGCGGCGCCAAAGCCTGCAACACCGGCAAGTACCGGCATTGTCTCGACCAGGTTGCGGCCCTGGGTCGAAATCGGCTTTCAGCCGGTCCGCTGCGTTCTCGAGCCCGAGAAGATCACCGTGGATTTCGAGATCGAACTGTCCAATTCCGGAAGCGTGCCGGCGCGAGGAGTTCTAATCGAGGCGAGCCTTTTCAACGCGGGACCTGATCAGGACGAGCAAATCGCGGCCTTCTTCGCCAAGCCGGTCAGCGGCGGCGATCGCATCGACATTCTGCCTCCGATGCAGCGCATGGCTCTTCGAACGCAGATTTCCGTCCCGACCGAGCAGATGACCGCCTACGAGCTCGGAGGCAGGCCGGTGCTTCTGCCCATGATCGCGTTCAACGCCGTTTACAAATGGGGCGCTGGCGATGGCCAGACTTCGGCGAGCTACCTCCTCGGTCGCGACACCAAAAGCGACAAGATGGGGCCTTTCCGGCTCGATCTCGGCCCCCGGATTTTCCGCGGCGTGGGTGCGCGGCTCGCCCCCTCTGGCATTCGTCGATAGCGGGCTAGAGAACTGCCGAATTGTAGCTGTGCCAGGCGAGAATCGCGGCAGCGCCGCGATAAGGTTTCCAAGGCTCGGCGATCTCACGAAGCTGCTTTTCGCTCGGCCTCTCGGGAAGCCCCATCAGTCGCCCCAGCTCGACCATGACGGCGAGGTCGCCGGCAGGAAAAACGTCGTCGCGACCTTCCGCGAACAGCAGGTAGATTTCCGCCGACCAGCGGCCAATGCCCTTGATCCTGGTGAGGAGCGCAATTGCTTCTTCATCATCAATCGGGAGGTTGTCGAGATCCAGCTCACCCGAGATCACCAGCTGCGCGAGGCTTCGGATATAGCCGGATTTCTGGCGCGACATTCCTGCGGCGCGTAGGTCTTCGTCGCTGGCCGCGAGCAGGAGTTGAAGGTCGGGCGGCGAACCGAAGGCGGCCTCCAGCTTCGCCCACATCGCGCGGGCAGCCGCGACGCTGACCTGCTGGCCGACGATCGTTCGGAGCAAGGTCTGGGCGCCCGGCGCGCTGTTGCGAGGCTCTGGAACGCCGTGCTTCTCGACGACACGCGCGAACGCCGGCTCCCGCTCGGCAAGTGCCTCGACATGCTTTCTGATGCTGCTTTTCGTCCGTACCATCAGGCCACCGTCGCCGCGTACAGCGCGACCGCCGCCGCGTTCGATACGTTGAGGCTCTCAATGGCATCCGTAATCGGCAGACGTGCGACGGCATCGCAATGCTCGCGCGTGTTCGGTCGCAGGCCCGCTCCCTCGGCGCCCAGGACGAGCGCCACGCGCGGCGGGCCGAGCGCTTCCTTGAGATCGCCCTCGGCGTCGCCCGTAAGGCCGATTCGCCAAAAGCCCGCCTCTGCGATTTCTTCCAGCGCGCGCGCCAGGTTGACGACACGCGCCCAGGGCACGCGCTCGAGCGCTCCCGAGGCAGCCTTCGCAATGACTCCGCTTTCAGGCGGGGAGTGCCGATCCTGAGTGACGATTCCGATCGCTCCGAATGCCGCTGCGGAACGCAGGATGGCACCGACATTGTGGGGGTCGGTCACCTGGTCGAGAACGAGCATGATCGATCGTTCCGGGGCGTGCGTCAGCAGGTCGCCGAGCCAGACGTCCTCCAACGCCTCCACTTCGATGACGACCCCCTGATGGGGGGTATCGTGGGGAACCAGTCGTCCAAGGTCGGGCGCTTCGGCGAGCGTAACGCCAACCTCCTTCGGGAATTGCATGAAGCCGGCCGCTTCTCGCGTTGCCCAGGCACGCAGTACCTTGCGCTCGGGATTATCGAGCGCCGCCGCGACCGCATGCTTGCCCCACAGGCGCGGCCGGTTCGGATTGCCGTGGCTTTGGTGGGATTTCTTGCGCCGGGACATGCCGCTCCAATGGGGATGGACGGGCGAGCGTGCAAGAAGGCTAGGTCGCGGGCGAACGTTTCCGCTGTTCGATCAATCGGCGATGCCCGCGCCAGGTGCCGATCGCGAGGATGAACAAGATCGGGTAGCTCCAGAACTTTTCGGCGGCGGCGTAAGCCTGAGGAACGAGCCCGGCGTCAACGGCCTTGAGCATGTGCGACATGCTTGTCGTCAGCTGTAGTCCCGCGACCCACAGCGGCCAGAAACGCTGGGACCGCAAAGCCACGAAAACGAACGCGCCCAGGGTCACGGTGTCGATCAGGAGCTCGCCGGTTTCGACTCCGGAATAGCGTTGCCGCCAGGGGGAAAGGGCGAAAGCGGTGACAACGCTTGCGATGACGCACACGGCGCCGACGATGCGTTCGTCGGAACGTCCGAGCGTCAGCGCATAGCCGCACGTCAGCGTCAGCAGCGTCCAGTAGAGGAGGGGCGTCATGTTGGAGGGCACCCGACCACGCGAGGCGTGGCCGGGTCAACCTTCTCAGGCGACGATTCTGAGCTCGGCGAGGCCGGATGGCGGCGGACAATCCGTTCCGTCGCCGAACGCGACCGTGCGAAGACCAGGCACCTTGCCCTTCGCGTCCGAAAGAGCGGCATGGCAGGCGACGACTGCGCCCCGGGACTCGACCAGGCCGGCGACGGCGGCGGCGAGCTTCTCGAGAGCGGGATGGATCGTCCCAAAGCCCGCGTGAGCAACGGCATTGGCACGCATCATCCGAGCCTGCAGTTCCGCAATTTCTGCGAGTGCCGCGTCGATCGAATCTTCAACCACGCGTACTTGTGTAGCGACTTCGTAGGCGGCGTTTTCGATCATCTGTTTGCGCATGACTGCTCCTTCCCCGGCGCTTGACGCCGGAGTGGCTGTCGGTCTGGTCCGAGGCGGCTTTGGCTAACTCTTGAGCAGCCTGGCGAGGCTTTCGAGGCCGGCGAGATACATGCCCGCCGAAAACGCCGCTCCGATCGCGATCGCCGCGACCCAGAACAGCCTCTGGCCGACACTCATCTCATTCCGTGGGTTGCTCCTTGTTGCGAACGGCGGTTGCAGGGAAGGCCGGAAAGGAACTGGCCTCTGCTCGGTAATGAAACCCGGACCTCCGGACTCCCCTGCGCGGTCAGCGTGCCGAATCTGATTGCCAACCGCGGCTTCTGGGTGACCTCCGGAACCGTTCGCCTCAATGTGCGGCGATTGATGTATCAAACGCTGATATGCCCCGCCGAACTGTGCGACGATGCGCGCGGCCTGGGCGCGGCGGTCAACACCGAGGATATGAAGCGCCTGTCGAATCCGCTGGTCGACGGTGTGAGGAGAGATCCCGAGTTCTGCGGCGATTTCCTTGGAACTCAGATGCTGATCGACAAGGCGCAGGCAGTCGAGCTGGCCCGGCGAGAGCCGAGCAACGCGATCCGTTATCCCTTCGTTTGTTTCCTGTCCCGGCGCCCCCCGAGCAGAGTCAGGCAAGCCGTCAGTATCCCCCAAATCAATCCCCACCTCGCGCAGCATTGCGCAACTCCCGAGCAGCGAGTCTGCCATCCTTAGGTCATCCTAGGTTATTTCGCCAGAATTTCCGCAGAATTTCGCGGAATTGGCTGATTGTGCATTAACCAGGATTATCTCTGGACGCCTTTCGGGCACCATCCGGCGGGAGCCAACTGGCTGAGGCTTTGCGGGCCAAGCGGTCCGCCGGACTTTGCTGCGAATGAATGGTGGAGAGGGCTGGATTCGAACCAGCGTACGCTTGCGCGGGCAGATTTACAGTCTGCTGCCTTTAACCACTCGGCCACCTCTCCACAGAGGTTCCCGGTCACGACGTGCCGGTCAATCAGGCAGGCGCGCCAAATGGCGGCGCGGCATGGTTGTGTCAACGCGGGCGAGGGCGAAGAGTTGTCGCCCCTCGCGGGCGCTCGTGCGCTCCAGATTTCAACAGTCCGCCGGACTGTCAAAATCTGGAGCGGGTGAAGGGAATCGAACCCTCGTCGTAAGCTTGGAAGGCTTCTGCTCTACCATTGAGCTACACCCGCTCGCCCGGCGGCCATGCCATTTGGGGATTGAAGCCGTCAACCGCCAGAGATTGACCGCGAGCCGAATCCTGAACTAGGAACCGACCCGATGACCCACCTGAACGCCATCGCCGCTTCTTCGACCGTCGCTCTTTGGTGGCGCGGCGCGACCTATGCGGCGCGATGGCGCGACTGATCGACTAGCTACCGATCATCGACTGCCCGCCCGCCAACCGGCGGGCTTTTTTGTTTCAGGTGAATTCGAATGAACCAGATTGCGACTCTTTCTCACGATGCGCCGGCTCCTCCGGCGCCCATCCATACCGCGCATCCCGAGCACGACCCGATGCTCCCCGTGCCCAATCCGCTGCCGAAGCTTCTGACCGGCGAGGATTTGCCGATCGAGGATTCGGAACATCTGTTCGACCGGCTCGTGCTCGGCAAGCTCGAGCCCGCCGAGATTGCCGCCATGCTGATCGCGCTTCGAATGAAGGGGGAGACGGCCGATGAGATGATCGGCGCTGCCCGCGCGCTCAGCGCTGCGGCGCTTCCGTTCGATCGGCCCGATTACCTCTATGCCGACTGCTGCGGCACCGGCGGCGACGGTTCGGGGCTGATCAACGTCTCGACCGCCACGGCGTTCGTTGCAGCGGCCTGCGGTCTCCCGGTTGCGAAACACGGCAACCGCAGTGTCAGCTCACGATGCGGCTCGGCGGACGTGCTTGAAGCGCTCGGAGCCACGATCGATCTTCCGCCGGAGAAGGCCCGAACGCTGCTCGACGAAACCGGCTTCTGTTTCCTCTTCGCGCCAGCCTACCACCCGGGGATGAAGCATGCGGCGCTCGTGCGACGGCAGCTCGAGGTTCGGACGATCATGAATTTGCTCGGCCCGTGCATTAATCCGGCACGGCCTCGCGTTCAGCTTCTGGGGGTTGCCGATCCACGAATGCTCCGCCGCATCGCCCAGACGCTCGCCGCAATGGGCGTCGAACAAGCACTGGTCGTCCACGGCTCGGGCCTCGATGAAGTGGCGCTCCACGCCGAGACTCGGGCGATCCGGCTTTCCGGCGACGAGATCGAGGAGCTCGAAATCACGCCCGAAGATGCTGGTTTGGAGCGTGCTCCACTGAAGGTCGTGACGGGCGGCGACGTCGAGGAGAATGCGACGCGCCTGAAGGCGCTGCTGGCAGGCGAAGCGAACCGCGCGGAGGAGGATATCGTGATCCTCAACGCCGCCGCGCTGCTGATGACGGCGGGGTCGGCTGCAACGCTCAAGGAAGGCGCGGTGATCGCGCGGGACGGGTTGTCATCCGGTCGCGCCGCGCAAGTGCTGGACCGCTTCGTCGAGGCAAGCCGTGGCTGAAGGCGTGCTCGGAGAAATCGCGGCTGCGAAGCGCGAAGAGCTTGCTCGACGATTCGACGGAATCTGGCTCGATTCACTTCGCGCCAAAGCGGAACCCACGGAACGAAGCCTGACCGACGTTATCGCTCGCGACGGCGCTCGGTTCATCCTGGAAATCAAGCGCGCGTCCCCTTCGCGCGGCGCGATCCGCCCGGACGCCGATCCCGCTTCGCTGGCCCGCGGTTACGCAGGCGTCGCTGACGCTCTCAGCGTGCTCTGCGATGCCGCTTATTTCGGCGGCTCGCTGTCAGATCTCACCGCCGCTCGGGCTGAGTTCGACGGGCCGATCCTCGCCAAGGACTTTTTCATCGACCCACGCCAGGTCCCCGAAGCGCGCATTGCCGGTGCGGACGCGATCCTCGTCATGCTTTCCCTGCTCGACGATACGGCGGCGCGGGCGATGATCGCCGAAGCGCGGCGTTTCGGCATGGATGCGTTGGTCGAGGTGCACGATGAGGCAGAGATGCGCCGCGCGCTCTCGCTCGGCGCTCCGCTGATCGGCATCAATAATCGTGACCTTCGCGATCTAAGCATCGATCTCTCGACCACCGAGCGGCTTGAGAGGCTCGCGCCGGACCGCCTGCTCGTGTCCGAATCCGGCTTTTCGACGAGGGCTGACGTCGAGAGAATTGCACCGCTCGTCGATGGTTTCTTGATTGGATCGTCGCTGATGCGCTCTGCCGACCCATCCCAAGCCGCACGCGTGCTCCTATTCGGACGCACGAAGCTGTGCGGCCTGAGCTGCGGCGCCGACGTGCGCGCCGCCCGACCAGCGGCGCACGCAGGCTTCATCTTCGTGCCTGGCAGCCCCCGCCATGTCACGGCGAATGGAGCCGCGCCGCTGGTCGGTAGCGCGCGGCGCTCGGGCATGCTGCCCGTCGGGGTCTTCCGGGACGCGCCGATCAGATCGGTTGCGGATATCGCGACCCTGCTCGATCTCCATGCGGTGCAGTTGCACGGTCATGAGGACGACGAATATGTGAAAGAGCTTCGTCGTGAACTCTCGCCAGCTTGTGAAATCTGGACGGCACTTAGCGTCGGCCGCGATGCGCTTACCGGCCGCGGCGGTGACCGCCCCGTCTTCGACAATGGAGATGGCGGGACGGGCAAAACATTCGAGTGGGAATTGATAGAGAGTCACCCCGAGCTTTCGCGGGCGATCGTCGCCGGCGGAATCAGTGTGCGCAACGCGAGCGCAGCACGCAATCTCGGTTCGTATGCAATCGACGTCGGCTCCTCAGTCGACCTGATCCCCGGCCGGAAGTCCTCGCAGAAGATCGACGAGCTCTTCGACGTCTTGCGGCCCGCGTCGCGCGAGCGGCTTTCAGTATGCGTCTGAACGGGCGCTTTGGCAGGTTCGGAGGCTGCTTCGTCCCCGAAATCCTCGTGCCGGCGCTCGAGCAGCTCGAGGCGGCGTTCCTCGCGGCTCAGGAAGACGCCGAATTTGCCGCCGAGCTGAACAACCTGCTCGCCAACTATGCCGGGCGACCGACCCCGCTGACCCGCTGCCGCAACCTCCCGGGCAACATCTATTTGAAGCGCGAAGACCTGCTCCACGGCGGCGCGCACAAGACGAACCAGGTGCTGGGTCAGGGCCTGCTCGCCAAGCGGATGGGCAAGCCGCGGCTGATCGCCGAGACCGGCGCCGGTCAGCATGGTGTCGCGACCGCGATCGTCGGCGCGCTCCTAGGCTTTGAAACCGTGATCTACATGGGAGCGGAAGACGTCGAGCGACAGAAGCTCAACGTATTTCGAATGCAGCTCATGGGTGCGAAAGTCGTGCCCGTCGAAAGCGGCGGTCGCACCCTCAAGGACGCGATCAACGAAGCGCTCCGGGACTGGTCAGCGAGCTTCGAGACGACGCATTATCTACTCGGCACCGCCGCCGGGCCGCACCCGTTCCCGACAATGGTCCGCGAATTTCAGCGAGTGATCGGCCGGGAGGCGCGCGCGCAAATCCTCGAGCAATTGGGGCGCCTCCCGGATGTCGCGATTGCCTGTGTCGGCGGCGGGTCGAACGCGATCGGTCTGTTCGCCGATTTCCTCGACGATGACGTTCGGCTGATCGGCGTCGAGCCGGCAGGCAAGGGCCTCGACGGCCCCGAACATGGCGCGACCCTGCTGCGTGGCCGCCCTGGCATTCTCCATGGCGCCGAAACTTATCTGCTTCACGACGAGGACGGGCAGGTCGCCGACACATGGTCGGTTTCCGCAGGACTCGACTATCCGGCGGTCGGTCCCGAACACGCGCATCTGAAAGAGAGTGGCCGGGCTGAATATTTCGGATGCACTGACACCGACGCCCTCGAAGCCTTCAAGAAACTCGCCGAGAGCGAAGGAATCCTCTGCGCCTTCGAATCCGCGCATGCGCTCGCTCATGCATTGAAGCTGGCCAAGGAAGATCCCGACGCTGCGATTCTCGTCGGACTCTCCGGCCGCGGCGACAAGGACGTCGCCCAGGCGCGGGCGCTGCTCGCATGAGCCGCTACGCCGCGATGTTCGAACGCCTCGGCGAAGAGGGCGCGTTCGGCGCCTTCGTGATGCTCGGCGATCCCGATCTCCATGCTAGCGCGGCGGTTCTGGAAGTGCTGGTCGATGGCGGCGCGGACATGATCGAGGTCGGGATTCCCTTCTCCGACCCGGTTGCCGACGGGCCGGTGATCCAGGCGGCGGCCAGCCGCGCCCTCGCCGCCGGAGTCCGCGTCAGCGATTGTTTCGATCTGATCGCCGGGTTCCGCGCCCGACACCCGCAGGTCCCGGTCGGCATCCTCACCTATGCCAACATCGTCCGTGCCCGCGCCGGCTTCATGCGTGATGCCGCCGAAGCCGGAGCCGACAGCCTGCTCATCGCGGACGTTCCGACGCTGGAAGCCGAGCCGTTCGTTCGCGAGATGGAGCAGGCGGGTCTGGAACCGGTGCTGATCGCAGCGCCAAATACGCCCGATGCGGCGCTCGGACAGGTCGCAAAGCTCTCAAAAGCTTACACCTATTGCGTCAGCCGCGCGGGGATCACCGGAACGCACGAAGGCGGGCGATTCGATTCGCGGCTGGTCGAAAGGCTGTGTGGCCTCGATGCACCACCGCAAGTGTTCGGTTTTGGGATTTCGAAACCGGAACATGTCCGCGCTGCCCTCGCGGCAGGCGCAAAAGGCGTGATCTGCGGCTCGGCAATCGTGGAATCTCTGGCACTTGGCGAAGATGTTACGCAACTGGTACGATCTCTCAAAGGGGCGACGCGGGAACGACTCGCGGCAGCAATGGATTGAATCGCTCCGCGAAGGAGATTGTGTGATGGCGGCGCGTGCGATCTGGCGAGGCCAAATTCGACTGGCCCTGGTCTCGATTCCCGTAGAGCTGTTTCCAGCCACCAAAAGCGGTGCGCAGATCCAATTTCATCAGGTGCACGAGCCGACCGGTAAGCGCATCAAATATGAAAAGGTCGTGCCGGGGATCGGCCCCGTCGACCGCGACGAGATCGTCAAGGGTTACGAAGTTTCCAAGGGCCAGTACGTCCTGCTCGACCCCGAGGAGATCGAAAGCGTCAAGCTCGAGAGTCGCAGGACGCTCGACCTCGTCCAGTTCGTCGATGAGGGCGACATCGACGCGACCTATTTCGAGAAGCCTTATTATGTGGTTCCGGCGGACGACCTCGCCGAGGAGGCCTATGTCGTTCTTCGCGATGCGCTGAAGGCCGCCAAGAAGGTGGGCGTCGGGCAGCTCGCGATGCGCGGCCAGGAATATGTGGTCGCCCTCAAGCCGTGCGGCCGCGGAATTCTGCTCGAGACGCTCCGCTATGCCGACGAGGTTCACAAGTCCTCGGGCTTCTTCCGCGACATCGGCGACCACAAGCCGGATGCAGACCTGCTCGACATGGCCTCAATGCTGATCGAGCGCAAAGCCGGCGAATTCGACCCGAAGGAGTTCCACAATCGCTACGTCGATGCGCTCCATCGCCTGATCGAGAAAAAGCAGAAGGCAAAGGGCGCGAAGATCATTGAGGAAGAGGATGAGGCTCCACCCAAGGGTTCGAACGTTATCGACCTGATGGCGGCGTTGAAGAAGAGCCTTGGCGACCAGAAGGCACCGGCCAAGGCCAAGAAGGCTCCGGCAAAGAAAGCGCCCGCTCGCAAAAGGGCGTAAGTCGTGCCGTCGCGTAACCTCGACATCGAGACGTACAACCGCAAGCGCGACTTCACGAAGACGAAGGAGCCCAAGGGCCGCAAGCTCAAGGGCAAGGGCGACAGCTTCGTGGTGCAGAAGCACGAGGCGTCGCGGCTTCACTGGGACTTCCGCTTGGAGCTCGACGGCGTCCTGAAGAGCTGGGCGGTGCCAAAGGGTCCGAGCCTCGACCCGGGCGAGAACCGACTGGCGATGCGCACCGAGGACCATCCGCTCGATTACGGCACGTTCGAGGGGACCATCCCCAAGGGTGAATATGGCGGCGGGACGGTCATGCTGTGGGACGTCGGGCGTTGGATCCCAGACCCGCGCAAGGACCCGAGCAAGACGATCGAAGAAGGCCACCTCCATTTCACGCTCGAGGGCGAGCGGATGAAGGGCGAATGGGTGATGTTTCGGCTCAAGCCCAAGCCCGGCGAGAAGGCCGAGCCTTGGATGCTCAAGAAGGTCACCGACGAATATGCGGACCCCGACGATGGCGATGCGCTGGTCGACAATTGCGTGACCAGCGTCACCACCGACCGCACGATGGCGGAGATTGCTGCCGGCGAGGACGTGTGGCGCTCGAACCGGGGCGGTCAGAAAGGCGGGCGCGGCAAGAAGAAGTCGAGCAAGGCGCCGCCAGCGTTCCAGGAGCCTCAACTCGCGACCCTCGTCGACGATGTTCCGCCGGGCGATTCATGGATTCACGAGATCAAATATGACGGCTACCGCCTCGAGCTCGCCGTCGGCGACGGCGTCGCGTCCGCCTGGACCCGGAACGGTAAGGACTGGAGCGACAAGTTCAAGGCGCTGGTGAAGGCGGCGGCGAAGCTGCCCGCCGGTTGCCTGATCGACGGCGAGGCGGTCGCGATCGACGAGAACGGCAAGCCCAGCTTCCAGCTCCTCCAGTCGACGCTCAAGGACAGACAAGGCGCGAACCTCGTCTTCTACGCCTTCGACCTGCTCGTCGACCGCGGCGAGGACATCAGGAAGCTGCCCAACATCGTCCGCAAGGACCGGCTCGCCTCGCTCCTCGCGGGGACGTCCGGCCCGATCCTCTACGGGGACCATATCGTGGGACGCGGCGAGGAGATGTTCGACGCCGTCTGCAAGTCTGGCGGCGAGGGCATCATCTCGAAGAAGGCGAGCGCGACCTATAGCGGAACGCGCAGCGGCAACTGGCTCAAGATCAAGTGCGTCCAGCGCCAGGAGTTCGTGATCGTCGGCTGGTCCGAAAGCGACAAGCGCATCGGCTTCCGCTCGTTGCTTCTCGCCGCGAAGGAAAAGCGCAAGCTGACCTACGTTGGCAAGGTCGGCACCGGCTTCAACGCCAAGTCGATCCAGGACCTGATGGAACGGATGGAGCCGCTCGCCGTCGACAAGGCGCCGGTCGAAGTCCCGCGCGCCGACGGCAAGGGCGCGCACTGGATCAAGCCGAAGCTCGTGGCCGAGATCAATTTCAGCGAATTTACCGATGACGGCATCTTGCGCCACCCGAGCTTCGTTGGGCTACGCGAAGACAAGCCTGCCTCACAGGTCGTCGTCGAGACCGTGAAGCATACGGAGGACGTCACGAAGAAGGCCAAGCCCAAGCCCGCGAAGGCGAAGAAGGCGAAGCATTCGACGGCCGAGGATTTCGGAATCGAGATCAGCAGCCCCGAGCGCGTCATCTTCCCCGAGCTCGGCCTGACCAAGAAAGACCTCGCCGATTATTACGCGACGATCGAGCCGCTGATCATGGTCGACGCCGCCGACCGGCCGATGACGCTGATCCGCTTCCCCTCGGGACGCACCGGCGAAAGCTTCTTCCAGAAGCACGACAAGGGCACGTTCGGCCCGTACGTGAAGCAGATCCCGATCGAGGAGAAAAACGGGCACTTCGAGGATTACATCTACTTCGACGATATCCGCGGCCTGCTCGCCTGCGTGCAGATGGGCACGATCGAATTCCACGGCTGGGGCAGCAAGGTC
>Ga0207639_10000161_pt1 | contig 51519 bp, 50 predicted proteins | sample KBSCornC32_FD_184299 | JGI IMG/M metagenome (GOLD analysis project Ga0207639, IMG submission 184299) | Corn rhizosphere microbial communities from Kellogg Biological Station, Michigan, USA - KBS Corn C3-2 (SPAdes) (version 2) | ecosystem: Host-associated > Plants > Roots > Rhizosphere > Soil ... | reverse complement strand
GCGATCTTGTTTACTTGTATACAATGTGCCGGTGAGGTTGCCGTCGAGGGCGCTCGCGATCGCGACCATCTCCGCAGTGCCGCTTGCGCGCACGATCAGGCTGGCTGGGCCGAACACCTCGGTCAGCAACGCCTGTGTGGCGGCGAGAAATTGGCGCGCATCGACGCCGAGCAGGGCCGGAGCCTGGCGATACCCCCCTTCGGCGCTATCCGTGCCGTGCGCGAGCACTTGAGCGCCGGCATCCACGAGTGCGGCCAGTCCGCGGCGGAACTGGTTGCGTACGTGCTGCGAGAACAGCACGCCCGCGGGCGCATCGGCGAACAGCCGGCTCGCTGCGGCGACGAAGGCGTCGCCGTGCGCACCCTGCGGAACGACCATGATGCCCGGGTTGGTGCAGAACTGGCCGCTGCCGAGCGTGCACGAGGCGAAGAATTCCTGGGCGAGCTCGGCGCCACGCTCGGCTAGCGCGCCGGGCAGCAGGAACACCGGGTTGACGCTCGACATCTCCGCATAGATCGGTACGCCGGCTGCATCGGCTGCGGCCTTGAGCGCGAGTCCACCCGCGCGGCTGCCGGTGAACCCGATCGCGCCGACGCGTGCGTCGCCGGCGATCCCGGCGCCGAGCGTGTAATCGAAGTCGTACAGCATCTGCACGCTCGCCGCGGGCAATCCGGCGTCAAGTACGGCGAGATGAGCCAGGTAGGCCAGGCGTCTGCTCGTCGCCGGATGCGCGGGATGGGCTTTCGCGATCACCGGATTTTGCGCGGCGATCGCGCTGGCGAAATCGCTGCCGGCAACGGCGTTGAACGCGAACGGAAAGTTGTTCGGCCCGAACACGACCACGGGTTTCGTCAGCGGCGCAAAATGCGAGCGCAGACCGGCGTGCGTGTCGATCGTCGGCTGCGTCCACGAGCTCGTGCGCACGGCCTGTGCGGCCTGACGCAACTGGTTAGTCGTGCGCGGCAGTTCGACCTTGGCCAGGCGCGGTTCACGCGGCAGCGCGGTTTCCGCGTGGGCGAGGTTGACCAGCGTTTCCGCGTCGGCTTCGATCGCCGCGGCGTAGGCGTCGAGAAACCCGGCGATACGCTCCGGCGCGCAAGCCGCGAGCGCGATGGCGGCTTCGCTCGCCGCAGCGAGCGCGGCCTCAATGTCGGCGGCGCCGCTGAGCGGGAACTGGGGGCCGATCTCCTCGCCTGAGGTCGGATCGAAGGCGCGAAAGCTCGCGCGCGCGTCCCGCGAAGCGCGCCAGGTTCCGCCGATAAGCACGGATTCGAAGGCATTCATGTCACAACTGTGGTCGAGTCGCGATGGCGTGGTCGATCACCGCGAGTGCTGCGCTGCGTTCGGCGCCTTCGAGCACGAGTCGCGGTGCGCGTACGCGCTCATTGCCCCTGCCGACCTTCTCCTGCACGAGCTTGATCAGTTGCACGAACTTCGGCACGGTGTCGAGGCGCAGCAGCGGCAAGAACCACGCGTAGAGCTCGGCTGCAGCTTTCGATCCACCGTCGCGCGCGAGCTCGAACAGTTTCACCGATTCCCGCGGATAGGCATTGACCAGGCCGGCGATCCAACCGGTCGCGCCCATCGCGATGCCTTCGACGATCGCATCGTCCATGCCGACCAGAAGTTCGAGTCGATCGCCGAGCAGACTCTTGATCGCGGCGAAGCGGCGCACGTCGCCCGAGGATTCCTTCACCGCCTGCACGTTCGGATATTGCTGCGCGAGCTCGGCGATCTGCGCGGGCGAGAAATCGGTTTTGTAGGCGATCGGGTTGTTGTAGATCATGCACGGCAAGTCGGTCGCTTCGATCACCGCGCGCAGATGCGCGCCCATCTCGCGCCAGTCGGTCGAGTAGACGTACGGCGGCAGCACCATGAGACCGCGACAGCCGATCGCTTTCGCCTCGCGCGCGAGGCGCACGGCTTCGCCGGTAGACAGCGCGGCGATGCCCGGAATCACCGGCGCGCGCTCACCGAGGGCCGCGACCAGCGTGCGCAGGATCGCGAGCTTCTCATCGAACCCCAGCGTCGCCGCTTCGCCGAGCGAGCCGAGAGGAACGATGCCGGTGCAGCCGGAATCGATCAGCCAACGCGCGTGTTCGGCGATGAAGGCGTGGTCGACTTGGCCGTCGGCGGTGAATGGCGTGGTGATTGCGGTGATCACACCGCGCCAGATCGAAGGGTTGCTCATGCGAAGGTCTCCTGTGTCGAATCGTAAAAGAATTAGTTCGGGGTTGAAGCGAAATCGGCATCGGCCAGCGTTGCCAGCCGTGCGGGAAAGATCGGCGGGCGCGGACCGCCGCGTGGGAAGCGGCCGAGCTCGGCCAGCGCCGTGCCGCAGACGCGGCCCTGGCAGGCACCCATGCCGCAGCGGGTCTGCAGCTTGGCCGCACGCGCGTCGGAAAAATCATTCAGGGCGGACCAGGTCACGTCCTCGCAGCGGCAGATTATCGTATCGTCCGTCGCCAGCTCGCGGATGCGCGCGTCGAGTGTGAAACGGGTTTCGAGCAATGCGGAAAAGCGGCGCGCGTGGCGCTGCGCGGACCGTAATGCCTGCGCGGCCTGCGTCGCGCCGACCGCGGCATGTCCCGCGATCGCGCCTTCGATGCGCGCGCTGTCGCGCCCGCCGATGCCGCAGACTTCGCCGGCGGCGTAGACGTTGGCGATGCTCGTGCGCTGATCGTCGTCGACTTCGACGTGCGGATGCGGGCCGTTGCGGGTCAGCGCGCACCCGAGCAGTTGCGCGAGTTCGACGTTCGGCACGAGGCCGTAGCCGACGGCGAGATGGTCGCATTCGATGCGTACTAAATTTTCCCCGATCTGCACTTCTGCGCTGCGCAACCGCGCATCACCGTGCGCCGCGCGCACGAACGCAGCCGCGTGGTAGGGCACGCCGGTAAGCGTGGCACGCAAGACGAGCGCTTGCGCGGCTTTCTGCGGCCAGCGCCAGAGCGCGCCGGCGAACGCGGCCAGTTGTTTCGCGGACGCCTGTTCGTAGATCGCGGCGACGCTGGCGCCGTGCTTGCGCAGCGTCGCCGCGACCGCGAGCAGCAGAGGCCCGGAACCGGCGACGACGACGCGCTTGCCGGCAATCGGCCAGCCTTGCTTGATCAGCGCCTGCGCGCCGCCGGCGCCGAACACGCCGGGCAGAGTCCAGCCCGGAAACGGCAGCAGCAGTTCGCGTGCGCCACAGGCGAGCACGAGCTTGTCGTAACGCAGGGTGCGCGCCTGTGCCGCTTGTTCGACCAGAAGTTCCTTGCCCGTCGCGGCGACGATCTGCGTTTGCGTGAAGTGCGCAATATTCGTGCGGCTCTCGACGGCATGGAATGCGTGTCGGGCCATGCGCGGTGCCTCGACGCGCACATCGCGGCGCCAGACCTGGCCGCCCAGCGTCGCCTGCGCATCGAGCACGCCGACGCGTGCGCCGTGGCTTGCCGCGGCGTCTGCAGCGGCGAGTCCGGCCGGACCTGCCCCGACGACGAGCACATCGTAGTGCTCAGCCATGCGCCGGCTCCATCGCGGTTTCCACGCGCATGCCTTGGCGCACGATCGTCATGCAGGCGCGCTGATGATCGATGCCGTCGATGCGCACGGGGCATTCGAAGCATATGCCCATGCCGCACAGCGGCGCGCGCGCACTGCCGCCGGGCCGGCGACCGAAGCGCAGCGTGACCTGGGCGATCGCCGCAGCGACGCTGGCGCCGACCGGTGCTTCGACCGCCACGCCGTCGACGTGCAGGCGCACGAGCTTCGTCGCGATGTTCATGCGCGCACTCGCGACGGCAGGTAGGGAGCCGGATCGATCGCACTGCGACGCCCGAGCAACTGATCGACGACGAGGTGCGCGCTCGCGAACGCGGTCGTCACGCCGAGTCCTTCGTGGCCCGCGGCAACCCAGACATCGCGCAGCCCGGGCACCGCGCCGAGATAGGGGCGGCCGTCCGGCGTGGTCGGGCGCAAGCCGGTCCAGATGCGCAGTGTCTGCAGGTCGCGCAGGCGCGGAAGGAACGCGAACGCGCGCTCGAGCATGCTTCGCACGGTCGCCATCGAGACCTCGCGTGAAGAGTCGAATTCGCGCGACGAGCCGATCAGCACTTGCCCGGTCGGACGCGGCTGCACGTTGAACGCGACCGAGGTGGGCGCGCTGCCGTGCGCACTGTCGGCGTAACCGAGTTCGAGCAGTTGATGGCGCACGAATGCCGGATAGCGATCGGTGATGACGAGATGGCCTTTGCGCGCGCGCAGCGGCAGCATCGGCAGCAACTCGGGCAGGGCGCAGCCCGTGGCGACGAGCACGGGACCGCTCAACCGCGTGCCCCCATCCAGCACGACGCCGTCGCCGCTCAACGCGTGTACGCGGCGACCGAGATGCAGCTGAGTGTTGCGCGTGGTCGCGCGCTTGACGAGAAATTCGGCGACGCGCGGCGGATAGACCACGGCTTCCGCGGCGACGAGCATGCCGCCGGCGAGGCCGGGGACGAGTTCGGGTTCGAGTTCGTACAGTGCGTTCGCATCGACCGCTTCGGCAACGACGCCAGCCTGCGCTAGGCGTGCGATCTTCGCCGTGATGCCGGCGTACTCTCGTTCGTCGCGCGCGACCCACAGCGTGCCGCAGCGGCTGAATTCGGCTTCGGGCAGTTGCGCATAGGCTTCCCACATCTGCTGCGAATGGCGCGACAGTGCGAGTTCGGCCGGGTCGTCGTCCATTACGACGAGATGGCCCATCGACGCCGCGGTGGCGCCGCCGCCGACGGGGCCGGGTTCGACGATTGCGACGCGCAGGCCCTCCGCCGCGGCGAGGTCCGCGCAGGCCGCGCCGACGATGCCGGCGCCGACGACGATCAGGTCGAACGTGTTCACGCGCGCCCGGCTTCGGCGCCGATGCCCCAGGCGAACGGGTCGGCGGGATCGATGAACAGCGCGCCCTGCGACGTCACGTGCGCGCTGCCGGTGATGCGCGGCAGCACTCCGCGCACGGATTCGGCGTAGGTTGCCTCGAACACGCTGCCGAGGATGCTTTCCTGTCGCCACGTCGCGCCGGGGGCGAGTTTGCCGTCGGCGGCGAGGCAGGCGATCTTCGCGCTCGTGCCGGTGCCGCAGGGACTGCGGTCGTAGGCGAGGCCCGGGCAGAGCACGAAGTTGCGCGCATCGACGCCGGGTGTGAGCGAGACGGCGTTGATCTCGATGTGGTCGATCTCGGCGCCGTCCGCGCCGGTGATGTGGTTTGCTTGCAGCGCGAGGCGCACATTCTCGGTATACGCAGTCAGTTCGCGCACACGCGCGAAGTCCAACGGCACCGGCGAATCCTTGGTGATGAAGAACCAGTTGCCGCCCCAGGCGATGTCGCCGGTCACCGCGCCGAAACCGGGGACATCGACGCGCACGTTCGTCGCGAGGCGATAGCTTTCGACGTTGGCTATCGATACGCGGCCGTCGGCGTGCAGCTCCGCGCCGACCGTGCCGACCGGCGTTTCCAGCCTATGCATGCCCGGCGCAATGCGACCGAGGTGGGCGAGGGTGCGGATCACGCCGATGCTGCCGTGCCCGCACATGCCGAGAGTGCCGACGTTGTTGAAGAAGATCACGCCGGTGCAGGCCTTCGGGTCGACGGCCGGCAACAACAGCGCACCGACCATCGTATCGGAGCCGCGCGGCTCGCAGGCGATCGCGCTGCGCCAGCGGTCGAATTCGCGGCGGAAGCGTTCGCGGCGTTCGGCCAACGGACCGCTGCCAAGATCGGGAAAGCCGGCAACGACAACGCGCGTGGGTTCGCCGCCGGTGTGCGAATCGATGATCTCTATCTTGTGCATGTCGGCATCTTCGCTGCGCCTCGCTGCGCAGTCTAGAAAAACTTGCTGCGTTTCGATGCGGAATTCGGCACAATTTTCACGTGACGATTGCCATTCCCGCCAACGAGTTGGAAAGCCTGTTCGACGCGCTCCCCGACGTCGTGTTCTTCGTCAAGGACGCGGCCGGGCGCTACACCCACGCGAACCTGACCCTCGTGCGCCGGCTCGGCTTGAAGAATCGCTCGCAGGTGATCGGCCGCGACGTGGCCGACTTGTTTCCCGCGCACATGGGGGGCTCCTACGCGGCGCAGGATCGGCGCGTGCTCGCCGGCGAGACGATCGAGGATCAGCTCGAAGTGCACATCTTCCCGAATCGTGCGCCGGGCTGGTGCCTGACGCGCAAGCATCCGTTGCGCGTTCGTGGCAAGGTGCGCGGCCTGGTCGGCATCTCGCGCGACCTCGGCCAGCCGGACGGCCGTCATCCGACCTACGATCGCCTGCGCCGCGTGATCGATCATCTGCAGTGCCACTATGCGGACAACGTGCGCATGGCGAAGTTGGCCGAATTGGCCGGCGTGTCGCTGGCCCAGCTCGAACGGCATTTCCGCAATGTGTTCCAGATCACGCCGCAGCAGGCGCTGACGCGCATGCGCATCGAGGCGGCGATGCGCCTGCTCTCCGGCGCGGACGGCATCGCCGAAATCGGCCACGCCTGCGGCTTTGCCGACCAGAGCGCGTTCGCGCGTCAGTTCAAGGCGACGGTCGGCATGACACCGCGTGCGTATCGCAAGCTGGCGCGCGCGTAGCGATCATTGGAATCGCGAACCCGATGCATGCGTGCGGCAGGGAACGAAGCCGCGCCGGTATTGTCTTTTGAATCGGCCCCGTTCGAGGAGAGATCGACGTGCTTCATCCTGCTTGCCGCCTCGCTGGCGCAGCGCTACTCGCATCTGCTCTTCTTGCCGCACCTGTGCGCGCGGCCGAATCCGCCGAGAATTCGTTCGCCAGCGATCCCTCGATCACGATCAAATATCTGCCGGGCAAGTACTACGAACAACGCGCGCAGGATGCGGTGAAGCGCAAGAATTTCCGCCAGGCGCTCGAGATGTACGAGAAGGCGAGCTACTGGGGCAACAAGATCGCCCAGTTCGATGTCGGCATGCTTTATCTGCACGGCGCGGAAGGCGTGCCGGCCGACAAGATTCGCGGCACCGCGTGGCTCGGTATCGCCGCGCAAACGCATACGCCCGATGTCGACAAGGCGGTCGGCGAAGCCTATGCCAGCCTGAACGCCGAGCAGCGTGCCGCAGCCGGAGAGATTTGGAAGCAACTCAAGGTCGACTATGACGACAAAGTCACGCTCGACCGCGCGGGCAGGAAATTCAATGACCAGCTCATCCGCGACAAGGGCTCGCTCAGTGGGCCGCCCGAGTACACGACGATCACCTACGGCAGTTTCGGCGGTGGCGGCGGCGATCAGATGGCGAACCCGGTTTTCGATGCGAACACCGGCGCGCTGCAAGGCGGGCGCACCGAGGGCGTCACGCGTACGGTCAACGCGGCGAAATTCATCAGTGCGGTGAAGGATCAGTTCAGCGATTTCGTCCACACACAATTCGGCGCGGTGGACGTCGGCCAGCCGGTAGGCGTCTCCAACGGCAGCCAGCCCGCACCGACGGCGGAAAAGAAACCGTAGAGGCAGCCGTCGTTCAGGCGGCTTTGCCGACCTTGCTGCCGTTGTCGCGCGCGAGCTGCGCGCTGAGCCATCGACCGGTCTCGACGAGCTTGTCGAGATCGATGCCCGTGGCGATGCCCATGCCGTGCAGCATGTAGACGACATCTTCGCTGGCGACATTGCCGCTCGCACCGCGCGCGTAGGGACAGCCGCCGACGCCGGAGACGGCCGAGTCGATCACGCCGACGCCGAGTTCGAGGCAGGCGAGGATGTTGGCGAGCGCCTGTCCGCGCGTGTCGTGGAAATGGATCGCGAGCGCGGACATCGGCACCTCGGCAGCGACCGCGGCGAGCATCGCGCGCGCCTTCGCCGGCGTGCCGATGCCGATCGTGTCGCCGAGCGAGATCTCGTAGCAGCCCATCGCATGCAGCGCCTTGGCCACGCGCACGACGTCGGTCAACGGCACTTCGCCCTGGTAAGGGCAGCCGAGCACGGTCGAGACGTAGCCGCGCACGGCGACGCCGTCGACCTTCGCACGCTCGATCACGGGCGCGAAGCGCTCAAGCGATTCGGCGATCGAGGCGTTGATGTTCTTGCGATTGAACGCCTCGCTCGCCGCGGTGAACACGGCGATTTCGTCGACACCGACTTCGCGGGCGCGTGCATAGCCCTGCAGGTTCGGCACGAGCACCGGGTAGCGCAGACCGGGCTTCTTCTGAATGCCGGTGTAGACCTCGGCCGCGTCGGCCAGCTGCGGCACCCATTTCGGGCTGACGAAACTCGTCGCTTCGATCGTTTGCAGGCCGGTCGCCGAAAGCCGGTCGATCAGCTCGATCTTCGTCGGCGTCGGCACAACGGCTTTCTCGTTCTGCAAGCCATCGCGCGGGCCGACTTCGACGATGCGGACTTGGCTGGGCGTGGTCATTTCGATGTTGGCAGGGGTTTGGCTGATGCCGATATTTCGGCATCGCTGGCAGGTTTCAAGGTGAAGTAGGGGGTAGCGGCGAACACACCGCGAAGCTCGACGGCTTTGGCCATGGCCTCGGAGTCGCCGGCAACGTAACTGTGCAGCATCATGCCATCGCCGGAGCGTTGCCCGCCCGGCATTTTCGAAATCTTCTCCGTGCGGCCCTGAAGTTTGCCATCGATGATGAAATGCGCGACTGCGGCGTCGTCAGTCGGACGCAGACGGATCTCGCCGTTGCGCATGTCGTAGAGAAAGTAGTGATAGCCATTCGACCAGTCCACGCCGTCGGTATGCGATTGTTCGTCATCGAACTTGACCGTGAGGATGGATTTCGCGCCGACCGATGCAAACGCCAGATGGGTCTTGGCATCGGTGTCAGTATCGTCCTTGCCGTTCTCGAACAAATGCAAGGTCTTGCAGCCGGGGTCGACCACGAGAAACAAATTCTCATCGGCCTTGCGGTCTTTTTCCTGGTTCAGCAGTCGCCATGTGCCGACAAAGCGCTGATCGCACTGGCTGATGTGCTTGCCGGGCAGAGATTCGAACACGGTATCGACGCAACCACTCAGCGCGACGGCAGCAAGACATAACATTGCCGCCGCGAGCCTCATTTTTCCGCCTCGAAGTGCGCGAGCACCGCATCGGCCTCGACGAACTCACCGACTTTCGCACTCACGATCGCGATCTTCACCGCGCGTGGCGCCCTGAGCGTGATCTCCATTTTCATCGCTTCCATCACGATCAATTCCTGACCCTCGCTAACACGATCGCCTTCCTTGGTTTTGACCAGCACGATGCGGCCGGGCATCGGCGCGACGATGCGGTCGCCGCTGGTCTGCGCCGATTTCGCATAGGCGAATGCGGCGACGCGAGTGAGCCAGGCGCGGCGTTCGCCGTCATGCAGCAGCACGCCGTCGGCGTCGACCTCGCTGCGCCAGCGGCGCGCTTCGCCGTCGAGCTCGGCGTTGAGCAAGCCGTCGGCGAAACGCGCATTGGCGACCTTGCAGCGTGTCTCACCGATGTTCAATTCGTAGCTGCCGTTTGCGCCGTGCGCGTCGACTTCGATGCGCTCGCCGTCGTGCGCGAAGCAGACGATGCGCTTGCCCGAGTGGCCGATGCGCCAGGCGTCGGCGCGCGCCCAGGGCGAGTACGGATCGCCGCTGGCGCGTGCAAGTTGCGGTCTCGAGGCTTCCTCGGCCAGCAGCACCGCGGTCGCCGCGGCAAACAGCATCGCCTGATCGGGCGCGGCGTCGGCCGGCAGGAATTCGCCGAGGTGGCGGTCGAGGTAGCCCGTGTCGATGCGGCCCTCGATCACCGCGGGATGGCGCACGAGGCGCTCGAGGAAATCGATGTTCGACTTCGGTCCGGTCACCGCGCATTGGGCGAGCGCCTCGCGCATGCGCTGCAACGCGGAGGCGCGATCGCGATCCCATACGATCAGTTTGGCGATCATCGGGTCGTAGAAGATCGTCACTGTGTCGCCTTCGATCACGCCCGAGTCGATGCGCACATGCGCGTTCGGTGCGGGTAGTTGCAGGCGCTGCAGCCTGCCCGAGCCCGGCAAAAATCCCTGCGCAGGATCTTCGGCATAGAGGCGCAGCTCGATCGCGTGGCCGTCCTGCGGCACCGACTTGTTGCGCAGAAGCGAGGCCGGCAATGCCTCGCCCGCGGCGACGCGCAACTGCAGTTCGACGAGATCGAGATGCAGCACCATCTCGGTGACCGGATGCTCGACCTGCAGGCGCGTGTTGATCTCCATGAAATAGAAATCGCCCTGCGGCCCGACGATGAATTCGACCGTGCCGGCATTGACGTAGTCGAGCGCGCGCGCGGCCTTGATCGCGGCGTCGCCCATCTTCGCGCGCAGCTCGGGGGTGAGAAAAGGCGAGGGCGTTTCCTCGAGCACTTTCTGGTAGCGACGCTGCGCCGAGCATTCGCGCTCATTCAAATGGATCGCGTTGCCATGCGTATCGCCGAAGATCTGGAATTCGATATGGCGCGGCGTTTCGACATAGCGTTCGAGCAACACGCGGTCGCGGCCGAACGCACTCTTCGCTTCGCGCTGGCAGGATTCGAGATTCGAGGCGAATTCGTCGGCCTTGCGCACGATGCGCATGCCCTTGCCGCCGCCGCCGTAGGCGGCTTTGATCATCAACGGAAAACCGATGCGCTGCGCTTCGCGCGCGAGCAGCACAGCATCTTGGTCTTCGCCGGTGTAGCCCGGCACCACGGGCACGCCGTGTCCCGACATCAACTCTTTGGCGCCGGCCTTCGAGCCCATCTTGCGCATCGAACCGGCGGAAGGACCGATGAACACGATGCCGGCTTGTTCACAGGCCTCGGCGAAGTCGGCATTCTCGGACAGAAAGCCGTAGCCGGGATGGATCGCCTGCGCGCCCGATTTCTTCGCGACCTCGATGATCGCATCGCCGCGCAGATACGAATCCGCTGGCCGCGGGCCGCCGATCGGGTAGGCGAAGTCGGCCTGGCGAACATGCTGCGCGGTTGCGTCGGCCTCCGAATAGACGGCTACGGTCTGGATGCCGAGGCGCCGCGCGGTGCGGATGATGCGGCAGGCGATCTCGCCGCGGTTGGCTATGAGGATTTTGTTGAACATAATTTACTTAACGCGGATAAGAGCGGATTTACTCGGATAAGAGCGGATTTTTTGAGTCGAAGATTCGGCGCCTTACTTGAGCTGTGGGGCCAAAGTTCAACAACAGGCCCACATGAAGCCCCGTCGTCTTGAGATAGTTCAACAGTTGCGCTTCATGCGCATCGTTGATCTTCGCGGCCACTTTCAGTTCGATCAGCAAACGTTTTTCCACGACAAGATCCGCTCGAAACTCGCCGACGATGCGACCGCGAAGGGAAACGGACAGGGGCGCCTGCTGCTCCACATATAGCCCTTCTTCGCGCAACGCAAACGCTAATGCGTTTTCATAGACGCCTTCGACGAACCCGTGCTGGAGCTCGTTGTAGACGGAGTAAAACACTCCAATAACCTGTTCGGTCAAGTCTGCCTCGATCAATCCGCTCTTATCCGCCTTCATCCGCTTTTATCCGCGTTAAGAATCGTCACTCCGGCAGATGGCAACACGCTTCGATGTTGTGGCCGTCGGGGTCGAGCACGAACGCGCCGTAGTAGTTGGCGTGATAGTGCGGGCGCAGGCCTGGCGCGCCGTTGTCGATGCCGCCGGCGGCGATGGCCGCCGCGTAGAACGCGTCGACCGTCGCGCGGTTCGCTGCGGCGAAGGCGACATGCAGCTTGCCGCGCAACGCGCCGTCGCCGTTGCCGATCCAGAAGTACGGGTTGCCGTCGTGGCCGTAGCCTACGTGCGCGTGGCCGCCGGTCATTTCCGGCGTGACCTCCATGACCAGGCCGATGCCGAGTGGCGCGAGCGCGCCGGCGTAGAACGCCTTGCTGCGTGCGATATCGGAAACGGTGAAGCCGATATGGTCGAAACGGTTGCGAAGGGACACGAGGCTACTCCTGCTTGAGCCACGGAGGCGTTTGCTTGTCGAGAAATGCGCCGAGGCCGGCTTGACCTTCCGCGCCGATGCGCAGGCGTGCGATCAGCGCGGCATTGTCCTTATCGATCTGGGTCGCGTGTTCGGGCGTCGCGCCAGCCATGCGCAATGCGAGCTGCTTCGCTTCGCGTTGTGCGTTCGGTGCGCCCTTGGCGAGCAGGTCGAGTTCGCGCGCGATCGCTGCATCGAGCTTGTCCGTCGCGACGACGCGGTGCACGAGATCGATGCGCAATGCTTCGTGCGCGTCGATCACCTCGGCGCTGACGAACAGGCGTCGCGCCTGGCGCGCACCGATTGCGGCAATCACGTACGGCGAGATCACCGCCGGCACGAGGCCGAGCTTGACCTCGCTCAGCGCGAACTTCGCCGTGTCGGCGGCGATCGCGATGTCGCAACAGGCGACGAGGCCGACGCCGCCACCCATCGCTGCGCCGTTGACGCGGGCGACGGTCGGTTTCGGGAAGAAATTCAGCGTGCGCATCAGCGTGGCGAGACGCTCGGAGTCGGCGCGGTTCTCCGCTTCGCTCGCCGCCGCCATGCGCTTCATCCAGTTCGCATTGGCACCGGCCGAGAACGAGGCGCCGGCGCCGGTGAGCACGAGCGCGCGCAACGAGGCGTCGCGGGCGAGTTTGTCGAGCTCGGTGGTGAGTTCGCCGATCAGCTCGTCGTCGAAGGCGTTGTGCGTCTGCGGGCGATCGAGCGTGATGCGCGCGGTGCGCCCCTCGATCGAAATCTGTAACGATCCGGACATGCGCGCGACACACCGTCAGCGAAAGCGGGATGCGCATGATAGCGGGTCGCCCGGAGGGCTGTCGCGGTCGTCCGCTCCGCGTCGGCCGGCTATGGCGAATGGGCAAAAAAAGCGCCGACCGCGTTTCCGCGATCGGCGCTGCTTTTTTCAGCTCAAGCGTGAATCAGTTCGATTCGGTGAACTGGATGTACGGCGAAGTTCCACCCGCCGCGACGCAGGCGCCGAGGTTCAGATTGTTGGTCTCGCCGGTCGTGCCGCCGTTGGTCGGGCCGGTGCACGTCGGCGCGTTCGTGGTGCCGTCGTTGGTCGCCACTTTCACCGTGAGCGAGGATCCCGAATTGAACGTGGCAGCCGAGCCGCCGCCGTTGCCGACGACGTTGAACTCGGAGTTGTTCCATGTCGCGCCGATGTCGAGCGTGCTGCCGCTCTGGCTGACGGCGTAGGCCGTGCCGCCGTAGGTGAAGGTCACCGTGTCGAGACCGCTCGTCGAAGCCGAACCGGACAGAGAGCCGCCCGACAAACCGGACAGTCCGACTGCAGGCGCAGCGATGCCCTTGCTGTTCTTGTAGCAGCCGTTATAGGAACTGGTCTTGTAGCCGTTCCAACCCGACGGGCAACGCTTGTGGGCAGGAATGAACATCCAGTTCTGGATAAACGCCTGCGGACCGCTGACGCCGGTGCCGGCATTGCCCGGATAGTTCGACGAGTAGATGAACTGCTCCCAGGTCTGGCAGCTCGAATATCCCAAGGCCGAACAGAACGCCGTCGGTCCATTGCCGAAATTGGTGTTGAGCTGCAGCGTGTAGCCGCCCGAGCCGCCGCCGGTTTCACTAGGGAAGCTGCCGGTGGCCGACTGGGTGAGATGAGAGGTCGTTGCGGAGTAGTCGTAGCCGTTGCCGACCGTGTCCGCACCCCGGTACTTCGGATTGGAGCGATAAGTCGGCGTTTCGCCGCACGCCACTTGCTGCCAGGCCAGGCTCGGATAATCCGCCTGGAAACAACCTTCGGAGACCGGTGGGAAATTCTTCAGGGAATCGTGCCAAGCATGCAATTGTTCGGCAGTCGCACTCGGGGCAGCAACGGTCGACATCACCGGGGACATCAAAAGGCTGATCATGGACGCAGCGAGAACCGCGGGACGCACGCCCAGTTTCTTCTTTGCTTGCATACATACTCCGAAAGTAGTGGAAAGAGTCAGCACAACCCCGTCGGGGTTGTTCGTGCCGCCGTTAGTTCAGGGCCAGTTTTTACCGATTCCGCTGCATCGAACGCCGATCGGCGCCGCTGCAGGCGAGCTAATCCCAGCTCGCGGATAAACCTCGCCATGCGAAGATTTTCCCGAAATTCGTCGAATGCCGAATAAAGCGCGCGAGGTCCCCACCTCGGCCCGATACACCGCGCATGCGCCTGACCAAAATCTCCCTCGAACTTCGTGCGGTAGTGAATTCGTAACGGTTACCGGGTTAAGTCTTTCAAAACTGTTGCACTGGTTCACCGACGTCCCCGGACTGGCCGGGGACTTGAGGTTGGCAGAGCCGGGAAGATTACTGCTTGCAGCCTTTCTGGCCGAAGTAATTGGCATACCCCGTGCCGGCGGCATACAACGCGTTGGACCATTCGCGCTGCAGGCTGAAGTTGGCGCCGTTGGCAAGCGTCATCGGTGCGTAGACCCATTCGCACTTGTCGCCGTTTTCGTAACCGCCGTTGTCGGTCCAGCCCGTGCCGCGCGGATCGGTCGTGGCTTCGGAGACTTCGTGCGAGACCACCGATGCGATATCCGCCAGTCCTTGCGCGTTGCCGGAGCTGGCTCCCGGACCGCAGCCCGTGGTGCCGGTGAAATTGCCGATCCAGGCGACCTGGACTTGCGCACCGTTGCTGCACGTGCCCCAGGTGTGGAAGCCGCAGGCCTGGCCGCCAGGCCAGTTGGAGGTGATGTAGGTGTAGATCGCGTTCGAGTTCGGATTGTTGCCGGTCAGGCTGCAGGCTTTCGAAACCATCGTCGAGCTGCTCGGCGTCGAGTTGCCGGTCGAGGACGTATCGAAGGTGTGGCCGACGTAAGTGGAATTGCCGGTCACGTAGCCGTTGGTGGCGCCGTTGTACTCGTTTGACGCATTGGCGATGCCGCTTCCGCTCCAGCCGTTGAAGAACGAGTCCATGCCGGTGATGATCGGATCGGTTTGCGACCAATTGCCCCAGAACACCGCCTGGATGGTCGGGGTGACCATCACATTGCCGCCCTTGAGGGTCAGCGGGCCGCCGTAGCCGTAGCACGCGCGCACCGTTGGGCGGCTAGGATTGCATTGGTTGAAATGGGGGCTCGACGGATCGATGGGCTCCTGCGAATCCGTGCCGACGGAATGATCGTTGCCGGCGCCGGCGAGCGGAACCCGCGGCTTGTCGCTGCGATAGAAGGGCACGATCGGAGCGCTGTGGCTCAGATAGAGGGCCCCCTCGAAGTCGCGCAGATCACCGCGGACAATTGCGCCGTCCTGGTCGGTCACGTATAGCGGACGTGAAGGCGAGGACGCCTCGGCGATGATGTCGTTCGGATCCTGGATGGTGGCGATCTTTTCACCGCCGCGATATAGCTCCGCCTGACCTTGGCCGTTGGCGACCAACGCATCGCCCAATTGCAGCAGACTGCCTTCGGTCTGGTGTACAACGAAATGAGTCTGATTGGCCTGCGCCGCGAACGCCTGCGCGGTCAGTCCCATCATCGCAACGCCCACAATGCACGCCGTAACTAGTGTTGCCTTCTTCATGCCTCGCTCCAAAAGGATGTGAAAGTCATATGGACATCTCCCCATGTCCGCGTTTGCTTCATCTGCTGCTTGATTCCCCGCGCCCGCGGTCATGATTCGGTTCGACCCGGACCCCTCAAGGCGGAGCCCCTCCCGTCAAGTGATACGGTCGAAATACACGTGCATATGTTAAATATTCCAAAAAATATTAATCACATCACGTATTTACGGGATGTTGTTGCTGCGAAGTGGAACGTAGTGGCCGGAGCTGCCTTCGGATTCGATTCGCGGCTGCAACCACTGCTCTCGATAGGTAAGCTAGCCCGACACGGCTGCGGCACCCCAGGGTAGGCCGGAGCGTTACCGTTCGTTTTATTCAGCTGGAGCAAGATGTCCATCCTTCGAATTTACCTGCGCGTGCTCGCGCTGCTCGCGCCGGAAAAATGGCTGGCGATCACGCTGGCCGTCGCCAACCTTGCCCTCGCGGGCGTGTTCTTCCTCGAGCCCTGGCTGTTCGGCCGTGTGGTCGATGCGCTGACCGCGAAGGATCATCGCGACGCGTGGCAATTCATCGGCGCCTGGGCCGGCGTCGGTTTCGCCGGCGTCGTCGCCAGCGTGCTCGTTTCGCTCCATTCAGACCGCCTCGCACACCGTCGGCGCCTGGCCGTCATCACCCAGTTTTTCGAGCATTCGATCGCGCTGCCGTTGTCGTTCCATGGCCAGCACCACACCGGGCGTCTGTTGCGCATCATGCATTCGGGCTCGAGCAACCTGTTCCAGATCTGGCTCAATTTCTTCCGCGATCATCTGACCACGCTGCTGTCGATCTTCGTCATGATCCCGCTCGCGATCAAAATGAACTGGAAGCTTGCGTTGCTCATGATCGGCCTGATGACGAGCTTCGCCGTGTTCAACGCGATCGCGGTACGGCGCACGCACAAGGCGCAGGGCGAGGTCGAGGAACTGCACCACGAGATCTCCGAGCGCGTCGGCGACGTGTTCGGCAACGTCATGGTCGTGCAGAGCTTCTCGCGCATCTCGGCCGAGGTCGCCGAGATCAAGAGCATGGTGAAGAAGGTGCTGACCGCGCAGTATCCCGTGCTGCGCGGCTGGGCCTGGCTGTCGGTCGCCAATCGCGCGATGAGCACGATCACGATCGTCGCCATGTTCGCGCTCGGCGCGCAGCTCAACGGCAAGGGTGAGGTCACGGTCGGCGCGATCGTCACCTTCGTCGGCTTCTCGATGCAGTTGATCGGCCGCCTCGAGCAGTTCGCCGGCTTCATTTCCAGCCTGTTCTTCCAGACCCACTCGCTGCGCGATTTCTTCGCCGTGCTAGACACGCAGGAAGTGCTGCACGAGAAGCCGGGCGCGCCCGACCTGCCGCAGGACGTACGCGGCGAAGTCGAATTCCACGACGTCTCGTTCGGCTACGAGGTGTCGCATCCGGCGCTCAAGCACCTGAATTTCAGGGTGCCCGCGGGCGCAACTGCGGCCATCGTCGGTCCCACCGGTGCCGGCAAGACCACGGCGTTGAGCCTGCTCTACCGCGCCTACGATCCGAGCGCGGGCCGCATCACGATCGACGGCATCGACATCCGCGAGGTCAGCCTGCACAGCTTGCGCGAACACATCGCCGTCGTGTTCCAGGACCCGGGCCTGTTCTACCGTTCGATCGCCGACAACCTGCGCATCGGCAAGCCCGACGCGACCGAGGCGGAAATCGAGGCGGCCGCGATTGCGGCCGAAGCGCATCATTTCGTCATCGTCAAGCCGGAAGGCTATTCGACCCTCGTCGCCGAGCGCGGTCGCTCGCTATCCGGCGGCGAGCGCCAGCGCCTGTCGATCGCGCGCGCGATGCTCAAGGATTCGCCGATCCTGATCCTCGACGAGGCGACGAGCGCGCTCGACAACGCCACCGAGGCGCGCATCCAGCGTGCGCTCGGCGCGCTGACCCAGGGCCGCACGACCTTCGTCATCGCCCATCGCCTGACCACCGTACGCAACGCCGACGTCATTCTCGTACTCAAGAACGGCGAGCTGGTCGAGAGGGGCAAGTACGACGAACTCGTGCGCCTCGGCGGCCTGTTCGCCGAACTCGACCGCGGCGGCGAGTTCGTGCCCGACGCGGTGTTGGAGGAGGCGGATATCGAGCTGACCGGCTGAGGAATTCCTCGGAGCGATCAGCCGGCATCGGGGTGTGAAGCGGATGACACACGTCTAGCCTCGGACCAAAGGAGTACAACGAAACGGCAGCGCGCGTGGTAGGTTATTGCCCAGTTCCCGTGCAGGTATCCGTATGCCTTCCCGTCTCGCCTTGATCGCATCGCTTGCCCTGATGGTTGCCCCCAGTTTCGCCCTGGCCGACAAGGCCAGCGAGGCGGCGCTCGATGCACGTGTCAAAGCGCTCGAGCAGCATGTCGCCGAGCTTGAGGCGAAACTCAATGCGCTCGCCGCAAAGCCGTCCGCGGCGCCGGCAGTATCCGTCGTGCCGCACGTGGCCCAGCCGGGTGCACCCACGCCGCCGCCGATCTGGGGCGATCCGACGAAGTGGGCGCAGATCAAGCAGGGCATGAGCTGGAGCGAAGTGCGCCGCCTGCTCGGCGCGCCAGGACGCACGACCACCGGCGTGTTCGGCGAGGTCTGGTACTACCCGGACGAATCCGGCGGCCGCGTCGTGTTCGACCGCGACAGCCGCGTTGCGGAAATCGACAAGCCGCCTGCGCACTGACTATTCAGGCAGTTCGCGCTGCCTCTGGACGCCGGCGCATTGCACGCCGGCACCGCGAAACATGTCGACACCAGCGCCGCGCGCCGGAGGCTCAGGACTTCAGCGCGCCTGACTTCAGCACCATGTAGATCATCAGCACAGCTGCCGCCAGGACGCCGATCGAAGACGCGCCGAGAATCGGGCCGATCGTGGTCTCCGCGACGACCCTGCCGTAAAGCAGCAGCAGTCCCGTGAACATGACGACGGCCGCGACCTGATGCAGCACGAACTGCGTCTGCGCGATCGCTTTGCCGGGCCGTTCGAGCCACAGCTTGTGAATGATCGCGTAGATGAATGACACGACGAAACCGACCAGCAGGATATGCGCGTGAGCGATGAGTTGCCCATGATTCCCCGACGCGCCCATGTAAACACCGACGCCCATTCCCAGCACGACGTAACCGAGCGCGCAGATCAGGTATTTGCGATCGAAACTCATATGTCCCCCGTTTGGACGTTGCGATGCACGATGCAGCTGGCGAACGATACGCTACATCCGGAACACACCGAAGCGCTGTTTCTCGATCGGCGCGTTGAAGCTCGCGGAAATCGCCAGGCCGAGCACGCGGCGCGTGTCGGCCGGGTCGATCACGCCGTCGTCCCAGAGACGCGCGGAGGCGTAGTAGGGATGACCTTGGCGTTCGTACTGGTCGCGGATCGGTGCCTTGAATGCATCTTCTTCTTCTTTCGCCCAGGTCTTGCCGTTTGCTTCGATGCCGTCGCGGCGCACAGTCGCGAGCACGCTGGCTGCCTGCTCGCCGCCCATCACGCTAATGCGTGCGTTCGGCCACATCCACAGAAAGCGCGGCTGGTAGCCGCGGCCGCACATCGCGTAGTTGCCCGCGCCGAAACTGCCGCCGATGATGACGGTGAACTTCGGCACGTGCGAGCAGGCGACCGCGGTGACCATCTTTGCGCCGTCCTTGGCGATGCCGGCCTGCTCGTATTTCTTGCCGACCATGAAGCCGGTGATGTTCTGCAGGAACACGAGCGGAATATCGCGCTGGTTGCACAGCTCGATGAAGTGCGCGCCCTTGAGCGCGGACTCCGGAAACAGGATGCCGTTGTTGGCGACGATGCCGACCGGATAGCCGTATAGGTGGCCAAATCCGCAAACCAGAGTCTTGCCGTAACGCGCCTTGAATTCATGGAATTCCGAGCCGTCGACGATGCGTGCGATGATCTCGCGGATGTCGAACGGCTTGCGCGTGTCGGTCGGCACGCAACCGTAGATTTCCTCGGTCGCGTATTTCGGTTCGGCCGGCGCCTGGATAGCGACCGGCAGTTTCTTCGTCCGATTCAAGTTGGCGACGATGTCGCGCGCGATCGCGAGCGCGTGCTGGTCGTTCTCGGCGAAATGATCGGCGACGCCTGAAATTGAGGTGTGCACATCGGCGCCACCGAGCGATTCGGCGTCGACGACTTCGCCGGTCGCGGCCTTCACCAGCGGCGGGCCGCCGAGGAAGATCGTGCCTTGTTCCTTGACGATGATGGTCTCGTCGCTCATCGCCGGCACGTAGGCGCCGCCGGCGGTGCACGAGCCCATGACGACCGCGATCTGCGGAATGTTGAGCGCGCTCAGCCGCGCCTGGTTGTAGAAGATGCGGCCGAAGTGCTCCTTGTCGGGGAAGACTTCGTCCTGCATCGGCAGGAACGCGCCGCCCGAATCGACGAGGTAGATGCAGGGCAGGCGGTTCTCGAGCGCGATTTCCTGCGCGCGCAAATGCTTCTTCACCGTCATCGGGAAATACGTGCCGCCCTTGACCGTCGCGTCGTTGGCGACGACGACGACCTCGCTGCCGTGCACGCGGCCGATGCCGGCAATCACGCCCGCGCACGGCGCCGCGCCGTCGTACATGCCGTGCGCGGCGAGCGGCGAGAATTCGAGGAACGGCGAACCCGGGTCGAGCAGCGCGCGGATGCGTTCGCGCGCAAGCAGCTTGCCGCGCTCGGTGTGCTTGGTGCGCGCCTTCTCGCCGCCGCCGAGTGCGGCCTGCGCGAGCTGCGTTTTCAGATCGTCGACGAGACCGCGCAGCTGCTTGGCGTTGGTCTGGAATTCTTCGCTGCGCGGGTCGATCTGCGATTCGATGACGGGCATGGAGGTGCTCTGCGGACAATTAGGTCTAGAACCTATCTCAAAACGTAGCGAGCGAAGGCAGTTCGTTCGTCGCCGGAGCGCAGGAACCGGAGTTTACAAATAGTAAATGAGGATTCCGAGCACCGCCGGCGCGCCCGATTTTGGTTTGAATCGGGTCGAGCGCAGTAGTTTTGAGATAGGTTCTAGCTTAAACAAAACCGGCCGCACTGAGGCGGCCGGTTTGGCGTCGATGGGACCGGAACTCAGTGTCCGTTGGTCTTCTTCTCGGCAGCTTCCTTGGCCTTGGCGGCAGCGTCCTTGGCTGCGTCGGCGGCCTGGCCTGCGGCCTGGCTCGTCGCAGCCGCAGCGCTGGACACCTGAGCCGCGGTGGCGTCGGCGGCGGCCTTGGCATCGGCGGCGACCTTGTCGGCGGCGGCCTTGGCTTCCGCAGCTGCCTTGTCGGCGGCGGCCTTGGCATCCGCAGCCGCCTTGTCGGCAGCGGCCTTGGCCTGCGCGGCGGCCTGCTCGGCTTTCTGCTTGGAGTCATCGCAAGCGGTCAACGTAACGGCAAGCGCCAGAACTGCAATGATTGCTTTGATCTTCATGCTCCCTCTCCCACGTGGTTGGTTGGACGTGCAACGAAGTGCCCGGTTGCCGTGCGAGCGGCAGCCGGGCGGTATTTCCCCTAGCTTAAACCAGTTCGACCGCGATTGCGGTCGCTTCGCCGCCGCCGATGCACAGCGCGGCGACGCCCTTCTTGCCGCCGCGTGCCTTGAGCGCGTGCAGCAGGGTGACGACGAGGCGCGCCCCCGAGGCGCCGATCGGGTGGCCGAGCGCGCAGGCGCCGCCGTTGACGTTGAGCTTCTCGTGCGCCACGCCGAGGTCCTTCATCGGCGCCATCGCGACGACGGCGAAGGCTTCATTGACTTCGAACAAGTCGACGTCGCCGACCTTCCAGCCGGCCTTGTCGAGCACCTTCTGAATTGCGCCGACCGGCGCGGTCGTGAACCATTCCGGCTCGTGTGCATTGGTCGCGTGGGCGACGATGCGCGCGATCGGCTTGACCCCGCGCTTTTTCGCCTCGTCCGCGCTCATGAGCACGGTTGCGGCCGCGCCGTCGGAGATGCTCGACGAGCTTGCCGCGGTCACCGTGCCGTCCTTCGCGAACGCGCCCTTGAGGGTCGGGATCTTGCTGACGTCGGACTTGCCCGGCTGCTCGTCGACGGCGAATTCGACCTCGCCCTTCTTCGTCGCAACCTTGACCGGCACGATTTCGTCCTTGAACGCGCCCGAAGCAATCGCGGCCTGCGCACGCTTGACCGACTCGATCGTGTACGCGTCCTGCGCTTCGCGCGTGAAGCCGTACTTGGCCGCGGTGGCCTCGGCGAACACGCCCATCGACTTGCCGTCGTAGGGGTTGGTCAATCCGTCCCAGGCCATGTGGTCGACGAGCTTGGCATCGCCGTAGCGCAGGCCGGTGCGCGCGGCGACCATGTGCGGCGCGTTGGTCATCGACTCCATGCCGCCGGCGACGACGACGCTGGCCGAGCCGGCCTTGATCAGGTCGTTGGCGAGCATGATCGCCTTCATGCCCGAGCCGCAGACCTTGTTGATCGTCGTGCAGCCGGCCGATTTCGGCAGGCCCGCGGCGAGCGAAGCCTGGCGCGCGGGCGCCTGGCCGAGGTTGGCCGGCAGCACGCAGCCCATGATGACTTCGGAGATGTCGCCCGCCGGCACGCCGGACTCGTCGAGCGCGGCCTTGATCGCCGTCGCGCCGAGCGTGGGTGTCGGCACGCCCGTGAACTGGCCGAGCATGGAGCCGATGGCGGTGCGCTTGGCACCGACGATGACGATGTCTGACATGGCGATTTCCTTGTTTGCAGAAAGGGTGGATGGCGCGATTATCGGCTCATTGCCGCAGTGCGGCAATTGGAACTAAAGTCGGAAGTCATTGCCAGACGCCAGAGTGCGGGTTGGGGCAGGAAGACCACAGATTTCCGACATGAGCATTATTTCATTGAGCTGCGCGGCCCTTTGCGCAACAGACATGGCGCGAACTCGCCCAAGATCATGACGTGCCGCCGCATCCTGTGTGTTGGTGTCGCGAACTGGCGCTTTGCGCAGGCAGCGCAGCGCCAGTTCAGTCAGCGGATTTGAGGATGTCATCGAGTATGGACTCGCTGTCGAAAAGCCGGAAGTAGTCGCGAACCTCATCGAGATCCAGTGTCGCACGATTGACCTTCACCAATTCCACCATGTCGGTCAGATCGCGAATGCGGCGTGGATCGTCGGAGAATGCCTGAATCTTGAGGCCGAGCAGACCTTCAGCCGAGATGGTGGGCACGCTCAGTCCATTCAAGTCCGCATATGCCGCCTGCGTGAGCAGGCGCTGGCTGACCGGGCGGCGCGCATACAAGATGTCGAGCCTGTCGTTGCCGCGGAAGTAGCAGGCGAGGTCCGGGCGTCGGTCGATGGCGGAATATCCGAGCCTGCACAACGTGTCGTGCAAAAGGTCGGAGTCACCAGCGAGCACCATGATGTCCAGATCGTGCGTTGCGCGGACATAGCCGTGGATATTGACGGCGAATCCGCCAATCAACATGTATGACACTTTGGCCAGGTCCATCGCGGCATGCAGTTCGCGTAGCTGCGCGAACAGTCTCGATTCGCCGCGGCCTGCGTCAGTCATGACTTGCCGTGGAACAGCTCGCGCCCGATCAGCATGCGCCGGATCTCGTTCGTGCCCGCGCCAATCTCGTAGAGCTTGGCGTCGCGCAGGATGCGGCCGGTCGGGTATTCGTTGATGTAACCGTTGCCGCCGAGCGCCTGGATCGCTTCGAGCGCGACCTGGACCGCGTTCTGCGAGGCGTTGAGCAGGCACGAGGCCGGATCGATGCGCGACTTGCGGTTGGCGTCGAACTCCTGTGCGACCAGGTAGGCATACGCGCGCGACGACTGCAGCAAGGTATACATGTCGGCGATCTTCGCCTGCATGATGCCGAACGTGCCGATCGGCGCGTTGAACTGCTTGCGCTCGCGCACATAGGGCAGGGCGATGTCGAGCGCGGCCTGCATCAATCCGATCGGACCGCCCGAGAGCACGAGGCGCTCGGTGTCGAGGCCGCTCATGAGCACGCGCACGCCTTCGTTGATCTCGCCGACGCGGTTCGCATCGGGAATCTCGCAGTTGTCGAACACGAGTTCGCAGGTGTTCGAGCCGCGCATGCCGAGCTTGTCGAGCTTCTGCGCGGTGGAGAACCCCTTCATGCCTTTCTCGACGAGGAACGCGGTCATGCAGCGCGAGCCGGCCGGCCGGTGCGCGGTGCGCATGTAGACCAGCAGCACGTCGGCGTCGGGGCCGTTGGTGATCCACATCTTGGAACCATTCGCGATCCACACGTCGCCCTTCTGCTCGGCGCGGCAGGTCATCGAGCCGACCACGTCGGAGCCCGCGCCGGGCTCGCTCATCGCGAGTGCGCCGACGAACTCGCCGCTGCACAGCTTGGGCAGGTATTTCTGCTTCTGCGCTTCGCTCGCGTTGTGCAGGATGTTGTTGACGCAGAGGTTCGAATGCGCGCCGTAGGACAGGCCGATCGAACCCGAGGCGCGCGAGATTTCCTCCATCGCGACGAGGTGGGCGAGATAGCCCATGCCCGAGCCGCCGTACTCGGTCGGCACGGTGATGCCGAGCAGACCCATATCGCCGAGCTTCTTCCACAGGTCGGGCGGGAACACGTTGTCGTGATCGATCGCGTTGGCGCGCGGCGCGATTTCCTTGTCCGCGAACGCTGCGACGGTGTCGCGCAGCAGATCGAGCTCTTCTCCGAGCGGGAACGGGCGCATGGACGTGATCCTTCAGCGATCGGGCCTGCAATGATAACGCAGCGGCCCGGGCCGGGGCACGGCGCGTTGCTAGGTAGTGGTCCAAGTTGAAATCAGAATCCGTTCGCCCTGAGGTATCGAAGGGTGAACGGCCCGCGCAGATTGCCGTTGATGGTTCGATACCTCACCACGAACGGAAAAGAAAATTCAAACTTGATCACTCTCCGCATTTCAGTGCGCTGTTGTGGCGTTCCAGTCGGCCACTTTTTTGCGCGTCTCGTCGAGCATGCCGTCGAGCGCCTTGCGATCGTAGACGCGGCCGCCGAGGATCACCGTATCGATGGAGCGCGTCGCGCCGATGTCCTGCAGCGGGTTGCGCTCGAGCAGGACGAGATCGGCCGCCTTGCCCTTGGCCACCGCGCCGAAACGATCGAGTTTGCCGAACCAGGCCGGGCCGGCGCGCGTCGCCGAGGCCAGCGCCTGCGCCGGGGTCATGCCCTTGCCGACGAACAGGCTCAATTCGTCGTGCAGACCGATGCCCGGATAGTTGAACGAGTTGAGGAAGCCGGCGTCGGTGCCGGCCATGATCGTCACGCCGGCCTTCTGCAGCATCGGCAGCACCGCCGCTTCGCGCTCGTAATGTGCGTGGCGCGCGGCGATGCTCGCGGCGTCCGCCTTGGCCGCGCGCTCGATGCGCCAGTCGTAGGTCTTGCGCAGCTTCGGGCCGATGTAGGCGAGATAGGCATCGTTGGCGTGCGTGTCCTCATCGAGGAAGGCGAGGATGCGGCCGCCGTTGAGGGTCGGCGTGACGTACACGTTTTTCGCCGCGAACGTGCGATAGGAGGCCATCGCGGTCGCTTCATCGAAGCCGGCGTCGAGGCGGCGGTTCGCTTCGGCGCGATCGATGCGGCCCGCGCCGAAATCGGCGGCGATCGTGGCTTCGTCCTTGACGCCGGCCTTGTAGGCGTAGTCGACATGCTCGATCGAGCTCAAGCCCGCATCGACCGCCTGCGCGACCGTATCCGCCATCGGGATGTGGCCCGAGGTGCGCAGGCCCAGGCGCTTGGCTTTTGCCACGGCGTAGAGGAACAGCTTCGGGTCGAGCGTGCTGTCGGTGATCTTGACGAAGTCGACATGGTCCTTGTCGCGCAGGCGCGCAAGCGCCGCATCGACCTCTTTCTCGCTGCCGACTTCGATCGTGCCCTTCCAGACCGGCTTGATGCCTTCGATCTTCGCGCCCGAGGTGAACAGGTGCGGGCCGAACAATGTGCCCTTGGCGATCTCGTCGCGCCAGGCGAGCACTTGCTCGGGCAGGTCGCCGGAGCAGTCGCGGATCGTGGTGATGCCGTGCGCGATGTACAGCGGCAGCAGCGCCTTGTTTTCTTCGATGAGCTCGGGCCCGCCGCCGAAATGCACGTGCATGTCCCACAGTCCGGGGATCAGATAGCGGCTCTTCGCGTCGATCGTGTTCGCGGCTCGCCAGGCGCGCGCGATCTCGGCGTCGGCGCCGACCGCGGCGATATCGCCGCCGCGCAGAACCACGGCCTGGTCGGCGACGGTGCGCGCATGTTCGACGTCGACGACAGTCGCATGGCGAATGATCACGTCGGCCTGCGGGTTCGCGGCGAACGCGGGCGAAGCCAGCGCGAACAACGCGGCGGCGACGATGCGGAAGAAGTTGCTCATCGATCGGTTCTCGTCGGGTCTTTGCGCGGACACTGTCGCGCGGCAGGCGTATTCATTTCAAGCGAAGCGGATCGCCATGATTCTTGAAAAGAACGAACGATCGTGCTATTTTTTGGCCATGGTAGTAGCCGCCACCACCGACAAGGGTAACGCGACGCGCGAGATGATCCTCGATCGCGCCTATGTGCTCGCCGCGCGCAAGGGCCTCGAGGGCTTGTCGATCGGCGAGCTCGCCGCCATGGCGAAGATGTCCAAGAGCGGCGTGTTCGCGCATTTCGGCTCGCGCGAGGAGCTGCAGCTCGCGGTGATGGAATTCGGCGCCGAGCGCTTCGGCGAACGCGTGTTCCTGCCGGCGCTGCGCGAGAAACGCGGCCTGCCGCGCTTGCGCGCGATCGTCTACGGCTGGTTCGACTGGGTACGCGAAAACCGGCACGGCTGCTTGCTCCTGGCCGCTGCCAACGAATACGACGCGCGCCCCGGACCGCAACGCGATCGCATCGTCGCATTCATGGATCAGTGGCGCGACCAGACCGAGCGCGCGATCGCGCTTGCCGTCGAAACGCGCGAATTGCGCGCGGACACCGATGCGCGTCAATTTGCGTTCGAGATATTCGGCATCGCGCTCGCGTTGCACCAGGACACGCGCCTGTTCGACCCGAAGCAGGCGCGCACGCACGCCGAGCGCGCGTTCGAGCGCCTGATCGCCGCATATTCCCGTTAAGAACTTCCGGAGGTCAATCATGGCAACCGTAGCATCGCCAAAAAATAGCACGATCGTTCGTAATATTCTGACTTTGGGCGCGTTGCGCGCCGGCTTTGCGATCGGCGGCGTGATCGCACCGCGGCGTACCGCTAGACGTGCGGCACGCCTGTTCGCCACGCCGTTCGCGAGCAGCCGCAGCCGCGCGCGCGCCGCGCAATTCGATGCGGAGATGCAACGCATGTCGTTGCGCAGCGGCGGGCGCACGATCGCGACCTACGTCTGGGGCGATCCGGCGACGCAGCCGTATGCGCTGCTCGTGCACGGCTGGTCGAGCTTCGGCCTGCGCTTCCAGCCGTGGGTTTCGCACTTGCGCGCGCTCGGCTACGCGGTCGTCACGTTCGACCAACCCGGCCACGGCAACAGCAGCGGCGACCTGAGCACGCTGCCCGAGTTCGCCGACACGGTGCAGGCCGTCGGCCGCCATTTCGGCAACGCGGCGCTCGCGGTCGCGCATTCGTTCGGCGGCGCGGCCGTGTGCATGGCGCTTGACGAAAGCTGGCATGCCGATCGCCTCGTGCTGATCGCGCCGCCGGCCGACATGATCGCCGCAGCCGATCGCTTCTTCCGCTTCATGCATCTCGGCTCCAGCCTGCGCGAGCCATTCTACGAATGGTGCGAGCAGCGCACCGGTGTACATCCGCGCGACATGCAGGCGTTCCGCCATCTCGCCGCGCTCGGCCAGCCCGCGCTTATCGTGCACGACCTCGGCGATCGCGAAGTGCCGTGGGAAGAAGGCGAGTGCTATGCGCGCCACTGGCCCGGCGCGCGCATGCTGACCAGGAACGGACTCGGCCACAACCGCATCGTCGATGACGCCGAAGTGATCGAGGCAGCGCTGCGTTTTGCGCGCGGCGAAACGGTCGGCGAACGTGTGGTGTCCTCGCCGAACCTACCGTACGGCATCGTTTGATTGCACCCTCGTCGGCGTGACGATCGGCACGCGCCGTAGTTCGCGCGTGTCGGAATACTCCTGCCTTTCCGATCAGGAGTCCGCATGTCTCGTCACGCCGCGTTGTTGCCGATCTTGCTCGCACTTTGCGTATCCGCACAGGCGAACGACGATGTCGCCGCGCTGATCAAGCGTCAGTCGCAGGAATTCTCCGACGCTTCGGCGAGCGGCGACGCCAAGGTACTCGGCAAGTATCTCGACGATCGCGTGCTGTTCATGAACGAAGGCGGGGACATGCCGACGAAGAAGGAGATCGTCGACGGCGCGCAACCGCCGGCGAACGGCATGAAGAACCAGCTCACCTAGGAGAACTTCAAGGTCGAAGTGCACGGCAACGTCGCCGTCACCTCATTCACCGATGTCTCGACGCTGCAGTTCCACGGCCAGACTCTGCACGCGAAATACCTCTCGACCGAAGTCTGGCTGCGTGAAGCCGGCGGCTGGAAGATGATCTCGAGCCAGACCATGGCCGCGCAGGATGATCCGCCCGAGGCGACACTGTCCGTGTGGGCATTGGACGAATACGTCGGCACGTATCAGGCGGGCGATTTCAGCTATCGCATCGAGCGCAGCGGCGACGGCCTCACCGGCACCGCGCAAGGCGGCAAACCAGTCGTACTCAAGGCCGAACTGCGCGATGTCTTTTTCACGCCGGGCGCGCCGCGCATTCGTCGCATTTTCCAGCGCGACGAGCACGGCAAGATCAGCGGTTTCGCGAGCCGGCGCGAGGGTCACGACATCGTGTTCAAGCGCACCAGCTGATACAGCGATAGCGCGCAATGCGATTGCGGCCTTGCACCTGCTTGCGCGCAAACTGCATGATCTTTACCTATAAACGAACCATAAGGTCCGCGCATCGAATGCGCCGACGACAAACTCGAGGAATTCGAATGAAGTTGCATGTCCTGGCCGCGCTGCTGGCGCTCGCAAATGTCGCCCAAGCCGAATCGCATGATGCGGCGCATGTCCTGCAGCGTGCGCGCAGCGTGAGCGGCGGTGATGCGTGGAACGCGATCGCCGCGCTGCATGCAAGCGGAGAGGAACACGCGGCCGGTTTGACCGCGCGCTGGCAAGGTGTCGACGATTTGCGCGGCGGGCATTACGTTCAGCACTCGGACTTTGGCGTGTTCAAGACTGCCGAGGGTTTCGACGGCCGCGAGCATTGGCGCCAGGATCGTTCCGAAGCGGTGCACGCACTCGATTCGACGTTCGCGCAGACGGCGACCGTGACCGATGCCTGGCTCGCGCAGCGCGGCTGGTTGCGCGCCGGTGCGGACGGCGCGGCCTTGTCCGCCGCGAGCAGCAAGACCGATGACGGCCACAACTACGATGTCGTCACCGCGACCCCACGCAACGGTCAGCCGGTCGAGCTGTGGTTCGATGCGCAAACCGGCTTGCTTGCGCGCAACGTGCGCGTGATGCCGATTTCGCTGCAGATCACGCGCTACGAAGACTATCGCGATGTCGCCGGTGTCAAGCTGCCGTTCGCGATCACGACCGGCGATGGCGAGCCCGGCAACGACGATCGCGTCGCGATCAAGGCATACCGCGCCGACAAGAGTCAGGCCGCCGACTTCGCACGCCCCGCAGTGCGCGCGGACGCGAGCGTGCCGGCGCAGGGCAGCCGCGTGACTATCGAAGTCGACGGCTATGTCACGGTCGAAGCGAAGCTCAACGACCGCACTTACGCCTTCATCCTCGATACCGGCGGGCACAACATCATCACGCCCGAAGTCGTGAAGGCGCTCGGTCTGAAGTCGGCGGGTGCCGGTGTCTCAGGCGGCGCCGGCGAGGGAACGGTCGCCGAGCAGGACACGCGCATCGCGCGTCTGCAGATCGGCGACGCGGTGATGACCGATCAGCACTTCTACGTGATCCCGCTGCAATACAACACGGTCGAGCGCGGCGATCGTCCTGTGCTCGGCGGCATCCTCGGCCTGGAACTGTTCGAGCGCTTCGTCGTGCGGCTCGACTATCAATCAAAGACACTGACGCTCAAGCCGCTAGCCAGCAAATATCAAGGTCATGGCACGGCCGCGCCGCTGACCTTCGCCGACGACATGCCGCTGATCGCCGCGAGCTTCGAAGGCAACGCGGGCGATTTCGCGATCGACACCGGCAATGCCAGCACGATGCTGATCCAGCACGTCTGGGCCGAGCAGCACGGCCTCGCGGCGAAGATGAAGGCGGGTCTCGAAACGGTGTCGTTCGGTGCGGGTGGCGCGTCGCGCAATTGGGCGATCCGCGGCGCGCGCTTCGCGATGGGCGGGCAGACGTTCAACGATGTCGTCGCGCGGTATGCCGAAGACAGCAAGGGCAGTTTTTCCTCGCGCACCGAAGCGGGCAATCTCGGTACCGACACGCTCGCGCACTTCACCCTCGAATTCGACTATGCGCACAACAAGGTCTGGCTCGAACCCGAGCCGGGTTTCGTGCCGCCGGCGTTCGATCGCTCCGGCATGCGCGCCTACAAGGACAAGCCCGAAGCCTTCAGCGTCGCGCTCGTTGCGCCCGGTACGCCGGCGGCCAAGGCCGGCATCGAGAAGGACGACGAAATCACCGCGATCGACGGCGTCGCCGCCAAGCAGCTCAGCGGTTGGGACATCCGGCGCAAGCTGCGCCAGGCTCCCGGCACGCACGTCGCGCTCACGGTCGCGCATGCCGGCAAGGAGCGCACGGTGACGCTCGAATTGGCCGATATCCTGCAGGCGCCCCGGTCCTGAAAAACCCGCACAGCGCGTAGAATAGGCGGATCGTCGCGATACGGATCCGCCATGAGCACCACTGCCCAGTCCATTCCCGCTCGCGTTGCCTCGACGGATGCGGCGCCGCTGCGCTTCGTCACCGCCGCGAGCCTGTTCGACGGCCACGATGCCGCGATCAACATCATGCGCCGCCTGATCCAGGCGCAGGGCGCGGAAGTCATCCACCTCGGCCACAATCGCAGCGTCGAAGACGTGGTGCGCGCGGCGCTGCAGGAAGACGCCGACGCGATCGCGCTGTCGAGTTATCAGGGCGGCCACGTCGAGTACTTCAAGTACATGGTCGACATGCTGCGCGAGAAAGGCGCGGCGCATATCCGCGTGTTCGGCGGCGGCGGCGGCACGATCACGCCCGAGGAAATCGCCGAGCTGCAGGCCTACGGCGTCGAGCGCATCTACCACCCGAACGACGGCATGCATCTCGGCCTCGTGCAGATGATCGAGGACGTCGTCGCGCGCGCGCGCAAGGCCGCGGACGCGCGCCTCGGCGCCGAAACGCAGAAGCACGCAGTCGTGCAGGCCAAGGTGGCGATCGATGACGAGATCGCCGTCGGCCACGCTATGACCGCGATCGAGGAAGGCCGCCACGACGAGGCCGAACTCGCGCGCCTGCGCAAGGAATGGCAGCTCGCCGGCGGCAAGACGCCGGTCATCGGCATCACCGGCACCGGCGGCGCCGGCAAGTCGAGCGCGGTCGACGAACTCGTGCTGCGCTTCCTGCACGCTTTCCCAGAAATGCGCATCGCCGTGCTCGCGGTCGATCCGACGCGGCGCCGCTCGGGCGGCGCGCTGCTCGGCGATCGCATCCGCATGAACTCGTTGCGCTCCAAGCGCGTGTTCATGCGCTCGATGGCGACGCGCCGCCAGCATGCGGCGACGAGCGCTGTGCTCAAGGACAGCGTCGCGTTTTTGAAAGGGCAGGGCTACGACCTTGTCATCGTCGAAACCGCGGGCATCGGCCAGTCCGATTCGGAGATCGTCGACCTCGTCGATTTTCCGATCTACGTGATGACCAGCGACTACGGCGCGGCGAGCCAGCTCGAGAAGATCGACATGCTCGACTTCGCCGAACTCGTCGTGCTCAACAAATACGACAAGCGCGGCGCCGAAGACGCGCTGCGCGACGTGCGCAAGCAGTGGAAGCGCAACCGCACCGCGTTCACGCTCAAGGACGAACAGGTGCCGGTCTATCCGACCATCGCCAGCCAGTTCAACGATCCGGGCGTGACCTGGATGTTCGTCAACCTGTGCCGCCTGCTGCGCGAGAAGCTGCCGGGCATCGCCTCGAAGCACAGCGACTTCGATCCGCAACTCGACACGACGATCAAGGAACCGCGCGCCACCGTGCTGATTCCCGGCGCACGCGTGCGCTATCTCGCCGAGATCGCCGAAGGCGGCCGCGGCATCAACGCGCAGATCGGCCGCCAGGCCGAAATCGCCGATCGCGCGCAGGCGCTGTGGATCGCGCTGCGCGAACTCGGCGACCAGCGCCTGCCGAAGGCGCTGGAGCTCTATGACGATTCGCTGCTGCACACTGCCTCGTCGGGAACCTTCGACGACGACGGTCTCAGCTTTCCGCTGGCGAAGAACATGGCGACCGCGCATGCACCGGAGCCGCTCTCGCCGGCGCCGATTGCGCACGGCGAGAAAGGCACGCGCGCGGACGAGGTGCTGCTCCCGCTGCGCCAGCACTACAACGACGCGGTCAAACAACTCAGCAACGACGCGCTCAACCTGCTGCGCGAGTGGCCCGCGCGGCTCAAGTCGATCACCGACGAGCACTACACCTATCTCGTGCGCGGCAAGCCGGTCGACGGCAACAACTACATCGAGTCGCTCTCGCACCAGAAGGTGCCGAAGATCGCCGCGCCGACCTACAAGAGCTGGGGCGAACTCGTCACCTTCCTGATGAAGGAAAACCTGCCCGGCGCGTACCCGTACACCGGCGGCATCTATCCGTACCGCCGCACCGGCGAAGATCCGCTGCGCATGTTCGCGGGCGAGGGCACGCCCGAGCGCACCAACCGCCGCTTCCACTATCTGTCGCAGGGGCAGAAAGCGACGCGTCTCTCCACCGCGTTCGATTCGGTCACGCTCTACGGCGAAGACCCGCATCCGCGCCCCGACATCTACGGCAAGATCGGCAACTCGGGTGTCAACATTCCCACGCTCGACGACATGAAGAAGCTGTACTCCGGCTTCGACCTGTCCGCGCCGAGCACCTCGGTGTCGATGACGATCAACGGCCCCGCGCCGATCATCCTCGCGATGTTCATGAACACCGCGATCGATCAGGCCGTGGAGAAATACCTCAAGGCCGACGAGCTGCGCTGGAAGGAAGCACAGGCGACGATCGCCAAACTCTACGCAGGCAAGAAACGCCCGACCTATGCTGGCGATCTGCCGGTGGGCAACAATGGATTGGGTCTGGGCCTGCTCGGCGTCACCGGCGACCAGCTCGTCGACGCCGAAACCTACGCGCGCCTCAAGGCGGAAACCGTGGCCGCCGTGCGCGGCACCGTGCAGGCGGACATCCTCAAGGAAGACCAGGCGCAGAACACCTGCATCTTCTCGACCGAATTCGCGCTGCGCATGATGGGCGACATCCAGCAGTACTTCGTCGACCACAAGGTGCGCAACTTCTACTCAGTGTCGATCTCGGGCTACCACATCGCCGAGGCCGGTGCGAACCCGATCTCGCAGCTCGCCTTCACCCTGTCGAACGGTTTCACGATCGTCGAGTACTACCTCGCGCGCGGCATGCGCATCGACGACTTCGCCCCGAATCTGTCGTTCTTCTTCTCCAACGGCATGGACCCGGAATACAGCGTCATCGGTCGCGTCGCGCGGCGCATCTGGGCGCGCGCCATGCGCGAGCGCTACGGCGCCAACGAACGCAGCCAGATGATGAAGTACCACATCCAGACCTCCGGCCGCTCGCTGCACGCGCAGGAAATCCAGTTCAACGACATCCGCACCACGCTGCAAGCGCTGTACGCGCTGTTCGACAACTGCAACAGCCTGCACACCAACGCCTACGACGAAGCCATCACCACGCCGACCGAAGAATCCGTGCGCCGCGCCGTCGCCATCCAGCTCATCATCAACCGCGAGCTGGGTCTGAACTTCTGCGAGAACCCGTGGCAGGGCAGCTTCATCATCGACAAGCTCACCGACATTGTCGAAGAAGCCGTGTACAAGGAGTTCGAAGCGATCAGCGAACGCGGCGGCGTGCTCGGCGCGATGGACACCATGTACCAGCGTGGCAAGATCCAGGAAGAGTCGATGTACTACGAACACAAGAAGCACGACGGCAGCCTGCCGCTGATCGGCGTGAACACCTTCCTGCCGAAGGAACATGGCGGCGACATCACCACGACGATCGAACTGATCCGCTCGACCGAAGAGGAGAAGGGGCAGCAGATTGCGAATGTCGAGGCTTATCGGGCGAATCGCAATGCGCTGGCGCCGGATAGCCTCAAGCGACTACAGCAGGCCGCGCGCGATCGTGAGAACGTGTTTGCGCAGTTGATGGAGGCGGTGAAGTACAACTCGGAAGGGCAGATCAGTCATGCCCTGTACGATGTGGGTGGAGAGTATCGAAGGAATATGTGAGGTAGTTAAAAAGCGGCGATCAACCAAAGAAAATACCTAAGGACTAAGAGAATGTTTATTAAACATTTCCAAATAAATAATTTCAAAATCCACCGGAATACACAGGTTGATTTTTTTCCAATAACGGTTTTGGTTGGGCCCAATAGTGGTGGAAAGTCGGCAATATTTGACGCTCTAATCAATTTTTCGATGGTCTGCCGCGGCAATCTTGCCGAAGCATTTAATCAGTTTCCTTTTTCGTTCGATGGCCTAAAGCATCATGGCGCCTCGGCCAATGCGCGTATCGGCTATGAGATAGTACTCAGCAGCAGCGAAACCGATCAGTCAAAGTTGAACTATTCCATCGAATTTTCGCAAAATGCGGGCACTGAGAGCGATCCAGTTTATTCGATACACAATGAAGAACTCCGCGTCGACTCTGCGATTGTCTTTAGTAGAAGCAAAGATGTCTGCAATATTAAAGGCCTTCCAAACATTTCAATTGATGACAGAAGCATTTTTGCGGCGATTCGTCGATCGGAGTGGTCTGACGAGTTTAAATCAGAAAACAAATTGCTCTCCACTTGCGCCACCGGGATAAGCAGAATAGGCAGATACCGGTTGGATCCGTCACTATTGGCCCGGCCGGGCCGAGTAATTGACGTCTCGCCTGGTCAAGCGGGTTCGCAGGTTCAAATTCCATGGCTTTCCTACAGGGGAGAGGATCTCGCTTCGGTCCTCTACTATCTTAGTGAGACGCAGAGTCCATTGTTGGGGGGGATCGTTGAGCGAGTGGCCCGTGGTATTCAGGGATTCGAAGGTTTCTCATTCAATCGAGTGGGCTCAGATAGGGTCGGCTTTTCCGTTCGGTTTTCTGATAAACGCGGCGCCGTAGTAGCACCTAATCTCTCTGATGGCTGCTTATCGATGATTGGGTTGACGACCCTCGCCTATAGTCCAGGGCGCCCCGCAACTCTTTGTATAGAGGAGCCGGAAAATGGCCTTACGCCGAAGGCCGCCAGAGTTTTCTATGAGACGATTAGTGAGATCTCGAAAAAGACAGAAAACCCGGCACAGGTTTTAATATCGTCCCATAGCCCATTCGTGATTGTGGATGCATGGAATGGCGAACATCGTGACTTTATCTATCAATGCAGCCCACACGAAGGTACGGCGAAGGTAGTGAAGTTTGCGGATGCAGTCGCACTAGGAGGTTCACTTAAAAGCGGAGGGATTGTTGGGCTTACTCTGGCGGAGCAGGTGATGGATGGGTTCAGGTACACGCCTGAATAGTTAGACAACCGTCCACAACACCGGCCTGGGGTTCTCCACGTTTCCCTGAGCAATTTCGATTAATTATCGCGGAAAAAGTCTACTCTGATCCCGGTTTCTGGTCCCGATTTCGCCTTAAAGTTGTTGTGCAGTAAGTTAAGCTTCAGCAGCCGGGTGAACTGCATAGGTGGAGTGCTGCAAAGTGGGTTTCGGGTGTTCGCGAAGGCTTTACTACTAATAGGGGGAGCTATGAGCAATAGTGACGCTGCAAAGATTGCTGAAGTGGCTGCGACGGTCATGAATGCACTTCAACCACTTACATCCGAGGAAAGATTGCGGGTGATTTGCTCCGCCGCTGCTCTTTTTGGGGTGTCCGTTGCGCAAGCGGAGCCGTTACAACAGCTGAATCCTAATCTTGGTGAGAAGAAAGGGAGCCATCAAAGTCAGGGTTCCGTTGCGGCAGGTACTTCAGGAAAACAGACATCGCTTGTCGAGTTTCTGAAGGAAAAGAACCCCGCAACAAACGCGCAGCGAATAGCATGTTTTGCTTATTATCGGGAAAAATACGAAAAAGTTGCCCATTTCGCCAGCGTTGACTTGGCAGGGTACTTCGCGAAAGCGAAGCTGGCTCCGCCTGGTCCTAACTATGCCCGGGAGTACAACAAGGCGGTGAAAGAGGCTTGGATTCATGACGACGGGGCGAACTCGTATCTGACTCAACAAGGCGAGAGCAGGGTCGAGGTCGGATTCGATGGCAAACGCCAGCCGCCAAATACATCCATTTCGAAGAAGAAAAAGAAGGCCGGTAAGGGCGAATGATTGATCCCAGTCGGCTTCTTGTAGCGGTGCCACAAAGCCTTCGCGATCCGTTGATCGAAGAGTATCGAGGCGTCTGTAACTCTTATAACGAAGGGCGATGGAAGCTCTCTGCATTGGACGCGGGTCGCTTCTGCGAGGTAGTCTACACCATTGTTCATGGATCGCTTTCGGGAGCTTTCGCCCCGTCGCCACAGAAGCCAAATAATTTTGTGACGGCTTGTCGCAATTTGGAATCTATGGCGCCCATAGCGATGGGCGATCGCTCACTACGTATCCTGATTCCCCGTTTGTTACCTACGCTATACGAGATTCGAAACAACAGGAATGTTGGTCATGTCGGTGGTGATGTAACGGCAAATAGGATGGATGCTTCTCTCGTGCGCGAATCTGCGTCGTGGATCATTGCGGAATTGGTGCGAGTTTTCCACGGAGTTTCGATTTCAGAAGCGCAGACGGTTGTTGATGCCTTAGTTGAGCGAATTCATCCGCTTGTATGGGAAATAGATGGTGTCAAACGCGTTCTTGCACCATCGATGAAGATGGGTGACCGAGTTCTGGTACTCCTTTACTCGACGCCGGGGTGGGTCACAACCGACCAGTTAAAGGCTTGGACGCGAAACAACCCGAACTTGGGCCGTGTTCTAGCCAATCTTTTCGACAAACAACTAATTGAAGTTATCAAGGGCAAAGCTATCATTACGCCCTTGGGCGTAGGTTCTGTGGAGGGCAGATTGCTGACAGGATTCTCATAGCCCACGAAACAGCATTTAGGAGTCGATGAAACCAGTGCAGTAAATTTTTCTACCTCGGACTCTGAAGCAAGCGATCAAAAACAGAGTCAGAGTGCACTTTCCAATCAAAACGGAACTCAGGGGTAGATGGCCGCCGACTCCGTGTTTCTGCGGGCCTTTTCCCGCTGCGTTAAACTCGCGAGAAAAAGGGGTCAGGTTCATTTTCCGTCGGCGGCCGCTAGCAGGAAATGAACCTGACCCCTTTTGTTCATGCTATTCGGCTCACGCCGAGCCTATGGCTCGAAGTCCACGAGTTCGTTTTCGAGGGGGATGTCGCCGTGGTGGACTTCTGGCGCTGGGAGGCGGTTCGCTTTTAGGTTCATCGGTGCTTCGGTGAGTTGTCCCTCGGAGTCTCCGCTGATCCGCCCGGCGAGTTTGAATACCGAGAAACAATACGGCAGACCATTGCTGTTCAGTAGCGAGTTGCGATCCATGAGCTGAAAGTGCAGATGCGGCTCGCCAGCATGGCCAGAGTTTCCCAGAAGAGCGATCACTTGTCCGGTCGCGACCTTGTCGCCCAGCTTGACGCGAATGGAGCCAGGCTGAAGATGGGCGTAAATGGCGTAAACCCCTCGTCCGAGATCGAGGGTAACGTGGTTGCCGCCGACTGTTTCCATCGTCATGTCAACAGCGAGCTTTACCTCGGGTGGAGTGCCATCTTTGGAATCGCCAGGCGGAGTATTTTCCGGAATACCATCCTTGACGTCGACGACAACTGCATCGGCAACGGCCAGCACCTCAGCGCCATAGCTGTAATAGTTGCGATTGTTTCCCCTGTCGTTGTGATAGGTCTTGCCGCTATTGCCAAGGCGCACCCAATCAATTGCATAACGCTGCGCACTCCGGGGAGTGCCGTCGAACACCTGCACGGAACGCCGATGAACCGAGGAATTGGACGGGGCGCTGATTGCGATCCAGTTCTTGCCGCTCAGCGGAGGAACAATCTGCGGCAGTTTGTTCGACACCACTGTCACTGGTGCGTCCACCTCATAGTTGTTCTTGTCGCCGGAGTTCTTGATAACGAATTGATGTTGGAGCTGCGTGGGAATGGAAACACCTTTGGCAAGGTCAATCCACATGTAAGCAATCACCGCTTCGCCGGGGGCGATGTCGGCTGCCCGTCCGCCCTTGCTGTCGGGCGGAAGCGCCGGATGCGAAAGCACCCCATCGAGTTCCTTGCCCTGAACCGAGAGCAAAGGGCCGCCGTTCTCATTCTTCACGTCAATGCGTTGCAGTGTCCAAGCGGCGGAGCTCAGGTTTGTGAGATAGATCTCGTAGCACAGGCGCCATTGCGTATCTCCGCGGAAGGTCGTGGGAGGGGTTGGTATGCGTATCTGGAGGGGTATGGGCGGTTTCTGAGCTTGCGCATGGGATGGTGCGGGCGGCTTACCAGTTTGTGTCCATGCCAGAGGACAGAATAGCAAGCATGTCGCCGCGATGATCTTGGCTAAAGCGCGCATGTAAGGCTCCTTTGAACCGCCCCGGGTTTCGTGGAGGCTGTTTGGTTTAAGTCAGGCCACCACGGTGGCGGGCTGACTGGCGAGTTGCCGGTAGTAGTTTGCCTCGGCCTCTGCCGGCGGGATATAGCCGATGGATTTGAGAAAAATTGGTCAGGTTCATTTTCCTTCGTCGTTTCCAAACCGGGGTCAGAGTCGGTCAGAGAAAAACTGGGGTCAGAGTGCACTTTTCAATCAAGGCGGAACTCGTAGGCGTAGATGGCCACCGGCTCCGTGTTTCCGCCGGCCCTTTCTCGGTGCGTTAGACTCGCAGCATTCCCCGACCGCATGTTGGATCGATGATCAACAACGACGTCCTGCGCAGCATCCGTTACATGCTCGACCTGAGCGAGCCCAAAGTGGTCGAGATCACGCGTCTGGCCGATTCGTCGTTCGTCGTCGAACGCGACGATGTGCGTGGATTCCTGCGCAAGGAAGATGAGCCCGGTTACCTCGCCTGTAGCGACGCGGTGCTGGCGCATTTTCTCGATGGGCTGATCGTTCACCTGCGCGGACGAGATGACAGCCTGCCGCCGCGACCGGTGGAAAAGCGCATCAGCAACAATGTGGTGCTGAAGAAGCTGCGCGTGGCGTTCGAGCTCAAGGACGTGGACATGCACCAGGTGTTCGTGGATGCGGGATTTCCTGTGTCCAAGCCGGAGCTGTCGGCGCTGTTTCGACAAGTCGGCCAAAAGAACTTCCGCCAATGCGGCGACCAGATGCTGCGCAATTTCCTCAAGGGACTGACGCTGCGCGTGCGCGGCGGGTAGATCCGGCCGATGTCAGTCGCGCGCTTACCTGGCGCGCGCCTCAGAAGCGTTCGCCGACGGGCAGACAGCGCCAGCTGCCGACCGGCATCTTGGCCAGCGCGATCCTGCCGATACGGATGCGTCGGATCGCCACCACGTTGAGGCCAACCTGCGCGCACATGTCGCGCAGTTGGCCGCCTTGTGCGCCCTTGATCGCGAAGCGCAGGCGGACCTCGTTCTGCCAGCTGACCTTGCACGGCGCCAGCGCACGGCCGCCGTAATGCAGCCCGTGGTTGAGTTTGCGCAGACCGTAAGGCGCGATCTCGCCCCTCACCTCGACGACGTATTCGTGCTCGATCTCATCGCCGTCTTCGGTAAGCCGGCGCCACACGCGGCCGTCCTGGGTCAGCACCATCAGGCCGCTGGCTTCGGTGTCGAGCGGCACCAGCGGTGTCAGGCTATGGAAATGGCGCTGGAGCAGGCGCACGCCGGAAGAATCGTCAGGCCAGCGCGTGGCGGCCTGGATCAGTTCTGCCGCGGGCCTGGGGCCGTGGAACGCATCGAAACCGGCGGGCTTGTGCAGCAGGAACGTGGCTGGCTCGACGGCCTCGAGCCGTGCGGCGGCATCGAGCGTGACCGCTTCGCCCGACACCGGATGCGCCGGGTCTTCGACCACGCGCCCGTCGACCGAAACCCAGCCGCCTTTGATGTACTGCTCGGCCTCGCTGCGTGAGCAATGGACCAGGTCGGCGAGGTGTTTGGACAGTCGAATCGGTTTGGTCATCGGTCGGCGCTACGTGTGTCCTGGGCAGCAGTGTACCGGTGAGGGGAGACGGGGTCAGAGTAGACTTTCCCGATTAGAGCGATCACGCAGCCTTGTGCTTCGCGCTAACTGGTTCGGCTCTGAGTTTGATGCCGAGCGCTCCGGCAATCTTCATTACGGTGTCAAAGCTAGGGTTGCCCTCAGGGGCAAGCGCTTTGTAGAGCCCAGGTCTGGTCATGTTCGCAGCTCTTGCGAGCTCAGTCATGTTCTTTCTAGCGCGCGCAACGACGCCGAGTGCATGACGAACAAGCGATGGGTCTCCGTCATCAAGAGCTTCGTCGAGGTATGCCGCGATCTGCTTCTCGGTCTTGAGATAGTCCGCGGAGTCGTATCGAGTTGTGCCAGTCTTAGCCATCTGCCTGCCTCTAAATCTGTACCCATTCATTCACGATCATCACGTCATCGGACGGCCCTCACAGGCCATCCGCCAGCTCCTTCGCAAGGTCAATATCTTTGCTTTGGGTGGATTTGTCACCGCCGCAAAGCAGCACGACAACCACGGCGCCACGCTGCACGAAATACACGCGATAACCGGGACCGTAGTCGATACGCAACTCGCCAATGCCGCCAAAGAACTTGGCGTCGCCGAAATTGCCCAGTGCAACACGGTCGATGCGTGTAGAAATCTTAGCTAGAGCACGCTCGTCCTTGAGATTGCTCAACCACGAATTAAAAACCTTGGTTTTGCGTACTTCGATCATTGGCGATGGGTAGACTGTAAACTATGGTTTACACAAATGTCAAATTGACACACACAGCCCCAACCGACGTCAGAGTAGCCTTTCCTGATGGGTGACGGCTTCCGATAGCGGCTGAGATTTGCTACGCCGGGTAGATCGAGGCGAGGAGGGCGAGACATGTGGACATCCTGTGCAGGGCGCGAGCAGCGTCCCGTAACCTGCCTTTGTCCGATAGTGTGAATCGCGGACTTGCGTGTAGGAATCTTCGGTGAAGTCGACTCTGACCCCGGTTTACTCCTGAAGTGACTCGGCTACCTTTGGCGCTGGTTAACTCTCGATCCGGTAGAGTCGACCAAGCAACGTGTGCGGTTAACGTATTCCGGAGGCGACATGCCACGCAAAAGCAACTTCATCCTTCTCGTCGCCAGCGTCTTGGCGACGTCGGCGTGGGCGCAATCGGCACCGCAACCGCTGAACCTGACTCTGCCGCGCGACAGCGTATCGTCGCAAACAGGCGCAGCGCCCGCGCGCAGCGCCGAGGCGAGTTCGACGGCCGCTGTCCCGGCACCGGCAGCAGGGGGCCAGCCGTCGTCTGCAAACTCGGCGCCGCCGGAGTCGCACTACGATGCAACCGCCAACCAGATTGTAGACGCCGCAGATTCCGCCAATCGGCCCGTGGACGCCGCAGACTCAGGCAAGCCGGCATGCGACGACGCGACCTACACCCAGCCGCAGGTCCATGGCAGCGTCGGCATGGGCGTCGTTGCCGGCAACCACGTTAGCGGCAACTATCAGACCGGCGCTGTCCAGCTCTCGAAAAGACTCGGCAGTTGCGATCACCCGACCGGCGGCATGAGCTTGTCCATCGACGTTGGCCAGGGACATTTCAACGGCTCGCGCGGCTGGCACTGAGATCATCCCAAAAAATGCAAACGGCAGATCAATTCTCGCGAAGAAAGATGACCGAGTAGTTATTTGTTTGTACTTGCCTCCGCCGGGTCAGAGTCGATTTTTCCAGGACGTGTTTCACGGCCCCTGGTTTCCTGGCTACTGCTGAGATGGTCAGCGGATACATGATGCTTGGAAGCGCCACCCGATCGTATAACGGGTTGCGTTATATAACGAGTTCCGTTATAGTCGGCTCGTGATTCGAGACTTCGCCGACAAGGAAGCCGAAAAGATTTGGGAGGGCACACCCTCCCGGCGCCTTCCAGGCGACATTCAGAAGGTTGCGCGTCGCAAGCTGCGTATGCTCAACAACGCATCCAGTCTCGACGATCTCAGGATTCCGCCGGCGAATCGTCTGGAGGCGCTCAAAGGCGACCGCAAAGGTCAGCACAGCATACGCATCAATGACCAGTGGCGCATTTGCTTTCGTTGGCAAGACGGCGACGCGCATGGTGTCGAAATTCTGGACTATCACTGACATGAAAACACTGCCCAATATTCATCCCGGCGAGGTGCTGCTGGAGGAATTCCTTCTTCCGATGGAAATCAGCCAGAACGCACTTGCCCGCGCGGCCGGCGTGCCGCCGCGCCGCATCAACGAAATCGTGCTCGGCAAGCGTGGCATCAGCGCGGATACCGCCGTACGCATTGCCCGCGTCTTCGGTACCAGCGAGCGGTTTTGGCTGGGGCTGCAAACGGACTATGATTTGGAAGAGGCGAGACGCGCGATTGGGCGAAAAATCGAGAATATCGATCGCTTAGCGGCCTAACGAAAACCGGGGTCAGCGTCGACTTTTCTGATCGAACAAAATCGATAACGCCGACCCTGACAATCCATCACTCCCTTGCATCACTACCGGTTGTCGGCTATTTTCCGCCGTTCATCGGTAGTGCCTCGCGGTTCCACCGTGGGCAAAAAGGGAACCCGGGATGCGCACGGAAAAACTCGTGGCCGTGCTGGCCGCATTCAGCGTTGCAGCGGCGTCGGCTCATGCGAACAACGGTGAGGGCTACGGCGTCTGCAAGTCGGGCTTCGCGGACAACACCGTGGTGTCCACCGAATCGCGGGGCAACGTCACCATTGGTCAGCTGCAGGTCGACGATCGCGTTTGGTCATACAACGAGGTCGTGGGCAAGAAGGGCTGGAGCCGCGTGTTGAGCCGCGTCGGTGGCGGCGCTTCGTACCGGATCATGGCGGACTTCAGCGAGCCGGGATCGTCCGAAGTCACCAAGGCTTGCTGGATCATCAAGCCGGCAGGTTGATGTGCGCAAGGTAGAGTAGAGAGCGTGACGCGAGCTTCGCGCAGGCAACTTCATCGGTTCTGGCGATCACGGCGAACGCGCCTCCCGCGCCGGCGGCGCCCGCGCCGATACTCGATCGTTAGCTGTTGCCGCTGCTTGCGGGTCTGTTCGGTCTGATCGGCATTGCGCGGATCGGACGAATGTGGAAACGGGGGTACAACCTCCTGAACTGCGCAGCCTTGAGCAGCCGCATGCTGACCCCGGTTCGTTGATCTGACCCTGTTGATCTGTCGGGCCATGCAGGTGTACGGTGGCGATTGCGGCCGCGTTCACGCGCAAGGGGGCGTCGATGAGCGGAGATCTGTTTTCACGCCGGCAATTCCTCGAGTCTGCGGCGGGCGCGGCTTGGCTCGCGGCAGCATGGCCCGCGATCCTCACGGCGGCGGAGCAGGGCCACGCGGCCCGTGCCACGGGCACCTTCAAGCACCTCGCGGCCGATGAAGCCGCCGATTTTGCCGCGATCGCCGCACAGATCATTCCGTCAGGCGAGGGACTGCCCGGCGCGGACGAAGCCGGCGTCGTGTACTTCATCGACGCCGCCCTCGGCAGCTTCATGGAAGGTGCTGCGGCAGACTTGCGCAAGGGGCTGGCAGCGCTGAACCAGGCCGCGGGGGCGCACTTCGCGACGCTGCCGGCAGACCGGCAGGTCAAGGCGCTGAAAGACGTCGAAGCGACCCCGTTCTTCAACGCCGTGCGCTTCCTGACCATCGGCGGCATGTTTGCACTGCCCGGCTACGGCGGGAACCGCGACAGCGCCGGCTGGAAGCTGCTCGGCTTCGAACACCAGATGACATGGGCGCCGCCGTTCGGCTTCTACGACGCCAAGGCAGGAGGCGCGCCATGAGCGCGAAATTCCCGATCCGCAAACCGGTCGATTTCGTCGTGATCGGCTCGGGTGCCGCCGGCGGCGTGATGGCGCGCGAGTTGACAGCCGCAGGCCTCGACGTCGTGTTGCTGGAGCAAGGACCGCATCGTACGCGGGCGGACTTCAAGCACGACGAGCTGGGGTATTTCTTCAACAACGAGCTGCTCGGCGGCGAGGGCAACGTGCAGACCTTCCGCCATACGGCGGCCGAGGTGGCGGTGCCGAAAAACGACCCGCCGCCGGCGATGTACGCGCGTACGGTCGGCGGCAGCAGCGTGCATTTCTCCGGCAACTTCTGGCGCTTCCATCCCGTGGACTTCAAGGAGCGCAGCAAGCTCGGGGCCATCGCGGGCACGGGCTTCGAGGACTGGCCGATCAGCTACGAAGAACTGGAGCCGTACTACACCAAGGTCGACTGGGAGATCGGCGTGTCCGGCGCACCGGGGCCGTTCGATCCGCCGCGCAGCAAGGCGTACGCGCTGCCGCCGATGCCGGTGAAGTCCTCCGGCGTGTTGTTCGAGGCCGGCGCGAAGAAGCTCGGCCTGCATCCGCAGGTCGCGCCGGTGGCGGTGCTGTCGCAGCCCTACAACGGGCGGCCCGGCTGCATCCATTGCGGGTTTTGCATGGGCTTCGGCTGCGAGGTCGGCGCCAAGTCCTCGACGCTGGCGACGATGATCCCGCAGGCGCTCGCCAGCGGGCGCTGTGAGCTGCGCGTGAACTGCGCGGCCATGCGCATCGAGACCGACGCGCACGGCCGCGTGAGCGAAGTGGTGTATCGCGACGGCAATGGTCGTACCCAGGCCCAGCGCGCCAGGGCCGTGGTGCTCTGCGCCAACGGTGCGGAGACGCCGCGCCTGCTGCTCATGTCCGCCTCGACGCGCTTCCCACACGGGCTGGCCAACGGCAGCGGGCGCGTCGGCCAATATCTGATGAACAACAGCGACTCGGCCACGCACGCCTTGTTCGACGAGCCCCTCAACGACTACAAGAGCGTCCAGGCGAGCCGCATCCTCCACGATTTCTACGACTCCGACCCAAAGCGCGGCTTCTACGGCGGCGGCGCCATCGATGCGCGCTCGTTCCTCGGCGCGACGCCGATGATGTTCGCGCTGACCACCGTGCCGCCCGACGTGCCGCAGTGGGGCGTCGAATACAAGCGCTATCTCGCCCACGGTTTCACGCGCAACATGACCTCGCTCTGCATGGGGACGTCGCTCGCGCTGGAAACCAACAACATCACGCTCGACCCGACGCACAAGGATTCGCTCGGGCGCCCGGCGATCCGGGTGACATACCGCGACCACGACGACGACCTCAAGTTGCAGCGCTTCCTGCAGGACCGCGCGGTCGAGATCCTCGATGCGGCCGGGGCGAAGAAGGTCTGGCGCGAACCGGTACAGCCGGGCACCGGCGGTCCGCACCTGCTCGGCACCTGCCGCATGGGCGACGATCCGCAGGCATCGGTCGTGGACCGCTACCACCGCACCCACGAGGTCAGGAACCTGTTCATCTGCGACGGCAGCAGTTTCGTGACCTCTGGCCGCGGCCAGCCGACGATGACGATCCAGGCGCTGGCGTTCCGGGCGGCGGAACATATCGCCGCGTTCGCGAAGAAGGGCGAGATATGAATCCAAAACGGGGGTCAGAGTAGACTTTCCCGATCGGAGCGATCACACAGCCTTGCGTTTCACGCAAACTGGCTCGGCTCGGAGTTTGACGCCGAGTGCTCCGGCAATCCTCGTTAGGGTGGCAAAGCTGGCGTCGCCCTCGGGAAAAAGGTGACCTTTCCGCCTCGTTGTTTCGCACACCATTTTACTCGCCGTGTCGAGACACCTCGTGTTCGTTCGTCGGGACAAGATGGCGGCCGCGGAGCCGCTCACACGAGGCAATGACATGAGCGAGTACCTGATCTACTTCAACCAGCAATGGGTCGGCGACCATTCCGAAGCGTGGTTCCGCGCGCGTGGACCGCTGGCGATGGCGGTCGTACGGGAGATGAAAGCGACTGGCGTTTACGTGTTTGCCGGCGGGCTGGAGGAGGACGTCGATGCCGCCTTCAGCGCCGATGCCACCAGCGGCACGCTGACGTTCGCCGAGGGGCGGTATGTCGTCACGCCGCAGTACCTGGGTGGATTCACGGTGATCGACGTGGCCGACGAGCAGGCGGCCAGGATCTGGGCCGGCAAGCTCGCCGTGGCCTGCGGTTGGCCGCAGGAAGTGCGCCGGTTCAAACCATCTCCCCAAAAGGGGGCGGAGGAATTATCCGTTTCAAGCGAATAGCTCCTCCGTCCCCTTTCAAAAGGGGCGCCCTCAATCCATCACTCCCTTGCATCACTACCGGTTGTCGGCTATTTTCCGCCGTTCATCGGTAGTGCCTCGCGGTTCCACCGTGGGCAAAAAGGGAACCCGGGATGCGCACGGAAAAACTCGTGGCCGTGTTGGCCGCATTCAGCGTTGCAGCGGCGTCGGGTCATGCGAACAACGGTGAGGGCTACGGCGTCTGCAAGTCGGGCTTCGCGGACAACACCGTGGTCTCCACCGAATCGCGCGGCAATGTCACCATAGGTCAGCTGCAGGTCGACGATCGCGTTTGGTCATACAACGAGGTCGTGGGCAAGAAGGGCTGGAGCCGCGTGTTGAGCCGCGTCGGTGGCGGTGGTGCGTACAGGATCATGGCGGACTTCAGCGAGCCGGGATCGTCCGAAATCACCAAGGCTTGCTGGATCATCCAGCCGGCGGGTTGAGAAAAAGAGGACGGAGGAATTATTCGCTTCAAACCGATAATTCCTCCGTCCCCTTTTCCTAGACGCCTTTGAAAAGAATGAAGAGATGGAAGGGAAAACGGTCGAGACTTTGGTTGCTGGGCTGGTCCGCGGTTTGCACATGTTCGTGCGCTATCGCCGCGCCGCCCGCGGCGAGCGAGTCCGACGAAGTGCGGCGCTCGGCATCGCTGCAAGGCGTCAAACTCCGGGAACACGCCACGCCCGCCGATCTCAACGCCGACAACACCTATCTGCTGCCGGGATTCTTCCACGCAAAAGTCACGCTAGATAACCTGCGCCGCCGCTTCGGCGCGAACAATGTGCGCGTGGACAAGGTCAACGGCGCGGAGGGCGAGCAGTTCGACGGCATTGTTTTATTCGGCAATGACCTGCAACGCCGAGCGGAGATTTTTTTCGCCGACGACGCAAACCAGCGCGGCATCGGCTCGATCCGCGTGATCGGCGACAAATCGCGTTGGCATTTCGACAATGGCCTGCGCGTCGGCGTCACTCTCGCGGAACTCGTCGCGAAAAACGGCGCTCCGATCAGCTATACGGGGCTGGATTGGGACTACGGTGGCGCGATCACCGACTGGCACGGCGGCCGCCTGGAAGCCATGACCAAGGGTTCTCCGCCGAAGTCGATTGGCCTGACGCATGCAACGAATGCTTCCGGATTCCCGACGGGCGAGGGCACCTACCGCAGCGACGACAAGAAATACGCGAAAGCCTTGTCCGTCCTCTACGTGGGCATGCTCTCGGTCGGCTTCGAGGATTGCGACTGAGGAACTCGATGCGGAACGGTTGCCGCGCGTGCTTTCGATCACCGACAAAGGGGCACTCTGAACTACCCCCGATTCCGCCGGCTTATCGTCCTCGTGGCATAGCGTGATCCGCTGTCAGAGCGTTTCCAGCCGGCAATACGGCAGGTTGGGGTAGTGCTCGGTCCAGCGACGCAGCCACTCATCGAGCTTGCTGCCGGTGTAACCCATCTCGCAGATGTTCCGGCACCAAGTCAGCCGGTTGCCGCTGTAACCGTCGTTGACGCATGTCGTAGTCACCTTGTAGCTCAGCGGTACGGTCTTGCTGTTGCCGGCGTTGTCGTTTGCGCCGCACGTGGTGCTCTTGGTGCCGAGGGTGCTGGTGTCCAACGCGCCGCGCTTGCGTTGGCGATACCGGAGGTGGCATCGCTGGCGTTCGGGCTGGCGTGGTAGCTGTGGCCACGCAACAGCGGCGTGGGGCAAGGTCGGCGCGGTTGCGTCGCGCATGAGAGTCGTCGTGGTCATGCTGCCGGTGCCGCCGGCACTGGTGGCGGTGCAGGTAAAGGTCGCGCCTACGGTATCGCTGCTCGGGCATTGCTGCGTCGCAACGTGAAAGAGACTGCGCGATCCGGGCAATTTCACAATTGAGGCGAGTGACAACGCATGACATCGTTGAGGTGATAGGCACGTTTAATAAAGGCGACACCCGTGAGAAGCATTCGGGGGGCGGGCGAATTTTCTCGCCCCGTTTCTCCACGATGAGCCATCGTTTGACACACTCGCGAACCTCGCACACCTGGCGGCGGGTCTTGAATTGATCAAGGCCAGCACAACGAGCAGCAAGAAGGGTGATTGCTGGGGCGATCGCGCCGATAGTGGGACAGATTCGGACAAAGGTAATCCATGAGCGAACATGTCTACGATGCAATCGTCGTCGGAAGCGGTATGAGCGGCGGCTGGGCGGCCAAAGAATTGACCCAAAAGGGGCTGAAAACCCTCGTGCTCGAACGCGGGCCTATGGTCAAACACGGTGAGTATCCGACCGCCATGTGGAATCCCTGGGATATTCCTTATGGCGGCCTTTTGACAATGGAAGATCGCAAGCGTCAGCCCGTGCAAACGGCGACGTTCGCCGGCGCGGCCGACAAGCACTGGTTCGTCGACGACATCGACCATCCTTACCTACAGACGCAGCCGTTCGAGTGGGTGCGCGGCTACCACGTCGGCGGCCGCTCGCTCATGTGGGGCCGGCAGACCTATCGCTGGAGCGAAATGGATTTCGCGGCGAACGCCAATGAGGGAGTCGCGGTCGACTGGCCGATCCGCTACAAGGATCTGGCGCCGTGGTACGACCATGTCGAAACCTTTATTGGTGTCAGTGGGCAGGCGGAAAACCTAATGCAGCTGCCCGATGGGAAATTCTTGCCGCCAATGGAGCTCAACTGCGTCGAGAAAGATTTCGGTAACGCGATCAAGTCGAAGTTCGGCCGCGATCTCACGATCGGGCGCGTCGCGCATCTGACCGCGCCGCTCACGCACGACGAAAGCCCGCAGCGCAGCACCTGCCGCTATCGCAATCGTTGCTCTCGCGGCTGCCCGTTCGGCGCCTATTTCAGCAGCGTAGCGAGCACGCTACCGGCGGCAGAGAAAACCGGCAACATGACTCTGCTGCCCAATGCGATCGTCTACGAGATCATCTACGACGGCAAGCGAGGCTGCGCCAGCGGTGTGCGCGTGCTCGATGCCGAAACTGGTGCGCAAACAGAATATTTCGCACGCGTAATTTTTCTCTGCGCGTCGGCATTCGGCACGGCCCAACTCATGCTCAATTCCACTTCGAGCCGCTTCCCAAACGGGTTTGGCAACGACTCGGACCAGCTCGGTCGCAATGTGATGGATCACATCTGGGGCACAGGCGCGACGGGAACGGTGGAAGGCTACGAGGACGAGTACTACTTCGGACGTCGTCCCAACGGTTTCTATATTCCGCGCTATCGTAATCTCGGCAAAGAGAAAGCAAATTATCTGCGCGGCTATGGCTACCAGGGCGGCGCCTCGCGGCAGGGTGCGCTCCAAGCTGTGGGTTGGGGCGCACACCGCAAGGCCGCCCCCTCCCCCATCGGCGCGGAATTGAAGGATGCGGCAGCCCATCCGGGGCCATGGGGAATGTTCATGATGGGCTTCGGCGAAGTGCTGCCGCATCAGGACAATCGTGTCACCCTCGACCGCGAGCACAAGGACAAATTCGGCCTGCCCGTGCTTGCCGTCGATGTGAATTTCAAGGACAACGAGAATCGGATGCGCCATGCGATGATCGCCGATGCGGTCGAGATGCTCGAGGCCGCGGGTTACAAGGGCGTGAAGCCATATGACTGGAGCAAACCCATGGGCGCCGGCGTGCACGAAATGGGTACCGCGCGCATGGGCCGCAACGCCAAGACCTCGGTGCTCAACGGCTGGAATCAGGTGCACGCCTGCAAAAACGTCTTCGTCACCGATGGCGCGTGCATGACCTCGGCCGCTTGCCAGAACCCTTCGCTGACCTACATGGCGCTGACCGCGCGCGCGGCCAACCACGCGGTCGAAGAACTCAAGCGCCGTAATCTCTGAAAGGAGCCTTGCATGAATCGTCGCGAATGGCTGCAACGACTCGCCACCAGTCTGGGCGGCACGGCGTCGGTGCCGGCTTTGCTCGCGCTACTGGAAGGTTGCGCCGCTCAGCCCAAGGCGGTTGCGCCGGACGCGCAAGCTGCAACCATGACTACGGACCCATGGGAACCGCAGTTTTTCGATGCCGCCCAGGCGGCCATCGTAGCCCAAGTCGTGCAGGTACTTATTCCGCGCACGGACACACCCGGCGCAATCGAAGCCGGAGTGCCTGCCTTCATCGATCGCGTGCTCAAGGATGTCTATCCGCAATCCGATCAGGACCGCTACCGCCGTGGGCTAGCAGAGTTCGATGCGGCAAGCCGTACCGCCTACGGCAACGGCTTTGCCGACATCGCACAGGCGCAGCGCGAGGCGTTGGTGCGTGAGGTCCATGGCGCTGCGTTCGCCGAAGAAATAGCGGACGAGAAGCGGCCCGCGGTGCAAATCTTCATGCGCAAAACCACCGACCTGGCGGCGCTCGGATTCTTCACTTCGCTACCCGGCGCCACGCAAGTGTTACAGTTCGTCGCCATTCCGGGCAAATTCGAGGCCTGCATTCCGCTCACACAAGCCGGCAACGGTAAAACCTGGGCCGAATAACACGGAGATACTTCAACTCCATCATTTTCGGTTTCGCGGGATCATCGACAAACCCGAGGCAATCTCCGCAATGAATGCAAAACGCATTTGCGTTCATTGTGAGAAGTTTCCGAAATGCTGACCGCCGCAATCCATAGTTTTCCTCGTGGTGCACGATGTGCGGCCGCGTTCCTGGCGGCATCGCTGCTGATGACTTCGCTCGATGTCCATGCACAGACGTCGAACGAGGAGGCGATACTCGCTAGCGCCAGACGCACCATCCTGTCGGTCAACGCGGACTGGGTTGTCGCGATGCGCGCCGGCGACGCTCATCGAGCGGCCATGGCTTACGCACGCGACGCGATCTTTGTCGCCCGCGATGGACGCGTGCTCACGGGCCGCGAGGAAATCGAAAAATTCGCTGCCGAGAAAATGGCCCGCGGGACGACGTTGCTGGACGGCTCACTCGACGACGACGGCTTGCAGCTCGCCGGTGCCCTGGTTTACGAGTGGGGCCACAGCGCGCTGAAGTGGAAGACCGCCGACGGAAAACTTCAATCGACCTCGGGACATTTCCTGACCGTGTGGAGACAGACCTCGGATGCGCATTGGGAAATCATTCGCAACCTGACCTTGTGATCGAGCAGTCTCACTTGAGATCGAGCACGACGACCGATTTTGCGGGCAGAGTCGCGCGCACAGCTCCCTGACTTTGCAGGGAGGCACCCGAGTACGTCGAAGGGCGCACCGTGGCGCCTTTGTCGAAGGTATTCACCGAGGTGATCTCGGCCGCGGTCAGCAGCCGGCCGCTGACTTGCTTCGGCGCGAATCCCTTCAGTTGCAACTTGAGCTCCGCGGCCTGATTGGGATTGAGGTTGACGAGAGCGATATGCACGCCACCGCTCGCGTCGCGTGCCGCGGAGGCATGCAGCCCCGGCACTTTCACCGCGCCGAGCGCGTAGTCGGGCGCCTGCAGCTCGAACGGCAACGAGACGGCATCCTGGAAAACCTTGTACAAGTCGAATACGTGATAGGTGGGAGTCAGCACCATCTTCTCGCGATCGGTCAGTATCATCGACTGCAGAACGTTGACCATTTGCGCGATGTTGGCCAGGCGCACACGATCGGCATGCGCGTGGAAGATGTTCA
>Ga0207639_10000160_pt1 | contig 51548 bp, 43 predicted proteins | sample KBSCornC32_FD_184299 | JGI IMG/M metagenome (GOLD analysis project Ga0207639, IMG submission 184299) | Corn rhizosphere microbial communities from Kellogg Biological Station, Michigan, USA - KBS Corn C3-2 (SPAdes) (version 2) | ecosystem: Host-associated > Plants > Roots > Rhizosphere > Soil ... | reverse complement strand
CGCGGATCGATCCGCTATGACGGCGCGAATGTGCAGGATTGGGATACGGAAAGGCTGGCGGCCTTCATCGGCTATCTGCCGCAGGACACCGCGCTGTTCGCCGGCACGATCAAGGAGAATATCGCTCGATTCCGGAATTTCCTGTCCGACGATGGCGAAGCCATCGACAATGCGGTGATCGAGGCGGCCCGGTTGAGCGGTGCGCACGACCTGATCCTGCAAATGCCGGGCGGATATAATCGGACGCTGGGCTGGGGAGGGCGCGGACTTTCGGCCGGGCAGGCCCAGCGCGTGGGATTGGCGCGCGCGCTTTATGGCAAGCCGCCCCTGGTCTTCCTGGACGAACCCAATGCGCATCTCGATGCCGAGGGAGAGGTGCGGCTGGTCGCCACGCTGGACGACCTCAAGAAGAAAAAGGCCTCCGTCATCATCGTCGCCCACCGGATGGGGATATTGGGAGTCGTCGACAAGATCATGGTGATGCGCGACGGAAGGCTGGAGACTTTCGGCCCGCGCGATGAGGTGCTGGGACGGCTGAAGGCCATCCAATCGGAAGAAAAACCCGAGGCACAGAGGGCGGAGGGATAGGCACCATGGGGGACATCGAGCTCAGCGACGCCAGCGGCGCCATCCGCCTGACCTATCCAGCCAGCCATGAGACGCCGGTGATCGACGACCGGCCCGACCGGGACATGCGGACCGGCATCATCATCGCGTTCCTGTTTTTCGTCGTCTTCCTGGGCTGGGCCGCCTTTGCCCGGCTCGACGCCGCCGCCTATGCGCAGGGACGGCTGACCGTGGAGGGTCAGCGCCAGTCCGTCCAGCATCGCGACGGCGGCGTGATCGGCGCCATCTTCGTCAAGGAAGGGCAGCATGTCCGTCAGGGCCAGCCGCTGATGGAACTGGCGGCCGCGGATGTGCGGGCGCAGGCGCGCATGTACAGCGCGCAATATATCGGATTCCAGGCACAGCGCGCCCGGCTGATGGCCGAGCAGCTTGGCGCAGGTCATGTCGAATGGCCCGCCGAATTCGCGACGCTTCAGGGACAGGAAAAGGAGGATGCGCAGGAGGCGATCAAGCTTCAGACGACCCAGTTCGACAGCCGCGCCTCCGTGCTGACGGCGCAGACCGGCGTCCTGCACGAACAGGCCGGCCAGGTGCAGGAAACAGCGCGCGGATACAGGTCGCAACTGGCAGCATCGGCGGAGCAGGCCCGGCTGATCGGCGAGGAACTGGACAGCCTGCGCGACGTGGCGGAGAAGGGTTTTGTTTCCAAATCCCGTATCCGGGCACTGGAACGCGCGCGCGCCGACCTTCATGGGCAAGAGGGGCAATATTCGGCCAGCATTGCCCGGTCTGGCGCGGAGGCCGGCGAAAACCGCCTGAAGGCTCTGGAAGCGGAAAAGGCCTATAGGGAACGAGCCGCGTCTGAGCTGCGCGACGTCGAATTTTCGCTGAACGAGATCGCCCCCAAATTTCGCGCGGCCAAGGATCAACTGGCGCGGCTGGCGATCCGCGCGCCCGCAACCGGCATCGTCGTCGGTCTGAGCGTTTTCACCGTGGGCGGTGTGATCGCACCGGGCCAGAAGCTGATGGACATCGTACCCGACCATGCGGGCCTGGTCATAGAGGCTCGCATTTCGCCGGAAGATATTGACGACCTGAAAGTGGGCCAGGATGCCCAGATACGCTTCAACAGCCTGCATGAGCGCGACCTGCCGATCATGGACGGCCGGATCACCCGGCTGTCGGCGGACAGTTTCCAGGACGAGAAGACCGGCCAATCCTTCTACACCGGGGAAATCACGGTCCCGTCAAAGGAACTCGACATCATCCGCAGCAGGCGCGGAGAGGATTTCAATCTGAAGGCCGGAATGCCGGTCCAGGTGCTGGTGCCGCTTCGTGCCCGGACCGCCCTGCAATATGCGTTGGAGCCGCTTACCCAATCGCTGTGGCTCTCCTTCCGGGAACATTGATCATTGCAGTTCCGAAAAACGGGCCTGGGCGCCCAGCATGCTGTAGATATGCCGATATTCCGCGATGATGGCGCGCCTGTCATAGTCCTTGACCACGCGATCGCGTAGCGCTTCGCCCATGGCGCGGCGCAGCGACGGCGCGCGCAACAGGCGGAGGATGGCGGCCGCCGTTCCTTCCGGATTGACCAGTTCGGTGACGATGCCGCCGGGCCGATCCACGTCGGGCGAGCGCCCTTCGATCATCTCTCGGCAACTGCCTACATCGGGTGCGACCACCGGCACGCCACATGCCCCCCCTTCCAATATGACCAGCGGCTGGGCTTCCGACAGGCTGGTGAGGACAAGCAGGTCTATGCGCGGCAACCATTCGGCAACCTGGACGCGCCCGGCAAATTGTACCGCATTGCCGATGCCAAGTTCCTTGACGAGCGCCTTGCAATCGGCGGCATAGTCGGGATCCTCGTCCATCGGGCCCAATATGGCGAAGCGCACTTCAGGCATTTCCGCCAGGACGAAGCCGGCCGCCCGGACGAAGGTCTTCACATCCTTGATCGGTACCACGCGTCCGATCAGCGCCACCAGGGGGCGCGCCGGATCGCCCATGCGCTCGATATGGCAGAAGCGGTCGGCCTCGATACCGTTGGGAATGACCCTCAATCGCTCTTGTCGGGCGCCCAGCCGCCGCTGCGTCTGGTTGTTGGCGCCATAGAGCGCGATGATCGGATCGCAGGCATCATAGCAGGCGCGCGTATAGGTCTGGAACACCGCCAGCCAGAGATCGCGCAGGTCATGCCCTTCCCGGTCGAGCGTCAGTCCGGTTTCGATCTGGTCGCCGATCCAGTCCGCCATCATGATCTCTATCTGGCGCTCCAGCATGTAGATGCCATGTTCGGTGATGAAGGCGGGCTTGCCGGTTTCATAGGCGGCACGCGCCGCCAGCAGACCCGCAAAGCCGGTAGAAATGGTGTGATAGACCCTGGCCCGGGGCAATGGCGCCAGCAGCATCTTGAGCAAGCCGCCCAGCAGCACCCGCATTGCCCAGAAGAAATGATGAAAGGATGCGGAACGGAAGGCCTTTTCATAATAATGGGTGAAGAGGTCAAATATCTCCGGATTGGACAACAGATCGCCCGCGGCCGGCGGCGGATTCAGTTTCCCGATCTCCTGCCGCAGCCTTATCAGGTCATCCTTTCCTCCCGTCGACAGGAAGGCGAGCAGCAACCGGCCGATGCGCTTCACCTGCGGCGCCGGATAGCGGCGCGGCAGGCACGGTTCGATCAGCAACGGGACTTCGATCACCTCGACGACATTGGGCGGCGGCGTCATTCGCCAGGGCTGTTCCATCGACCCGGCCTTGATCGCGACCAGGGAAAATCGCAGGTCGGGCATGGACAGGACCAGATCCTGCAACCAGTTCGAAACGCCGCCGATGACGAAAGGATAGGCGCCCTCAACGATCAGGCATACATCGCTGTCCGCACGGTCGGGCATCAGGGCGACAGCTCCATCCGGAAGCTGCGAATGGGCCTGGACTGCGCTTCCCTGTCCTGTTCCATCGTCCGCCGGACATGGGCCCGCGCCGTGCGCAGCGCCCGGCGGCGAATGTCCGTGGCGGACAGTTGTTCGGTGATTTCATCCAACTTCCGGCAGGCATCCTGACAGAGGCGCGCCCGCTGAGACTGGGGCAAAAGCTGGTTGAAACAGCCATGGTCGGCGAGCAGCATCGCCAGCGCATAGCGGTCGTCCGGATCCTGCGCCGGCGCGATGCGCGCCTGCAATTCGCTGATCTGCAGGGTCAGATTATAGCTGACCTGCGCCGCGGCGGCCGCAGCCAGGGCGCGGATGGTCTGATCCTCATCGGACAGGGCCATGACGATCAGCGGGGAAAGCCGCGGTTCGAACGAGGTCACGGCCGTTTCCAACGCTCTGTAGCGCGCCTGCAGGCTGCCGTGGCGCAGGATCGTAGCCAATGATCCGATTTCATCGCAATCGGGATAGCGTACCCGCTCGTCGAGTATCCGTCCCAGCCGCTCGACCGGCGAAAGGGCATTGCCGATCCGATAGCGGCCGATGCGGATATTGCTGTAGACGATCTGCTTCCTGCGCCTGGAACTGCCCGCCAGCGGCGCCATCAACAGGCACAGCAACATGCCCGGCGCGCCCAGCGCCGCGCCGACCGGCAAGGCGAAGGATTGCAACGCGCTCATTCCGTGCAGCCTTCGCACCACGATCAGCAGCGTGGCGATGGCGAGCGCCATATGCATCGGCGCGAACCAGTAAATGGATGTGCCCCCCGCCAACAGCGCCTGGGCCAGCAGGAGAAGATCGATGATCGAACCAAGGGCGAGCAGCGCGATCACGCCACCTTCTCTTCGGGCATCTGCCATTTGGCATGGAAAGCAGGCTCCCGCCCGAAGAGCGCGCAGCTCTTGCCGAGCAGATCGGTGACCTGCAGCAATTGCGCCCTGTAGGCTGCGGTGACCCTGCTCACATTGTGAATGATGATGATCCCGACCAGTTGATCCCTTGCCCCCATGATCGGCAAGGCGATGGCGCCAACCTGCGCCAGAATGGCTTGATCCGCCGGATCGTCATTCTGCAACACCCTGGGTTTTGCGAACATGGCCTCGGCCAGCATCGACCTAGTGAGGTCGCGTGCCTGGCCCGATGTCGCCCTGCCGCAAAAGCGGGCGACGACCTGGCTCCCGCGCACGTCGTAGAAGGTGAAGTCCTCGGTCCGGGCGACCAGTGCGATCATGCGGGCGACGGCATCGATCTGATGTTCGGAATCGGATCCCGACAGGTCGAGACCGGCGGCAATCGCCTCGACAACCGTCCGCTGTTCGGTTGCGATCCGCACCTGGAGCCTGCGGTTGGTGTCCGCCAGGCGCGCCATCACCTTGGCCAGCTTCTCCCGGTCGCGCAGCATGGCCTGGTGCTGCCGCTTCTGATCGGCGATCCGGTTGCGCCTGCTGGCCGTCACCTCGCCGACGACAAGCGCCGCCACCATCCAGAGCATCGGCTGGATGGACAGGCGCAGTTGCTGCTCCAGATGATCTGCCGATCCGGACCAGATGTTCGCCTGGCAGAGCCAGATCGCCGAAGCGATTGCCCCCGCCACCAATCCCATGCCCGTCCCATAGGCAATCGCCATGACCAGCACCGGCAACCAATAGGGATTGGGGTTCAGACCGGTATAAGCGTCACCATGCGACAGCCCGTGGTCGATCGCGATCAATATCGCGAACAGGACCAGCATTTCTGCGCCTTGCAAAAGGATGGGCTGCCTCTTCAGCATCAATATCTCCCCAGATAGCGCGTCAGCGCGATGCGCAGATAGAGCTGCCGTCCCGAAATGCCGGGCCGGCTGATGGAACTGACGCCACCGCTCGCCTGCAGGCGCCAGCCGTCACTGAGCCGCCCTGTGGCGCTGATATTGGCGGTCGGGCCGTTGGTCTTGCCCTTCCGGTCGAAGGTCCAGCCGGCGGCACCCGTCAACTGCCACCGGGTCCAGGACATGCCGGATACCAGTTGGAAGCTGTGGTTCTCCCGGTCGCTCAGCGGAATATAGGCGAGGCCGTTCGGCCTTATGCCGGTGTGATCGACATATTCGGCGTCCAGCCGATAGCTGAACGCCAGCGACGGCTTGCCCCGCCGCAGCAGATAGTCGAAGCCGCCCGCCGCGGTGAAGCTGCGCGTCCGCGCACCGGTGCCTCTCAGCCCATAGCCGTTCCAGGCGCCGTCCGCCTGCACCACCAGTTCCGGCGTCAGGCGGATCGTGCCGCCGAGCCCGGCGCGGCTGATGTGGCCGCCGAAGGTCGACTGTTCAGGCGTGGCGAGATCGGGCAGATGATAAGCCAGCACCAGCCGCCCCTGCCTTTCGGGCGGCCCCGCGAACAGGCGCAAACCGGCGCCGGCGACCTTTTCGTCAAGCTGGGCGCTGCCCTGCAGTTCCAGCCGCGAGACAGGACCGAGGTTGATCGTGGCGAACAGGTCGCCGATGGTGGAGCGGGATGTGCGGTTGCTGAGAATGCCGGTGGGTCCATAGACCGTGTCGGCTTCCGAGCGGAACCAGCGCAGGCCTGCCCCGGCGGAGATTTGGGCGTCCAGCGGTATCATGCCGTTGAGACCGCCCTCCGCCTGCCAGAAGACCTTGCCCCCGCGCAATGTCAGCGCCGCTGCGACATTGCCACCCGCTTCCGCCAGGGTCTGCCGTGCGAAGGGGTCGTCCGCCGCCAGATTGCGGTAGCGCCCCGCCCCCAGCGCCAGCGCGCCTTCGGCAATTTCCATATCGGCCAGCAGGCGCTGAATCCGCTTGTCGTCGGGATGCGCGGCCGCCAGCGGCGCAAGCCGCCGCCGCGCCAGGTCGGAATAGCCGGCGGCTGCATCGGCCTGCGCCCTGGCTATGGCGAGTTCGACGTCCATGTCGGGCGAGGGGGACGGGCTGGCGACGGTGGGCGCGGCTGGGGACTGCGATTCCGGAACGAAGCGGACGCGCAGCTTTCGCGCTTCGGCGACGGCCTCCAGCCGACGTCCGGCTGCGGCGCGCAACAACAGGCTGTTGTCGTTCCAGCGCAGATCGGCGAGGTCGTCGCCCGCCATGCTGGCGAAATCCTTCAGCCTCTCATCCGCTATCGGCCGGTCGAAGCGGACGACCAGTTCATAGCCGTTATTTTCCAGTTGCAGATGCACGTCCCCGCTCCATTGCAGGTCGACCGTCCGCACCTCGGCCGAAGCCGAAACGCCGGTATCGGGCGGCAGCGCCGCGACCAGCAAGGGCAGCGGCGGCGCTGGCAGCAGAAGGGCGGCGACAAGTGGCGTCACGGCCGCAGCACCTTTCTTGCCCGTCCAGGATCACCGGAGGCAATCAGCAGCCGCGACAGCATGATGTCCAGCCTGCGGTCGCCGGGCGATACCCGACGCAACATTTCCACCAGCGCCATGGCGTCGGCCGTGCGCCCCAGCCGGTTCAGCAGATCTGCCCGATCGATCGATGGCGGCGTGACGGCCAGAAGCCGTTCCAGCCAGGGCCGGGCGGCGACCTCTCCCTTCAACTTCGCCTGCGCGTCCGCCATCAGGCGCAGCGCGGCCCGGTCATCGGGTCGATCCCGCAAATAACCCTGTAAATAGCCCACGGCTTCCTCCGCATTTCCCCTGTCCCAGCCATCCCAGGCCAGGCTCAGGCGGTCGGACGGCTCCCCCTGCCCCGCCGCGATCCGGGCGCGGGCCAGGGCAAGCGCATAGTGCCCGGCCCTGTCCGCCGGAACGGTGGCCGTGGCGGCGGCCTTGAGCTGCCTGGCGGTCAATGGGCGGCCGTCAAGCAACCCGTCCAGCGCCCGCGCCGCCGCCACACGATCCCGCGCTGCATTGGCAAGCGCGATGCGCTGCACGAGCATGTCGCTGCTATCCGCCGCCGGGCGGGATTCGACGAAGGCCAGCGCCTTGGCGGGCTGTTCCCGCTCGATATAGGCAGCCAGCCAGCGCGGGTCGGCCGACGCGCGGGACCGCAACCAGTCCAGATCCTCCCCCGTCGGGCGCGGCCCCATCAGATAAAGCATACGCGCCGAAGCACCCCCGTCACCCGCTTCCCGGGCCGATTGCTGCCTGAGCAGCGCAATAGCGTCGGGGCGGAAACCCTTTTCCAGCAGCCGCTGGGCGATGGCGGGACGATCGGCGCCCCTGGCGGAGGCCTGAGCGAGCAGATATTGCCGAATGCCCTGCGGATTGCCCGACGCCATGACGATGCTCTCCCGCGCGGCATCGCGGCCGGACGGCAGCAGGGCGGCGTAGCGCAGCGCCGATCCGGTATCGCCGGACCGTTGCGCCAATGTCATGGCCAGCCAGGGATTGTCGGCGCGCCAGCCGGGCGTACCCGCCCGGTCGATGCGGGATATCAGGTCATAGCGCTGCGCCGTGTTCGCCCATGATGCCAGATCGAGTGACTGCGCCTGGCTGAGTGGCGGGATCGCCCCATGTTCGGCGGCGGTGATCAACAGCTCGGGCGTGGCAAGGGCATAGGCCGCCTCCGCGAGATCCTGTGGCGGCGCGTTTCCGGGCGTCATGACGGCAGACCGCAGCAGGTCGGCGGCACCCGCCATGTCGCCGGTCTTGCGATGCAGGTCGAAGCGCAGACGCCAAAGAGCAGGAGCAGCGCGATCCGGGCGGCTTTCCAGAAAGGTGAGGGCGACGTCCGGCCGGCCGGCGGCCATGATGTCATAGCTGACCCGGTCGGTCGCTACAGGGGCGCCGTTCTTTGCCAATGCGTCGGCGATCGCCGAAAGCGTGGAGGCGCTGCCCGTGGCGGACGATGCCGCCATCAGGCGCTGAAGATCGGGCGATGCCAGCCGCCTGCCTTCGGAAAAGCGCTGCATCAACTGGGCGATGCCGGGCGGCGGCAGGGGAATGGCGGCGGGCGGCGGCGAGAATGTGCCCCGGCGTATGGCGTCTGCGATCTGCCAGCGATTGGGCATCAGCACGAGCGTGGCGGCAAGCAGCACGCCTCCCCCCAGGATCGGTCCGAGGAAAACCATGTTCGGCTTGCGTAGCGCCTGAATATTGATGGCTCTGAGATTCATGGTCGGGGCTCCGGAATGAGCCGGTCGAGGGCCAGGGTGGATACATAGGGCTGGAACCCGGCGGTGCGTTCACGCGCATAGAGGCTGGCGACGGTCGCCTCGTCCTGAGGATCCCAATAATCGAGCGTGGCGAGGACCAGGCGCGGGTTGAGCTGGCGCGCGGCGAGCAGATGCCCGGCCTGCCACGCCCAATCGTCCGCGGATGTCATTTCATAGCGCCCATCCGCGAAGTTCCAGCGGGATGCCATGGCCTCCCCCAGCACCAGGTCGATCCGGGTCGCAACCGCCGGCAGCAACCCATAGCCGCGGTTCATCATGATGGTGATGCCCGGAAACCGCTCCCGAATGGCCGCCACCAGCCGGGCGGCGGCGGCGGTCATGCCTTTGTTCCTGTCGGCGTCCTGCCGTTCCAACGCCTCCGCATTGTCGAGCGTGTCCATGAAGATGCCATCATAGCCCTTCTCCAGGATTGCCGGCACCAGCCGGTCGAGCACCAGCTTCGTCCAGGTGGGATCGCGCAGGTCGACAAGGCGCGCCTCGGGCCAGTTGGGATTGGGTTGGCGCAGCGCTCCCGCCCTTTCCAGTTCAGGGACGAAGGGACGCCCCCTATGGACTTCACCCATGCTGATATAACCGAGCAAGCGGCTCCCCTCGGCCCGCAGCGGGGTCACGGGGCGCGGGAAATCGGGTTCGAGCACGAGCAGCCTGAACCGGCGGGCAACAGCCGGATCGGTGGCGTGGCCATAGTCCACGCCCCAGGCCCCGGCATGGTCGGTGTTGGGGACCGCTCGCGCCGACAGGCCGAATACCATCAGCGACAGGGCGAACAGGTCGCGGCGGCGAAGAGAGGCCGGGCTCATGGCCAGAACCTCGCATTGCCGACCACCGCCGGATTGTTGCCGACGAACAGGAGATAGGTGAGGTTGCCGGTGGCCTGCGCCACCAGCGCCACCGCCAGCGATGCGCCGGTGACGGCCCCCGCCAGATAGCCGAAGCCGAAACCGGCAAAGCCCAGATCGCGCAACAGCCATGTTCCGATGGCGCTGGCGATCAGGAAACTGCCCCAGACGACGACGATCCGGCCGGTGAGGTCATAATAGGAAAGGATGATGCTCATCTGGATGACGACGAGGTGAAAGACCACCCCCACCGCGGTCAGGCGAAAACCGAATATGGCCCGCGCATTAAGGTCCAGCAGCCGAACGATCTCCGGCGCGAAGACCCAGCAGAAACTGGCCAATATCGCCTGTTCGACCACCAGCAGGCGCAGATCCAGCCGGATCGTGCTGCCCACCTTCCGCCGGGCCTTTTCGATCCGGCGCCAGTTGGCCGTGCCCGTGCAATGCGCCATCAGTTCGGCAAAGGCCCGGTCGAACCGCGTTTCAGTCGTCACCAGGATGAGCGTCAGGCCGGGGATCATCGTCAACAGGCCAAGAAAGCTGGCCTGGTCGTTGATCGGATTGACCCTGAGCGCGCCGACTGCCTGGATGCTTCCCGGCGCCCACCAGAGCAGCCATTTGTCGATCCAGATGGCCAGCGCATTGGCGAGGCCCGCCACCCCCAGCGCCACCACGCCGGGCGTACGGCCGATCCAGTCGAGCCGCCAGCCGGGGCTGCCCGGAAAATCGTCCCTGATCGCCTTGACCAGCAGTGCCAAGGTCACCACCAGGCCGGCGGCGATGGTGGCCAGCACGGCTGATGGCGTCATCGGCCGAACAAGGGCCAGGCAGATGGCGGCCATGGCAATGCCCGAGAGATAGGCAAGGAAGATCGACCCATGCCGCGACGTCGCATGGAGGAAGGGGCTGGCGATCCAGATCTGGGCGAACAGGGCAAGGATGGCCGTCGCCAGCAGGAACTGGTCCGGGCGCATGGCAGCAGCGAGACCGAACAGCACATCGCCCGCGATCAGCGCCGCAATGGCGGCCAGCACCATCGCGACCATCAGGATCGATGGAATGGCATCCCGCTCCCCAAGGTAGAAGCGATCCGACGCCATGCGCGTGGCGATCATCGCCAGGGGTGCGGTGACGACGGTCGACACGCCAAAGGCATAGACCAGGCTTGTCTGCACGATCACATGGTCGGCAGGTTGCATGACCGAGCGGGTCCAGCCCTGAAGCAGGAATATGGCGCAGGCGGTTATCAGCCACGGACCGGAGCTGATGACAGCGCCCTGGAAAGTGGCGCGGGCGATGCCGCCCAGCCCCTCCTCCCGCGCTATCCGATCCAGCCTGAAACCGATCCCTGCCATGTTCCCGCCCTCCTCATGTCCAGGCCTAAAGCAGGAAATCGCTCGCGGTCAGGTTATGCACACCGATCAACCTGATCGCCATTTCAATCGTTGCAGGATTATTGTCCGTATTCGCTTCGACAAAGCTATCCGTGCCGTCCGAATAGACATGGACCTGTCCGGGCGCGGTGAAGGCTCCTGTAACGAATGCGAAGTGCTGACTGCCGCCCAGCACAATATTGGCATCGATGCCGGACAGGCTTATCTTGTCGATGCCGTCCTCGAAATCCATGATCCGATCCATGACGAGGGGCGTGCTGTTGCCGATTGCATTGTAGATGAACAGATCGGCACCCGAACCCCCCGTCAATATATCGGCCCCCGCTCCGCCGGTGATGCGATCATTGCCTGCTCCGCCATCGATAATGTCATTACCGCCATTGCCGACCAGCGTGTCGTTGCCGCCGTTGCCGATCAGCGTGTCGTTGCCCGCCGCTCCCTTCAGCGTATCTTCCTCCCCCGTGCCCGTCAGCGTCGATCCGCCATTCGCCGCCGTCAGCGAAACGCCTTTGACGTTGGTGATGACGACGGTCAGGTTCTGGAAATCCTGCGCCCCCAGGCTGTCGGTCGCCAACACCTGCACCTGGTAGCGGTTGTCCTGATTGGAGTCGGTGGGACTTTCGAAATCCGGAGCCGTTTTGAAGGTCAGGACACCCGTGGCCGGATCAATATTGAAGAGTGATCCATCAACTGCCGATCCCAGCGAATAGCTGACGGTCTGGCCGATATTGACATCGGTCGCATGGACAGTCGTCACCGCCGTCCTGTTCTCCGCCACATTGATCGTGGCCGACGCGCCACCGCCATTGGACGTGATGATCGGCGGTGCGTTGAATATGGTGACGGTCACTGCGATGGCCTGTTGGTCATATAATGTTCCGTCCGAAGCCCGAACCGTTACATCGTAGACATTGTCCTTGCCCACATCGGTCGGCAGCAGAAAATTGGGCGCGTTCAGGAAATTGAGCTGTCCGGTCGACGCGTTGATCGTGAATTTGCTGGCATCCGCTCCACCGGCGATCGAATAGACCAGCGTCGTGCCGACATCTGGATCGATGGCCGTCACCTTCATGACGGGTTTCGTGCCGCTGGAAACGGAGATGGCGGCTGTGTCTCCGCCGCCGCCCGAAGTGATGACGGGTGCGGATTCGTTCACATTGGTGACGGTGATGTTGATGGCCTGGTCAGCGAACAATGCCCCATCAGATGCGCGGACGGTCAAGCTGTAGACATTGTTTCCGTTTGAATCGGCAGGGGCTTCGTAATTGGGCGGGGTCAGGAAATTGAGCGCTCCCGTCGATGGATCAATTGCAAACGCCGTGCGATCCGGCCCCCCGACGATCGAATAGACCAGCGTCGTCCCCGCGTCGGGGTCGATCGCCTGGACCGTGGTCACCATGGTGGTGTTTTCAGGCACGGAGATGGCCGCTGACGCTCCACCGCCATTTGACGTGATGACGGGCACCTCGTTCACATTGGTGACGGTGACTGCCATGGCCTGTTCATCGAACAGATAGCCGTCGGAGGCGCGGACCACCACATTGTAGACATTATCCTGGCCGACATCGGCGGGCGCTTCGAAATTCGGTGCGTTGATGAACGAAAGTACGCCGGTCGTGCTGTTGATCGTGAACCTGGCCGCATCCGCCCCGCCGGATATGGAATAGGCGACGACGTCCCCGACATCCGCATCGGTGGCGGTGACGGTGGTGACCAATGTGCCGTTCTCCGGCCTTGAAAACACCGCGCTGTCGCCGCCGCCGTCGGAAGTGATCACGGGCCGATATCCCGTTTCCAGCGTGACATTGTGAAGGCCGGAGCTGCCGAGATCCAGCGTGACGATCTCTCCGACCTGGCTGGCCAATGTGGCGCCGCTGACGATGACGCTCTTGGCGCCGGGATTGGCGATATCGATGATGACTTTGCCCTCGCCCACCAGCGAGAAGGCCAGATCGTGGCCGTCACCCGTGACGTTCATCAGCACTGAACGCATCGGCAGGTCGGTGATATGGGTCACGTCGTCTGCCGCGGCGCCCATGTGGATGGTGAATGTGCCGCCGCTCTGCGGCAGGAATACGCTGTCGCTGTCATAGGCATACCAGCCCGAGACATTCTGTATGACCAGCGATCCCTGGCGGTCGACATCGAGCGAGAGATTGCCGACATTGGCTCCCGTGACGGAGGCGGTGATGGTGGTCCCGACCACCGTCGAGGTGATTGTCGAACTCTTGAGCGCCGTCATCCGGTGCGCCAGATCGTCCAGCGTCACAAATTCCATGTTGGCCGCGACCGCATGTTGCAGCCAGGCGGTGAACATCGAAATGTCATAGGGGCCGTCTGCCGTCGGACTGCCCGACACGAAGTCCGTCACGCCATAATCATGCCAGGGCCAGACGATCACAGGGGTTTGCGCATTGGCAACGAGCTTGTCGAATTCGGCCAGCCAGGCGCTGGTGGCATCGGCCACGCTCTTTCCCTGGAACTCGACCAGGGTATAATCGAAGGAAGTGTTGGGCGCGAAATAGATCTGGCTCTGATTGTCGGGAGTCATATAGCCGAAGGCATTGGGAAAGCCCGCCCCCTGCGCCGCATAGCCGCCCGTCAGATAATCCGTCACATATTTCATGATCTCCTGGGAGACCGGCAGCGTTTCCGGCATGCCGGGGACAGCGGCGCCGGCCACCTGGAAGGCGTAGCCCAGATAATTGCTGAGTTGAGTGTTGATGATCGAGGTGCTGCCGCCGAACTCCGTCGCGATCTGGCTCGCGCTCAGCTTGTTGGTATCTTCAGGATGGGTCAGGCTGTGCGTGCCGATCTCGCTGCCCAGATCCAGTATCGCCTTGTAATAGGGTGCCGATATGGTCCAGTCCGTGCCGGTGCCGTTCGTGCCGTCCCCGACATTGATGAAAAAGCTGCCGACGAAATTGTAGGCGGCCTTCCATTGGGTGAGGATGGGCAACAGCTTGTCGTAGATGCCGGGCGTGGATCCCGGCGGATTGACGTCTTCCAGTTCCTGGCTCTGATCCATGTCGACGCGCGCAGCGACGATGCCGGAATCGCGGGTCAGATGCAGGCCGACCGACAGGCCGGTCCCGTTGACCGCATAGCTTATCGCCTGTTGCAGCATATTGGCGTCGGCCATGACGCCGTCGCTGGAGAAGAGGACATTGCGCGACGATCCCGTCTGGGTGGCGAGCGCCGCCGTATAGGTCTGGCCGCCGTTGATGGTTTCGGTCGCGATCGTCTGGCCAGTGCCGCTGACGCTGGTGAAGGCGTTCCACCCGACATTGGTGTAGCTGTTGACGAGTTGTCCGTTCGTATAGTGATCCAGCACTAGACCCGCCGGGTCGGTCGCGTTCACCTGCACGTTGCCGGTGCCCCCCGTGACCCGCGTGGCGTCGAACAGGACCTTCATCGCCGCATAGGGATCGCCCGGAAGCGGATCGCCGCCAATGGTGCCTCCACTCACATAGGGCTGGTTCGTCATGAACTCGCCCGAGGCGATGAGCCCTATGCCCAGTTGCTTGCTGGCCATTTCGAGCGTGTGGGTAATCGCCTCCACCTGGTCGGCCGGTACGTTGCGGAAGGACGGAAAGACCAACGCGTCATAATGGGAAAGCTTGTTGAGATCGGTCAGATCGGCTTCGGTCAGGATGTCGAAGGGGATGCCGGCCTGCATCGCCTGGGACTGGACCGACATGAAGAGTTGGGAATAGGCGGTCGAGTTGAAATAGGCATCGGAGGTCGTCTGCGAAAAGACGATGCCGATCCGCATGTCGGGCGCCTCGGTCGCCGTCGGCTGATTGAAGACCGTGAAAGGTGCGGACTGGTAGTTCGACGGCAGGAAGGTCGTGTCGTTGATGTCGTAATAGCTGTACATCGCCGCCGGATTGCCCACCGAAGCGGTCGGCAGCCGGAATTCGACGGTCGTGTGATCAGCGGACCAGGCGGCGGTCAGGCCGCCGAGCACCAGGGTCTCACCTGCAGCGCCGGTATAGAGATTGATCGTCCCGTCGGCGGCGAAATTGATGTTATATTCCGCGCCGCCCGCATAGCCGAATATCTGATAGCCGGTGGACGTCTTGCCATCCGTGTTCAGCCAGATCGTCGTATTCGTGCCGATGGCGACGGGCGCCTTCAGGGCGAAGACGAAGTCGCCATTATCCACGGTTGAATAGATCTGATAGCCGGAATTACTGTTGTCATCGATCCGATCGGTGGCAAACCAGTCATCCAGAGAGCCGTCTATTGTGACGCTGTGGCCAAAGGTCATGACAAACCCCCAAACTTATGGATCCTGGAAATCACATCATAAGTTTGCGACCGGAACGTTTTTTCTTTTATTCGGCAAAGCCGAGACAGAACATATATTGGACAACGAAGGACAGCACTTCTCCTGGCATCGACGATAAATCGATGCCATCCGGCCCGTCCCGGCCATTATCCGCGCCAATAAGGCGATATCAGAGTAAAAAGCTCACTTTTCTCAAAACGCCCTTGCGGCCCGAACATCGGAAGCGCCGCATATGGCTACAGTCAAACCACGCAATCTTGGGGCGACTCGATTTTTAACAATTTTTATCCATGGTTAATGTGCTGTTAGATGCGATCTTATGTCAACTTCATTTAACCAGCATTCCCATAAAATTGTCCCGTTCATGAATAGATGGGTCTATCATTCGACATATGAGATCGTCGATTATAAAATTTGATTTATATCTTAGGGTATATCCCAGAGTGAGTTGTTTTTCTTTATAAGGTTGCCAGTTTTGATTGCCCGTCCCGCCGGAACCATTTCGTGATCCACGATCAATGTTCCCGAAATACAGGGACCATGACTATGTCTCCGGCTCACAAAAATCTCTCGCAACTCAGCGCCTTGGCAATGGCAGCTTTGATGCTTGCTGGCTGTGGTGGTGGCGGTAGCGGTGGCGGCGCCAACAACAATGGCGCCCCGACTCCGACGCCCGCGCCAACACCGGCGCCTTCGCCCAGCCCGACCCCGTCACCGACGCCGCTGTCCAGTTGGGACTGGATATTGCAGAGCCAGGGATTACCGGCGACACCGCCTGCGGTCGCCTATCTCGACGTCGACGGGTTCGACACGCCGACGAGTTATGTGACGCTTGCCAAGGCCAGCGGGATCAGGACGATCTGTTATCTCGACATTGGATCGGCCGAAAATAATCGTCCAGACTATGCCAGCCTGGCCGCCATTTCCGGACTGTTGGGCAACAGCTATCCCGGTTTTGCGGGGGAACGCTATATCGACATCCGCCGCTATCCCGAGTTCATCCAGATCATGGATGACCGATTGCGCATGTGCCGCGACAAGGGATTTGATTATGTCGAATTCGACGTCATGGATTCCTTCGAAGATGGCGCATCGACCACCGGCTTCGCCCTGACCGAGCAGGATATGATCGATTATGTCACCGCCCTGTCGGTTCGGGCACGGGGCTATGGGCTGAAACCGGTGCAGAAGAACGCGAGCAAATCATCCGCCAAGCTCCTTCCCCTGTTCGACGCGATCCTGTTCGAAGGCTGCGTCCTGGACAATTTCTGTTCCGATGCCGCGCCCTATATCGCGGCGGGAAAACCCGCCTTCAATGCGGAATATCCGGAAGAATGGCCAGCAAGCTCATTCGATCGAACACGGGTGTGCAGTACATCTGTCAGTGCGCAGATTTCGACGATCATCACCGTCGTCGCGCTCGATCGGCCTGCGCCCGACCGGTGCAACTGACATGATCCATTGATAATTTCGGCAGAAATGGAGCGGATTTACGCGTGCAAAAGGGAAATTCGACAATCTATTTCTTGCACTATTTCTCTTTAATATCGGTTACGACTTGTCACTATTCTTAAGTTTTTATCTGTTTTTTCAATTCTGTGGCGAGACAATCCGACTTGCGGCATTGACGTCATGCGGCTAGGTTCACCTTTCGTTCTGGAAAGGGGCATATATGGACAGCCTGGCCACCATCTTTGTCATTGTCGCTCTGGTCGCGGGGCTGGCGATCGGCTGGCTGGCGCGGGGCCGGTCCGTGGCTCCGCTGCTGGCGGAAAAGGCCGATCTGGCGGGCAAGCTCGACATGGCGGCGGCCCAGCGCAATGCCGCCATCCAGGAACTGGTGGTGGCGCAGGAACGCGCGGCGCAGGCGGCGGATCTGGCGCAGAAGGTGGAAGCGGAGCGCGCGGCGCGGGAAGTGGCGGGGCGGGAACTGGCGGCGTTGCGATCCGACACGCAGGCACGGGCGGAAGCCTTCGAGGCGCAGATCGCCGCGCTCAAGGACGCGAAGGAGCAGCTTTCCGCCCAGTTCAGCGAGATTGGCGGCAAGCTGCTGCACCAGGCGCAGAGCCATTTCCTGGAACGCGCCGACCAGCGCATGATGCAGGCGCATGAGAAGAGCGAGGCGCAGCTCAGGCAATTGCTGCATCCGGTCAACGAGACGATCCAGCGCTACGACCAGAAGATCACCCAGATCGAGCAGCAGCGGACAGAGGCCTATGGCATCCTTCGCGGCGAGATCGAATCGATGAAGACGGGCCAGGAGGCGGTGCGCGCCGAGGCCCAGCGGCTGGTCGATTCGCTGCGCCATGCACCCAAGGCGCGCGGGCGCTGGGGCGAACAGCAGTTGCGCAATGTCCTGGAAACCTGTGGACTGTCCGAGCATGTGGATTTCCGGACCGAAGTGAGCGTGGAGGGCGAGGACGGCCGTTTGCGCCCCGATGCGATCCTGCGCATTCCGGGCGGGCGGGCGCTGGTGATTGACGCCAAGGTGTCGCTGAATGCCTATCAGGATGCCTATGGCGCGGAGAGCGAGGAGGAGAGGAAACGGCTGCTGTCCGCCCACGCCGCCGCCATGCGCGCGCATGTCGATACATTGGGGCGGAAAAGCTATGCCGACCAGTTCGACGAGGCGCCCGATTATGTGATCATGTTCGTGCCCGGCGAACATTTCCTCTCCGCGGCGCTGGAGCATGATCCCCAGCTTTGGGACCATGGCTTTGCAAAGCGGGTGCTGCTGGCCACGCCGACCAACCTCATCGCCATCGCCCGGACCGTCGCGGCGGTTTGGCGCCAGGAAAAGATGGCGGACGAGGCCAAGCGAATCGGCATGCTGGGCAAGGAACTATATGAGCGGCTGGCCGGAGCGGCGAGTTCGCTCAAGAAGCTGGGCAACCGGCTGAACGGGGCCGTGGCCGATTATAACAGCTTCGTCGGCAGCTTCGAAGGTCGTGTGCTGGTGACGGGGCGCAAGCTTCGCGACCTCAATATCGAGACGGGTGGCAAAGAACTGGAGGAACTGGAGCCGGTGGAGGCGCTGGTCCGCGAACCTTCTTCGGCGGAAGCGATTCGGGCCCTGCCGGACGGCAGAATAGAAGGCGGCATGAAGTTAGGAAGCTAACCAATGCCGTTCGCCACGGGATGGACGCTGAGATTGCTCGTCGCGGCTATTTATTAGCTCGCTAAGAATAAGAGAGTGCTCCCGCCACACCCCTTGAATTTGCGTGCGGGGCCGCTGACTGGCATGGGCGAATCATGAAACGCATCGGCCTTCTCGGCGGCTCCTTCAATCCGGCGCATGACGGACACCGGGATATTTCCCTGTTCGCGATCGATGCTCTGCGACTGGATGAAGTCTGGTGGCTGGTCTCTCCGGGCAACCCGCTCAAGCCGAAAACCGGCATGGCGCCCCTGCCCGCCCGTCTTGCCCACGCCCAAAAAGTTGCGCGGCGCAACCTTATCCGGCCAACTGCGATCGAGGCGCGGCTTCATACCCGCTACACGATCGACACGGTGAAGGCGCTGCAAAGCCGCTATCGCCGCAATCGCTTCATCTGGTTGATGGGGGCGGACAATCTTGCCCAGTTCGGCCAATGGAGGGACTGGCGTGGCATAGCCCGGATTATGCCCATTGCCGTAATCGCCCGGCCCGGCTATGATGAGGACGCCCGTGGCTCATCGGCCATGAGCTGGCTGCGGCGCTTCGTCCGGCCCGCACGCCAGAGTGCAGCATGGACGGATTGGAGACCGCCGGCGCTTGTGCTTCTGCGCTTTCGCCCTGATCCAAGATCGGCGACCCTGCTGCGGCAGGCAGACCCCCTCTGGCATCGCGAATATGAACACAAACGCGTGCGCGACCCGCTCACGCGCCGGTTGATTGTCTAGAATGGAGCATCTTTGACCAGACCGCATCCCGCCAACGACACGGCTCATAATGCCGACAGCGTTGCCGCCCTGCACGACCTTGTCTTGAAGTCGCTTGACGACGACCAGGCGCAGGAAACCATCTCCATCCCCCTCGAAGGCAAGAGCAGCATCGCCGATCATATGGTGATCGCCAGCGGGCGTTCATCCCGTCAGGTGGCATCGATGGCGCAGAAGCTGGCCGAGCGGATCAAGCAGGCGACCGGCCGCTCCGCCCGCGTCGAGGGCCTGCCCGTGGCTGATTGGGTGCTGATCGACGCGGGTGACGTGATCGTCCACCTTTTCCGGCCGGAGGTTCGCAGCTTCTACAATCTGGAACGGATGTGGGGTTTCGTCGACGCGCCGGTAGCGGGAACCGCCTGAGCCGCCCTTCGACAAGCCTCTCCTGAGCCGTTAGAGCGATTTCCAAGCGATCGGAACCGATCGCTGGTTAAGAAATCGCGGAAAACAAGGAAACCAGAGCGGCGATCTGATTCAATCAGATCGAAACCCGCCCTAGTGGGGGGACATGCTTCTCCACATCATTGCCCGCGGAAAGATCGGGCGCTCGCCCGAAGCGGAACTGGTCGACCGTTATGCCAGGCGGCTGACCATGCCGTTCAAGATCACCGAACTGCCCGACCGGGGCGGCAAGCTGCCGCCGGCCTCGCCGGGCACGGTGACCGTCATGCTCGACGAAAAGGGCAGGCAACTCAGTTCCCTTGATTTCGCCCGTCATGTCGAGGGCTGGCGCGATTCCGGCAAGCGCGAATGCCGCTTCCTGATCGGCGCGGCCGATGGCTTCGACGATGCGGAGCGGGACAAGGCCGACCTGCTGATCGCCTTTGGCGCGATGACATGGCCGCACATGATGGCCCGCGCCATGCTGGCCGAGCAATTATGGCGGGCTTGCTCGATCCTGGCCGGCCATCCCTATCATCGCGAGGGATAGCGCCCACCGGACCCGTGTTCCTGCGCCGATCAGGAATATGCGGGAATGGAGGTTCTTTCATTCCGCCCAAACACGGCCTAGTCAGATGCGGTCGGCATAGCGGGCCGGCAGGGGGCCTTGGTTGAGACGGACGGCAATCTTCGCGGCATGTCTTGCTGGTGCGGCGGCGCTCGCCGGATCGCGCCTGCCCGCCGCCGATGGGCAGGCCATCATCCTGACGGGCACTGGCGGGACCAGCCTCAGCGAGGAACAGGCGGCCTTGAAGACCGCGCGCCGCCAGTCGGAGGAAGCGCGGTCGCGTTCCGAGCGGCTGGAGAAACAGGCGGCCGCGGCCCGCAGCGAAGCCGATCAGGCCCGTCGCCGCGCCGCCGCCATGGCCGCCCGCATCCAGCAGGCAGAGGCCGACATCCAGGCCGCGCAGGCCCGCATCGCCATTGTCGCCCGGCTTCAGCGCGCGCAGGCCGCCCGTCTGGCCGCCAGGCAGGAGCCAGTGGTGCGCCTGACCGCCGCCTTGCAGATGATGGCGCAGCGACCATTGGCGCTGGCGCTCGTCCAGCCGGGATCGATCGACGATGCCATCCATATGCGCGCCGTGCTGGCACAGGTGCTGCCCGTCATCGAGCAACGGACAGCCGGCCTGCGCGCGGAACTGGAGCGCAGCCGCGCGCTGCGCGCCACGGCCGAGCAGGCGGCGGCGTCCCTGGCGCAGAGCCAGGAGGACCTGAAGCAGAGGCAGGCCGCGCTGCAAAAGCTGGAAGCACAAAAGCGGCTCGCGGCGCAGGATTACCGCGCCAATGCCGATCTGGAAAGCGACCGGGCGCTCGCCCTTGGCGAGCGGGCCCGCGACATCGTCGACCTGATGGACAGGCTGGAGGAGGCAGGCGACCTGCGCGACCGGCTGGCTGCCCTGCCGGGGCCCCTGCTGCGCCCCGCCCGACCTAACCAGGCCCGCGCCCCCGCGCCCGCCCGTCCACGCGGCATGGGCGCGCCGCCGCCCTATCGCCTGCCCGTCGTCGGCGAGCTGGTGACCGGCATGGGCGAGGTGTCGGAAGGCGGCGTCCGGTCAAGGGGCCTCACCATCGCCACGCGGCCTGATGCGCTGGCGGTCGCGCCGACCGCGGGGCGCGTCGTCTTTGCTGGCCCCTATCGCGGCTACGGGCAGATCGTCATCATCGACCATGGCGGCGGCTGGACGACGCTGATCACCGGGCTGCTGCGGCTGAACGCCGCCGTGGGCGATGTGGTGCGGCAGGGCGATCCGCTGGGGAATGCCGGGCCGGGGCGCCCCAGCGTCACGGTCGAGCTGCGGCGCAATGGCCGCCCCGTGGACATTGTGCCGCTGGTGGGCGCGGGCTGATCCAGGCCGGCCCAGGCTATTTGCGTCGGCAGGGCGCGGGCCCCGCCTTCGCCGCCAGGCCCCCGATCGGCAAAGGCGCGACTCGCATTCGAACACAACTTACTTTCCCGCGCATTTTGCCCTAGGCGCTTTCCATGCCCCGACCATCTGCCCCCAAGGACGTCCCCGGCCTCCCCGCCCGCCGCGCCGCGCTTCGCCTGCTGGATGCCGTTCTGCGCCGCGGCGATCCGCTCGAAGGCGCGCTGCATGGCGCGGCGCAGGGGCTTGCCCCGGCGGACCGGGCGCTGGTCCACGCCATCGCGGCCGAGACGCTGCGCCACCTGCCGGACCTCGACGCGCTGATCGACAGCGCCACGCGCCAGCCGCTTCCCCATGATGCCAAGGCGCGGATGGTCCTGCGCATCGCCCTTGTCCAGGTGCTGGCACTGGGCACCGCGCCCCACGCCGCCATCGCGACGGCCCTGCCGCTGGTCGATGGCGGCCCCCGCAAGCTGGTCCATGGTGTCTTCGGCACGCTGACCCGCGCCGATCCCGCGCTACCCTCACCACCCACGCTGCCGCATGAGACCACCAGCCGCTGGGCCGCGCAATGGGGCGAGGCCATGCCGCAGGCCGCGGCCCACGCCTATGCCCAGCGTCCGCCCGTCGACATCAGCCTGCGTGATCCCGGCCAGACCGCGCATTGGGCCGAGGCCCTCAATGGCCTGAGCCTTGCCCCCGGCCATGTCCGCCTGCCCGAAGGCGCCGTCATCCCGGATCTTCCCGGCTTCGACGAAGGCGCCTGGTGGGTCCAGGACCTGGCCGCTTCCATCCCCGCGCGCCTCCTGGGCAGGGGAGAAGGACGCCATGTGCTGGACCTCTGCGCGGCGCCTGGCGGCAAGACGATGCAGCTTGCCGCTGCCGGCTGGCGCGTGACGGCGGTCGACCAGTCCAAAAAGCGCCTGGAGCGCCTGAATGAAAATCTGGAGCGCACCGGCCTGTCCGCCGCGATCGTGCAGGCGGATCTGCGCCTGTGGGAACCCGACGCTCCGGCGGACGCCATATTGCTCGACGCGCCATGCACCGCGACCGGCATCTACCGCCGCCATCCCGACGTGCTGCACCGTATCGGCGCGCGGCAGATAGCGGAGCTGGCCGAGATCCAGGCCGAACTGCTGGCGCGCGCCGCGGCGTGGCTGAAGCCGGGGGGCATGCTGATCTACGCCACCTGTTCGCTCGAACGCGCCGAGGGCGAGGAGCAGGTCGCCCGCTTCCTCGACGAATGGAAGGATTTCAGCGCCTTGCCTGCGACGGCCGCCGAATTGCCTGACGGCACCCAGCCTACGGCGCAGGGCTGGGTCCGCACCCTGCCGGACAATCTCGCCGCGCAGGGCGGCACCGATGGCTTTTTCGTCGCAAGGCTGATACGATCCATCAAGCCTTAACCAGACCAGCCCTATGGTGCGATCCGGCATTCAGAAAGACCTGTCTTGCGCCCGACCGAGCCTCTTCCCCTGCATCATAGCTGGCCGCTCTACGCCTTGCGAGACCATCTGGCGCCCGTGATGCTGGACGACCGGATCGCCAGCGACGATGGGGCACTGGCGGAACGCGGCCTTGGCCTGTGGCATTGCGACCTTGGCGACGACAGTCTGAGCTGGACCAACGGCGTCTATGATATTTTCGGGCTGGAGCGCGGGATAACGGTTCCCCGCCCGCTCGCCGTGTCGCTGTACACAGCCGAAAGTCGTACCGCGATGGAACAGTTGCGCGCCTATGCGATCCGCCACAGGCGGGGCTTCACGGTGGACGTCGACATCCGTCCGGCGGATGGCGGCGAATGCGCCATGCGCCTGATCGCTGCGCCCATCGTCCAGCGAAATCAGGTGGTTGCCCTGCACGGCGTCAAGCAGTTCCTGCCGAAGGGTTCGAAGCCGTCGACGGGACTAGACCCGACATTGTTCGTCCTCTCCTGAAAGCCCGCGATTCGGATCGGCACGTCCCTGCCAAAGCCCGTGCCGAAAGCCTGTGGCCAAAAGCCTGTGGATAGCGTTAATCGAACGTTGCCCTTGGCTTCGGCCAAGGCTAAGGCCGATAGTCAAATGACCAGCCCGATCCTGATCTCGCCCTCCATCCTGTCCGCCGATTTCGCCCGTCTGGGCGAGGAGGTCCGCGCCATTGACGAGGCCGGGGCGGACTGGATCCATATCGATGTGATGGACGGCCATTTCGTGCCCAACATCACCATCGGCCCCGGCGTGGTGAAGGCGCTGCGCCCCCATACGAAGAAGCCGTTCGACGTCCACCTGATGATCTCCCCCGTGGACCAGTATCTGAACGCCTTTGCCGAAGCGGGCGCCGACATTTTGACCGTCCATCCGGAGGCCGGGCCGCATATCCACCGCTCCATCCAGCATATCAAGTCGCTGGGCGTGCAGGCAGGCGTGGTGCTCAATCCCGGCACCCCGGCCAAGATGCTGGATTACCTGATCGATGATGTCGACCTGATCCTGGTGATGAGCGTCAATCCCGGCTTTGGCGGACAGAGCTTCATCAGCAACCAGCTTCGCAAGATCGAAGCGATCCGGAAGATGATCGAGAAGTCAGGCCGCGACATCCGCCTTCAGGTGGACGGCGGCATCGACTTCGCCACCGCGCCCCGCGCCATCGAGGCGGGCGCCGATGTGCTGGTCGCCGGCACAGCGACCTTCCGGGGCGGGTCGTCCGCCTATGCCGACAATATCCGGACGTTGCGCGGCGGGTGAGCGACCGCCGCCGCCTTTCCCCCCATCCCGCCCCCGAGGAGGCCGGATCCGGCCCGGAGGACGGGATCGAGCAGGGCAAGCGGCTCATCCGCATCGCGGATGACAAGGGACTTTCGCTGGCGCAACGCATCGCCAATCGCTTCTATCTCCTGAGTTGGAAGACGCCGATCCACGGCCGCCGGCTGAAGGGCAAATATCCACTCAAGCTGCTCGCCGTGCCGGACGACGAAATTCCCGGCAACGCCCATGCGGGCCAGGCGATCCGTGCCGGCTATTTCCTGTTCCGGGGCCAGAAACTGCCCCTGGACAGGCTGGATTTCGCCAATCCCGGCGTGCCGGCGGGCTTTGCCGATTATCTGCACGATTTCCATTGGCTGCGCGACCTTGCCGCCGTGGCCACCCGCGAACAGGCCGCGCCGATTGCCGAAGGCGTCATGCGCAAATGGCTGGCCGCCCATGCCGACACGCCCAGCGAACCCGCCTGGCGCGCCGACAATGCGGGCTGGCGCCTGTTCTTCTGGTCGGCCTATGCACCGCTGATCCTCTCGTCCAGCGACCTTGTCTATCGCTCGCTGGTACTGAACTGCATCGCCCGCACCGCCCGCCATCTGGACCGCGGCGCGGACAAGGCGCCGGTCGGGCTGCCGCGCCTTGTCGCCTGGGGCGGGATCGTGGCGGCCTCTATGCTGCTGCCCGGCGGCGCGACGCGCAAGCTGTTCGGAGAAGCCGGCCTCAAACGCGCGCTCGACACCGGCCTTCATGGCGATGGCGGCATCATTTCGCGGTCGCCGCTGGACCAGCTTGAAGCCATCATGCTGCTGACCATGGTCGCCGCCGTCTATGAGGTGCGGCGTGAACAGACGCCCGCTTTCCTGACGGAGGCGCTGGCAAGGGCGGTTCCCGCTTTGCTGGGCCTCACCCATGGCGATGGCGGGCTGGGCAACTGGCAGGGGGCCGGCGCCGTCGATCCCGCCACCGTCGAAGCCGTCATCCGCGCCAGCCGCGTCCGCGCGCGCCCGTTGCGGCAGGCCAATGGCTGGGGTTATCAGCGGCTGGCCGCCGGGACCACGGTGATACAGGTGGACGCCGCCCCGCCCCCGGTCGCCCAGTTGGCGGATGCAGGTTGCGCCTCCACCGGCGCGATCGAGATCAGCGACGGGCAGCAGCGGTTGATCGTCAATTGCGGCGGCGCGGCATTGGAGGGCGCGTGGGTACCGCGCGATCTGGCGCAGGGTCTGCGCACCACGGCGGCCCATAGCACGCTGGTGCTGAACGACAGCAATTCCACCGCCCTGCTGCCCGACGGCACGCTGGGCAAGGGCGTGACCGAGGTCGAGATCAACCGGCAGGAAACGGAAAGCGGCAGCCGGTTCGACCTCAGCCATGACGGCTATGTGCGGCGCATGGGCTATGTCCATCGTCGCCTGTTGCTGATGAGCGGAGACGGTAAGGAAATCCGTGGCGAGGACATGCTGACGCCCGCAGCGCGGCGCCGCAAGCCGGTGAAGCTGCCCGTCCAGCTCCGCTTCCACCTGGCGCCCGGCGTTGAACCCACGCCCACAGCCGACGGGATGGGCGCGCTGCTGCGCATCGACACGGGCGCGACCTGGCAATTCCGCGCCAATGCGGGGAAGCTGACGATAGAGGAAGGCCTGTGGGTGGATGCCCATGGCCGTCCCCATGGCACAAAGCAGTTGGCGGTCACCAGCGAAGCCCTGCCGGGCGGATCGACCGTGGGATGGCTGCTGAAGAAAGTCAGCTGAGGGCACCCTACAGCAAATGATCCGCAACAGGGCTTGATCGCCCGCCTCCCCGACCGGCGCTAGAGCGGGTTTCGATCTGATTGAATCAGATCGCCGCTCTGAATTCCTTGTTTTCCGCGATTTCTTAACCAGCGATCGGTGCCGATCGCTTGGAAATCGCTCTAGTCCCGCCGGAGCGGATCGAGGGCGCTCGACTTGCGCACCTTGGGCGCGTGGGGCGCCGCAGCGGGGGACAGGGCGGAGGCGCGAGGCGGCATGAACGTGCCGCCCGCCAACTCCTCCAAGGCGGCGATGCGCTTTTCGGTTGCCGGGTGGGTGGAGAAAAGCTCGCTCACATGCACGGGCACGATATAGAGTTGCGCGGCGGCGGGATTACGTTCCGCCACCGGGTTGGGAATCATTTCCGCCCGGCCGGAAATCTTGGCGAGGGCAGAGGCCAGCGCGCGGGGGTTACCGCTGATCTCCGCACCCGCACGATCAGCGCCAAACTCGCGCGTGCGGCTGATCGCCATCTGCACGATCATGGCCGCGAAGGGCGCGACGATCACCGCGAGCAGGGTCGCCACGATATTGCCATGGCCATTTTCCTGATTGCCGCCGCGGAAGAACAGGCCGAAATTGGCGAGCATGGAAATCGCGCCCGCAATGGTCGCCACCATCGTCATGATCAGCGTGTCGCGGTTGCGCACATGGCCCAGTTCATGCGCCATGACGCCGGCGACTTCGTCCCGGCTCAGCATCGAGAGCAGGCCGGTTGTGGCCGCGACGGCAGCATGATCCGGGTCGCGACCCGTCGCGAAGGCATTGGGATGGGCCTCATCGATCAGGTAGACGCGCGGCATGGGAAGGCCGGCGCGCTGGGCCAGCTCTGCAACGAGGGTGTAGAATTCGGGCGCGCTTTGCCCATCCACCTCCCGCGCATTGTGCATGGACAGCACGATCCTGTCGGCGTTCCAGAAGGTGAAGAGGTTCATGCCCGCCGCCACCAGCAGGGCGACCACCGCCCCGCCGCTGCCGCCCAGCGTATAGCCCAATGCCATGAACAGCGCCGTCAGCGCCGACAACAGCATCGCCGTCTTCATCCCATTCACTTGCACAAATCTCCTTTGCGGCCCAGATAGCGGGCCGGCCCTGAATATGGGGTGACGATGACGCGCCCGCAATCGAAAGGATGATCGATGGGAACCTTCAACGGCAAGCGCCCCGCGCATGTGAAGCCGCCCACGCATCTTTCCAAGAGCCCGCCCGTGCCGCAGCCCGACCCGATCGACAATCCTTCGCCTCATGACGAGGAATTGAGCCCGGTTCGCTATGGCGACTGGGAACGCAAGGGAATCGCTGTCGATTTCTGAACAGTCGTCGAAGAGGGTTAACGGCTCATCGCTGTTTGGGCACAGTTGGCGACGGCCTGTGCCGCTGCTGCGGGCGGCATCGGCGCGCCCCCTAGCCTTTTGCGCTGCAAAACGGGCAGGCTTTCTTTCGAGCGGAAAGCATAACATGCCGGGGCGCGGATGAAGTGAACGTGGTTGCCGAAGTCAATTTGAGGGCAGTGTCGGATTATGCGCCGGAAGATGCGGCGCTTTTATGTGCGGTAGGTCGACTGGTCTGCGCCTGGACGATGCTGGAGCAGAGCCTGGAGGCGAAGATCGCGATGATGCGGGAAGCCATGGGGGATGTGCGGACCGTAGGTGCCCGGACCCGTCCGGGCATGACGAAGCTGATGACCGAAATGCGAACGATGGTGTCGATGCGGGACAGGCGCAATGCCAGCGCATTGATGGAAATATCGGATATCGAGCGCGACATGCAGAGGATCGACCGTTTCCGGTCGCTCATCATCGGCGGCTTTCAGCAGCCCGCGCCCGGCGGTTTCACATGCCGCGATGCGCGGAACAATCAGACGCATGTCTCGCTTGAGCAACTCGAAGCGGAAATTGCATCCCTCGAAAGGGTGGCGCAGCGCCTGCTGGCTGTCTGAAGGGGTTAAGTAATCTTCCATGCTTGATCTTTACGCGGCGGAGGGCGAAGCCTTTTGACGCGCCTAGCGAGAAACAGGAGCCTCATGTCCTATAAACCGATTCGCAAAGCCGTTTTCCCTGTCGCGGGTCTTGGCACGCGCTTCCTTCCTGCGACCAAGTCGGTGCCCAAGGAATTGCTGCCGGTCGTCGATCGGCCGCTGATCCAATATGCCGTCGACGAGGCGCGAGAGGCGGGGATCGAGCAGATGATCTTCGTGACCGGCCGCGGCAAGGGCGCGATCGAGGATTATTTCGACATGGCCTATGAGGCCGAGGCGACCCAACGCGAGCGGGGCAAGGATCTTTCGGCGCTGGATGGCACCCGCCTGTCGCCCGGCAATGCGGTGTTCCTGCGCCAGCAGGAGCCGCTGGGCCTGGGCCACGCCATCTGGTGCGCGCGGGACATTGTCGGTGACGAGCCCTTCGCCATCCTGCTGCCCGACGAATTCATGAAAGGGACACCCGGCCGGGGATGCCTGAAGCAGATGGTCGATGCCTATGAAAAGGTCGGCGGCAATCTGGTCTGTGCGCTGGAAGTGCCGATGGCCGATACGCCGAGCTATGGGGTGATCGATCCGGGCCAGCGCGACGGCGCCCTGACCGAGGTGAAGGGATTGGTGGAAAAGCCCGCACCGGGTACGGCGCCGTCCAACCTGATCCTGCCGGGCCGCTACATCCTGCAGCCCGAAGTGATGAAGATCCTGGAGACGCAGGAGAAGGGCGCCGGCGGCGAGATTCAGCTGACCGATGCCATGGCGTCGATGATCGGCACCCAGCCCTTCCATGGCGTGACGTTCGATGGCCGCCGTTTCGATTGCGGGTCGAAGGCGGGCTATATCGAGGCGAACCTCGCCTTGGCGCTGGATCGCGAAGATATGGGCGAACATATCCGCAAGTTCGCGCTGGCCGAACTGGGCGTCAGCGGGATCGCGGCCGCGGCCTGACAGGGCAGGAAAACGGCAGGATCAGGGGAGGCGCGGCGATGGGAGCCGCGCCTTGACCCGATCCTGCCCCTTGCGGAACAAGGCATCCGCCAGACCTTGCCTCTCCCCCCGAATTATCATAAGGCCCAGGCGTCATCTGGGGAGTAGCCAGCCGTTCCGAAGGGGACGGGCCGTTCGTCAACATATTTGGCCGAGAGGTCGTGGCGGACGGGATGCAGGGGACTTTTGAGCCTCCCTGCATCGGGCGAGACCAATGGCATCATCCTCTCCGTCCGGCCGGGCGGGAGCGGATGGTGGCATTGTGTCTTGATCTTTCGCCTGGCCTGGACAGATCCTGATGGAAGCATTTCTAACCTCCGCCACACTCGTCGCCCTCGCCGAAATGGGGGACAAGACGCAATTGCTGGCGATGCTGCTCGCCACCCGCTTCCGCAAACCGGTGCCGATCATCGCGGGCATATTCGCGGCAACCCTTGCCAATCATTTCCTGGCCGCCCTGGTCGGCCATTCGGTCGCGGGCGTGTTGAAGGAAGCCTGGTTTCGCTATGCCGTGGCTGCGAGCTTCATCGCCATGGCGGCGTGGACGCTGATCCCCGACAAGATCGACGAGGACGAACCGTTGCGCGCGCCGTCGAAGGCGGGCGTGTTCCTGACGACGCTGGTCGCCTTCTTCCTGGTCGAAATGGGTGACAAGACGCAGGTCGCGACCGTGATGCTCGGCGCGCGGTTCGACAATGTGCTGGCGGTGACGGCCGGCACGACGATGGGCATGATGATCGCCAATGTCCCTGCCGTGCTGTTCGGCGAAGCATTGGCGAAGAAGGTGCCGATGCGCGCGCTCCAGATCGGGGCGGCCCTTCTGTTCCTGGGACTGGGCCTGTGGATGATTGCTGATTTGCAGGGCTGGATCGGGTAAAGCAGTTGTCAGCGGGCGGCGGCTGTTGCAAGGGGATGGCGTACGCGTCCCCTCGAAAAAGGGGATGCGCAGGATCATTCCCTTTGAACAGACAGGCATGGGACGCGTGATGAAGGACAGTCTGGTTACGGTGTTCGGCGGCGGCGGCTTTCTGGGCCGGCAGGTCGCCCAGGCGCTCCTGGCGCGTGGCGCGCGGGTGCGCGTGGCGCAGCGCGATCTGTCGACCGCCCTGCGCGTCAAGCCGTTGGGCGCCCTGGGCCAGACCCAGTTCGTCGCGGCCGACATCCGCAAGCCCGAAAGCGTCGCCCGCGCCGTTGCCGGCAGCGACATCGTCATCAATCTGGTGGGCGTGCTGTCCGGCGATTTCCAGGGTTCCCATCATGACGGCGCGGCGAACGTCGCCAGGGCGGCGGCGGAAGCGGGCGTCCGGGCGCTCGTCCACGTCTCCGCCATTGGCGCGGACGCGCAGAGCCCGTCCGCCTATGGCCGGTCGAAGGCCGAGGGCGAAGCGGCGGTCAAGGCGGCCTTCCCCCATGCGACCATCCTGCGCCCCTCGATCATTTTCGGGCCGGAAGACCAGTTCCTCAATCGCTTTGCGGAGATCATCCGCATCGCCCCCGTGGTGCCAGTGATCGCCGCCGACACCCGGTTCCAGCCGGTCTATGTCACGGACGTGGCGCAGGCCGTCGCCAATGCCGCCGGGAATCCCGGTGAATATGGCGGCAAGACCTATGAACTGGGCGGGCCGCAAAGCTATACGATGCGGGAACTCAACGCCTGGATCGCCAGGGCCATCGGCCGGGAGCGCAGCCTGTGCGCCGTTCCCGCCTCTGTCGCCTCGTTGATCGCCATGCTGCCGGGCGGCCCGATCACGCGGGACCAATTGTCCATGCTGGCCAGGGATAATGTCGTCGCGCCCGGCGCGGACGGACTTGCCGAACTGGGCGTCGCGGCCACGCCGATGGCGGCCGTCGCGGAGAAATGGCTGGTCCGTTACCGCAAGCATGGCCGCTTTGCCGGCCGTGCTCAGGCCTGATCGGTCGCAATCCGGTCAGCCAGGCCGACATGGGATCGCGACAGGCCGTCTTGCACGGGCCATTCGCTTCTGCACAATGGACGCCACGTTGCTGACGCCCTTCCCCGTTCGGGGGAGGGCTTTCCCCTGCTTGCCCCATAAGGATTTCATCCGCCCATGGACCTGCATTATCTGACAGTCATCCTGCTCGGCATCGTCGAGGGGCTGACCGAGTTCCTGCCCGTATCCTCGACCGGCCATCTGATCCTGGCCAGCGAATTGCTGGGCTATGATGCGTCGACATGGGCGATGTTCAACGTCATCATCCAGTTGGGCGCGATCCTGGCGGTGGTGGTGCTTTACTGGCGTACATTCTGGGCAGTGGGCATGGGACTGCTGCGCCGGGAACCGACAAGCTGGCGCTTCCTGCGCAATCTGCTGGTAGCCTTCATCCCGGCGGCGATCATCGGCCTGGCGCTGCATGATCATATCGAACAGTTGCTGGGCGCGCCGAAGGTCGTCGCCTGGGCGCTGATCGCCGGCGGCGTCGCGATCCTGGCGATCGAGCGGATGGTGAAGGAAAACCGCTTTCACGGCATAGCCGACATTCCCGTAATTCGCGTGGTCGGCATCGGCCTGATCCAGTGCATGGCCATGATCCCCGGCGTCAGCCGTTCGGGCGCGACGATCATGGGCGCTTTGACGCTGGGGGTGGAACGGCGCACAGCGGCGGAATTCAGCTTCTTCCTCGCCATCCCGACCATGTTGGGGGCATCGACATTGGAACTGCTGAAGAATGGCGACAAGCTGACATCGGCGGCGGTGGGATGGGACAGCATCGCTCTGGGCTTCTTCGTGTCCTTCATCGTCGCCCTGCTGGTCATCAGATGGTTCGTCGGGCTGGTGTCGCGGCACGGCTTCGCGCCATTTGCCTGGTATCGAATCGTCGCCGGAATCGCCGCCCTGGCGTGGCTTTCCCTAAGATAGGTCCAAATCGGCCATATTAAGCGCAAGATTATTTCAGACTTGGGTGCATTCCAGCGCGTTTTTCCCATAAATATGTCATCTGTGCTGACCTAATTCGTAGAATCCACGTGACTCTGCGGGTTTTTCTGCTATGCGCACCCTGCAAATTCTTTTCAGGGACTCATCATGGCAGACAATCCAATGCTGAAATTCGTGGGAACGGGCCAGGCCTATCCCGAGAAGCGTTCGGCCGACGATCGCGCCGACGACTTCCTGGAAATCAGCCGCAGCTTCATCCTGGACAGGGCGGAGGAACAGGCGTCGCGCTGCTCGCAATGCGGCGTGCCCTATTGCTCGACCCATTGCCCGCTGCACAACCATATTCCCGACTGGCTGCGCCTGACCGCCGAAGGCCGCCTGCGCGAAGCCTATGAACTCAGCAACCTGACCAGCACCATGCCGGAAATCTGCGGCCGCATCTGCCCGCAGGACCGCCTTTGCGAGGGCAATTGCGTCATCGAATTTTCCGGCCATGGTTCGGTCACTATCGGTTCGGTCGAAAAGTTCATCACTGATACGGCCTGGAAGGAAGGCTGGGTCGAGCCGCTCGTGCCCGGCGCGTCGCTGGGGCAGTCGGTCGGCGTCATCGGCGCGGGTCCGGCGGGCCTCACCACGGCGGAATATCTGCGCGTCGCGGGCTATGATGTCCATGTCTACGACCGCCACGACCGCGCCGGCGGCCTGCTGACCTACGGCATTCCCGGCTTCAAGCTGGAAAAGGACGTCGTCATGCGCCGGATCCAGCGCCTGAAGGATGGCGGCATCGTCTTCCATGAAAGCTTCGAGGTCGGCCGCGACGCGACCATGGAGGAACTGCGCAGCCGTCACGACGCCATCCTGGTCGCGACCGGCGTGTACAAGCCGCGCGACATCAAGGCGCCGGGCGTCGGCGCGCCGGGCGTGGTCAAGGCGCTCGATTTCCTCATCGCCTCCAACAAGGCCGGCTTCGGCGACGCCGTGCCGGAGCATGAGGACGGCTCGCTCCACGCCAATGGCAAGAAGGTCGTCGTTATCGGCGGCGGCGACACGGCGATGGATTGCGTCCGCACGGCGGTCCGCCAGGGTGCGACTTCGGTCAAGTGCCTCTACCGCCGCGACCGCGACAATATGCCCGGATCGCAGCGTGAAGTCGCCAATGCGGAGGAGGAAGGCGTGGAGTTCGTCTGGCTCTCCGCCCCCATCGCCTTCGAAGGCACCGACCATGTGACCGGCGTCAAGGTGACGAAGATGCGCCTCGGCCAGCCCGACGCATCGGGCCGCCGCGCCCCGGAACCCGATCCGGGCACGGAGCATGTGCTGGAGGCCGATCTGGTGATCAAGGCGCTGGGTTATGATCCGGAAGAACTGCCCAGGCTGTTCGGTGCGGAAGACCTGTCCGTCACCCGCTGGGGCACGCTGCGCGTCGATCACAAGACGATGATGACCAGCATGGACGGCGTGTTCGCGGCGGGCGACATCGTGCGCGGCGCCTCGCTGGTGGTCTGGGCGATCCGCGACGGCCGCGACGTGACCGAACATATGCACCGCTACCTGAAGGCGAAGGCCAAGGCGGCGGCCGGGGAAAGGGTAGCCGCCTGATGCGCGCCGCCTTCCTCCTCCTGCTGGCGACCCCGATCGCTGCACAGGCACAGACCCAGGCACAGGTTGCGGCGGCGGCGGCGGCGGTCCAGCCTGTGGACCCGGCACTGCTGGCCAAGGCTCAGCCGATCGCCTCCATCATCTTGCCCGACGGCACCATGGAAAGGATGATGGGGCCGATGATGCAGAAGATGATGGGACCAATGATGGACGGCATGACCCGAATGCCCATCCGCGAATTCCTGAAGATGGGTGGCCTCGATCCGGAAAAGGCCGATAGCCTGGGTAAAGGCACGGTCGAGGAAATGATGGCGATCATCGACCCCAATTTCCGCAAGCGGATGGACGTGATGGTCAACAGCATGATGCCGGCCATGGGTCGCTTCATGGGACGCTATGAACCGGACATGCGGGAAGGCATGGCAGAGGCCTTCGCCTATCGCTACAGCGCGGCCGAACTGGACCAGATCAGCGCCTTCCTGAAAACGCCCGTCGGCGCCAAATTCGGTGCGGGCTTCATGGAGCTGGCCACGGACCCGCATTATATTGGCCGAATGCAGAAGATCATGCCTGAAATGATGCAGGCCATGCCGGAGATCATGAAATCCTCCGCGGAACAACTCGCCAAGCTGCCCAAGCCGCGAACCTATAATGATCTGACGAAGGCCGAACGCGAGCGTCTCACCGCATTGATCGGCGCGGACGCGAAGAAGGCCAACTGACAATAGCGCCGGCCCCGCCGGCAACCAACGGAATGACAGCGGCCGTACCCAGGAACAGGGACGGCCACATGCAAGGGTAAGTCATCATGACCGACACCAATTTCATGGCCAGCCCCGAAGAGCGCGCACGGATCGCGGCCGAGGGCATGTATCATCCCCAGATGGAAGGCGACGCCTGCGGCGTCGGCCTGGTCGCCGCGACCGACGGTCGCGCCAGCCGGCGCGTGGTCGCCAGCGCGATCGACGCGCTGAAGGCCGTGTGGCACCGCGGTGCCGTTGACGCCGACGGCAAGACCGGGGACGGCGCGGGCATCCATGTGGACCTGCCGGTACGATTCTTCGACGATGCGATCGCGGATTCGGGTCACAAGCCGCTGCCCAACCGCCTTGCCGTCGGCATGATCTTCCTGCCGCGCACCGACCTCAGCGCTCAGGAAACCTGCCGCACCATCGTCGAGAGCGAGATAATCGAAGCGGGCTACACCATCTATGGCTGGCGCCAGGTGCCGGTCGACGTTTCCGTCATCGGGGAAAAGGCGCAGCGCACCCGTCCCGAAATCGAGCAGATCATGATCGCCGGCCCCATGCCGGAGGAACGCGATCAGGCCGAGTTCGAAAAGGACCTCTACCTGATCCGCCGCCGGATCGAAAAGAAGGTGATCGCCGCGCAGATCCAGGACTTCTACATCTGTTCGCTCTCCTGCCGGTCGATCATCTACAAGGGGCTGTTCCTCGCCGAATCGCTGTCGGTCTTCTATCCCGACCTGCAAGACGAGCGGTTCGAGAGCCGGGTCGCGATCTTCCACCAACGCTATTCGACCAACACCTTCCCGCAATGGTGGCTGGCCCAGCCGTTCCGCACGCTCGCCCATAATGGCGAGATCAACACGATCCGCGGCAACAAGAACTGGATGAAGAGCCACGAGATCAAGATGGCGTCGCTGGCCTTCGGAGATCACTCCGAAGACATTAAGCCCGTGATCCCGGCCGGCGCTTCCGACACCGCCGCGCTGGATGCGGTGTTCGAGGCGATCTGCCGCTCCGGCCGCGATGCCCCGACGGCAAAGCTCATGCTCGTCCCCGAAGCCTGGCAGTCGGCCGACGCCGAACTGCCGCAGGCGCATTCGGACATGTATGAATATCTCGCCTCCGTCATGGAGCCGTGGGACGGCCCCGCCGCGCTGGCGATGACCGACGGCCGCTGGGTCGTGGCCGGCGTCGACCGCAACGCGCTGCGCCCGCTGCGCTACACGCTCACCGGCGACAATCTGCTGATCGTCGGTTCCGAAACCGGCATGGTCGTCGTGCCCGAAACCACCATCGTCCGGAAGGGCCGCATGGGTCCGGGCCAGATGATCGCCGTCGACCTGCAGGAAGGCGTGATCTTCGACGACCGGGAGATCAAGGACCAGATTGCGGGCGAGCGCCCTTATTCGGAACTGATCAAGGACTTCATGACGGTCAATGATCTGAGCGAGGCGCCGTCCGCCCTGCCCGCCTGGGACAAGGCCGAACTGACGCGCCGCCAGGTCGCCGCCAATCTGACGCTGGAGGATATGGAGCTGATCCTCGCCCCCATGGTCGAGGATGCGAAGGAAGCGGTCGGCTCCATGGGCGACGACACGCCGCTGGCGGTCATTTCCGACAAGCCACGCACGATCAGCCATTTCTTCCGCCAGAATTTCAGCCAGGTCACCAACCCGCCGATCGATCCGTTGCGGGAACGGTATGTCATGAGCCTGAAGACGCGCTTCTCCAACCTGCACAACATATTGGAGCAGGAAGCGCAGAACAGCCATGTGCTGGTGCTGGATTCGCCGGTGCTGACCTCGACCGAATGGGCGAAGCTGAAGAGCCATTTCGGTCCGGCTGTCGCGGAAATCGACTGCACCTTCCCGGCCGAAGGCGGGCAGGAGCAGCTTCGCGCCGCCATCGCTCGCATCCGCGAGGAAGCGGAGCAGGCCGTGCGCGAGGGCCGCACCGAAATCTTCCTGACCGACGAGCATGTCAGCGCCGGCCGCGTCGCCATCGCCGGCGTGCTGGCGGCGGCGGCCGTGCACACCCATCTCGTCCGCAAGGGGTTGCGCAGCTATGCATCGATCAACGTGCGCTGCGCCGAAGCGCTCGACACCCATTATTTCGCGGTGCTGATCGGGGTCGGCGCGACCACGGTGAACGCCTATCTGGCCGAGGCGAGCATCGCTGACCGCCATGCCCGTGGCCTGTTCGGCGACCTGTCGCTGGAGGCCTGTTTCGAACGCTACCGCATCGCCATCAATGAAGGCTTGCTGAAGATCATGTCCAAAATGGGCATCGCGGTCATCAGCAGCTATCGCGGCGGCTATAATTTCGAGGCGGTGGGCCTCAGCCGCGCGCTGGTCAACGATCTCTTCCCCGGCATGCCCGCGAAGATTTCGGGCGAGGGCTATCAATCGCTCCATTATAGCGCGAAGATGCGCCATGACGCCGCCTATGACGGTGCCGTGGTGCGCCTGCCGGTCGGCGGCTTCTACCGTCAGCGCAACGGGGGCGAGACGCATGCCTATTCGGCGCAGCTTATGCACCTGTTGCAGACCTCGGTCGCGACGGACAGCTATTCGACCTATCTGCAATTCTCGCGCGGCGTGCGCGACCTGCCGCCGGTCTATCTGCGTGACCTGCTGGAGTTCAACTTCGCCCGCGAGGCCGTGCCGATCGACGAGGTCGAGGCGACCACGGAGATCCGCAAGCGCTTCGTGACGCCGGGCATGTCGCTGGGCGCGCTCTCTCCGGAAGCGCATGAGACGCTGGCGATCGCAATGAACCGGATCGGCGCCAAGGCCGTGTCGGGCGAAGGCGGCGAGGATGCGAACCGCTTCAAGCCCTATGACAATGGCGACAACGCCAATTCGGTGATCAAGCAGATCGCGTCGGGCCGCTTCGGCGTCCATGCCGAATATCTGGGCAGCGCCGAGGAAATCGAGATCAAGGTCGCGCAGGGCGCCAAGCCCGGCGAGGGTGGACAGCTCCCTGGTTTCAAGGTGACCGAGTTCATCGCGAAGCTGCGCCATGCGACGCCCGGCGTGACGCTGATCTCGCCGCCGCCGCACCATGACATCTATTCGATCGAGGATCTCGCGCAGCTCATCTACGACTGCAAGATGATCAACCCGCGCGCGCGGGTCTGCGTGAAGCTGGTCAGCCAGGCGGGCATCGGCACCGTCGCGGCGGGCGTGGCGAAGGCACATGCCGACGTCATCCTGGTCGCGGGGCATGTTGGCGGCACCGGCGCCTCGCCGCAGACGTCGGTCAAATATGCTGGCACTCCCTGGGAAATGGGGCTTTCCGAAGCCAATCAGGTGCTGACCCTGAACGGCCTGCGCCATCGCGTGAAGCTGCGCACCGACGGCGGCCTCAAGACCGGCCGCGACATCGTGATCGCGGCGATCCTGGGCGCGGAGGAGTTCGGCATCGGCACGCTGTCGCTGGTCGCCATGGGTTGCATCATGGTGCGCCAGTGCCACAGCAACACCTGTCCGGTCGGCGTCTGCGTGCAGGATGAGCGCCTGCGCGAAAAGTTCACCGGTACGCCGGAAAAGGTCATCAACCTCATGACCTTCATCGCGGAGGAGGTGCGCGAGATACTGGCACGTCTGGGCTATCGCAGCCTGGACGAGGTGATCGGCAGGACCGAACTGCTGAAGCAGGTCAATCGCGGCGCCGAGCATCTGGACGATCTCGACCTCAACCCGATCCTCGCCAAGGTGGATGCGCCGGACGATCAGCGCCGTTTCAGCCTGACCGAATGGCGCAACCCAGTGCCGGACAGCCTTGATGCGCAGATGATGAAGGACGCCCGCGCCGTGTTCGAACGCGGCGAGAAGATGCAGCTCACCTATACGGTGCGCAACACGCATCGCGCCGTCGGCACCCGCCTGTCGGCCGCCGTGACCGAAAAGTTCGGCATGTCGACGCTGGCGGACGGGCACCTTACCGTGCGGCTGCGCGGTTCGGCCGGCCAGTCGCTGGGCGCCTTCCTGTGCAAGGGCATCAAGCTGGAAGTGTTCGGCGATGCCAATGACTATGTCGGCAAGGGCCTGTCGGGCGGCATCATCACGGTGCGCACCACCGTATCCTCGCCGCTGTCGAGCAAGGACAACACGATCATCGGCAACACCGTCCTCTATGGCGCGACCAGCGGCAAGCTGTTCGCGGCGGGCCAGGCCGGGGAACGCTTCGCCGTGCGCAATTCGGGCGCACAGGTGGTGGTCGAAGGCTGCGGCGCGAACGGATGCGAATATATGACCGGCGGCACCGCAGTCATATTGGGCAGGACCGGGGCGAATTTCGGTGCGGGCATGACCGGCGGCATGGCCTTCATCCTGGATGAAGATGGCAGCTTCCCGACACGGGCCAATCCGGAAAGCATCCTCTGGCAGCGGCTGGAAAGTGCGCATTGGGAAGCGGAGCTGAAGGCCCTGGTCGCCCAGCATGCCGTGGCGACCGACAGCAAATGGTCAAACACGATCCTGGACGACTGGGATCGCTGGCGCCGTTATTTCTGGCAGATCTGCCCGAAGGAGATGGTGAGCCGCCTCGCCCATCCGCTGAGCGATGCTCCGGCGGAAGTTGTGGCCGCCGAATAAACGGCGGTCCGGCAGAACGGCATCAATATGACATGGCAACGTCCGCCGGGGCATCCTCGGCGGACGTTCTGTCTCCGGCGGCCTGGGCGATCTTCATCCCATGCGGGCCGCCGTCGCTTGATCCACCATCAAGCCCCTCCAGGGATACAGACGACGCCCCTCCGGCCTGTGGCGGTTCAGGGACGGCCTCGCCCAGGTCATACCGCGCCTCATCATGGCGGACATCAGGATCGTTCGACCCGTTCCAGTTTGCCAGGTCTGCCGCCATTTGCCGATCGGCCAGCGTGGGGCCGCATCCCTTGCAATCAACGACCGCAGGGCCAGTCAGACCGGCAGGATCAGAAAAGCTATCCTGCGGCATCGCGGCTTGCGGCAATGGCGTTTCCAGCGCGGCTCGCGGCGACGTCGTGGCATATAGGCCCAGCCCATAGCCCCCGGTGAGGGCCGTCGCCGCGCATGCACATGAAAACAACCAGAAGCGCGCGGACATCAGCAGCCCTTCCTCTATTCGTCACTCGCTCCCCGACTTTCTCCGAGCAAAACAACGCAAATGAAGATCGGTTGTTGCATGAGGAAAAAGCCTTTGCTAAGGGCCGCCTCCTACCAAGGCACCGGCCCCGCCGGTTCCCGGAAAATGTGCGGTCGTGGCGGAATTGGTAGACGCGCAACGTTGAGGTCGTTGTGGCCGAAAGGCCGTGGAAGTTCGAGTCTTCTCGACCGCACCATTCCATCTTGAAAATCTCCCCCCTCAAGGGGCCCGTTGGTGGTTTACGGTGTGATCGGCCTTGTGCATGATCTCGCCCGGCTAGATGCGCTCGGTCATCGCGTCCCGCGAACCCGTCGCGATCGATCGCACTGGATCAAGGTCGAATATCGGATGAACCACGTCCGGGGATGACCTGCGCGCCTCTCCCCCAGCGCATTTTCAAGTTGACCGTTTACGGTCGACGGCTTGGAAAATGCGGCCTCAAAAGACTGAGCGATTTCCACTCAAAGTGAAATCGCTCTAGTCGTCAGCCGCGTCGAAGGCTGCACGCGCCATGCGGATCGCCTCCTCGTTCGCGTTCACCCAGTAAATCAGCCGTCGCGTCTCTCCGTGCAGCGCCGCGCCCAGCCCGGTAAGCGCATAGCTCACCTTCGGCGGCACGTCGGCGCTTACGCTGCGCGCCACGAAGCCGTCGCGTTCGAGCGCGCGCAGCTTCAGGGTCAATATCCGCTGTGAAATTGCCTGCTCGGCCGAGAGCGTCGCCAGCAGCCGCCTGAGTTCGGCCTGGCGCAGCTCGCCCGTGGCGAGCACCAGCAGGATCAGGGTCGACCAGCGGTCGCCCAGCAGGCCCATGACCTCACGCACCGGGGCGTCCCGCGCCGTCCCGTGCCGTGCCATTTCCTGGGCCAGGCTGGCCAGGCCCGGACGGTCCGGAGTATCGCTGCACCCGTTGGTCATGATCTGCCCTGGGCACAAAAAAGTGCCGTCTTCCCTCTGTTCGCGGATACATTATGCCGCCTGCCGGGAAGGTCAACGAATTGGGAGAGCATGATGGCCGAAAATGCCATTCGTCTTGACGGCAAGGTGGCGATCGTGACCGGCGGCGCCGGGGGCATCGGCTCGGCCACCGCACGGCTGCTCGCGCGGCGCGGCGCCAGCGTGGCGATCGCCGATATCGCGTTGGATCCGGCTCGCTCCTTGGCCGCCGGAATTCCCGGTGCCATCGCCGTGTCCCTCGACCTTGAGAGCGAAGCCTCGATCGAGGCGATGATCGCCGAGGTTGTCGCAAGGTTCGGCCGTATCGACGTGCTCCACAACAACGCCGCCCTGCTCGGCCCCGATATCGCCCGGGCCGACGGTGACATAGAGCACATGGCGACGGCCCTCTGGGACCGGACCTACGCCGTCAACGTGCGCGGCACGATGATCGCCTGCCGCGCCGCCCTGCCCCATCTGCGCGGCACCCGCGGCAATATCGTCAACATGGTCAGCAACCTCGCCCTGCAGGGCCATCTGATCCAGTCGGCCTATTCCTCGTCCAAGGCCGCGATCATCCAGTTGACCCGCGCCATCGCCGCCAGCCACGGCAAGGCCGGCATACGCTGCAACGCGGTCGCCCCCGGCATGACCATGACCCCGGCCCTGCGCGAGGCCTTTCCCCCTGCCCTGCGCCGGACGGTCGAGGATGAAACCCTGCGAGATCAACTCGGCGAGGCAGAGGACATTGCCGAGGTCGTGGGATTCCTCGTTTCGGATGCGGCCCGCCACGTCACCGGCCAGGTGCTGGTGGCCGATGGTGGCTGCGCGAGCCATGTTCCGGGCCTCGCGGGCTTCCGCTCCTTCCTGTCCGGAGAACATTGAAATGAGCCCTTACGACATCGTCGTCATGGGCGCGGGCCACAATGGCCTCGTCGCCGCCGCCTACATGGCCAAGGCGGGCAAGAAGGTGCTCGTCCTCGAACGCAAACCCCATTATGGCGGCGGCGTTTCCACCCGCGAATTGCTTCACCCCGGCTTCTGGCACGACGAACATTCGAACGTGCACATCATGATCCAGGGCAACCCGATGCTGCGGGAGGACGAGCTGGGGCTGCTGTCGAGGTTCGGCCTGGAATATATCTACCCCGACCTGATCCATGTGAGCATCTGGGATGATGGCACGGTCATCCGCTCCTACAAGGATCTCGACAAGACCTGCGAGGAACTGGCGCGGATCTGCGGCCCCAAGGACGCGGAAGCCTACCGCCGGTTCGTCCAGATGAGTCAGACCGCGCTGCCCATGCTGGTCAGCGGTCTCTACAGCCCGCCCTTCCCGATGGGCGCTTTCGTGGCGATGATGGACCAGTCCGACGAGGGCCGCTTCCTCCTCGACCTGATGCAGCGTACCGCGCTCGACATTGTCGACGCCTATTTCGACAGCGAACTGCTCAAGCTCCACATCGTCCGCATGGTGACCGAGAACCTGCAGATGCCGGACGAGCTCGGCACCGGCATGGGCGCCTTCGTCATGCCCGGCATCGTCCACAGCTATGGCTGCTCGATGCCCAAAGGAGGCTCCGGCCAGCTCTCCCACGCCCTCGTCCGCGCGATCGAGCATTTCGGCGGCGAGGTGCGCTGCAATGCCGAGGTCAGGCGCGTCATCGTCTCAGGCGGCAAGGCTGTCGGCCTCGAACTCGTGGACGGCGAGACCTTCATGGCCAGGGACGGCGTGATCGGCGCGATTCATCCCCACGTCCTGCGCAAGTTCGTGGGCGAAACGCCCGAACCCGTGCTCCAGCGGGCCGAGCGCGTGACCCAATCGACTTTCTCGATCAATCTCACCCATATGACGCTCAAGGAGCGGCTTCGGCTCAAGGTCGGCAACGACTGCAACGCGATGATGACCGAGCTGATGGATTTCTACACTGTGCGCGACATGAGCCTCGAATATGACAAGCTGCGCCGGGGGGAGGTCAGCTCGCGTCTCGTCGCGGGTGGCGACAACACGATCTTCGATCCTTCCCGCGCCCCTGAAGGAGCCGGCCTGTTCTACGGCGTCAACTTCGCCCCCTATAATCTCTGGCCGGGCGGCCCCGCCTCGTGGGACGAACGCAAGGAGGAGATCGCCGACAAGGCTCTCGCCCAGTATCGCAAGTTCTACGTCAACCTCACCGACGAGAACATCACCGGCCGCCTCATCCGCTCGCCGATCGACCACGAGCGCGACAGCCCGGCCAGCTTCGTGCGCGGCGACATCCACGGCTGCGCGCCGTTCTTCTACCAGTCCGCCGGCCACCGCCCGACTCCCGACCTCGGAAGCTTGCGCGTGCCCGGGATCGAGGGTCTCTATCTTGTCGGCCCCTTCATGCACCCAGGGGGCGGCGTGTTCGGCGCGGGCCGCGCCACGGCCATCCAGATGATGGACGACATGGGGATCGACTACGACAAGGTCTGCGGAAGGGCCGTCCAGTGAGCAATGCAGCCAAGCCCCCGGTGGCGAGGATTCTCGACGCCAACGACAAGGAACTCATGGCGATCCGCAAGCTTGAGCGCGACGGCAACACGCTGGTCGTGCGCGGCAAGATCTTCGGCGCCATGCCCATGGTGGCCAAGCTCACGCCGGGCGAGGCCCGCGCCGCGCTCAGGCTGCTGGATTTCCGGACAATCCTGTTCCTGCTGACCCTGCTATTTCGAAAATGAGGCGATATCCAGGAGCGCTGGAGCCACGGTGATCAGATGACCGTAGCGACATGCTCCACGCTGGGGGGCTCGACGAAGAACGGCCCGGCCAGGGCCCGCCAATGCTGGAAGCCCTGGCTTTCGCGGAAATCGACCATGTGCGCCTCGACGCTTTCCCAGCCGACCACCAGCCGATAACGCTCGGGATGCTCGATCGACCGCTGCAGGGCGAAGGAGAGGAAACCCGTGGCGCCTTCGAAAAAGGGCCGCGCCGCAGCAACCGCCGCCTCGAACTCGGCGCTGCGCGTAGGGTCGATCGTCAGCGTTGCAATCTCATATATCATGCTGGGTCTTTCACAGGCTGGGTTTTGCACAAGTCCATTTCGCCGTCAGCTCGATGCCGCTTCCGATCGGAAACTCGTCGCGCACCGCCAGCCCTGCCGGGCCAAGCTCGCGCGTCCGCCGTTGCGCGGTCGGCATAGCGCTCGAACTCGGCTGCGACCTTGGGTTCAGCGAAGATCATCCAGCCCTGATCACCGGGCCGGTCGCCGCTGTCAAGCGACCACCACCCGGCCCCGGCTGCTGGGAGCCATCCTCGACAAATTCGATCAAATTGCCCGCGCAGTCGCGGATGAAACAACCCTTGCCGAAGGCTTCGCGCACGACAAAAGCGATGTCGGCTCCCTTCTCCGTCATCTCAGCCAGAAATGCCTCGATATCCTCGACCCGGAAGGCCACATGCTTGTTGCCGTGGACCAGCAGGTCGCGCAGCGGAGAGCGCCGGTCCTCCGGCAGCGACGCCGCCCCCTCCACCTCGAACAGCTCGAATCGCAGCGGCCCCTTGCGCACCATGGCGGTGTGGCTGCGCGCCGCCTCGATCCAGAACCGCTTCTCCAGTTCGAAGCCGAGTACACGTCCATACCATTTGATGGCCTCGTCAAGGCTGGGTACGGATACTCCTCCGTGATGAAAGGTGAACTCCGCCATCAGCCCATCTCCGCAAGGGTTTGGGCCCGCCAGTCGGTCATGCAGTCGCGCATGCCGATGCCGCGCCCGCGCGCCGGACGGCGGCGCTTGCCCGGCTCGGGATCATTGCCGCCGCAGACCAGGGCCAGGTTCATGCCGGGATTCCACATGCAGTTTCGGGAAAGCATTCGAACATGAGGATTTCTTCCTAGTCGGCGGTCCAACCGGCATCGACCACCATGCTGGTGCCGGTCATGAAGGCGGAGGCGTCGGAAGCGAGGTAGAGGACGGCTCCCATGAGGTCCTCGACCCGGCCGATGCGGCCGAGCTTGATCTTGGTGAGGACATTGGCCCTGAACACGGCATCGGCGAACATCGGGGCGGTCATCGGCGTCTCGATGAAAGTCGGTGCGATGGTGTTGGAGCGGATGGCATGGGGGGCAAGGTCGAGCGCAAAGCTCTTGTTCATGCCCTCAAGCGCCCATTTCGACGCGCAGTAGAGGCTGCGGTTGGGTCCGCCGACATGGCCCATCTGGGACCCCATGTGGATGAGGCTGCCGGGCGTTGCCGTCTCGATCATCCGTTTCGCGCAGGCCTGCGCGACAAAGAAGGCGGCCTTGAGGTTGAGGCCAAGGACGGCGTCATAATCCTCTTCGGTCACGTCCCATATCGGCTTGGGCCGGTTGGTCCCGGCGTTGTTGACAAGGACGTGGAAGGGCTCGCGCGCGGCGAAGAAGGTCTCGACGGCGGCAAGGTCCGAGACGTCGAGCACCGCCGCCTCCGCCGTGCCACCGGCGGCACGAATGGCCTGGGCCGCTTCCCCGATCTCGCCAGCGGAACGGGCAGCAAGCGTGACCACCGCGCCCGCCTGCGCCAGTGCCGCGGCGCACGCAAGGCCGATACCGCGCCCCGCCCCGGTGACGAGGGCGCGGCGATGGTCGAGGCGAAAGCTGGGAGTCTGGGGGAGAGCGGTCATGCCCCCGGTCTTCACGCCCGTGTCAGTTCGCTTGGTTCGACCTGCCCCGCATAGGGCACGTTCCTGCCGCCGAAACGGCGGACGCGGATGTTGGCCTGCTCACCGTGGCCAGCGAAGCCCTCAAGCGCACAGAGGCGGCTGCAATATTCGCCGATGAGCGTGCTTGCCTCGTCGGTCAGAACCTTCTGGTAGGTACAGGTCTTGATGAACTTGCCGACCCACAGGCCGCCGGTATAGCGCGCCGCCTTCTTCGTCGGCAGGGTGTGGTTGGTGCCGATAGCCTTGTCGCCATAGGACACGTTGGTGCGGCTGCCCAGGAACAACGCGCCGTAATTGGTCATGTTGGCCAGGAAGTAGTCTGGGTCGGCGGTCATCACCTGGACATGCTCGCTCGCGATCTCATCGGCGATGACGACCATCTCCTCGTAGCTTTCGGCCACGATCACCTCGCCGAAGGCCTCCCACGCCTTGCGGGCATGGTCGGCGGTGGGAAGGATATTCAGCAGGCGCTCGATCTCTCCCATCGTCTCGCGGGCGAATTTCTCGCTGTTGGTGAGCAGCACGCCCGGGCTGTCGGGTCCGTGCTCGACCTGTCCCAGGATGTCGGTCGCGGCCATTTCAGGGTCGCAGCCAAGCTCGTCGGCAATGATGAGGGTCTCGGTCGGACCGGCGAAGAGGTCGATGCCGACGCGGCCGTAGAGCTGACGCTTGGCTTCGGCCACGAAGGCGTTGCCGGGACCTACAAGGATATCGACAGGGTCGATCGTCCCGGTACCCAGGGCCATCGCCCCGATCGCCTGGATGCCCCCGAGCGCATAGATCGCATCGGCCCCGGCGAGCGCCTGCGCGGCGACAATAGCCCGCGCCGGCTTGCCCTGGAACGGCGGAGCGCAGGTGATGACGCGCGGCACGCCGGCGATCCTGGCGGTGATCACGCTCATATGGGCCGAGGCGAGCAGAGGATATTTGCCACCCGGCACGTAGCACCCGGCATTCTGGATGGGCAGGTGCTTGTGGCCAAGCACGACGCCGGGCAGAGTCTCGACCTCGACGTCCTTCATCGAATCGCGCTGGACCTGCGCAAAGTTCCTGACCTGGGCCTGGGCGAAGTCGATGTCCTTGCGCTCCTGAGGGGTGAGGCTGTCGATCGCCGCGTCGATCTCGGCCTGGCTCAGGCGATAGTCCTGTCTGTCCCAGCCGTCGAATTTGACGCTCATCTCGCGCACGGCCACATCGCCGCGCGCCTCGATATCCGCCAGTGCCGCCTCGACAATGTCGCGCACCTTGCGGTCCGCGTCTGCCTTCGCTTCCGCGCTCGCTCCGCGCTTGAGCCAGATCGCCATCGAATACTCCGAAGATATGATTGCAGCACGGATCAATGCCGCTAGCTCCGTCGACCGACCATCACATTGTATCGATGCAAGCGTATCGACCAAATGCCTTTGGCCTCGTCTGCGCGGTCCGATAATCCGACGTCGAGATAATCGGGAGACCCTTCCACCATGCGCCTTGCCACGCTTCGCAACGGAACCGCCGACGGCCGCCTGGTCGTCGTTTCGCCCGATGCGGCGCACTGCGCCGCTGCGCCGGTCCGGTGCCTGCAGGAAGCCCTGGAGAATTGGGAGATGATCGAGCCGGAGATGGCCGCGATCACCGACTTCCCCGAAGCGCTGGACCTGGCCCATGTGCTCGCCCCGCTGCCCCGCGCCTGGCAGTGGCTCGACGGCTCGGTCTATCCCAGCCATGGCGAACTGATGGACAAAGCGCTCGGCATCGAGCCGTTCAAGCCCGACTGGCCGCTGATGTACCAGGGCGTTTCGGACACCTTTCACGCACCCCTAGCCGAGGTGCCGATGGCAAGCGAGGAACTCGGCATCGATTTCGAGGGCGAATTCGGCGTGATCACCGACGCCGTGCCGATGGGCACGTCCGCCGAGGAGGCCGGCAGGCACATCAGGCTCGTCGTCCAGATCAATGACTGGTCGCTGCGCAAGCTCGCCGGGCCGGAGATGAAGTCGGGCTTCGGCTGGATCCAGGCCAAGCCGCCCTGCGGCATGGCCCCCTTTGCCGTCACGCCTGAAGAACTCGGCCTGGCCTGGCGCAAAGGCCGCCCGGCGATGAACCTGTTCGTCCACTGGAACGGCAAGCAGTTCGGCAATGCCGATGGCGAACAGATGGCCTATGGCTTCGACGAGCTCGTGGCCCACGCCGCCCGCACCCGCAATCTCGTCGCGGGAACGGTGATCGGCTCGGGCACGGTGTCGAATCCCAATTTCCGCGAGGTCGGCTCATCCTGCATCGCTGAACGGCGGGGCATCGAAATCGTCGACACAGGCGCGGCCATCACCGAGTTCATGCATTACGGCGACACTGTCCGCATGGAGGCGGTGTGTCGCGACGGACGCTCTCCCTTCGGCGTGCTCGAACAGACGGTGGTCAGGGCCTGAACGAAGGTCTCTCCGGCGGCAAGAGCGCCGCCCCTTCGGTCGCCGGGCCGCTCAGGCATGGACCATGGCCGAGTCTTTGCGCAGCCGCGCGAACAGGCTCAGCGCCGCGCCCACCAGCGCCGCCGCGGCGAGGACGCCGAAGGCTCCGCGCAATCCGCCCGTGTGGCTCCCCGCCACCGTCACCACCACCGGGCAGAGGAATTGCCCGACCGAGAACGCGCCGGTCCACAATCCCGCGCCGCGGCTGCGGACCTCGAACGGCAGTCCGCTGATCGCCCAAACCAGCAGTGAAGGCAGCAGCATGCCGGCGCCGAGCTGGTTGATGAAGCACCCGGCAAGAAAGCCCGCCGGCGCACCAGAGCGACTCATCAGCAGGAAGCCGATCGCAAGCAGCGTGAACTCGATCAGCAGCAGGCTCGCGATCGGCAGCTTCGATCCCACGCGCGAATAGACATATGTGCCCACCGGCACCCCGATGCTGGCGAGCGAAGTGAGGAAGCCGATCCGCGCCGGATCGGTGATGCCGAACTGGGTCAAACCGATCGGGGACTGGATCTGCGCGGTGTAGAACAGCACGGACCCGAACACGGTGATCGCAATGATCCCGGTCATGCGCAACCACGGGAAACCGGCCGAACTGGCGTCGCGCTGGGCAATTTCCGCATCCGGGGAGTCGCGCCGTGCCGGTTCCCAGGTGAATAGCAGCACCAGCACGAACATCAGCAGCGCCGAACCATAGACCCAGAATGGCGCGCGCCAGCCGAACCGGCCCAGGAGACCGCCGACGTTCAGGAACAGAAGAGCGGATATCGAGGCCATGGCTGTCTGCCCTGCCAGCCAGCGGTCACGCGCGGGGCCTTCGAAATAGTCGCCGATCATCGTCGTGCTCAGCACCATGATCATCGCTTCAGCCATGCCGACCGCCACGCGTGACACGATGATCCAGCCAAGATCGCGCAGGAAGACCGGCGCGATGCCCACCACCGCATAAACGAGAAAAGCCGCCAGGAGCAGCCGCCTGCGACCGAACCGATCCCCCAATATTCCCGCCATCGGTGAAAACAGCGCAACGCACAGCGCCGGCACCGTCAGCACCATCGGCACCCAATATTCGTGATGCTCAACGCTGGCGAATTCCTGGAGCAACGCCGGCAGGTTGGGCGCCAGCAACACGATCGCCATTGCCGACAAGGTGATCGGCAGGAGCAGCGAGATCCCTGTGGCAAATCCCGCCCGTTGATGCGTGGTCATATCTTCTCCCGCCTTGAGGCCATGTCTTGTGGCAAGTTCCCCAGCCCTGACGCATTAGACTGCCGTGGCCCATCGATCCAAACGATGGTGTAGGATCGTGCACATCCATGAGAAGGGATCGGAAAACCTGTCGAAGGGCAGATTATTCGACGCCATGCCAAGCGGAGGCGTCGAGCGGCACCGGGTGGTCAGGAAGGGCGCGCGGCGAAGGCATCGCGCGTGGTGATGGTGCGGCGAGCGGAACTGATGCGCCCGCTCTGACCGCCGCGTTGAAAGCTCAACTAGGCTCGCAAGTCTATTTTCTACCAAAACAGAAGACAATATGCTGCTATCCTGGGCACGCCAGAGATGGAGGACCAATGAGGAACAGTTCGCATAGCAGCGCCGGAAGCCGGGCCGACGTCGGTCTGGTGGCAGCGGCGAATGACGATGGCCGCCCCCTGCTGGCCTATGACTGCGATCAGCATCACGCCGTCGGGCCCCGCGCCCGCGCCCTGATCTTCAACGATCCGCGATCGCGCGCACTCCTGCCACTGATCGCACGAGTGGCGCCCAGCGACGCCAATGTGCTGATCATGGGCGAGACCGGCACCGGCAAGGAACTGGTCGCACGCTATGTCCACAGCCTCAGCGATCGGGCGCACGCCCCCTTCGTCGCGGTCAATTGCGGCGCCTTTTCCGAATCGCTGATCGAGGGTGAACTGTTCGGCTATGAAAAGGGCGCCTTCACCGGGGCGAACGTCGCGCGGCCCGGCTGGTTCGAGGCCGCCAATAGCGGGACACTGTTCCTCGACGAACTGGGCGACCTGTCGCTGCCGCTGCAGGTGAAGCTGCTGCGTGTCCTGCAGGAGCGGGAAGTCGTTCGGCTGGGATCGCGCAAGGCGGTGCCGCTCAACGTCCGGGTGATCGCCGCCACCAATGTCGAACTGCAGCAGGCGGTGAATGAGGGCCGCTTTCGATCCGACCTCTTCTACCGCCTTCAGGTCGTGGCCATCCCCCTGCTCCCGCTACGCGAACGGCGAGCGGACATCCTGCCGCTGGCGCGCCATTTCCTCGAGCAATATGGGAAGCGAGCAGGCGCCAGCCGGCTGGAGTTGAGCGCGGCGGCCGAAGAGGCGCTGTTCCAGCATGGCTGGCCCGGCAACATCCGCGAGTTGGAAAATGCGATCCACCGCGCCACGCTGATCTGTGAGGATGGCCGGATCCGGCCTGCCGATCTCGGGCTGGGCGACCCTGTGGGCACCAGCGATCCGGACGCCGATCCCGCCTCGCTGGAGGAGGCGGTTCGTCCCCTCATCGGCCGGCTGCTGAAGGGCGACCATGATCAGTTGCTAGACCGGCTGGTCGCATTCACCGTGACCGAAGCGTTTCGCCTGTCGAGCGAAAATCAGATCAAGACGGCCGCGGCGCTGGGCATTAGCCGCAATGTGGTGCGGACCCATCTCAAGAATCTCGATCTGATCTGACGATCCCGCTTCGGCCGTTCCCCGCCCTCATCCGCCAGACCGACGGCATGATCGCCATCGCTGCCCGCGCAAAGGCGAGCCGGCCAGGCTGACGGTCTCACCTGCCGCTGATTCTCGCCCGTCAGGATTTCGCAATATGCAAACCCCGCCCGGACACGCTGGGCGTGCCGGGCGGGTGCACTTCATCTTACAGCTTGCCGCTCAGCGACACGCCGATGATGCGGGGTTCGTTGAAGACCGCCGCCATATAGTTTTCGATCACGCCCTTGAGGTTCTTCTCGTTGGTGATGTTGCGGGCGAAAGCCGCAATCTCATATCTGCCGCCGGGCGCGGTGTAGCCGATCTTCAGGCCGCCTTCGAAGTCGCCCTTCGAATAGAACTCCTTCGTCCGGTAAAGGACGAAATTGGTATAGCCCTGGATATTCCAGTCGGTCGCGACGAAGGCCTTGCCGCCATTGCCGAGCGGAACATCATAGCGGGCCGCGATATTCGCCGTATATTTGGGCGCGTTGGGCAACGGATTGCCGTCGATCCTCGCCAGATAGACCGGGCCGAAGGCCGTCGCCACGGTGCGCAACGGGTTTTCGACCGTGCAGACCACCACGCCGTTGAGAGCGCAGACCTGCGCTTCGGCATTGGGGTCGTCAATCTCCGTATGCAGCAGGCTGACGCCCGCCGAAAGCGTCAGATTTTCGAACGGACGCGCTTCCAGATCGGCTTCCATGCCATAGGCCTTGGCCGCCCGGGCATTGAACAGGACGCCGTTGCCGTTGACGTCATTGCCGTTGAGCTGGATGTCCTTCACCTTCCAGGCGAAACCGGTCAGGTTGAAGCGGACGCGGTTGTTCAGCAGGCTGGTCTTGATGCCGCCTTCATAGGACATGATCGTTTCCGAATCCGCCGTCGTGAAGTCGCTGTTGAACACCGCAGAGCGGCCCTGGATGGTCGGACCACGGAAGCCGCGCGCGACGCGGGCGTAGAGGCTGACCTCGGGGCTGAACGCGTAGAGCAGGCTGACGTCCCAGCTCGGCTCGTCGCCCTTCAGCTTCACATAGCGACGGCCCGCATAGGTGGAGACGCCCGCTGCATTGGCGGCGGCGCGGACCAGGCGGGTCGATTTCTCGTCTTCGGTATACCGGCCGCCCGCCGTCAGGGTCAGGCCGGGCACGATTTCATAGCTGGCCTGGCCGAACACCGCCCAACTTGTGTTGACGTTGCGCAGGCGAACCCAGTTGTTCGGATTGCGCGCGGCGGTGGTCAGGAAATAGGCGCGCTGGTAGAAATCGGTCACGTCGCGGCTGTCGAATACCATGCCGCCGACCTGCCATTTCAGGGCATGGTCGCCATTGCTGGCAAGGCGGACCTCCTGCGTCAACTGGTCGAGATCGCGGACATTGCCCTGGCTCTGGCCGAAGCCGTTGGGGACGCCCGCGACGGGGAAATTGGCGGCCGCGCCGCCGTCGGTATCGCCCCGGCTGTAACCCTTTGTCGTTTCATAGGCGGTGATCGAGGTCAGGGTCACTGGGCCGAAGTCCAGAGCGATATTTTCCGATGCGCCGTAGGTCTTGTAGGCCTGCGGGTTGTTGTGCGCTTCGTCGAG